>ERZ1643251.201-NODE-201-length-102511-cov-9.950603_pt1 | contig 102511 bp, 94 predicted proteins | sample MGYA00579261_ERZ1643251 | MGnify/ENA primary metagenome ERZ1643251 (study PRJEB29033, sample SAMEA4952267) | chicken gut metagenome | biome: Broiler Chicken; feature: Gastrointestinal Tract; material: Caecum | place: Ireland | collected 2018 | study: Broiler... | reverse complement strand
GCGCAATTCTATAAAATTTTATATTTTTAAAAATCCCTATGGGAACTGCGCTTTTTTCTGCGCTTTTTTGTTTTTAGTTGTCCCGTATCATCTGCACGTACGGCAGCACTTTGTAGCCGTTTTTTTCGTACAGCGAAATCGCCCGTTTGTTGTCGCTTTCCACCTCCAGCCTGAAACGAGCGGGGGAAAACCGTTCGTGCATGAAAGCAAAGAATTTTTTTGCCGCGCCCATTCCGCGGTATTCGCCTTTTAAGTATATTTCGTCCAGCCATAGCATTTCTCCGCCCGCCTCGCGCGAATAGCTCTTTGCAAGCAGAGCATATCCCGCCGCTTTTTGCCCGTAACGTATTATAAAACCTACAAGATAGCGGTCGCCTTTCATCAATTCTTCAAAGGCTTTTGTGTGGAATTTTTCCGGCACGGGCGCCAAAACGGCGTCCGACGCATAAAATTCTCTGCTCATGTCAATAAAAACGTCCTTATCTTCCGCGGTAATGCGGTCAAAAACAAATGTGTTTTCCATCTGCCAACTCCTTATACATTTCGTTTTTCGGCGCTATTATACTATAAACGCATATTTTTTGCAAGCGGCGGCAAGCTCATATAATAAAGGGAAAATAAATTTGTGTGTTTTTTGTTTGACATATTTTAGATAAAATAGTAAAATAAACATATAGTCGGAGAAGGAAATGCAATTAAAAAAACTTTTTACAAAAGAAAACGTTTTGACCATACCGAATTTGCTCAGTTTGATTCGGTTGTTGATTATTCCGTTTATTTGTATAGCTTATTTTCAGTTTAACAACTATATTGCGGCGGCGGTGCTGGTGATAGTGTCGGCGCTTACGGATATAGCCGACGGCATAATCGCGCGCAAATTCAACATGATGTCCGATCTCGGCAAGATGCTGGATCCTTTTGCCGACAAGATGACGGAAGGCATTTTGATACTGTCGCTGGCGTTTACGTACAAAGCAATGATACCGCTTGTGGTTACGTTTGCCGCGATGGAGATAACGAAAGGTATTCTCGGATCGTTGTCGGTAAAAAAGACGGGCGAGGTAAGAAGCGCCAAATGGTTCGGCAAGCTGAATACGGCATATCTTTACGAAACCATTCTGGTCATGATCATTTTCAGAGACGTGCCCGAGCTTGTCATCCGCATAAAAGTCATGGTGGCGTTTATACTTATGGTGGCGTCGTTTGTGCTTTACATTCTCATTTACGGCGAATCTATACGCATTGCCCGCGAAACCGAACGAAAAAAAGCGGCAGCGGCCAAAGCCGACGCTACGAGCCGGGAGTCCGACAATGCCGGCATGGGCGCCGACGAACAGTAAAAACCTGCGCGTTCGCCGCGCAATACCTGATAATATAAGTCAAAACTGCATATAATTAAAATATAATTATCGGACATAAGTGTGCAAAAAGTCTTGACAAACACTTTTTTATGAGATATAATGGCATCGATAATTAAATAAATGGTGGAGTCTGTCACAATAATTTTGCTTTTAACAAAATGAAATTAAATAAAAGCAAATATCGTGACATTTTTTTTGCAAAGATTTTCGGAGTATTCATGATAGAAGAAATTTTGTCTGAAATTAAAACGGCGGAAAAAAGCGCGGCGCAAGTCGTCGCGAAAGCCGAAGAGCGCGCCGAACAGATACGGGCGGCCGCCGATGAACAGTGCGCCGCAGTCGAACAAAAGGCGCGGGCCGACGCCAAAAACTATCGTGAGACGGCTGTGGCGGAGGCGGAAAAAAGCGCGGCGGAGAAACGCGGCGAATATGCCGCCGAAACGCGGAAATTATGCGCCGGTCTAAAAAAGGACTATCGCGCCGCCGCTCTGCGTATTGCCGACGAATTGTTCCGGAGGATAACAAATGGCGATTGCTGAAATGTCCCGTCTCACCCTTGTGGCGGTGAAAAGCGATAAGGATAAAATCCTCGAAACGCTGCAAAGGACGGGCGCTGTGCAAATTACCGAATCCGTCGAGACGGAAATGCCCGAAAACAAAGACGAGTTGTCGTCTGCCGCCGGGCTTAACGCCGATATCGCGCGGGCGCAAAGCGCACTGGACGTCATTGCGCGCGAGATGGACAACGTTCCCAAAAAACAGCGCGGCGAAGGCGTGGTAAAAGACGGCATAGGCGTGACGGCGGACGAATTTTTCGACGTAGGAAAACATCTCGATAAGTATGAAAATGTTCTTTCGGACGCCGAGCGGCTTGCCGAAGATAGGACTGCCAACAACGCCCTTAGCGCTCTGTTGCATTCCGAATATGAAAATATTGCCGATTACGGGTGCATGGAAGACAGTTTTGCCGCCTTTTGCGATACGGTTTCGGCAAAAGTTTATCTCGGCATAGTGCCTTTCGAAAAAACCGCCGCGATGGAGGAGGCCTTTTCCGGCTTGCCCCGCGTGTGGTACAAAACGGTCGGCAGCGCCCGCCGCGGCAACGTTGTCACGGCAGTGTGTTATAGCGCCGACGCGCAGGAAGTGGAAAATATTCTGCACGAAAGCGCCTTTACCCGCTGCACCGTTACCGAAGACGTCACCCCGCGGGAAAAGCTCGAGCAGTTGTCGCGGCAGTTACAGGAGTGCGAACAACAAAGCCGTTCCATTTCTCTCCGCGCGTGCGATATGGCGGCGGCGACAGGCGGAATTAAGATTTATATAGACTATTTGTCCTTTTTGCGGGACAAGTGCATGGCGGAAGAAGGCTTTATTAAGACGGACAGCGCCTTTGTACTGTCGGCATACGTTCCGACGGAAGCGACCGAAAGAGTGCGCTCGGCGGTGGAAAAGACGTCGAAGGCCGTTTACGCCGATATAAAGCCCATCGGACGCGACGAATACGCGCCCACTCTGATGAAAAACGGAAAAACCACCGGCAATTTCGAAGTGGTTACAAATATGTATTCGGTGCCCTCGTACGGAGCGCTGGATCCCAACGGCGTCATGGGATTTTTCTTCTCGCTGTTTATGGGGCTTATAATGGCGGACGTGGGATACGGTTTAATGATGATAATAGGCGGCTTTTGGTTTGCGTCCAAACAGCGCAGCGGCACTACCGTGTACCGAATGGCGAAAGTTTTTGCGTACGGCGGCTTTTTTGCCATAGCGTTCGGAATTTTATTTGACAGTTGGCTGGGACTGGCGCTGCTGCGCGGCTTGGAAGGCAGCTACGGTTCCGTGCTGCCGGTCGCCTGGAGGGAAACATACAATGCGTTTTACGCGGCGTACATCGATCCGGTTGCGGCGGACAGCAGTATAATGGGCATAAACGTTCCGTCCATGCTGCTGTGGTGCCTTGGGCTGGGTACGCTGCATATAGCGGTGAGCCTGATACTAAAAGCCGTCCAGAGCTTTTCCCGCCGTCAGATAGTCGACGCGGTGTTCGGCGGATTGGTGTGGGCGTTTATGCTCATATCCTTTGTCGTTTGGGTGTTTTGCATGGTGGCGGAAATATCCGCCGTCGAAACATATGCTATGTACGCGACGATTGTGTTTGCGATAGCGGGAATACTCACCGCCGGCATATCCGAAAAGGGCTGGGGAAAAATCACCAAAGTTTTTACCTCCGCTTACGGACTTATAAACTATGCATCGGACATACTAAGCTATGCCCGTCTGTACGGGCTGATGCTCTCCGGCGCGCAGATAGCGTCCATATTTACAAACACGCTGGCCGTTCAGATGCTCTTCCCCATGGGTGCGGCGGGCATTTTGTTCGGCGTGGTTGTGATAATAGTGGGCAACGTATTCAATGTGGCGATGAGCCTTCTCGGTGCGTTTATACACGATTCGAGACTGCAGTATGTTGAGTTCTTCGGTAAATTTTACGAAGGAGAAGGGGAACTCTTTACGCCGTTCGGTCGTGTTTACGAACATATATATTTCAAAAATTAGTTTCGGAGGAAATTAAAAATGACAACAGAAGCGATTAGTATTTTGGGTATTGCCTTGTGCATGATCCTCAGCGGAGCAGGGTCGGCTATCGGACTGTATAAGACCGGTTCGGCTGCTGCCGGAGTGCTGGCGGAGGACAACAAGAAGTTCTCCAAAGTAATCGTCATGGCGTTACTGCCGGCTACCCAGGGTATTTACGGATTTGTGCTTTCCGTCATGAAAATCCCCGCCATTGGCAGCGGCTGGCCGTTGTTTATGGCGATGCTGGCAATGGGCGTAAACGGATTTATATCCGCTTATTTCCAGGGCACCACCGCGGCTGCGTGTATTTATGCCGTAGGAAAAAATTCGTCCGGCGCGGGAAAGTACGTTCTGTTCCCCGCAATGATAGAGTTTTATGCCATATTGTCGCTGGTGCTGGGCATTATGATTCAGGTGTGACGCGCGTCGCACGGATTTTTACGAGGAATAGTAAATGGCTGAAAACATTAGTGGCATAATAGACGCTATTGCGGAAAAGGCAGCGGCGGACGCGGATAAAATCGTGGCTCTTGCCGAAGAATACGCTGCGGCAAAACTCGCCGCAGCGACGGAGGAGGCCGAACGGTATCTTTCCGAATCGGCTGCCGATACCGCCGCCCGGTGCGCTTTTATTCGCGAACGCAGCGAAAGCAACGCGCGTATCGACCGGAAAAAGGCGCTTGCCGGGGCGAAAGCCGACGTCGTGGACGAGGTTTTTAACGCGGTCCGTCAAAAGCTGGAGAATATGCCCGTAAAAGAAGCGGCGCAGTTGTTTATCGCGCTTATCGAAAAATATGCCGATGACGGCGATACGGCTGTTTTATCGTCCCGCTATGCCGCGGAAAAAGGCGATATAGCCGCCAGTCCCGCCGCCGTAAAAAAAGGCGTTTCGGTGCAAACGGACGATAAATTGTCGCCCGGCATGCTTATTTCCGGCAAGACGGCCGACAAAGATTTTACTTTCGCATCGATAGCGGCGTATTATAAAGAAGTCATGAGCGCGGATGTCGCGCGTCAGTTGTTTGATAAGCATTAAAGGTAGTTTATGAAGCCCGATAGAAATTATATCAACGGAATAATCTTTTCCGCACATAAGAATCTCATATCGCGCGATAAAATGCTGCGTATTGCCGACACTGCGTCCGCCGAAGAGGCCTTTTCCGCCGTAAAGGAACACGGCTATCAGGTAGCGGAGCTTGGGGCGGGAGATTATCAGACGGCGCTTTTTTACGAGGAACAAAAGCTGCTGGACTTTATCCGCGGCTGTGACTTCGGCGAAGATATAAAAGCCTTTTGTCTGGCGAAAAACGATTTTTTTAACGCCGAATGTGTGGTAAGAGGCCGCCACGCCCCGTCGATGGCACGGGCAAGAAGACCGGACGGTCAGTTTTCGTACGACGAAATTGCGGAAGGTCTCAAGAATGACGACAGCGCTCTCGGCAAGGCGATAAAACAAGCCGTAAGCGCGGCGGAAAATCTTTTTGCCGAAAAAGAGCCGGGCGGAGGAGAAATAACCACCGTCTTTATGCGGGCGTATTATCGTTACGCGCTAAAAAAAATAACCGACCGCCGCATGAAAAACGTGCTGCGCTTTGACATCGACGCAAAGAATATTTCGATAGCGTTAAGAAGCGCGCAACCGGCGGTGCTTAAAGAAAACGGCTTTGAGGGCGGCCGCCTTAAATTGTCGGACGTGGAGGAACTGTGCGCATTGTCGCCCTCCCGCGCCGATTTGAAATTCGCCTTTACACCCGAATACGACTATATACGCGCGGCTATGGACGAGGCGGCGGCAGGCAAACCCATGAAGGCGTTCGAAAAGGCAGCGGACGATTATGCGCTGCAATGTTTTGACGATATAAGATATGATACGCGCGGAAAAACGCCGCTTTTAATGTATTATCTTTATAAAACGGCGGAAATAAAAAATCTGCGTACCATCATGTCGTTAAAACTGATAGCCTGTCCGCCGGACGAAATAAAAAGCAGATTGAGGAAAGGTTATGTCGGATAAAATTGCGATAATCGGCAACGGTGAAAGCGTGTACGCTTTTAAGGCGGCGGGAGTGGACGCATTTGTGGCCGCCACCGCCGACGCGGCCCGCGAAACGCTAAAAAGGCTGGCGCGCGAATATAAGGTAATTTTTATTACCGACGATCTTGCGGCGCAGATAGACGACGTGATAGAGAGAATGATGGAAAATCCCTATCCCATCGTCGTTGCACTGCCTGCCGAAGGCGGCAGCAGCGAGTACGCCGAAACAAAAATGAAACAACGCATGGAACGCGCTCTGGGCGTGGACGTGCTGTTTGGCAGAGAGGAAAAATAAGTTATGCAGGGATCAATCATAAAAGTATCCGGACCGCTGATAGTGGCGGCCAACATGACGGACGTAAAGATGTACGACGTCGTAAAAGTGGGCGAGCAGCAGCTTATAGGCGAAGTAATAGAACTGCGCGGCGACAAAGCGTCGGTGCAGGTATATGAAGAGACGTCGGGATTGGGCGTCGGCGACAAAGTGGTTTCGACGGGCAGTCCTCTGTCGGTCGAGCTGGCGCCGGGACTTATAGGCAGCATATTCGACGGAATACAGCGACCGCTGGACAAAATAGTCGAACAATACGGCGACCGCATTACGCGCGGCATAAAAATCAGCAGCATAGACCGCGAAAAAAAGTGGCGTTTTAACGCAATAAAAAAGCCCGGAGACAAAGTTATTGCGGGCGACGTTCTGGGCACGGTCAAGGAGACGGAAATAGTCGAGCATAAAATTCTTGTTCCGTACGGCGTTGAGGGCACCGTAAAGAGCATCGAAAGCGGCGACTTCACGGTGGAGCAAACGGTTGCCGTCATCACCGGCGGAGAAAAAGAATTTCCCGTCGCCATGCTTACGCGCTGGCCTGTCCGAAAGGCTCGTCCGTACAAGACCAAAAAGACGCCCTCCATGCCGATGATTACAGGGCAGAGAGTAATAGACACGCTTTTCCCCATAGCAAAAGGCGGCGTTGCGGCCGTGCCGGGGCCCTTCGGGAGCGGCAAGACCATCGTTCAGCACCAGCTGGCGAAATGGGCCGACGCCGAAATAATAGTTTATGTCGGCTGCGGCGAGCGCGGCAACGAGATGACCGACGTTTTAAACGAATTCCCTCAGCTTAAAGACCCCAAGACGGGCGAACCGCTTATGAAGCGCACCGTGCTTATCGCCAACACGTCCGATATGCCGGTTGCCGCCCGCGAAGCATCCATCTATACGGGCATTACCATCGCCGAGTATTTCCGCGACATGGGTTACAACGTAGCCATCATGGCGGACTCGACGTCGCGCTGGGCGGAAGCGCTAAGAGAAATGAGCGGCCGGTTGGAGGAAATGCCGGGAGACGAAGGGTATCCCGCGTATCTATCGTCGCGTCTTGCGGAATTTTACGAGCGCGCGGGCGTTGTGGATGTGCTGGGCAGTCAGGACATTACGGGGTCGGTATCCGCAATAGGAGCGGTTTCGCCGCCGGGAGGAGACCTTTCCGAACCGGTCTCACAGGCGACGCTGCGCATTGTCAAGGTGTTTTGGGGGCTGTCGTCGCAGTTGGCGTACAGACGCCACTTTCCCGCAATAGACTGGCTTATCAGTTATTCGCAGTACGCCGATCGTATGCGCAAGTGGTTTGACGACAATATAGGTGAAGATTTCATGCAGCTGCGCGCGTTTATCATGAATATTTTGCAGCAGGAAGCGGGACTGGACGAAATAGTGCGGCTGGTAGGCATGGATGCCCTGTCCGGACGGGACAGGCTGACAATGGAAACGGCGAAAATGGTGCGCGAGGACTATCTGCATCAAAACGCCTTTCATGAAACGGACACCTATACTTCTCTTAAAAAGCAATATTGCATGCTGCGTCTTATCAAAAGGTTTTACGACGCGGGATACGAGGCGATTGCGTCGTATGCGTCCATAGACGAGATTATCGCCTGCCCCGCGAAGGAACAGATAGGCAGGTCCAAATATATTCCCGAAGACGAGCTGGATAAGTTTGACGAAATAGAACAAAACATTACGCGCCAGCTCAAAGCGCTTGCCGTAAAAGGAGAGGACAATGTATAAAGAATATAAAACCATCAGGGAAGTCGTGGGCCCTCTCATGTTGGTGGAGGGAGTAGAAGGCGTAAAATACGACGAATTGGTCGAAGTCGTTCAGGAAAACGGCGAAACGCGCCGCGGCAAAGTGCTGGAAGTAAAAGACGATAAAGCTGTCGTCCAGCTGTTCGAAAACACACAGGGACTCAAAATTTCCACCGCAAAAGCGCGCTTTCTAGGCAGAAGCATGTCGCTTGCGGTGTCGGAAGATATGCTGGGACGGGTTTTCAGCGGCTTGGGTGAGCCGCGCGACGGCGGAGCTTCCGTCATGCCCGAAAAGGTCATGGACGTCAACGGTATGCCCATCAATCCCGCCGCACGCGATTATCCCAACGAATTTATCCAGACGGGCATATCGGCGATAGACGGCCTTAATACGCTGGTAAGAGGTCAAAAGCTGCCGGTTTTTTCCATGAGCGGTCTGCCGCACGCCGATCTTGCCGCCCAGATAGCGCGCCAGGCAAAGGTGCTCTCGTCGGACGATAAGTTTGCGGTGGTTTTCGCGGCAATAGGAATCACCTACGAGGAGGCGGAATATTTTATCGAAGACTTCCGTCGCACCGGCGCGATAGAAAGAACCGTTCTTTTCACCAATCTCGCCAACGACCCCGCCATCGAACGTATCGCCACTCCGCGTATGGCGCTGACGTGCGCCGAATACCTTGCGTTTGAAAAGGGCATGCACGTGCTGGTAATAATGACGGACATAACAAATTACGCCGAGGCGCTGCGAGAAGTGTCGGCGGCAAGAAAGGAAGTGCCCGGCAGGCGCGGTTATCCCGGTTATCTTTACACCGACCTCGCATCGCTTTACGAGCGCGCCGGCAGAATAAAGGGAAGAAAGGGCTCGATTACGCAAATCCCCATTCTCACCATGCCCGAAGACGACAAAACGCACCCCATTCCCGACCTTACCGGTTATATTACCGAGGGACAGATCATTCTTTCCCGCGAATTGTACAAAAAAGGAGTAAACCCTCCCATAGACGTGCTGCCCAGTTTGTCGCGCCTTAAAGACAAAGGTATAGGCGCCGGCAAAACGCGCGAAGACCACGCCGATACGATGAATCAGCTGTTCGCGGCGTATGCGCGCGGCAAGGAAAGCAAGGAATTGTCCGCCATTCTGGGCGATTCGGCGCTTACCGCCACCGATAAGCTGTATGCCGAATTTGCCGAGCAGTTCGAGCAGCAATACGTATCGCAGGGCTTTGACACCGACCGCACGATAGAGCAAACGCTGGATATCGGGTGGCAGCTGCTTAAAATTCTGCCCCGTTCCGAGCTTAAACGCATCAGCGAAAAATACATCGACAAATATCTGGGCTCATCGTCGGATAAATAAAAAAGGAGAGGCTTTATGGCTCGAATGAATGTCAACCCCACGAGAATGGAGTTGAAAAAACTTAAAACACGCCTTAATACCGCCGTTCGCGGGCACAAGCTGTTAAAAGATAAGTCCGACGAAATGATTAGGCGTTTTACCGTCATCATACGCGAAAACAAGCGTTTGAGAGAGGAGGCGGAAAACGAACTGGGAGACTGCTTAAAACAGTTTTCCATGGCGGTAAGCACGATGTCCTCCGCCGATATGGAGAAGGCTTTTTCCATGCCCGTAACGACGCTGTCGGCGCACTTTAATACGACCGAAATAATGAATGTTTCGGTGCCGAGCATCACCGTGGAGGAGAAAAAGTCCGCAGACGCCGTCTTTCCGTATTCGTTTGCCGAAATCACGTCGGAAGCGGACTATTCCATAAAGCGTATAGGCAACGTGCTCAAAAAGCTGCTGGCGTTGGCGGAAAAGGAAAAAACCGCCGCCATGCTGGCTGTGGAGATAGAACGCAACAAACGTCGCGTAAATGCGCTCGAATATATCATGATTCCGCAAATAGAGGAAACCATAAAATATATTCGCAGCAAGCTGGACGAAAACGAACGCGCCTCCGTGACGCGGCTCATGAAAGTAAAGGACATGCTCGCCCACCAAAACGACTGATATGTACATCGCAATTGCTTTTTGCGCTTATAAATAATGTTATTTTTTAGTATTGCCGTAAATTCTCTTGACAAAAGCGGATATTTGTGGTACGCTAATTAGGCGTTGATTTTCGGCGCATGATTTTTATATGTCGTATGTGCGGCTTTGCGGAGAAATACCCAAGTGGCTATAAGGGGACCCCCTGCTAAGGGGTTAGTTCGGGGATACCTGAAGCGCGAGTTCGAATCTCGCTTTCTCCGCCAGAAACGACCCAGACCGTATTTTCGGTTCGGGCCGTTTTTTCAAACGGGAACGGCGCGTTTACCTGCCGCCGAATAATCGGAACTTAAATGCGGCTTGGCGCAGGCAGGCGCCGTTTGTCGCAATGCAAATAATATTTTCGGGAGACAGAAAGATGATAACGCTCAGGGAATTTCGCGAAGAAGATATGCCGGATATGGCAATTCTTTTTTATGATACGGTGCACAGCGTAAATGCCGTAGACTACTCCAAGGAGCAGCTGGACGCGTGGGCGCCCGACCGTCGGACGTTTTTTGCCAAGATAGACGACATTAAAAAGCAGTACGCGCTGGTTGCGGAAGAAGGGGGCGTCATGGCGGGGTTTGGCAGCATAACGGCGGACGGAGAGCTGGATCTTCTTTATGTAAGCAAGGACTTCCAAAGAAGAGGAGTGGCGACGGCGCTGTGCGACCGCTTGGAAAAAGGTCATAAAAATATAGTTACTTATGCGTCCGTCACCGCTAAAGGGTTTTTCGAAAAGCGCGGCTATATCGTCCTTAAACGCCGCATGGTGCAGCGCCGCGGAGTAAAACTTGCCAACTATAAAATGTTAAAATCGCTGTAAAAGCACAGAATTTTTGAAAAAAAAGGAGACAATATGACTTCAAAAGAACGCCGCGAAAGGCAACTGTTGTTTATTCCGGACGAAGACGATTGGGCTCGGATGAAAAGGGCGCGCAAATTATTGCACCGCCTTAACTCGATGGATCCATCGGATTTTGACGCTATACGCAAAACCGTAAATGAATTATTCGGAAAGAGCGATGAGACGACTTTTTTAAATCCGCCTTTTTATTGTGATTACGGCAGCAATATATTTGTCGGCAGCAATTGTTTTATCAATTACAACTGCGTCATGCTGGACAATGCGGAAATACGCTTAGGAGACAATTGTATGATAGCGCCCTGCGTGTCATTTTATACCGCAGGACATACGCTGTATCCCGACGCTAGAAACAAGGGGTATGAATACGGCGTCCCCATAACAGTAGGAAACAACGTGTGGATAGGAGGCAATACGGTTATATGTCCGGGCGTCAGTATCGGCGATAACGCGGTAGTGGGTGCCGGCAGCGTTGTGACGAAAGACGTTCCCGCATGGACGCTGGCGGCCGGCAATCCCTGTAAACCCGTCCGTCTCATTACACGGGAAGACAAAAAGAATTATTTTCACTGCCGTGAAATAGACGATGAAACCTATAAAAAAATATTCTCTTCCGACGAAGGAAGGTAAAATTTTGCCATCGGCGTAACGATGATAATAAAAAGCGCACGGCTTAAAATTATGCCCTGCGTTTTTATTTTTGCGCCGCGTCGTCACGAAATTTATTGCGCGCTGTGTAATTTTTTCCGTTTTTTCTCATATATATTTATAAGTAAGGAGACGGGGCAGTGGAGTATAAAAAAAGTCTTATCATTTTGTCCGGAGACAGGGGAAAGGGCGCCATAACTATCGAAACCACGGCGGCAGGCAGCGTTTGTCGTACATCCGTGCGCGAACGCAGCGGAGAGCATTTGTATCTTGCGGTAAAGCAAAGCGACAATTGTTTCGTCGAGCGTCTTTCAAGGGAAGTACGTCTGCCCTTTACGCCGTCGGCGGAAGCGCACTACATAATAGTCGACGCCGCGTCCGGCGAGGCGGTTCTGTACGGAACGCAAAGTAAAAAGCGTCTTTGGGGCGCCAATATGACAGACGGGGTGATGAAGTATGTTGCCAAAAAACAGTCCGGCGACGAGACGGCGCAAGACATTGCGGCTTACGAGAAGAATGAACTTTCGCCGCCGAACAATGAAAAGAAGATAAAGTACGACGACGAGGCGATAGCGCTTAACAATTATTATCCCAAGGGATACGGTCAAATGGATAAACTAAAATCTTATTATCGCAGCGGGCGGCAGACTAGGAGGGGGTTTTCCGCGGTGACGCGCAGTTTTTTACAGGAGTACAACAAAAAACTGACGGGGCGGGAAGAGTGCCTTTACGGAGGTTTTTTTGCCATGCAGCTCAAATATGTTTTGCTGCCCGGAGAAAGCGCTTTTAATAAGCGGCAGCATTTTGCGCAGCGCAAACTTACCGCAAAGTCCATTAAAAACGCCGCGGTTTCTTCCGTTCCGCGCAGCGAAAAAAAGGTGGTGCCGGTGGCCGCCGATTTTTTTGATGAAATACGCGACAAGATCCGGCGGCTGTTCGATGCGGCCGAGCGTATGCCGCAAATAGAAAAATATATGCCCGACACGAAGTGGGTGCGCGTGCCTTACGAAAAAAGCGGCTACTATGCGGTGGGGCTGATAGGCTCGAAGCCCGACTATATCGCGTACGGTCTGCCCGGCAAATACAGCGCGAACGCACCGGAAGAGCTGGGAGCCTGCGCGAGATGGTGGCCTTTCGATCCCGAAAAACCCGACGGCGACGGGCTGTGGATTTTGTATCAGGACGCTCGCAGCGGCGACAGCGTTTGCGAGGCAAACTGACGGCTCGTGTAAAAAACAGTGTACGACGGCGGCAAAACTATCTGAAAATACTGTTAAAATAAAACAGATATTCATAAAACAGTTGACTTATGATGTCGATTTGGCTATAATATGTAGTGATTTAATTTTTGGAGTTACAGCATAGATGAAAAAAATCATTACAATATTGGCCATTGCACTCATCTGCGTTTTGGGCATGACGGCATGCTCGGGCGCGTCGACGGTGACTCAGGTCAATATCGAAGGCAGACAAAGTCTCGATTGCGCCGTAACAGGCAACGGCGGCAGCGCCGTTCAGTACGGCAAGTATCTTTATTTTATCAACGGCACCCGCGGGTATGAAGATACCGACGGGACAAACAACGTAGCGGGTCAGGTGATAAAGGGCGCTCTTTACCGCGCCGAGCTTACCGGCGAAACCGTAGCCAACGCGGGCGTTACGGGACAATGGGCGGATAATCACACCGGCAACGGCAGCGTGTTTGTCATCGAACGCGACCCTGAAAGCGGCATTAAGCTCGTATCGGAAAAAGGTACGTCCTACGACAACAAGGAAATAAACGTAGTCGACGTTCAGCTTATATCATCCAAGACGATAGGCACCAGCGGATATTCCGACGGCGGACTTTATATTTTCAACGAATACATTTATTTTGCCAGCCCCTGCGCAACGAGAGACAAAGACGGCAACGTTATGTACACGCATAACGAGTTTTACCGCACCAATCTTATCAGCGGCGTCACCCAGCTGCTGGTGACCAGCGATACCGAAAACGACGATATGCCTTACGGATTCTACTATTATAACGATTCCGTCTATCTTACTTACGTCGAATCGGGCGACACCGACTATATTGTTTCCGCCCGCATCAACGAACAGACCGGCGCCGTTGAAGAATCTAAGCGTATTGCAGACAAGGTGACGGCGGTACTCATGCCCACCAAGAGCACATATTATTACGGAATGCCCACCGATACGGTGTATGATTTTATTTATTACGGTTCCAACGGCAGCGATATCGATTCTTACCGCACGGACAGCGTCATGTCTTTTGTTCGTCCCGACGGTTCGGAAAATACAATTTTCAACAGCGGATCCGACGCCGAACTGCTGGACGTTGAAGGCGGAATGCTGCTTTATACCATTACCGACGACGCAATGCCTTCCATCAAGGCGACCGATATGTACCGCTATTTCATGGACGGCAGCGAAACCTTTGCCGCAATACACGAAGGCGAAGAATATAACGGTGCGTTTGCAAGCGACCAGACGGTGTATGCCGGCGACGCAATTAGCGATGCTACCGCCACCGACTGTTTCGTGCCCGGACTCGGCGTAAACAGCAATGCGGTGTATGTGCTTCTTACTTCCGCAAATGCCACCACGTCGTCCAACAACGACCTCAATTTGTATACGCCCGACGGGAATATCGTTCTTATTGCAAGCGGCAGCGGAGCGAGATATGTCAACCACACTTCCGACAAGCTGTTCTACGTGGTTACAAACAGCTCCAATCTCGAATTGCACTCCGTCAACTTTGACGGCACCGGAGCTGAGCTCGTATATTCGTATGCGACCGAAGCGACGCTCATGAGCGACGTTGCGGCGGACTATCTAATATTCTTCGGTCAGGTGGACGACCAGTATTCGGGATACACGCTGTTCTACGATCCGGCGGGACTCGAAGGCAGCAACGCTCCCTTCTTCGTCGGAGAGAAGACGAAAGACGAGACGCGTTCGAACGTCGGTCTTATCGAGCTGGACACCGAGGACGCAAAACTGCGTTATGCCGTGGGAGAAAGTCTTGACGTGAGCGGCCTTACCCTTACCGCTTACAGTTATGTTAATGCCGACGGAGAGAGAGAAGTGCTGGAAGAAGACGTCGCCGTTACCGCCGACATGGTCAGCGGTTTCGATACAAGCGCCGTGTCCGACAGCGTTACCGTTACGGTTACTTATGAGGGCGTTACGGCAACTTACGACATAGAGGTGTACGAATCCAATGTCACCTCGACCTGCGCCTCCATCGGAAGTACGCCCGCCGGTCTTATTTTCGGCGCTGTGGCTCTAATGGGGATGGCGGCGGTGCTGCTGCTTTTCAGAAAGAAGAAAAGCGCCTGACGAAACGTCCGCTTAACTTTAGGCTTTGTTTTATCTTAAATATAAAAGGCAGGATATCGCGTTCTGCCTTTTTTGTTTGATTAAACCGCAAAAACACAGCAAAAATGTAAAAAACATTGCTAAAACCTAAAAAATCACGCAAAAAACACTTGACTTATATGTTAAATTATAGTAAAATAATAAAGCATTTGCGCATGAGCGTATGGTTTTTGCATGTAAATTAGCCCTTATTATGCAGGTCTGCGCGTCGCCGATTGTAGCAACAGACTGTCAGCGTGAAATTTCAGTCCGGTTGCGCCAAATTTTAATATGAGGATTTTTACCATGAAAACATTTATGGCTAACGAACAGAATATCGAGCGTAAGTGGTATTTGGTAGACGCAAGCGATATGCCGCTCGGCAGAGTAGCAAGTCAGGTTGCAGCCGTTTTGAGAGGCAAAAACAAGCCTACCTTCACACCGCATGTCGACGCAGGCGATTATGTTATCGTAATAAATACCGATAAGATGTATCTTACCGGAAGAAAACTCGAACAAAAATATCACAGATATCACACAGGCTATATGGGCGGCTTAAAGGCCATTCAGTACAAAAAGATGATGGCGGAAAAGAGCGACGACGCGCTTTATCTCGCCGTAAAAGGAATGCTCCCCAAAAACAGCCTGGGCAGAAAAATGCTTACAAAACTGCGCGTTTATAAGGGCGCGGAACACGAGCACGCGGCTCAGCAGCCCGAAGTGCTTAATCTTGTAAAGAGGTACAACTAATATGGCAGCAAAAACCGGTATGAAGAAAAAATTGCAATATTGGGGCACCGGCAGACGTAAAAAAGCGGTTGCGCGCGTTCGTCTTGTACCCGGAAGCGGCACCATCGTCATAAACAAACGTTCTATCGACGAATATTTTGGTTTGGACACGCTTAAATATATAGTCAACCAGCCTTTGGTGCTGGTCAATGCTGCCGATAAGTTCGACGTTTACGTAAACGTTGACGGCGGCGGATTTACCGGACAGGCAGGCGCCATTCGTCACGGCATATCCAACGCGCTTATAGAAGCCGACGCAGGTTACAAGACCGAGCTCAAAAAAGCCGGATTCCTTACCCGCGATCCGAGAATGAAGGAGAGAAAGAAGTACGGTCTCAAAAAGGCACGTCGCGCTCCCCAGTTCTCCAAGAGATAATATCGTTTATCAGCAATACGCATTCCGACTTGTTTTCGGAGTGCGTATTTTTCATTAAACGAAAAATTCCCGCAGCAGCGTATTTGCGTCCGCCCAGCGCACATGCGCTTAATCTAATACGTCATAATATGCTTTTTTGCGCATATAAAAATAAACAAAGCTTAATTTTAAGCCTTGTTTACATATATTAATATATAATCATACAATAAATTCGTCGCTACTCTTCGTCGGGCGTAAAAAAGTCGCTGTCTTTGCCGGGTCTGTAAAAGGACTTTTTTTGCGATTTTCGCGGTTTGCCAAAAAATGCGACGCATATCGCCTCGGGCCCCGCTTTAAGGCAGCCGGCGATGCTCATGGAGCTTATTCTTATGTCCGTGCAGCCGCTTTTGCGCAGCCGAGCGACAGCTTTCGTCATGTTTTGAATTTCCGTCGAACCGAAGATATAAAGCGGCGCTCCGTCGGCGTTTTGGCAGTAGGCGTCCGCGATGGTGCGGCAGGCGGCGTTAAAGGAGGTGTAACGGCGTATGTTGTACCCATTGCCGGCATTGTCGACGCCCGTAAGCACGAAAATGCCGTGCGCAGCGGTTGATACGGCGTACTGCTCGAGTCGGACGGCGCCTTCCGACAATTCCACAAAGGCTTCTTCCGCCGAGGCGTTGTTTTCGCACATGGCAAGCGCGCGGTCCATCAAAAGCGCCTGACCCGCGCACGGCGAATGACTGTCCACTACATATATCGAAACGCGCTTAAACTTGACCATTGTATTGCGCGAAGCCTTTACGGCGTTATTGTATGCGTCCGAAAAGCCCGCGCCGCAGGATATGTGTATTATATTGCGGTTTTTTTCGGCGAGATCGTCGAAAAATTCCTCATACCGAGCGGCGGAGGGGGCGTTTATTGCGTATCCTTCCGTAAGCGCCCTGTGCATAAGCTCTTTGGCGTTTTCGTACGACAAAATGCCGTCCGGGCAGGAAAAATTGCCCGCTTTAACGTCAAAACGTATGGTGCTGACGCCCGTATGCGCCAACATCTCGTCGGTAACTGCCGCCGTAGAGTCGATGGTGATAAAAAAATTCCGCATATAAAATCCCGCCGTAAATAGCCTTATACATAAATACTAACAAAAAAACAAATATTAAGCAAGAGATTTGAGGCGGAATATATGATTTTGTTTAATCACAAAAAATTCACTTTAAAACGCGAGTATTTCTCTTGACAAAATAAGTCAATTGCTTTATAATAGCTACAGGAAAACAGCAATATGCCTTTTTACGCTAAAAAGTGTATATTGTTTGCCGTAAACCTTTGGGGAAATGGTGACAGCCAACCGGTTTGCAGTTTTCTTTCCGACTTTTTATGATATTACCGGCTTTTTTTGCCGCTAATATAAATGGCGAAACTAATTTATAAGGAGTTTGAAAAAAATGAAAAAACTTATCAGTTTAATGCTGGCGGTTATTCTTTGTATTATGCCTGTTTTCACCGCTTGCGGCGGAAACGGCAAAACCCCGACGCCGACTCCTCCCGATCCCGGTCCCGGCGGTGAAGGTGGCGGAAAGCGCACGACCTTACTCATGCAGGGTTTTGGCGACGAAGAGCAGAAGAAAGAATACGAAAGCATGGTTAATGGATTTAACGATTCCGAATACGCCCGCTATTACGGACTGTTTTTGACTATGATGTGGTACGGCGAAGAGACCTACGTTCCGGGTGTCGAAAACGGCAGTACCATTTCGCCCGATAACAAAGTGGACATCATGTTCGTAAACGACAGAAAGTTCAAGTTGTGGGCGACAAACGGTTATATCGACGATCTCAGCGCCTACACCAATACATCCGCTTATGCGGAAAAGCTTAGCAATATGTGGGCTTCTATTTATCCGAGATTCCGTTATAACAGAAACGGTAACACTTCCTATGCCGACGATACGCTTTGGGGCGTTCCTGTAGATACTTCTCCTACGGCTATTTATTACAACCGTCAGGCGATGGAAAACTGCGGCGTTATAGTCGTTACCGCCGAGAATTTCGCCCAGTTCCAGAGCGAATACGAAGGCCTTACCAACGACATGATTGGTCAGACGCTCATGGATTTGTGGAACGACAATAAAATTGCCGATAAATTCGGTCAGTGGCACGACACCTGCGGAAACCGCGGCGGCCTTGACAGCAACGGCAATCCCGACGGCGGCGGATACGAAGCAGACGTTTTGGTAACGCGCGCCATCGACGTTCCCGCAAAAGGTTACTATCGTGAAGACTCCTACAACAACTACGTAAGAGCCGACGGCTATCCGTGGGTCAACCCCAACGCGGGCGGCGTTACGGACAACGTAAAGGTATTCAATGCGTCCATCGCTATGAACTGGGACGAAATCGAAGACCTGGCTCAGCTGCTTACTCTTAAGCTTAATCGTACCAATCACAACAGAAGAAGTGTCCGCGGCGACGTTGCCACAACTTACGGATACTACACCGAATGGTGGTTCAACTACGGCTGGTCGGTAGGCGGCGACTGCTTGCAGGACCTTACCGGTGAAGGTACTTGGGTTTTCGGTTTGCCCGACTGGTCCACCAACTATAAGGTTACCGCTGCCGGCGACGGTTATGTCGGCGCAAATACCGGTACCGTATATCACGAGGGCGATACTCTCGAATTCCTCGACAAACTCAACGTCAATAAGTACGGTCCCCAGTATGATGAAAACGGCGCTATGGTTATTGACGACAACGGTCAGCCCGTGTTCAACGACGGCGATCTGCTGCTGCCCAATCAAAACGGCGGATTTGAGGTGTACAACGCAAGCACCCAGGGCACGACGCCTCTTGGCACCAACCCCAACAACGCACTCACGAACGATTCCGAAATTCTGCCTTACATTGTAGAAAATTCTACCGACGACATGGCCAATGAAGACGCTAAGTTCCTCGAACTGCCTTCTACAAAAGAGGCGGTCAACAGATATCTGCAAAGTATACTGCTGGACGTCATGCCTCTGCCCACTTCGTTCGGCACCGACTCTTCGACGGTAGCCGAATTCGGTAACGGCAACGTCGCAATGGTTGTAGAACGCGGTTATCAGATAGGTCTTGTAAGAGCTCTTACCAGTTCTTACGAAATCGAGTGGGGTGTCGCTCCGCTCCCGCAGTATAAAGAATATGTAAACCCCAGTAGCAATGACGTTACCGTTAAGGTGCAGGGCGTTGACGGAGGCCACAGCGAAGCAACCGCGCTTTGCCTTGCGGCAGGAAGCAAGAACAAACAAAACGCCTGGTATGTCATCGACTGGCTTACCTCCGACTATATGACTGTAAACGGTCAGCAGGAACCTGCAGGCCAGATATTCAAGGCGGAAGCCGGCTATATCCCCAACCAGCCCGCAGTTGCAAATTCTTCTACGTTCATTAAAGAAGACGAAAAGACCCTCAATCTCGATATCTTCTTCGACGTTCTTGAATTTGAAGAAGCAGGCGACTGGTGGTATCTGCCCGACAACGGTTGGATTGATGTTTGGGCAGGCCCGCTTAACGCTCAGGTTCGTAACAAGCAGATGACGCCGGAAGCATGGTTTACAAACTATTGCCTGCCTTCCACGCAAAAACTTATTCCGTATTCGTACTATTTCGGTTCGGATGCATACGAAAATATCTTTAACAGTCACTTCAATTGATATTCGTAAACAAATGCAGTTTACCTGCAGGCTGTTTTGCAGGTAAACTGCACAATCTATAAGGAGATAGTATGGATAATTCGGTTATAGTAGACGCTCAGCCGAGTTACGCGGCGGAACAATCGGTGGATGTGTTTTCCAACACCAAGCTGTTCAAGCCCGAAAAATCGTCTAGAGCTAAGAAGATTAAGAGATTAAAAGCTAACCTGACCGGATGGGGATTTGCGCTTTGGCCTTTGTATACGTATGCCATATTTGCACTTGTCCCGTTTGCTTTGTCCATTTATTTGAGCCTTACCGATTTGCACGTCTGGAACATTGAGCAAGCTAAGTTCATCGGTTTCGATAACTATGTTTGGCTGCTTACCAGCTCGGATTCAATGTTCTTCTGGTCGCTTTATCGTACGCTTTATTATTGCCTTAGTCTGCCGATAAGCTTGTTTTTGGGATTGTTCTCATCTATCCTGCTCACCAGCAGAGTAAAGCTCAAAAAAATGTTCCGTTCGATTTTGTACATTCCCAACGTATGTTCGTCAGTCGGCGTAACAATGATGTGGCGTATTGTTTTCGACGCAAACTCAGGTTTGGTCAACTATGTGATAGTGGCATGCGGCGGGCCGCGAATAGACTTTTTCCAAAGTTTCAGCTTGTTTATGCCGCTGGTCATATTTACAACGACATGGGGCGCCGGAGCCGGCAGTATTCTGTTCCAGGCGGCGCTCGAACAAGTCAATTCGTCTTTGGTGGAAGCAGCAAAGGTGGACGGAGCAAACAGCTCTCAGGTTTTGTTTAACATCACTTTGCCGGCAATTTCGCCCACGACTTTCTATGTGCTTATCACAAGTCTTATAGGTTCGTTGCAGGCAATGGGCTCTATCCAGCTGTTCGCCAACAACGGGTACGGACCTATGAACGGTCAAAATCAACCGGCAGGTCTTACTACGGTTTATTACATGTACCTGATGGCGTTCGTCAATGCAACTGCCGACGGTATGGGACGCGCCAGCGCGTGCGCCTGGATATTGGCAATTCTGATACTCATTGTCACGCGCGTCAACTTTAAGCTCAGTGATTACTGGGTTTGCTATGATTCTTGATAGGAGGTTGTTGTTATGAGTAAAGTAGTTGTTGCTGAACCCGAAAATCAAGAAACTTATCATTCCGAGAACTTTAAGCTTAACAAGAAAAAAGTGCGCCGTCCGCCCATCGGTTCGTATATACTGCTTATTATATACAGCTTGTATATACTTGTTCCTTTGTATATTATCGTAATAACGTCTTTTAAGACCAGAGCGGAAGCCAACTCGTCGGTGTTCACCTGGTGGCCGCAGCTGGGTTTCTCGCTTGAGGCTTACAGAGAATTGTTTACGGGCTCGGGACTTTCCGAATTGTTGCGTCCCCTTCTCAATACGTTCTTGTACTATGTTCCGACGTGTTTGTGCGACGTCTTCTTCTCGGCAGTTTCGGCTTACGGCTTTGCCAAGATGGAGTTTGCGGGAAGAAAACAGATATTCGCATTCCTTATTATGACGATGACGCTGCCCGGATCGGTCACACAGTCGTCCAGCCGTGTCTGGATGTCTGCTTTGGGCCTTATGGGAACGGCACTGCCGCTTATCTTGCCGGCTATTTTCGGCGGAATAGGACAGGTGTTCTTCCTAAGGCAGTATATCGCGGGTATTCCCGACGACCTTATAGGCGCGGCAAAAATTGACGGTATGGGGCAGATTAAGATCTTCCTTACGCTTATTATACCGCTGACGCTGCCGGCATTGCTGGTTCGTGTAATACTGGGCTTTATCGGCTCGTACAACGACTATATGGGTCCGTTGATTTACATGATGCAGTATCAGGACAAATGGACGCTGCAGCTGGCGCTTAAAAATATCTCCGATATTTACAATGCCTCCGGCGGTAAAAACTTCATGATGGCCTGTGCAGCCGTCGGTATGGCTCCGCTTATTATCGTCTACATCTTTATACAGGACTATATAATAAGGAGTACATCAATAGGTTCAGGCTTAAAAGGTTAATTTAAAGAGAAAAATATGAGGCACGTCAATTGCCTCATATTTTTTTCAAATTTTACATACAAAAGGCGGCGTAACCGGGCGGGTAAAAAATATTTATGTCCCGGCAAAACGGGCGCTAAACCGCCAAAAAAGCCGTCAAAACCAATAAAAAGGGAGAGCTTATCATGAATGATTATTTTAAGGAAGTAAAAAAGAATTTCGGATTCGGCTGCATGCGTCTTCCTATGAAGAACGGCAAAATAGATTACGACGAGTTTTGCGGCATGATCGACTATTTTTTGGATCAGGGTTTTAATTATTTCGACACGGCGCACGGCTATCATGACGGTGCCAGCGAGACGGCGCTTCATGACTGTCTTGTCATGCGCCACCCGCGCGACTGTTTTGTGCTGGCGGACAAACTTACTGCGCCTTTTTTCAACAGCGAAAAGGACGTCAAACCCTTTATCGAAAGTCAGCTTAAAATTCTGGGCGTAGATTATTTTGACTTTTATCTCATGCACGCACAAAACAAGAACTCCTATCAGCATTTCAAAAAATGCCGCGCTTACGAACAGGCGTACGAATTAAAGCAGCAGGGCAAGATACGGCATCTCGGATTTTCCTTCCACGACAGTGCCGACGTGCTGGATATGATACTTTCCGAACATCCGGAGGTCGAATTCGTACAAATTCAGTTTAACTATGTCGATTACGAGGATCCAACCGTTCAATCGCGGCTTTGCTATGAAGTATGCCGCAAGCACAACAAGCCCGTAATAGTGATGGAACCCGTCAAGGGCGGTAACTTGGTCAATCTGCCCGGCGGCGCAAACAAGATTTTGGATGATTTGAAGGGCGGCAGTCGTGCAAGTTATGCCATTCGCTTCGCCGCGGGTTTTGACGGCATTTTCATGGTTTTGTCGGGCATGAGCAATCTGGATCAGATGCGCGACAATTTGGCGTTTATGAAAGACTTTAAGCCGCTTGACAAAAAAGAGCGCGCGGCAATAGAGGAAGTATGCAAAATTTACCGCTCGCAGCACCTTATTCCGTGTACGTCGTGTTCGTACTGCGTTGCGGGCTGCCCTAAGCATATATCCATTCCGCAATTGTTCTCGTGCATGAACGCAAGGCAGATTTATCACGATTGGAATGCCGATTTCTATTATAACGAGGTTTATACGGTGGGCCGCGGCAAAGCGTCCGACTGCATAAAGTGCGGCAAATGCGAAAAGGCCTGTCCGCAGCATCTGCCAATAAGAGATTTGCTGGTCAAAGTGGCTGCGGAATTCGAAAAATAATTTAAGGAGACTAAAGCAATGCTTGAGAATGTTTTAGAAAGAAAAAAATGTTCACTGTCCGTTAAAATAACGGTAAAAACGCTGGTTTCGGCGCTGATAATCGCGCTGGCGGTTGCTTTGCCTCAGCTTGTGCACCTGGCGGCGGGCAGCGAGGGCGGAATGAGATATCTGCCCATGTATCTGCCTGTATTGATGGGCGGCTGCCTGTTGGGAGTATGGTGGGGCATAGGAGTAGGGGTGTTCTCGCCGGTAGTCAGCTTTTTGCTGACGTCGGCCTTTTCCTCGCCCATGCCCGCTCTGGAAAGACTGCCCTTTATGATGGCGGAACTTGCCGTTTTTGCCGCAGTCAGCGGCTTGTTTTCCAAGCAGATAATAAAAAACGCGTGGGCGGCTTTTGCCGCGGTGATAATTGCCTCCGTCGCGGGAAGAGTGTTCTTCCTGTTGTCGGTGACGGTTTTTGACGCGTTTACTGCGTTGTCGCCCGCAATCGTTTGGAGCCAGATCCAAACCGGTTTGACGGGAATTGTAATTCAGGCGGTGGTAGTTCCCGTCGTAATTATTGCCCTTAGAGCCGCTCTTCTCTCCGACAAAAAAGATTGAAGGTGATGATATGAGCGATTTGGAAAACGCGAAGGCCCGACTGGATAAACACAAAATCGCGCTTTACAAAGACGGCAAGCTTTATACGAGCGACAAGCGCGGAGTGGCGCCCATGCTGGAATTTATCGAAAGCAATGTAAATTTACACGGATTCAGCGCCGCCGACGTAGTGGTAGGTAAAGCTGCCGCCATGCTTTTTGCAAAGGCGGGCATAGTGAGCGTATATGCCAAAACCATTTCCCGTCCGGCACTCGAATTTCTGTGCAAATGTAATATCGACGTTTCGTACGATACGCTTGCGGACAACATAATAAATCGCGACAAGACGGATATCTGTCCCATGGAAAAAACCGTTCTAAATATGGACGACGTGGACAGGGCTTTTTACGCGATAAAAGAAAAAGTCCGCTTACTGAATGCCGCTAAATAAAACGCGTAATATTAAAAAATAAGATAAACATATTTTTTGACAATAAAAAACCGATATGTCATCACAACATACCGGTTTTTTGTTAATTTATTTTTTGAGTTTTAGTTTGCCGCTGTCGCATAGCAGTGTAATGAAAAGTCCGCCCTGAACGGTGCGATTCTTAAAGCCGGAGTGCAGTCCGTATCTATTGATTTCGCCTTTAATTAGGCCGCTGTCGGTGTAATACCAGTCGGTAAACGGATAGCGCGTCTTGCTTTCGCGCAGGAATTTCGCAACGGGAGCGATGAGCGCTTTGCGTTTTTCGATGTTGTCGGTAAGCACTGTCGTCCAAAGAATCCAGTCGGACTTTGTATAGGTGCTGCGGTTGTCGAGGGGCACGCCGTATGCGTTGCTTTTGGCGATATAAGCGTCGACTTCCTGTTCGCGCACGTCGCTGTCGAACAGCCCCGAGCCGAACATGACGTCAAAGGCCATGTTGTACTTAAGGCTGAATGTCGTATCGGGGTCGCCGTCGAAGCAAAGCGGTGTGTTTTTGCCGGGAACGCAGCACATTTTTTTCCACTCGGCTGCGTATTCTTTGGCCTTTTCGTGCATTTTTTGCGCAATATCCGCCTTTCCCAGCTTTTCGGCTATGATGGCGTACGCTTCTATGCCGACAATCGCCTTAACCGAAAGATTGATGTTTTTGTCGAGATGTCCCGCAAAATCGTCGGTGCACAGCTGATCTCCCGGCACCAGGCCGTATTTTATCAGATATTCCACCCACTTGGACATGAGGTCGAAGTTGTCGCCGGCCAGTTTTACGCTGCCGCCCGCCAGCAGAGTTGCCGCCTGCATGATAAGCATATTGCCGCATTCTTCCACCGGCATCTGATAGTTGAATTCATATATATCGCTGCCTTTGGGGAGCATATAAAAATACGGATAGGTGTAGGACGTATCTACGTCATAGGGGTGGTTGCGGAAGACTGAGCGGTCGTAGAAGTCTTCGCAGAAATTGGCAGAGTTGTGACGGCCTTTAAGGGCGTAAATTTGGCCGCAGGCGTAAGGATATGTTCCGATATCATGCGGTGCAAAATCGCCTTCCCAGACGGGCATTTTCGCGAATTTATATATGGGACGCATCATGCCTTCCACCAAAACCGGGTTGTACAGTAGATACAGCGGAATGGAGGGGTAGCTTACGTCCACGGTGCACAAGCAGCCGTTAGAGTGACATTCCTTTGACAAAAACAACGGATTGCCCTGCTTGTCCTTAACCAGCTTGTGCGCGCCCACCGATTGCCTGAGACCCGCATATAGTACCAGCAAATAGTCCTCGCCGTAAGGTTTGGCGGCTTTTTTGAGCTTGTTGTCAAACGACTTGCATTTGGCAAAAACCTTGTCTTGATTGGTCCTTGCGTCGTCGATGGCGTCCAAAATGGTCTTGCCTTCGTTGAAGTAGTAGCCTTTAAGCCAGTCGCCGAAATAGAAGATGGATACGGTGTCGTCGAATGCCACCGTCATGGTGCCCGATAGCGGCTGATTAAGCTTGTTTTCGCTGTCGTAAGCCATTATGTACTTGCGGCCGTTTTCGTCAAAATCGAAATTCGTCGCGCCGCACGCTATAAATCTGTCCAGCATATTTTTGGAGGCAATGGCGGCTTTTTTGCCCGATACGTACCAGTATCCCCATTCGGCGGAGGAATCGTCAAACGACTGTGACATTACCAGCTGTTTTTTAAGTCCGAACCAGGCGGTTTGGTATTCCTGCGATTTGATTCTGCCCATGCGTACGGGGAAAGCCATGCGGTCGTAGCAGTATTCCTCATCGAGATACAGCGCGACGGTGACTTCGTCAAGCGTGGTCTTCGGCGTAAGATTATACGTCATGTAGCACACCGGGCATGCCAGTACCGTAAGATCGTCGGGCATTAAGGGCGAAACAAAGTTGACGGTCAGATCGAATTTGTCGCAGGTAAAGGAGTATTCCGTTCCGAAAGCCGTGACGGTAAGTTTAGTCTGCGTCAGCTTTTCGGTTTTGGGCAGAATGCCCATAAAACTGTAGGCTTTGCCGTCCGCATAGACGAGTCCGTATGTGCGCACGGTCTTGCCGGTCCAAAAGGTTGTGTCGTTTTCGTTTAACAGTTCGCCGGGCGACCATATCGAAAAAAATGGATCTTTGACGAACAGGGGATAAGCGGGAATAGATTGTTTTACCGCTTTTTTCTGGGTTGTCATTATGACCTCCTTATAATCACTTTTTGTTTTCAGTATATCAGATTTTTGTCGGATTAACAACTGTTTTTGGTAATTTTATTTAAATTTTTGCAATGTCGTTGCTTTTTGCGAATATGTTGTGCTATACTATAAAAAAACCATTATGCCACGGAGGAGATATGAAGCATATCAGATTGATTAAAGCAGCCATAAGCGTGCAGATTATAATTTCTGCGGCGTATATAGTTTCCGGAATAATTTGTTATGCGCTCAGCCCGTCGCTTAAATCGTCGGCGCCGCTCATTTACATTGCCGGCCTCGTTTCGCTTTGGACGGGAATAGCCTCTATGTTGTTGGCGCTGGCGGCTTATGCCACGAACAGAACCGGGCTTAATAAAAACGGCTCGGCAAGACCTTTTGCGTGTTCGCAGATTTTGTTTGTCGCAACAACCGCCGTATATATAGGCGCGTGGTTTACCGTATATGTCGCGCTTATAAAATTTTTATTTGTATTAAAGGCGTCGGCATGGTGGGATAGAGCGCTGTTTGTGCTGTTCTTTTTACCGCCCGCCGCTGTAATGGCGCTGCTTACGGCATGTATGTTCTTTTATTATAAAGAAAACCTGTCGGTGACGGGTATAGATCTGCCCGTCAATCCCTATTCCGCCAGAAACAGAACGGTGGCGAAACTCAAAGTAATTTGCGTGGCGGTAGAAGCCGTTGCGGCGGCGGCATACTATTGTTTTATTGCGATAATGGGCAGCTGCCTATAAAAACTTGACAAAACGCGTCGGATAAGTTACAATAATAAAAAAGACGCGAGGAGTTACGGGTGGAACTTTTTACTATCGCCACTCTTTGGAAAAATTATGATCGCCGTGCTCAGCCCTTGGACGTGACGGTTATAAATATAGAGGAAAAAGAGGGTTATACAGTAGAATACGTATTTTTCAACGGCGACCCATGCGCCGACGGCTGCGCGCGCATTTTTTCGAAGTTTTACCGTCCCCGCAGCGGCAACGGAGCCGGAGTGGTGCTCATGAACGACGTCATGGACGTCTTTGACGAGACGTATGTTTTTATGCTCATATCGTACGGCTATAACGTCCTGGTAGTGGACTATGTCGGGCAACGCCGCGCCGAACTTTATACGGTGTACCCTCATTCTCTCAAAAATTCCAACTATTTCGTCAACCCGGATTTTACCCGCGAACTGCCCGAAAATCCCAAGGAATCTTGCTGGTACGTTTGGGCAACGCTTATGCTGCGCGGCATAACTTATTTGGAAAGCCGCAGCGAGATTACGGGGAAAATAAGCGTTTTCGGCGTAAGAACGGGGGCTTTTCAGGTGTGGAAAGCCGCTTATGTCGACAGTACGCTGGCGTGCGGGATAGCGCTTTTCAATTCGGGGTATATCGAAAATCTCGAACTGAGCGGGCTTAAACAGCTGCAATACAATACATGTATAGACAACGCGCCTTACGCGGGCGATATGTCGGTGCCGGTGCTGGCGGAGGTTGCGAGCAACGCCAAAGACAACAGCATCGAATATATGAGCAATTTAAGCAACATCATTCAAAATCAGCGCTGCTTTTTTTCCATCGGCGAAAGATGCAACGCGCTGCTTAATGTAGACCAGATAGACAACATAAAAATGTTTATCGAAAAATACAACGGCGGCGACGCGACTCTGCCTATGCAGCCGGAGATCGCCGCGCGTGAGAGCGGGCGCGAGTTTTTTTACGACATAAAAGTGGACAGCAGCTTGCCGATAGAGGAAGTCAGGCTGTTCGTATCCCAGGGAGATATGCCGTTTTCATATAAAAATTGGCATAAATATCCCGTCTCGTTTGTACAGGACGGCACATACATCGCAAAAATCAACGTTTATGCGCCAAAGGAAAAGATGTGCGCGTTTGTCACGGTAAAATACGCGGGGAACATTTCCGTATCCAGCGAACTTATTCAGAACACGCCCTTTCTTATGAAGGTGCGTCCGTCGGAATCGGCGCGCTCCCACCTTTTGTACAGCGTGGAAGACGGGACCGACGACTGGACCGTACTTAGCGGAAAGGAAGGGACGGGGGCGCTGTCGCCCTATATGAGCAAAGGCGCCTACAATCTCATGGGCGTTACTAGCGACAGCAATTCGCTTTCGACGTTTAAGTTCGGAGAATTCCGCTACCGAATGCCGGGAAGGACTTTCCTGCAGGTTACGATTTATGTCGAAAACGATATGCGTATAAACGTCGCCATCACCTCGCGGCACGAGAACGATTATCTTACGTTTACCTACGTAAAGCACGTTCACGGATACGAGGAGTGGATAAAAATCAATCTTCAGGCGGACGAATTCCGCTGCGGCGCTTTGCGTCTTGAAAATTTTGACGACATAAGCTGTTTTACCATCGAAAGCGACGGAAAACTGCTTTTGAATTCCGTCATAATGGTATAACGCCACAGGGACTGAAATATGGACGAAAACAAGTTAAACACAAACGCGCCGGCTCCCCAAAGGTCGCTGTTAGGAAAGATTCTAAACGTCGTTTTATGCGTGTTTTTAGTGATTGCGTTAGCCTTTCTCGCGGTGCGCATTATTTTCAGGCCGGTGTATGTAAACGGCCACAGCATGGACGAAACATTGTTCGACGGCGAAGCTGTAGCCATAGGAGCTTTTGACAAGAACGTAAAGACGGGCGACATCGTGGTGGCAAACAACGCTCAGCCGGGCGAAGAACAGAACCTAATAATAAAAAGAGTGGCGGCTACCGGCGGCGATAAAATCGTATTTGTGCTTTCGGACGGAGTGATAGAGTTTTATCGCAACGACTGGACGCAGCCGGTGTTGGAAACGTATATAAAAGAGCCCATGAAAAACATATCGCAGTTTGCGTATGCAGGCGTCGCGCCTTCCGTAGAGGAAATAGACGACTATATAATAGAATTGGACGCGGACGAAGTTTTCCTTATGGGCGACAACCGCAACGCTTCCACCGATTCACGATATTTCGGAGCGGTAAAAAAGAGCGCTATTGTGGGAAAAATGGTGTTTGTAATATCCGGGAATTCGTTTTTGGAAACGATTTTCTGCGTATAATAAAAGGAGAGAACAGTATGATAAAAATTACAGCAGATTCAACGGCGGATTTAAATGAGATTTTTTTGACGCGCAATATCATCTCTTTTCCGCTTACCGTCATTCTCGGGGACAAGTCGTACAACGACGGGCTGGATATTAAGCCGCAGGATATTTACGATTATGTCGCCAAAACCGGCATTCTGCCCAAAACGGCGGCGCGAAACAAAGAGGAGTACGGCGAATTTTTCGATAAACTTACCGCAGACGGCTCGTCGGTGATACATTTTTCCATCTCCAGCGGCATATCGTCCAGTTACGATCACGCGCAGGCGGCGGCAGACGCACGCAAAAACATATACGTAGTCGACTCCAAGTCGCTGTCCACGGGTACGGGGCTATTGGCCATGTATGCGGCGGATCTGCGCGACGCCGACAATATGACGGCGCAGGAAATTTACGAAAAATGTCAGGCGCGCGTGCCTTTCGTTCAGGCGTCCTTTGTCGTCGACAGAATGGAATATCTGTACAAAGGCGGCAGATGCACGGGACTCGAATCGTTTTTTGCCACCGCTCTTAAGATTAAGCCGTCGTTGCTGTTGCGCGACGGAAAAATCACCGTCGGCCCCAAATATATGGGCAACATGCTCAAATCTATCTCCAAATACTGCAACAATATTATCGATACCTATCATAACGTGGACAAGACGCGCGTTTTCGTTACATATACCGAAGGCACCGCTCCCGAAGTGATAGAAAAGGCCAAGTCTATCGTGCGCGAACGCATCAATCCCGCCGTCATTTTGCAGACGACGGCAGGCAGCGTCATTACCAGCCACTGCGGAGCGGGCACGCTGGGAATACTGTACATCAACGACGCCGAATAAAAAAGGCTTTTTGTAAAAATGAACATAAAAAATATGTATAAAAAATCTCTGAAAGCGACGGCACTCATAGCGGTTGTTGCTATTTTGGCGGTGTTTGCGTTGCTCGGCGCCGCTTGCAACAACAGCGAAAAGGTTACCGACGGCACGTTTGAATACGCCTTGCTAAAAGGCGGCGACGCGTACGAAATCACGGCTCTTGGCAATACGAAGGATCTAAATGTCACCGTTCCCTCCCAATTCGACGGCAAACCCGTGACGAGAATAGGCGACGGAGCGTTTAGCAATGCGGGCATAAAAAGCGTAACTATACCGGACAGCGTAACGCAAATAGGTGAAAACGCGTTTTCCTACTGCTATTCGCTGACGGACGTCACCCTGCCCTACAATCTTACCGTTTTGGGAGACGGCGCGTTTTCCTACTGCGGATCGCTTACGCAGATAACTTTGCCGGACGGCGTTAAGGATATAAAACGCAACACCTTTAACGCCTGTCAAAGTCTTATGACGGTGACGTTTGCCGCAAATCTTACCACCATCTCCGACGGCGCGTTTAGGGGGTGTTTGGCACTGGAGGAAATCGCCTGGCCCGACACTCTGGTAAAGATAGGAGCGGAGGCCTTCACGGCGACGAACATACGAAACGCCCGCCTGCCGCAGTCGCTTACGGTTTTGGGCGATTATGCGTTTGCGCAGTGTATGTCACTGGAGAGCGTAAGCATTCCGGCGTCGGTATCGAAAATAGGAGACTTCGCCTTTAGTGTCTGTCCGTCGCTTACAGACGTTTCCATTGCCGTCGGCGTCCACGAAATAGGTAAATCTGCCTTTTCCGGCTGCGAAGCGCTGCAGAAAATAGTGCTGCCGGGCAGCGTTTTCTCCATCGGCGAATACGCTTTCAACGATTGCGGCTCTCTTATAGAGATTACCTTGCCGCAGGCTCTTACCGAACTTCCCGACGGAATATTTTTGATGTGCGACGCTCTTAAAACCGTCCTTCTTCCCGACGGAATAACAAGAATAGGGACTTCGGCTTTCCAAGGATGTTCGTCGCTGGAAAGCATGATTATCCCCCTTAAAACCGTATTTATAGGAGAGACGGCGTTTGCACATTGCAGAGCGCTTGATTCGCTTGTCTTTACGGATGTAAGCGGCTGGACAAGCGGCGGCGAAGATATTCCCGAAGAGACGCTGACCGATCCGCATGCGGCGGCGGTGTACGCCGAAAACGTCGCCAACGCGATGATAAAAATTTTTGATCATGACGATGCCGATATGCTATCCTGAACACAAAAGCAAAAAGCATGACGATAAAAAGGCTCTCAAACTTATCTTTGAGAGCCTTTTTTTGTAGACCTATGGCGGTTTTTTAGCGTCGTCGTCGAATGCCGTTTAACGCCCGAAAAATGCACCGTAATTCGTTTGTCAGTCGCTGCTGACTTTGCTGTACAGCCGGGTAATTTCGTTGAGTATATCGGTATATTCGAAGTCCTGGTGATAAATAAGGTTGATTTCACGCGTTATGGAAAGGTTTTCGACGGGTATAACGGAAAACTTCTTTTTCTTAATTTCGTTAAGACAGGTGCTGTGCGCCAAAACCGAAACGCCGAAGTTGTTTTTTACCAGTTCCTTTATAATGGAAATATTGTCCACTTCCATTATTACGTTAAAGTCGTCGATGGTCTCGTTGTTGCTGTTGAGATTGTTTTCGAAAAGCGTCCGCGTACCCGCCCCCGGCAGCCGCAGAATAAGATTTTCCTTTTTGAGTTCGTCCAGCGTAACCAGGCTCTTTTTGGACAACGGATTGTCGTTGCCGACGGCAAGCACGAGATAGTCGGTGTCCAAAAGTATCGAATTAAAATTATTGTCCGATATCTTGCCGTCTATGAGAATAAGGTCCAGCTCGTAGGTTTTTAGTTTTTGATAAAGCCCCTGAATGGTGTCGGACACGATGGTGACGTGCGTCTTGGGATTTTCGTTGCAGAACGCGGTAAAAAGATTGGTCGTAAATCCCATTTCCAGCGATTGCGTGACGCCCACAGTCAGATGTCGGATGTGACGCTTGCGGTCTTTAAGCGCGGTGACAAGGCTTTGTTCAAGCGAATTTATGCGTTTGGCGTATTTTACCAGAATTTCGCCGTCCTCGGTTATTTTAAGTTCTTTATCGCCGCGTAAAAACAGCTTGACGTGATATTCGTCTTCGAGATATTTGATGTGTTGGCTTACCGCGGGCTGCGTAAGGTTAAGCGCCTGTGCGGCTTTGGTAATGCTGCCTTGTTTATACACTTCCAGCAGAGTGTGAAACCGGGTATTTATCATTTTTGCACCTATAAATTTATATAATTGTTTTATTAAGCATTATAAATACTTATTATTTGCTTTATTTATTATATTACACAATACGCAAATTGTCAAGATGTTTTTTACGCTCTCAATGTAATTCGGCGGAAGCAAAAAGACGTTGGGAATAAGACTTTATGCGCTGAATTTGACCGCATTATTTATATTACGGCACCTATAACTGTATAAATATAATACAATGTGTATAATAAATTGACAAATTTTCGAAATGTGACTAAATTCTCTTGACATAAAACGATTTTTAATATATATTGAAAATGAAATTAAGAAAAGGATAATATTATGAAGAAAGAAAAACGTTTTGATATGTTTCAGCAGGCGCAAAAACCCGCATGGTATTTAGTGGCGCTGGAAAGACTGCTTACATTTTTTTGGCTGGGATTCGAAAAAGTATTCAAGGGCTTTAAGCTGGACAAGAGCGAGACCAAGCATCTTAAAGGTCCCGTTCTGTGTCTTAGCAATCACGCGTCCATGATAGACATGCCGATAGCCGTAGCCGCATTGGCGCCGCTCAAAACAACTTGGGTGGCGGCAATAGAGGAATTTGACGGCAAGGAGTGGCTGTTCCGCAAAATGGGCATCATTCCCAAGCGCAAATTCACGCACGGAACGGTTACGGTAAAACACATGATCCGCGCCGTAACGAAAAACAAGGTTACCATCACCATGTATCCGGAAGCGCGTTTTATCGTAGGCGGAATAGGCGAACAGCTGGACGGCGGTTTGGGTAAACTTATAAAGATAATGGGAGTGCCGGTGGTGCGTCTTACCATTCAGAATAATTTTTTGCGCTCGCCCCAATGGTGCAAACATCCGTACCGCGACATTCCTATATACGCCAAGACGTCGGTGCTGGTGTCCGCCGAAGAAATCAAAAACATGACCGCGGACGAAATTCAAAAGCGCGTAGAGCAGTCTTTTGTGTACGATCAGTATCGCTACCAGTACGACCACAAACTGCTCATGAAAAGCAAAAACCGCGCTAAAAACATACACAAGATTCTCTACAAATGTCCTCATTGCAAATCGGAGTTTACCACCGATTCGGACGGTACGCACATTTGGTGCAACAGCTGCGGTCATAAGTGGGAGATGGACGGCTACAGTCGGCTGCACGCCGTCGAGGGCGAAACTTATTTCGAGCATGTTCCCGATTGGTATTTGTGGGAGAAAGCCGAAGTGCGCCGCGAAATAGAGGCGGGGACTTACCGCTTTGAGGACATCGTGCGCGTTATGCACCACATCAACGCCAGCGAGCTCAGATACGAAGGCACGGTAAAATGCGTGCACGACGCCAACGGTTTTGCGTTTAGCGGAACGTTGGACAACGGCGAAACCTTTGACTTAAAGAAGTCCGTTGCCTCCATGTATTCGCTTCATATAGACTACAATTTCCGCAAAAAAGGCAACGCGTTTGACATCGCCACCGATGAAGAGACTTATTTCATGTATCCGGTGCTAAACGCAAATCCTTTGACTAAGCTCCAGTTTGCCGTCGAGGAATTGTACAATTATTATATAAGGGACGGGCACAAACGCGACCATAAAGATGCCGAAACGGCAGCTAAGCCGGTCGAATCAGCCGAGTAAATATCATTAAAATCGCAACGTTCGCTTTATAGGAGCGGGCGTTGTTTATTACTTGACTAAAAAAGCCGAAAACGCTATAATAGCTGTTATGAAGTATCTGTTTTTGGACATTGAGTGCAGTAACGGCAGCGATATTTGCAGTATCGGTTATGTTATTGCGGACGATAAATTTAACGTAATACAGCAAAAGGACATGCTTATAAACCCCGAGAGCAAGTTCGTGTTGTCCAACCGGGCGGGGACTCAAGGCATCAAGCTGGCGTACAGCGAACAAGAATTTTACGCGGCGCCCGCCTTTCCGCATCGCTACGAAGAAATCAAAAGTCTGCTGGAAGACCCTCTTGCGACAATTATAGGTTTTGCCGTCAGCAATGACGCCGGATTTATAAAGCGCGCGTGCGAGAGATATGCTCTTGCGCCCATTCAACTGAAATTCTTCGACGTTCAGCGACTGGACGCAAAGCTTCACAACGACGGCAAAATACGCGGATTAAGCAAAATTCTGGATTTTTACGGCATAGAACAGGACGACGAGAATATTTTGCATAAATCGGACGACGACGCCTTTTTTACAATGGAAATTCTGCAGAAAATGCTGGACGAACTAAACAAGTCCGTCGACGAAGTCATTGCCGAAAACCCGTGGTGTTCGGGAGAGCTCAAGGACGGCGAAATAACTTACGACGGGCAAAGCATCGCAAACCCCGAAAAAATGCGCAAAAAGGACGTGGAAGTATTCCGTGCGTACTGCGCCGATTTGGAAAAAAAGTATTCCGGCGTACAGGGGCGTATGTCGGGGTGTAAACTCAGTTTCGAGCGCGCGTTCGAGAGCAAAAACTACAGCAAAATGCTGGCCTTTGCCCAAAAGATTTACAGCGAAGGCGGCATAATGACGGCTCCAAAAGAATGTAATATGTTCGTATATACCGGAAAGGAGAATTCGCAGACCAAAAAGATGCGCTCCCGCAAAGTAAAGTTGGTGACGGTGGAGGAACTTACGGACCTTGTCGGGTGGGATGAAGACGCCCTTAACAAAGCGGCGGCGTCCGTACCCGTAGCCGAGTTCAAAAAAAGAGCGGGCGCAGCGTTCCGCCGGCAAAAGAACAACGTAAATCCGTAATTTAAGCGTCATCCGTCACAACAACTTATTTGACTTTTATAAAAAGACCGACAGAAAATGTTTCTGGCGGTCTTTTTTTTGTTTTTGGCGGATTATCGGCCTTACTACGGCGGCTTTGGTTTACTGCTTATAAAACGGTCGTCCGCAATAATTTTTTAGATAAAAGAACAATACTTTTTGTGCCCGATAACGCAATTTAATCGTCAAGGCGTTTTTCCTGCCATGCGCGTGCCCGCTTTTTGTCCCCGTGCCTTTTACATACCATAAATTTGCTACCTCCTGGCTACCAATTCGACTAAAAAAGCTATTTTTATACGAATTTAGTAATTTTATTTCTTATCTTTTACCATTATACAGTAAACAAACTGCTATGTCAAGATTTTTAGCAATAATTTTGGTAAAAATAATACGGAGGTAAAAAATGAAACTAAAGGACTTGCGCGAAGAAGCCGGCATGACGCAAAAACAGCTTGCGGAAAAGATAGGCAACAGTCAGCGCAACATCAGCAACTGGGAAAGCGGCAACAGTCAGCCCGACCTCGAAACGGTTGTCAGGCTTGCCGATTTGTTCGGTGTGACTACCGACGAGCTGCTGGGAAGGACGGGCTATTGCGATACGGGCTATCGCGGCGCCGATCAAAACGCGATACGTTACGGAGAGGAGACGGCAAAACTTATGCAGCTTGCCGAAAAATTGACGCGCAGGCAAAAGCAGGCTATTATTGCCTTTCTCGAAAGTCTGACGAACGAAGGAGATTGACTCTGCGGCCTTATTTTTGGCGAGCGGCAAAAATCATCCGCCAAGGCAAAATAAAAAAGCCGGGCTTTTGTCTGCCTGACTTTTTTGGAATCATTACAGCGGTTGTTTGCGCGCGGCAATTGCGTGCGTCCGTAGGCGCTGCCGGCAAAACGGCGGGTCACTTGAACATCTTTGCCAAAACGGGCACTATGTCCTTTATTACGATATTCGACGTATTGATGCAAATGTCGTAATTTTCGCGCGAACCCCATTTTTTGCCGGTGAAGTAGCGGTAAAAGCGAGCGCGGTCCTTATCGAGGCGCAAAATCTGCTTTTTAAGCTGTTTGTCGGTAAGATTTTCCCCTTCCGGCGAACGGCTGCGGCAGCGTTTAAGGCGGCTGTCGAGATCCGCATATACAAAGATGCGGTAGGGATTTTTGTCGCGCAGAATAAAGTCGGCGCAGCGGCCGATTATTACGCAGTCGGACTTTTCGGACATATCGTTTATTATTTTTATCTGCGCCCTGAAAACCGACTGCAGCTGCAAATAGTAGTATTGGTTGAACGTGCTGAACGAATGGCCCACCACTATGGGATAAAGCGTGTGGGGCTGGCGTTCGAGCACCTGGGTCACGTATTTTTCCGACAGCGAAGTATGCTGCGCTATCTCGGAGATAATCTCTTTGTCGTAGTATTCGATGTTAAGCTGCTCGGCAAGTCGCCGCCCGAGTTCTCTGCCGCCGCTGCCGAATTCTCTGCCTATAGTAATGATAATGCCCATATTTTCCCTCCCGAAAATATTATTTGTTTATTATAATATAGCACAAAATTTAAAATTTGTCAATAATATATAATTTTGATAAAAACAGGCGTTTTTTTAATTGCAAATGTATAATTTTGTTAAGATTAAGTTTAAATTTTTTAATAAATTTATCGTTTTTGTATTTTGCGGAGCGATTTTATATAATAAAAAACGTTTGACAACGACGTGTAAATATAGTAAACTGTTAAAAACAGGTCAATATAGGAGACGCTATGAAACTAATAACTGATGTAAAGCTTGCGGCGGAGTCACAGCCCGATCCGTATATTCTTGCGGCAAACGGCAAATTTTATATATATGCCACAAGCGGTAACGGAGTGGCGCTGTACCGTTCCGACAATCTTTTCGGCGGATATGAAAAACTGGGAGAAGTCGGTCATATCGAAGGCAAAAAAGAGTATTGGGCTCCTTCGGTTATTGAAATTGACGGAACGTATTATATGTATGTATCGTGCATGCCGGAAGGCAGCAGCGACGCGCACGACCAGGCAATGCATGTGCTGACGTCCAAGAGCCCGGAAGGACCTTTTGGCGACGCCAAGCAGATACTGCCGCCTTTTTCCATCGATTCGCACATAGTAAAAAACAGCGACGGCTTGTTTTTGTTTTATTCGATAAACGATTACGAGTCAAAGATGGGCGGAACGTATATTGTCGTGGATCGTATGCTCGACCCGTATACTCCGGAAGGAAAGCCCGTGTCCGTAATACGTCCGACGCTGCCGGAAGAACTGCGCGAAAAGCAGCGCTTTAGTCCCGATAAGGACTGGTACACCGTGGAAGGCGCGTTTTACATAAGAAAGGGCGACTGGCACTATGTGCTGTACAGCGGAAACTGTTTTGAAAACCAGTACTATTTTGTGGGATACGCGTATGCCCATACGCCCGAAAACGATTTGACCAAGATAAAATTTCAAAAATATCCCGCCGACAACGTCTACAAGCCGCTGCTTGCGAAAAACGACTTCGAAGAGGGCACCGGCCACAACAGCGTCATCGAATATAACGGCGAATATTATGCGGTTTACCACGCGCGCGACTGGGGTAAAATGTCCGAAAATTATACCGAATGTCGCACGGCGCGCATTTGCAAACTGCACATAGACAAGGAGACCATCACCGCCGAGAGGTATGAGGATAAGGTTTAATGCGAGATTATTTTTCCGATATACTCGACGAAGGCGAAAAGGTTGCGGCGTACTTTAAGCCGGTAAAACGCAAGTTTTTTCTTGCCGCGATACTCATGTACTGCGTAATAGGACTTATAGTCATGGGGTTTGCCACGCTGGCCATCATTCTGCCTATAGGAGCCGTCGGTTCCCATGCGCCGATTTACAGATTTATTCCGCTGGCGGTGTTTGCATTAGGGCTTATAATAAACTGCGTTTTGGATGTGATATGGTACAAAAAAACCTGTTATTGTTACACCAACAAGCGCATTATTATAAGGTGCGGCGTATTCGGGGTATATTATCGTTGTCTTGATCTAAGCTCGATAGGCGCGATAGACGTAAGCATTACGTTTATCGACAAGCTTTTAAGGGCGGACACGGGGACATTGCGATTCGGCACAATCTCACGGCCCACCGTTCCCAACACCGGTATATATGCGTTTATGCACATAAAGGCGCCCTATGATACATACCGCAAAATCAAATACGCGATAGATCAGGCCAAGGCATCTTTCAGTAGTGTTGCGGAATAGATTAGATTATTAGTGCGGACACTTCCGCCAAAGGATATTATTATGAACAAGATACAGGAAAGACTCAAGGAATTAAGAAAAGTAATGAAAGTTACGCAGCGTGACGTTGCCGATGAGCTGGGGATTACGCAGGTGACATACTGTCATTGGGAAAACGGTCAGACGCAGCCGGACATTGAAAATATAATTGCCCTTTGCAAATATTTCTCCGTTTCCGCCGATTACCTGTTGGGGATAAGCGACTTTTAATTGACCGATATATTGTGTAATGCGGCTGTTTTGCCGTAAAAAGCTGTTATTTTTATAAGAATTTTGTTATGCGGAAAGGCCGTATGACTGTTTTATTTCGCATAAAAAAAGACCGATTTTTTTTATCGGTCTTTTTTTTATTCCGTTAGTAAAAGCGCTTTGGAGCTGAAGGCATGCGGCATTACCGCAAAAAACAGAGCGGCTACCGCGGAAGTTTGGTTTTGCGGATAAAAAAACCGCTCCAAAAAAGGAGCGGCAAAAATGCGGGCGGGAGATTATTGTATTGTTTCGCTGTTTTCCGTTTCTTTTTGCGGCTTGTCGTAATTTTCGCGCATAACGGCAAGCTTTATTTTTCTCATGGCTGCCGACGAAAACGCAAACATAACTATCGTGGCGATCAGGAAGAGTACGCCGAAGATAACCAGTGGCGTAACGCCGTTGATAATAGCGAAATAGCTGCCCAAAATGCCATTGCGGTAATAACCGATAAGAACTGTAAAGACTATCCCGAATACACCGAAAATAAACCAGTAATAGGCAGTTGCGGCATAATTGCTGGTTTGCAATTTCTTTATGCCTACGGGATCGCGCATCTGGTCATAGGTAATAAGAGCATAATCTTCGAGCGAATACAGATGCATAATATCCTTTACTATGGCTATGATATTACATATAACGCCTAAAACGATAATAATGACAGCTCCTATGGGGACGGAGACTACGTATCTTGCCGAAATCGCGGCGCGAAATTCGTCAAAAAGGGAAAAATCTATAATGGAGTTGACAAGAATTTCAAAGTCGAGCAGTTTTGGCAGCGTTGTGTCTTTTACCAGCACTTCTTCCGGCACCTGATTGAGGTCGATGCGGAACATGGGCGTAAAAAACAGCAAGAGCGCGGTCACCAGCATAAGCAGACAGGCGATAAGGTGCAAAATATTGTAGGTTTTAAGCGGCTGACAATATTTCATGTATTGTTTTTGTTGTTCCATCGGGGGTGTTCTCCTTTATATTTTTATAAAAAATTATATAGGATAATTTCCTATAAGTCAAGTAATTTATCGAATTTTTTTCTATATTTATAAAAATAATGGAGGTAGGCAGTATGAACATTGCAAAAACTGTGGGAGAAAACCTCAAAGCGGCAAGGAAGGCGAAAGGAGTAACTCAAAAACAAATCGCGGCGGAACTCCATAAGTATCAGTCCGATTACAGCGATTACGAAACGGGAAAAGTGGAACTGGATTACGAAAAAATTATATATCTTTGCCGTCGCTTTGACATAACGCCCAACGACTTGTTTGATATGCGATGAAGACGCGGCAAAAGTCCGCCGTTGCGGGCGGCAGGACGCGCGTTTTTTACTAAACACCAAGGACCGATATTAAAGTCGGTCTTTTTATTTTATTTGGAGCGCGTATAGTATTCTTCGAAAAGATCGTTGGGCGTCACTTCCAATATATCGCAAATGGCTTTCAGGTTTTTGAATTTTATTCCTTCGGTCTGATTGTTGACTATTTTGTTAAAATTCTGATACGACAGCCCCAGCTGAATGTACAGCCAGTATTTACTCTTACCTTTCTCTTTCAATATTTCCTTGATTCTGAGATTCATAAAAAAATCACCGCCACATTATATAATGCGTACATTATATATGCTAAATTCGGTTGACAAATAGACATATACATTATATAATGTATACATGATATAATTTTCAGTGAGGTATTTTTATGGAAGACAAAGATTTGCAAGTTATCATGATGGGCTATCAGAAGGACATTCCCGAAAACAAAAAACTAATGTTTAAGAATGCGCTAATGAAGGCGTCCCCCGAACAGGTGGACAATCTTACGATGGTAAAGCTGTACAACCCAATCCTAACGCTTATTTTGAGCATCTTTCTGGGCTGGCTGGGCGTCGACAGATTTTATATAGGCGATATAGGGCTGGGAGTGGCAAAGCTGCTTGTGGGATGGTTTACTTTCGGAATATGGCCGTTAGTGGACATATTTTGTTCGTACCGCAAAGCCAAGGAGAAAAACCTTATCAATCTCTTAACCGCGCTTTGATTTTACCGGGCGGTATATCTATTAAACAGAAAAAAAGCCGTTTTACAGTAAGTCGCTGTACAAACGGTTTTTTTATACGGTTTTGCCGCGCGAAAGAGCAGTGCGGCATGCATTTTATTGTGTCCGCTGAGCGGTGCGGTTTTTACGGGCGGCTGCCGAAAATAAAAAGTCCGCCGGTTTTTTTAGCGGTAAAGCGCCCGCCTTGCAGCCGCTATATGGAGGGGCAGATTATGACGTTGCATCTGCCCGTCTTTATTTTATTCGTCACATCTACGTCGCACACCATGTAGTCGAAATCATCGACCTTTCCGATGGAAAAGGCGGCCGTGTGCCCTATTTTCGAATTGTCGCACAAAAACACCGATTTGCCCGAATGGCCGATCATGTGGTTGAGCACCGAATTTTCGTCTTCATATACGTCCCACACGTTGCCGTCTTTGTCGACGGTGTGCGCCGAAAAAAAGCAAATATCGGCGTGTATGTTGTCGATAAGGCGTTCGGCAAAGGTGCCGACAAGAATGGACTTGTCGTCTTTGTGCACCATGCCGCCCGTCGAATACGCCTTTACGTTGTTCTGGGCAAGAAGAGAGAGCGTGTCTATGCCGTTTGTAAAGACTTTTATGTTGTCGTATTGGGCGAGGTACTGAGCGATAAAATATGCCGACGACGACCCGTCGAGAAAAATCACATCCCCGTTTTTAATAAGTTTTATAGCCTCTAAGGCGATGCGCTTTTTTTCGAGACTGTTTTGGTGCTTGCGAAAGGTGAAACTCTGCGTAAAGTTGTTGTCCTGTCTTAACTTCGCGCAGCCGCGGGCGCGTTGTATAAGCCCCTTGTCTTGCAGTTCGCAAAACCGCCGCCGAATTGTGGACGGACTGACGTCAAAAGCCTCCGCAAGCGCGTCCGGCGACGCCGAGTTGTTTTCGGCAAGATACGATAAAATCATGTTGTCTAAATTTTTAATACTCATTTTTTGTGACCGAATATGGAGATTTGAGCATATAATTTTGCTCATTTAGTCAAATAAAAGCAAAATATAATTTTGACATCATTTTATTTTGAATATTTGCTCATTTATATTATAATTCTTTGCACAAACAAAGTCAACGCCTAAGGAGCAGAAAAATGGATATTTTTATACAAATAATCGGCTTTATCGGTGCGGCAATGGCAATAATTTCTTTCCAGAGCAACAAGCACTGGGTGATAATGATTTTCAAAACCGCAAGCGAACTGGTTTTTGCCGTACAGTTTATCTTTCTGGGCGCCTATACGGGCGTTGTAATGAACGTCATCGGCAGCATACGCAACATTGTGTTTGCGCGGCTGGTGTCGAAAAACAAATCTACGACGCCCGCCATAATCTTTTTTTCCGTCATCGTGGTGGCGTCGGGCGTATTGACGTGGGAGGGCGCTATAGGACTGCTCGCCATAACAGGTAAGCTGATAACCACAGTTTCATACGGCATGAAAAACGCCTCCGCTGTGCGTCTTTTGACCGTTCCGTCCTGCATTTGCTGGGTAATTTACGACGCGATGGGTTTTTCGATTGCCGGCATCGCCACCGAAGCGTTTAATCTTGTCTCCATCGTCATAGCCGAAGTAAGACTGCGTTTATCCGTCCGCCGTTCCGCCGAAAAGACAGCGGACAACGAAAAGACGGCGGACAACGAAAAGACGGCGCACAGCGAACGCATGGCGCTGCGAAAAGGCAAAAACGCTGAAATTCCCGCGGGAAAATAAAGCGCGGCGATATACGACAGCGCGGCAAAAAAATACAAAGCGTAAAAAAAGACGGCGCAAAATCGCGTCGCCTTTTAATTTTCCGTCTGCAAAAAGCCCTTAGTCTTTGTCGGGAGCGTCCGAGCGCAGCAGCATACTGTGCCGCGCGTAAAAGCCTTTCTGCGGCTTGAAACCTATTCAGGTGTAACGGGAATCATCTGCTGCGCCGCATGAAAAATAAAGGTTTTCAGGGGCTTTCTTGCAAAACAACGGCACATAAAAAAGGCTGTCGCGCTATCAGCGGCAGCCTTTAAGCTTATATGAAGTTAGAGGGCATATCAGTATTGCCCGATATAGGTGCGGTATTTGTAACGGATACGGAATTTACGGTAGTCCATGCACGATTTCGTTACGCAGAGGATTTTGGCAATCTCGGAGCGTTTCCATCCGCTCATGTAATCTTTCAGCATCTCCTTCTCTTTCTTCGTCAGGTGAATGGCGTTTATAAGTTAATAAAATTTAGTTTATAAGTTAATAAAACTTATATAAAAGCTTTTCAACCTTAGAAGCAAACAGTTGACATGAAAATCGGGGAGGTGGTATAATGAACTTTATCAGGGAAATAAATCCCACTGATAGCAGGAGGAAACAGCAATGAAAAAATATATTACAAGGCTTGCAGCATTCGCAATGGTAATGGCTTTGTCTTTGGCATTTGTTGCTTGTAACGACGATCCCGGTACGCAAACGAAAGAAAGTTATACCGTGACATGTACGTACGGCGAGTATTATGATATTTCCGCCGATCATATGGTTGCCGAAGCGGGTACGCTTGTTACGGTGACGGCGGAAAGCGAAGTATTTATGGAAATAGATACTGTGTATGCGAACGGTATCGCTTGTTCGGCCGGAAGCGAAGCGGGAAAGTTTACGTTTACAATGCCGGAGGAAGATGTTACGGTAACTGCGGACGTTTCGGGTAAGGAGATCCTCTCAGCCGAGGACGGCATGTATTGGAGCAAAGCCCCGACGGTCATTTCCGTCTTTGACGAGAGCGAGTTGTCGTTATACCAGTATCAGGATTACGGCGTGTCTTTCGGAACGGATCCCGTGAATGCGAGCATAAATACAAGCAACGAAATGATGTATGCCGAAGTTGTTTCTTTGAACGAGGAAGTTATTCCCGCAGAGGCGATTTCGGGCGTGCGCGGAAATACGCAGACTTCGGTAAATCCCGCTTTCTATAACGGAACATTTGAAATAGACAGGACAAAAATCAAGACGGGGACAGCGACGCTTGTATTCTTCGATACGGACAACGACCGCGTACTTTCCAAAACGATCACGGTTGTACCTTTCGGTGATGTCCACAAAGGCGAGACGGAAGAAGTGAGCGTTACCGTCGATTTTACGGGATTGAGCGAGGAATACCGCGATGAAAACTTCAGCGTGTTCTTCTATGAAGATGAAGAAACATATGTTTACGGCAGTGTATATCCTAAAACGCAGAGAGAGGATTTGACTTATCCCGAAAGCGGGACAGTCACATATACTTTCCTATATGTTCCCGGTCTGAATTTTACGCTTCGCGTAGGATATGAGACGGTAAATGAATTCGATATCACTATCTATCCCAGCCTTCCCATTGAGGGCGATGATGACGGAGAAATAGTGCCTGATTTTTCTGAAAGTAACAGTATTACGATCAAAGTAGGTAATCCCGTTACCGACTAAAAACACAATGAAAGATTTTCAAAACATCGAGAAATAATTACAGCTCAAGCAACGGAACTTGGAAAGTGTCAATTCAAAACCCGCACTTTTCCGGTCAAATATAATGTATCAGATAAAAACGCCGTATAAGGCGCATAATAGCCTTCGGCGGCTTGAAACGTATTCAGTATAACGGGGGAATCGTTCACGGCGCGGCAAGCTAAATAAAGGCTTTCAGGGGCTTTCTTGCAAAACAACGTCACATGAAAAAAGGCAGATATCAGATCATGGTGCCTGCCTTTACGTTTGTATGAAATTCAATGTCATATTATAGCACGCCGTAAAGGCTGTAATATCTCCGGCGGATGCTTGCCTTGCGGGAATTTATCTTGCCTCTGCCGATGTCGAGTTCGACACAAACTTCGGATTGCACCATACCGTTCATGTAGCAGTTCAGGATGGCAAGTCCCAATGCGGAGATCTCGGCGATGTCGTTACGCATAAAAAGTTTGTAGACGGCACGATAACATGGATTGGCGCGGATAAGAAATATATGCACGTAAAGTTCCCGAGCGGCGAAAAGCAGTTCATCTTTCCCGACGCGTTTGTATTGGGATTTTTGAAGTTGAAACAATAATTGCATATCGCAAGACAAAAGCCGTAATCGTCTGACTACAGCTGTTTGTTTTGTACAAAGGACTTTGCTTATTGTCGATTTACGATGTGTACGCTAAACCGCAAGCGGACTGGTTTTTGCCGTACAGTTTATCTTTCTGGGCGCCTATACGGGCGTTGTAATGAACGTCATCGGCAGCATACGCAACATTGTGTTTGCGCGGCTGGTGTCGAAAAACAAATCTACGACGCCCGCCATAATCTTTTTTTCCGTCATCGTGGTGGCGTCGGGCGTATTGACGTGGGAGGGCGCTATAGGACTGCTCGCCATAACAGGTAAGCTGATAACCACAGTTTCATACGGCATGAAAAACGCCTCCGCTGTGCGTCTTTTGACCGTTCCGTCCTGCATTTGCTGGGTAATTTACGACGCGATGGGTTTTTCGATTGCCGGCATCGCCACCGAAGCGTTTAATCTTGTCTCCATCGTCATAGCCGAAGTAAGACTGCGTTTATCCGTCCGCCGTTCCGCCGAAAAGACAGCGGACAACGAAAAGACGGCGGACAACGAAAAGACGGCGCACAGCGAACGCATGGCGCTGCGAAAAGGCAAAAACGCTGAAATTCCCGCGGGAAAATAAAGCGCGGCGATATACGACAGCGCGGCAAAAAAATACAAAGCGTAAAAAAAGACGGCGCAAAATTGCGTCGCCTTTTAATTTTCCGTCTGCAAAAAGCCCTTAGTTTTTGTCGGGAGCGTCCGAGCGCAGCAGCATACTGTGCCGCGCGTAAAAGCGTTTTTCCATCAGTTTAAGGCTGGGCTGTTCGACGTCGGGGTTGAGCATTTCGGTCAAAAACGCCAGTCGAGCCGTTTCTTCGAGAGCTGCGGCGTTGGAAAGCACGTCGCCCGCGTTGTGCCCGAAGACGAACGCGCCGTGCGAATGTACCAGCACCGCCGGCATTATTTCGGGCGTAAAAGCCGCCAGCTCTTCTTTGACGGCATGCGCCATACTTAGAATGTAGTCGTCCTCAAAATCTTCTTCGTCCATGCGTTTTATGCACGGAATGTCGCTGCCGAAAAAGTCTGCGTGCAGCGAACCGTAAAAGGGAATGTCGCGCCCCGCCTGGGCAAAAGCCGTAGCGTACGTCGAACGCGTCATCGCTATGGCGTCGAGATCGGCGAAGTTGCGGTAAAGTTCGAGATGAACGGGCAGGTCCTCGGTCGCGCGGCCGTCTCCTTCCACAAGGTTGCCCATGAGGTCAAACACAAGCATATCGTCCATCGAAAGCGAGTCGCACGCCTTGCCGAAGGGGCGCGCCACAATAAGGCCGCTGTCGCGGTCTATCAAACTCAGGTTGCCGTAACCGAATGAGTCCAGCCCCAATGCTTTTAATTTCAAATTACCCGTAAGCGTTTCTATTTTTAAATCACGGAGCATACAAATTCTCCTATCGTTTTATTAAATTATATATGCAAAAGCAATACTTGTCAACATTTTGTCGTCACAATGCTCAAATAGTTGACATTTTTTTTGCCGTTTAGTACAATTTTCGTTGACGCGGCGGTTTTGCACGTTGCAGGTGCGCCGCGAAAAGGAGAAACATGAAAAAAGCAATTATTTTTGATTTGGACGGAACGCTTATGAACACGCTTTTCGACTTATATAATGCCGTCAATCGTGCGCTCGCGGCCTTTGGTATGCCGCTTGTCACGCTGGAAAAAGTGCGTTTTTCGGTGGGTAACGGCGTGGGAAAGCTGGTGGAAAGGTGCCTTCCCGCAGACAGGAGCGGCGATTACGACGCCGTTTTGGCGCGCTTTAACGCCGAATACGCGCAGTGTAAAGAAGACCACACTCTTCCCTTTGACGGAGTGACGGAGACGCTTATCGCCTTAAAAAACGCGGGCGTAAAGATAGCGGTGGTCTCCAACAAGACGGAGAGTGCCGTAAAAGAACTGTGCGCCGAAGAATTTTCCGGTCTTACGGACATAGAGGTGGGCGACGACGGCGTGCGTCCGCTCAAGCCCGATCCGGCGCCGGTATTGTACGCTCTGAGCAGTCTGAACATAGGCGCGGACGAAGCCGTATATGTCGGCGACCAGGAAGTGGATATCGTCACGGCGCGTAATGCGGGCATTGCGTTCGTGGGGGCGGGCTGGGGGTTCCGCGGAGAAAAACTGTTAAAAGCCGCCGGCGCGCAGACGGTAATAAGCGACATAAGACAATTATTACCAATAGTTTTGCAATGAAGGTATTATTTTTTATTTGACATATAATATATGTGCAATTGCTTTGCTTTTGGCAAAAAAATATGTTATAATTACGATATGAACGTTAATGAAAAGAAATCTGAAAGAGTTTTATCCGCTATAGATACGGCGGTATTTGTAATCACGGCCGCCGTTTTCGCGTTTTGTCTCGTCTATGCGACTGTATCCATGATAACGGGCAAAGAGTCGCCCATATACGGTTATGGCAAGTACGGCATGTACGAATTAGTGCAGCGCGCCGGTGTGCTGTGCCTTGTGTTTGTGCCGTTTGTGCTGCGCAGATGCAGGGTGTATATTCCGGCCGCTTTTACCATAGCGTTTAACTGCTTTATACTTATATCCGTATTCGGCGGCACATTTATGGGACTTTACATAAACACCAAGTGGTGGGATAAATTCAACCACACGCTCAGCGGCATACTTCTGGGACTTGCGGGCATGTTTTTTCTCAACAGAATCACGAAAGACAACGAGAAGGTGGGCGCCGGGAGCGTGGTGCTTTACGCCTTTTCCTTTGCGGTAATGTGTGGTGTTTTGTGGGAAATTTACGAATTTACCATCGACGGCATTATGGGCGCCAACATGCAAAAGTTCCGCAACGACCACACGCTGGAAGAATATGTGGGCCGTGCGGCGCTCATGGATACCATGGGCGACATTATCGTCGATGCGATAGGAGCGCTTGCGGCGGGCATTTTATGCGCCGTTGCCAATGCGAAAAGCCGCAGCTTTTTGAGAATGTTCGAAGTAAAAATTCTGCCTAAAAAAGAAAAGGCGGTCGCTGCCGCTGACGAACTTTTTGACCGCCGCCCGGAACAAACCCGTCCTGAAGTCGCCGCAACAGTTGCGGACAACGAACGGGATTTAAGCTAAAGCGGCATGACGGATACAAAACGGCATTTTGCGGATATGCGATCGCGGAGGAGCAATGAAGGCTGTATCGTACTTAAAAATTAAATGGGTCGCGGCTGTCGCAGCATTGATATTGTGCGTCATTTTCGTCTGTCCCGGCATGAGTGCCTCGGCCGATGACAAGACGCCGGTGCCAAAGCCGCAGCTTGACGTTTCTATCGTGTATGACGGAACGCCGAAAACGGTGGAACTTCCGTATTCGCCCTATTATACGTCGGAGAAAATCACCTGCGTAAATGCCGGCGACTACACTTTACGCGTGTCTTTGCGCAATAAAAATCTCTACTGCTGGGACGACATGACCACGGCCGATTTGATTTTGAGCTTTACCGTCGAAAAGGCGTTATTTGACGCAGGGACGCTGACTTACGAAAACGAGACCTATGTCTACGACGGAGAAAACCATTTTATAAGGATACAGGGACTGCCTGCGTCGGCGGAAGTGGTGTTTAATACCGTCAAAAATCAGCCCGGCATATATCCTTCGGTCGCACAAATAGACCTGGGAAGCAATTATTCCAACAATATCATCACGCTTGACGGAGCGACGCTCACCATTCTTGCGGTGGAGCTGTACAGCGAAGGCGGATATTTCGTCGACGAACGCGGAATGGATCCGCGCATAGAGTTTTCGCTGGGGCACAGTTCGTCCAACGATATGAATATATCTCTGTCGGGCGGAGAGGAGCTGTATGCCACCTATACGCCTTACGCCCGACTAAACGGCGAGCAATACGATTTCGGAACGGGAGAGTTTTCGTACAGAGTACTTATACCCAGCCGCTATGTCAACATAAAAGTGTACACGGACGACAACGGCTCCGTGCACGAAACCGATTACAGGTGGAACGGAACGTACGTCGAATTCGACGTGGATAGCATGTGTCGCTTTGCGGTGGTGTATGCTCCGTCGCAGTCGGGAGAAGAGCCGCGCTTTTTGTGGCTGGAAATTTTATTGGGAGCGGTGATAATCGCTGAAGCCGTGTTTATCGTGACGCAGGCGCTCGCTCTAAAAAAACTGCGTAAATAAGGTAATTAAAATGCGCGCCCGACGGCTTTCGGAACGCGCAAAAAGTAAGGAGAGTTTGAAAAAGAAAAAGTCTTTACGCGTAAATTATTGCCGCGGCGAAAAGACTTTATACCCCCAAAATCAGTATGCGCGTTACGCAAGGAGGTTGCGGTGTTGATATCTGCTGTTTTGGCTGCGGCGGTTGCCCAAAGCGAAATAATCGTGCTTATAGCGGAAGCTGCTGCCGCCGTCGTTTGTTTTGTCGTCGCTTTATTGTTAAGGCGGGCGGTAAAACGCGCGGCAAAAGCACAGACGAAAGCTGATGCGGCAAGCGGAGTGCCGTCGTCCGATAGACGTGACGCGGCAGCCGATGTACCCGTCGGCAACGAAAAAATCGGCCCCGAAGAAAAACAGTACGGCGCGTCGGAAAAGGACGATGTTTTTAAGGCGCGGCAGGATAACGAGGCGTTAAAAGGCGAGGACGGCGATGGCGAAAAAATTAGCGAGAACGCCCTTTCGGAAGAAGAACGCCCGGCGGCAAGCGCAGACGGCGGCGATGACGGTGGAAATGAGCCAAAACAAGAGGAAGAGACCTACGACAGCGCCGAAGAGCAGCGCAAAAAGGCGGAGTTTGACGGCAACGTATCCGAGCTTCAACAGTATTTGCAGCAGGTAAAACATTCCGCCGGCGGCAACGGACCCGCTTACAGCGCAAACACAGCCGCGGATACGGACAGCGACGCTTCTCGGGAGGGATACGTCGGCATGTCTTCCGGCGACGGCACAGCCGACAGCGCCTTTGTCAATTATTCCGACACGGATAAAGACTATCTGCGCCGGCACATAGCGGAGTCGCGGCAAAAAGCCCGGCCGGCAAAAATGCCCGAGCACGAAAAGGTCGATTGGGATAAAGTAAAGCAGTATAATTCGGCAATATTATCCGTCGGAGAAATAGACGACAGCGATGACAAAAAGCGTTAAGCGCCCGAAAGTTTTATGTCAGATTTAACGTTTTGTTGGTTTGACGGCGGCGCGAAAGACAATATTCATCAAAAAATCGTCTACTTTTCATAATCACGGTGTATAATATTTATAATAATCAAATGGAGTATTTTTATGAAAAAAACACTTTTAAGCATAACGACAGTTGTAATATCCGCTCTTTTGCTGGTTGCGTGCGGCGGCGAAACATTGAAAGGTCCCAATACATATAAGGATCCCGACAATCCCGATGTTACCGTATGCGAGGGATATATACCCGTTCCCTATTCTATTACGGCATACAGCGGCGACACGGCGGAAACGCTGGACGACGCGGCGATGCGGTCCGCGTGGGAGCAGATAAATTCGCTTGTCAACGGTCAGACCGACGCCGAAGAAATCGACCTCAACATTTACGAGGAAAATCTCGACGAGTACAAGAAGAACGGCTTGCTTTTCGAATTGTCTTACGACGGCGACTATTCGATAGAGGAGTACGACAACCTTTTTGACGCGATAGTGTTTATTTTCGACGGCGAAGACCTCATATACGGCTACCGCACGAAGACGAATGACGGCTCTTACGAAGAACAGATTCCGGAATATTATATATTGCGCGGAGCGGACTATTCGCAGCAGATCCAATCGATAAAAACGCTGGTTTTCGGCGACTGAACGAAAGTAAAATACGGCTTGACGGCCGTATTTGTCATTTCAGGCGTCCAAATCACGCAAAACGGTCTTTTTGCACGTTGACAAACGTGTCAAAATATGCTACAATACGACTGTTAAATAAAAAATACGGAGAGGAACAATGATAGAAAAAATCAAAGAATTCGAACGAAACGGAAAAATCAACGAAGTTTACCGCATCACCAACAAAAACGGATGCGAGCTGGATATTCTGACGTACGGTGCGAGAATAATACGCCTTACTGCTCCCGATAAAGACGGCAACATGGGCGACGTGATTGTGGGATACGCAAAGGCCGAAGATTATATCGATAAATCCCGGGCATATTACGGCGCGCTTATAGGAAGATACGGAAACCGCATAGGAGGAAGCAAGTTCACGCTTAACGGCAAGACTTATTCTTTGCAGGCCAATAACGGCAAAAATTCTCTGCACGGCGGCTTTGACGGCTTTGACGTCAGGACTTTCGATGCCGAAGTCAAGGGCGAAAAACTCGTTTTGTCGTATACTTCTCCCGACGGAGAGGGCGGCTATCCCGGCACTTTGAAAGTGGAGTGCACCTATCAGTATACCGACGACAACGAAGTGGTCATCGATTATTTCGCGACATGCAACAAAGATACTGTGTGCAACCTCACCAACCATGCGTACTTCAACATAGGAAACGACGATACGGTGCTCGAACAGGAGCTCATGATAAACGCGTCGCGCATTACGCCCGTCGACGACGAGCTTATTCCCCACAACAATTTTATGGACATTGCGGGTACGCCGTACAGCTTTAAAAACGGCGAACTGTTAAAGACCAACATGTTTTCATCCGACCACATGATCGCCAACTGCAAGGGTTTTGACTTCAACTACTGTCTTGACCGCAAGAGAGAAAAGGATATCGAACATTTTGCTTATGTATTAGACAAGGCGAGCGGCAGAAGAATGGACTGCTATACCGATCAGCCGGGCGTTCAGCTCTATACGTCCAATACGATGAAGGGAACGGTGGGCAAAAAGGTGTACGAAAATTACTGCGCTTTGTGCCTGGAGACGCAAGGCTACCCCAACTCCCCCAATTGTCCGGCATATCCTTCGACCGTGCTTAAAGCGGGCGAACCCTATCGCACCACCACGATATACAAATTTTCCGTGCAAAAGTAAAAAACAAAGCCCCTGCCGTACAAGTTACGCGCGGGGTTTTTTGTCTTAGATGCCGTAACGCGCGGAAATTTATTCAAAATTCTCTCCGCCGAATGAAAAACAGGTGACGAAATGCGGAAAAAAAGGCGTTACGTCTTGCATAACGCCCTGCATTATGATATAATAATTACAACGTGAAAATAAAAAGGGAGGGCCTTGTTATGAGTTCGAAAGTGTTGAAAAGAATGGCGACCTTAGCGGCGCTGTGTCTCGTCGTAATGTTGACATTTATGGCGGGATGCTCGTCTTCCAAAAACGGCTCGGCGGCGCCCGGCGGAGACGCATCTTCCTCAGGTTCCGGATACGATATCGTCGTCACCGACGGCAGACTGATAGTTTATAACGTCACCATGTCCGTGACGGTGGAAAACGTTGGCGAAACCATGAGTCAGCTGCGCAGCCGCTTGCGCGAAATAGGCGGATGGGAACAGTCCTCCCGGCAGCGCGACGACGGATACGTCTATTGCGTTCTGCGCGTTCCCACGACCGAGTTAAGCGGCTTTTTGCAGCAGATAGAATCTTCCGGCTCCGTCAACGAAAGCGTTATAACCTCCAAAGACATCACCGAGAAATATTCCGAAGTTCAAAAGGAAAAGGAAATACTGCTGTCCTATCAGACGGCCTTGCAGCAGCAGCTGGAGCAGGCGACTACGTTTGGGGAACAGCGCGAAATAATGTATGAGCTCAGCAGGGTAAGCGAGCAGATAAAAAGCTATGACGAACAGCTTACGCAGTATGAACAACTTGCCGATTACAGTACGGTCACGCTGTCCGTTTACGGCGCCGAAACGTATGAAGAGCCGTCGTATTGGGACAGATTGGGCGCGGTATTCTTCGGCAGTACGTCGTCGCTCGGCACAGTCGTAGGCGTGGTATTGCAGATTATAGCTGCTTTGCTGCCTTACGCTCTGCTTATCGCCGCAATATTCGGCATTGTGGTTTTGATAATATTTATCAGCTGCAAAATACGCAAAAAGAAGTTCGATTTGTTTGAAAAATCCCGCCGCAACCGCGAGCTCAAAAGGCTGGAAAGACAGCGTCAGGATCAGCTTAAACAACAGCGTCTGGAAGTTTTGAAACAAAAAATAGAAAGCAGTGCAAATGAACAACCAAAAGACAATTAAAACCGCATTATTATGTTTGGCGGCGGCGGTGGTTTTGGCGGCGGTTATGTTTTTCGTACCGTCGGCGCTGCCGGAAAAACGCAACGAGGCGGACACTTTTAGGACGGAGAAGGCTTTAAGCCGCACGGCGGAGATAATTTGCGGAGACAACATCGCGACGGCGTTTATCTATAAGAGCCGCGACGACGGAGCGGTGGTCGTGACATGCTGGCATACAGTGCAAGGGCATGCCGATACCGCGCAGTTCCGCTTTTACGGAAAAGAAGAGTTCGTCGAATGTACGGCGCTAATCGGCTACGATCCCGGGTACGATATAGCGATATATTTGGTGCCTTGCGACGAACAATTCGACGAGATGTCCGTGCGCGACGACACTACGACGGGTGAAGAAGTCTTTTTGCTGGGCAATTCCGACGGCGACGGCATCGCCTTGTTTTCCGGCAAAGTTTCTGTTCCGGACGACATAGTGCTGTGCCGGGACGATACGCCTGCGTCGCATCTTGACAACAAAAATCTGCCTTCGCTGCGCGTCACGGCGCCGATAAACAGCGGCAGCAGCGGCGCTCCCGTGTTCGACTCTCACGGGCGATTGGCGGGAATGGGCTTTTATCAGTTTTTCGGCAGCGCGGAGCGGCCGGTTTACGACATGAATTACGCCGTACCCGCCGCCATAATAAAATCTGTGGTGGACGTGTGCGAAATACAGAGCGGCAGAGTGCAGCGCAGCGACGTCACGCTAAGGAATTACGTTGCCAGCGATGACGAGATGGTTACGCGCAGGATATACGAAGTGCAGTTTGACGGGCTGTGGCAGGACACGGTTTTTCGCAAAAGCGGCGGCAGTATTTACGCACACAGAAGCGGCGGCGTTTTTAAAGTCGCGTCGCTCGCGGGCAAAAAGATTGACACAATAGCGCAGCTTTTGGCGGCGGCGATAGATTACGAGTATCGCGGCGGAGAATTGGTTTTGGAATAAGTGAACAAAATAGATTACAACAAAATATTCGAGCAGACCGCGCGCGGAAACGCGGGTAAAAAACTGCTTTTGCATTGCTGTTGCGCGCCGTGTACGTTGGGCGTTATCGAACGCGTAACGGAATTTTTCGACGTAACGCTCTATTGGTACAATCCCAACATTATGCCGCGGCAGGAGCACGATTTAAGACTGGGCGAATTGAGACGCGTGGCCGACATATACGGCGTTGAATTGGTGGAGGACGTGTACGATAACGAGCGCTTCGTGACTGCGACGGAAGGAATGCACGACCTGCCCGAAGGAGACCGGCGCTGCACAGTGTGCATAGGCAGCCGAATAGAAGCCGCGGCAAGATATGCCTCCGACAACGGATATGATTATTTTTGTACGACGCTTTCCGTGTCGCCGCACAAGGACGCCGCTCTTATCAACGCTTTGGGTGCTCGTGCCGAAAAAAAGGCGCTGTGGCTGCCGTCGGATTTTAAGAAAAAGGACGGTTTTCTGCGGTCGGGACAGCTGTGCAAAAAATACGGCGTTTATCGCCAGACTTATTGCGGGTGCAAGTTTTTATGACGCTTAAAGAAAAAATTAAAAATCTGCCGGACAAACCCGGCGTTTATATCATGCGCAACGCCGGCGGCGAAATAATTTATATCGGCAAAGCTGTCGTACTCAAAAACAGAGTGCGGCAGTATTTTCAGCATACGGAAAAGCCGCCGAAAGTTCAGGCCATGGTGGACAATATTGCCGACTTCGACTATATAATCACGCTGTCGGAAAAGGATGCGCTTACGCTTGAGGCGACGCTTATCAACAAGCACAAGCCCTATTATAACATTTTGTTAAAGGACGACAAGCACAGCCCTTATATAAAAATCGATTTGTCCGTCCCCTATCCCACTATAGAAGTGACGCGTAAGTACAAACGTGACGGCGCAAAATACTTCGGACCCTACTTCAACGGCATATCCGTAAATTCGGTGGTGGACGTCATTCGCTCGGCATACAATATGCGTTGCTGCCCCAAAAAGATGAAAAAGCGCACGCGGCCGTGTCTCAACTATGATATCGGGCTGTGCAAGGCACCGTGTATGGGATATATATCGCAGCAGGATTACGGCGAAATAGTGGACAGCGTAATAAAGTTTTTGCGCGGCTACGACCACACCGCCGCCGCTCTTATAAAGGAAAAAATGGAAAAAGCCGCCCAACTCGAACAGTATGAGCGCGCTATCGTATATCGCGATCAGCTGCAGATGCTTAAAGAATTAAAGGAGCGTACCATTGCCAATCTCGGCTCCATTACGGACATTGACGTCTTTGCCTTTGCCGACGACGGCTACGATACCGTAATATCCGCCCTTATCGTCAGAGCAAGTCTTATGATAGGCGTAAAAAACTATTTTCTGCCGCCTATCGACGCTGATATTCACGAAAAATTCACACAGTTTATAATGCAATATTATCAAAATATCGATATGCCCGACGAAATTTGTCTTCCGGAACAATTGGATTGCGACGACATTAAGCAGTGTTTTTCGCTTCTCGGCGGCGACAAAAGTCCCGACGTGCAGTTTCCGAAGATAGGACAGCGCAAAAAGTTGGTGGATACGGCCTGTGCCAACGCGGAAGATTATTTGCAGAAAAACCGCGAAAAAAACCGCCGCGAGCAGGAGATGACGGTGGCGGCGTGCGCCCGTCTGGCGGAAATTTTGGGCATACCGTCGGCGCGGCGCATGGAATGTTACGATATCTCCAATATAAGCGGCGTGGACAAAGTGTCGTCGCAGGTGGTGTTTATCGACGGCAAGCCGGAAAAAAGTCAATACCGACGCTATAAAATCAAGACCGTCGAGGGCGCCAACGACTTTGCGTCTATGGCGGAAACCATCAGGCGCAGGATAGCCCATCTTACGCCGGAAAACCGCCCGGATCTAATAGTGGTGGACGGCGGCAAAGGTCAGCTGTCGGCGGCGCACGAAGCGATGGTCGGGGCGGGAGAAAATATCGCCATGGTGGGACTGGCAAAACGCGAAGAGGAAATATTCCTTGTGGGGCAGTCGCTGCCGATAGTGCTGGACCACAGCGATTACGCTTTGCGGCTGATGCAGCGCATAAGAGACGAGGCGCATAGATTTGCCATTACCTACCATCGCAATCTGCGCGCAAAACGTTACGGCAGCGAGCTGGAAGAAATTCCGGGAGTGGGAGCCGTCCGTAGAAAGGCGCTTATAAGGGCCTTCGGCAGCGTCAAGGAAATAAAACAGGCGCCTTTGGCGGCGCTTAAAGCGGCGGCAGGCATTGACGAAAAGACGGCTGTTGCGGTATATAATTATTATCACAAGGAAAATAACGCGTAAAGTCGCTTGATATCGGACAAAAAAAATGATACAATATACTTGGGAGAAGGCTTATGAAGTATAAACTATTTTGCAGCGATTTTGACGGAACATTACTGCGCGACGACTTTACGGTGTCGGAAAAAGACGCAGCGTCCGTAAGAGATTATGTGCGCCGCGGCGGGACATTCGTCATTCTTACCGGACGCATGACCAAGAATATGGACAAATGGGCTCACTATCTGGGCACCGACGGCCAGCCTTTGTACGCATGCGGTTTTAACGGCGGACTGGCGGTAGACAGAGACGGCAACGAAATATTCAGCTCGCGCATAGATTACCGCGTTGCCGCGCGCATAATAAAAGCCGCCGAGGACAGAGGACTGCACGTCCATACGTACGAACGCGACAACGTGCTGGTCAGCCGCAGCAATTTTATCACCAAAGAATACACGCGCGTTTGCAATATTACCGAACGCGAAGTGGGCACTTTAAGCAAATACGTCACCGACAACAAATACGACTGTCTTAAAATACTCATAGTCGTAGCGGCGCAGGATATGGAAAAAACGCTGGCGGAGTTTAAGGCCATGAATTTTGAAGGCGTCCAGTATGTGACCAGCAGCGAAAATTTTCTGGAAATCATACCTGCTTCCGGCGGAAAGGGCGAGGCGCTCAAAAAAATAGCCGATTTTTACGGTATTCCGCTTAGTCAGACGATAGCGGCGGGAGATCAGCGCAACGACATCGCCATGATACGCACGGCGGGGCTGGGGTGCAGCGTCGCCAATGCGTTTGCCGATACAAAAGCTGCGGCGTCTTACATAGCGGCGTCCAATAACGATAACGCTATAAGTGAAATTATCGAAAAATTCACGGAGGACTGACGTCATGTCTGTAAAAATAAAGGAACTTGTCGAAAACGAAACCGACGTTACGGTGGAAGAGCTGGCCGAAAGACTTAATCTCGAAATCATCAACAAAGGCAGCGGCATTGTGCATATGGCGACTTTCAACGTCAGCCGTCCGGGCTTGCAGTTTGCCGGATATTACGAACATTTCAGCCAGGAGAGAGTGCAGATTGTCGGCGAAATGGAAACGTCGTATCTTTTGAACATGAAACCAGAGGAAAGAAAAAAAGCCTGCGATAAATTCTGTCAGTACGACTTTCCCTGCCTTGTCATTACCACTGTTTTGGAACCGATAAAAGAGCTGGTGGAAGGCGCCGTCAAATACAACCGGGTGCTGCTGCGCAGCAAACTGCGTACAACGGCGTTTGTCAACGAACTGTCGATATATCTAAACGAATTGCTGGCGCCCACCATCACGATACACGGCGTTTTGGTGGACCTGTACGGCGTGGGCGTGCTGCTTGTGGGACATTCCAGCGTCGGTAAGTCCGAGTCGGCGCTCGAACTTATTCAGCGCGGGCACAGACTGGTGGCCGATGACGCCGTATGCCTTAAACGCGTCAACGACAGATTGGTGGGCAGCGCTCCCGCCAAAATACGCCACCTTATGGAGATAAGAGGGCTGGGCATAATAGACGTTGAAAAGATGTATGGTTCGGGCTCGGTGCGGCAGACGAAAATGGTGGATTTTGTCGCCTGTCTCGAGGACTGGAACGAAGAAAAACAGTACGACCGGCTGGGAGATGAAACGCATACTTACAACATTTTGGACATAGATATGCCCGAATACATTATTCCCGTCCGCCCCGGCAGAAACGTCGCCTCCATATTGGAGGCCGCGGCCAGGAATTTCCGCGCAAAACTGCTGGGATACAACGTCATGGACGAACTTATGTTCCGCGCCATACTGGAAAACAAAAACTGATTTTACACGGAGGAGATATTATGGATCTGCAGGCTATTCAAAAGAGAATGGAAAATTGCCCGTGCGGCGTAAAGCACGAGTGCGACTTAAAAGGACTCGAAGTGGGACACGGCAATCTGTTTAAGACGGGAGAGATACTAAAAAAATATAATTTTCCGACGCACATTCTGATGGTGGCGGACAAGAATTCGTTTTTGGTGACGAGCGGCCTTGCCGAAAGCTTGTTAAAAGAGGGCTTTTTGGTGCAAATGCGCGTGTATGACGACACGAAAGTCGCGCTTAACGAGACCGCTATGGAAATAAAGAAGATGTGCGAAGGCGTCGACGGAGTTTTGTCGGTAGGCACGGGTTCGGTAAACGACGTATGCCGTTACGGGGCATATCTTGCCGGAAAGCCGCTGGCGATATTTGCGACGGCGCCCTCTATGGACGGATTTGCCTCCGACTCGGCGCCCATAATAATAGACGGCTTTAAGATATCCTGCCAGTGCAGGCAGCCGGTCGTCATCATCGCCGACACCGTCATACTTGCCGCCGCTCCCGCCGAACTTAAAGCCGCGGGTTTCGGAGACATGATGGCAAAGTTCATCGCCATTGCCGACTGGCGGATAGCAAATATCGTGCATGGCGACTATTATTGCGAACGCATTGCCGAATTGGTGCGTGAAGCCACCGCCCGTATAGTTGCGCTCGCGGATGAAATAAGCGGCAATTCGGAAAAGGCCGTGGAAGCGATAATGGAAGCGCTCGCCCTTACCGGTATAGCTATGCAGTACGTCAAGCTTTCGCGTCCCGCAAGCGGCACCGAACATATTATATCGCACTACTGGGAATGCAAAAAACTCGAGCGGGGTCTTTATTCCGACTATCACGGCAAAAAAGTGGGCGTCGCCACCCTTATAGTCGCCGACGTCTATCACAAGGTGGCCGATATGACGGGCATAAAAGCTCACGCCGATCATCCCGACTGGGAGGATATTTACCGCGCTTACGGCGAAAGACTTTCCGTCGACGTAAAAAAGCTCAATTCGCCGCATACAATTACCGATGAGATAGACCCCGACGTCATTACCGAAAAATGGCCGGAAATATGCCGCATAATCAAGGAGGAGATACCCCCTCTTGAAACGCTTTACAGATATTACAAGGCCGCCGGCGCCGCCACTACGATAGAAGAAATAAAGGTGGATAAGGAGCTTTGCGACGAGGGACTTAAATATCATCCGTACATGAGACGCCGCGTCACTCTGGCGCGCATAATGCCCATGTGCGACTTGGATTTTGTCAAAATATATTATTCCGACAAAAACTGACGCAAAACACTTCGTTTTGCCACAAAGGGCGAAAAAGCGCTTTAAGCCGCGCGGCAAAAAAACTTTGCGATAAAAAGCGGCTAAACACTTGCTTTTTTGAGGGGATTATACTATAATAATATTGCTGTGCTATGCGGGGAGCTAGTGGTGCCCTGTTGCCTACAATCCACTACAGTAGGGCAGAATGCCGTTAAAGGTTTATCGCGTGTCGCGCAGTCGTGCGTAAGCGGTGTTGACGGTAAGGTCTTGTGCAATACTGCGCCGTGAACCGTGTCAGGGTCTGACGGCAGCAGCACTAAGCGGATTGCCGTATGTGCCACAAGGTGGCTTTGCAAGAGCCGGCTGCGCAAAGGACGGCGGGGCGCGGTCTATCGATAACGGATGCACAGTGCTTTTGATTTAACTGTTGAGAGGAGAGCCTAATCGTAAGTTCTTCTCTCAATATCTTAATTTACGGGGATACCCGGGGAAACAATACGGAGGCTACAATGTACGATAAAATCGAAGCCGATCAATATGGCGTAGAGGGCGAGGCGAAAGTACTCAAATTCTGGAAGGAAAACGACGTCGTCAAAAAAGCCATGGACAAAAACGACGGCACAGGCGAAGAATTTACTTTTTACGACGGCCCGCCCACCGCAAACGGCAAACCTCATGTCGGGCACATATTGACGCGCGTAATAAAGGATATCATTCCGCGTTATAAGACCATGAAGGGCTATCATTGTTACCGCAAGGCGGGATGGGACACTCACGGACTGCCGGTGGAACTCGAAGTGGAAAAATCGCTGGGCATCGACGGAAAGCAGGAAATAGAAAAATACGGCGTCGAAAAATTTATCGGCAAATGCAAGGAAAGCGTCTGGAAATACAAAGGCGAATGGGAAAAAATGTCGGACAGAGTGGCGTATTGGGCGGATATGGACAATCCGTACGTCACATATGACGACAATTATATCGAATCGGAATGGTGGGCGCTAAAAACCATCTGGGAAAAGGGTCTTTTGTATAAAGGCTATAAAATAGTGCCCTATTGTCCGCGCTGCGGTACGTCGCTGAGTTCGCACGAAGTGGCGCAGGGCTATAAGGACGTTGAAGAAAAGTCCGCTATCGCCAAATTCAAGGTCAAGGGCGAAGACAAGTATTTTCTCGCATGGACCACCACGCCGTGGACGCTGCCCGGCAATATGGCGCTTTGCATGGGCGCCGATTACGAATATGTCACGGTACTGTCCGGCGACGAAAAATACGTGCTGGCAAAGGCGCTTGCAGACAGATATTTCGAAAATTACACTATTGTCGAAACCAAGACGGGCAAAGAATACGAGGGCACCGAATATGAGCCGCTTTACAACGCCGACCTTAAAGGAAAAAAAGGATATTATGTCGTAAACGACGATTATGTCACGCTTGAAGACGGTACCGGCATTGTCCACATAGCTCCCGCATTCGGTGAAGACGACAACCGCGTCGGCAAAAAATACGATTTGCCGTACATTCAGCACGTCGACGACCGCGGCAGAATGGCGGCGGGCGCCCCGTTCGAGGGCGTATTCTGCAAGGACGCCGATAAGTTTATATTAAAGGATCTGAAAGCCAGGGGACTGCTCTTTAAAGAGCTTATGTACAAGCACAGCTATCCCTTCTGCTGGAGGTGCGACACTCCGCTTTTGTATTACGCCCGTTCGACGTGGTTTATAAAGATGACCGCCGTAAAGCAGCAGCTCATCAAAAACAACGCGTCCATCAATTGGATTCCGCCCAGCATAGGGACGGGACGCATGGGCAACTTCCTCGAAAACGTCATCGATTGGGGCCTGTCGCGTGAAAGATATTGGGGCACGCCGCTGCCCGTTTGGATATGTCCCGACTGCGGCGAAATACACGTCGTCGGCTCCAAGGCCGAACTCAAAGAATTGGGCGGCATAAAGGGCGATATCGAATTGCATAAGCCATACGTCGACGCCGTTACTTTCAAATGTAAAAAATGCGGCGGCACGATGCATCGCACGCCGGAAGTCATAGACTGCTGGTTTGACAGCGGCTCGATGCCGTTTGCACAGCTGCACTATCCTTTTGAAAACAAGGAATTGTTCGAAAAACGTTTCCCCGCCAATTTTATAAGCGAGGCGGTGGATCAGACGCGCGGTTGGTTTTATACGCTGCTTGCCATATCGACGCTGCTGTTCGACAAAGCACCCTTCAAAAACTGCATAGTCATGGGGCACGTCAACGACAAGAACGGCATCAAGATGAGCAAACACAAAGGCAACGTAGTCGACCCGTGGTCGGTGCTGGACGTGCAGGGTGCGGACGCGGTGAGATGGTATTTTTACACCGGTTCGGCGCCGTGGATTCCGTCGCGCTTTTACGCGGAGGCGGTGTCGGAGGCGCAGCGCAAGTTTTTGGGCACGCTGTGGAACGTATATTCGTTTTACGTCCTTTATGCCGACATAGACAGCTTTAACCCCAACGATTACAAGCTGTCCGACTGCCGGCTGACGCTTATGGACAGATGGATATTAAGCGCCGTAAACTCGTTGGTCGAATACGTGGACGTGCAGCTTAACGACTATAAAATTACCGAAAGTGCGCGCGCCATCGCCGAATTTACCGACAAGCTGTCCAACTGGTATGTGCGCCGCAGCCGCGAACGTTTCTGGGGCAAGGGCATGGACGAGGACAAAAAAGCGGCGTATATGACGCTGTATACGGCGCTGAGAAAACTTATCGGCATTTCCGCTCCCTTTGTTCCGTTTATAACCGAAACGATTTATCAGAACATAGTAAGAAAAGTCACGCCGACAGCGCCCGTATCCATTCATCTTACAGATTTTCCCAAGTGCGAAAAAGAATATGTCGATACCCGTCTCGAAACAGGCATGGAGGCGGTGCTCAAAGTGGCGGTTTTGGGAAGAGCCGCCCGCAATCAGGCGAACATCAAAAACCGCCAGCCGCTTAGCGAACTTCTTATAGTGGGCGGCGCTCCCATAAACGAAGAACTGCGCGGCGTAATTGCCGACGAGCTCAATGTCAAAAAGGTCGCCTATGCCGACAACGCCGAGGAATATGTCTCGTACGAAGTAAAACCGCAGCTTAAAACGCTCGGACCGAAGTACGGAAAAAAACTGGGCGCAATACGCGAACTAATGGCAAAAGACGCCGCCGCAATGGTGCAAAAAACCAAGGACTACGGAGTGTACAGCGCTGTTATTGACGGCGAAGAAATAACTCTTACACAGGACGATCTTTTGATATTCGTCAAAAACAAGGAGGGCTTTGTCGCCCAGTCCGATTACGGCGTTACGGTCATACTCGAAACCAAACTCACGCCCGAGCTGATAGAAGAAGGTTACGAGCGCGAAATAATCTCGAAAGTGCAGAATATGCGCAAGGATTCGGGCTTTGAGGTCACCGACCACATCAAGCTGGGCATTACCGGCGACGAGGAAATAGCGGCGGTGGTCAAAAATTACGGCAATGACATCGCTGCCGTTACGCTTGCCGACGAAATTACCGCCGCTGCGGACGACGCTGCCGTGTGCGACATCAACGGCAAAAGCGTTAAGATTTCGGTAGACAAAATATGCTGACGGCTTTGTGGAAAGATTATGAAGTCATTGCGTGCGGCGACGGTGAAAAGCTGGAGCGGTGGGGCAATGTTTATTTACTGCGCCCCGATCCACAGGTAATATGGCCGGCACCGTTTGCGCTAAGCGGATACGACAAGCTAAACGCGCATTACAGGCGCGACGGAGGCGGCGGAAGGTGGGAATACCTCAAAAAAACGCCCGCCGAATGGACCATCGGCTGGGACGACGTCACGTTCCTTATAAAGCCCATGGGCTTTAAGCACACGGGGCTGTTTCCCGAACAGGCGGTAAACTGGCAGAAAACGCGGCGGCTTTGCGCGTTAAAACCCGGCATGCGCGTATTAAATCTGTTTGGGTATACGGGCGGAGCAACGGTGGCATTGGCGGCGCACGGCGCATTTGTGACGCACGTCGACGCGGCCAAAGGCATGGTGGAACGCTGCCGTCAGAACGCCGAACTGTCGGGCGTCGCTAAGGATAAAATACGCTATATAGTGGACGACTGCAAAAAATTCGTCGCCCGTGAAATAAAGCGCGGCAAAACGTATGACGCCGTTATCATGGATCCGCCCAGCTACGGCCGTGGACCTTCGGGAGAGATGTGGAAGCTGGAAGACAGCATATACGATCTTACCGCTCTTACGGCAAAACTGCTGCCCGATCCGCAATTTTTTCTGCTGAACAGTTATACGACGGGTTTGCAGCCGCAGGTAATAAAAAACATTCTTGAAATAGTGCTTTCCGGCAGAAAAGGCGGCACTGAAGCGTACGAAGTGGGTTTGCCGGTGACTTTGGATAAAAATATCATATTGCCGTGCGGTTGCAGCGGAATGTGGATCAAGGAATAAACAATGGATAATAATCTGACTGTTTTGTACGAAGACAATCAAATAATCGTGGTGGTAAAACCGCAAAACGTTCCCACTCAGGCCGATTCGAGCGGGGATAAGGATTTGCTTACCATGATAAAAGAGTACGTCAAGGAAAAATACGACAAGCCCGGCGAGGTATATATAGGACTTGTCCATCGTCTGGACAGGCCCACCGGCGGCGTTATGGTTTTTGCCCGCACTTCCAAAGCGGCGGCGCGGCTGCAGGAACAAATGAAAACCGGCTTTTTCGAAAAAAAATATCTTGCCGTTACCGTCGGCGTTCCGCGCGACAGACAGGGCCGTCTCAGCCAATATCTCGTCAAGGACGAAAAAAACAATATGGTGCGCGTGGTTCCGGCGGCAGTGGAAGGCGCGAAGAAAGCCGAGCTCGAATATAAAGTGCTGGAAATAGCGGGCTCCGTGGCGCTGGTGGATATAAGGCTCATTACCGGCAGGTCGCACCAGGCGCGCGTTCAGATGCAAAGTTTGGGAACGCCCATTTTCGGAGACGCAAAATACGGCGGCGACAAGCTGGCAAAGGGGCACAATCTGGCGCTTTGGGCTTACGAACTGCGTTTTTACCATCCGGTAAACAAAAACCCGTTTGTGTTTAAGGTTTTTCCGCCGACGGACGAGGTGCCGTGGAATGTTTTTCCCGTCGAAAGCCATATAAAAGTGGCTCGGCCCAGTATATGAGTAAATTATTAAAGGAGATATAGATATATGATTATTGACGCATCGATAGAAAGGTTGTTGCAATACGCCCAGTCGCACCTGCTGTTGGACGATCTGGACGTCGTGTACAAGCGCAATGTGCTGATGGATCTTCTCGGGCTTAAAGAATATACGGTATATGAAGTGGAGTACGACGCCATCGACGAAATGGAAGTACCCGACGAAGTACTTGCGCCCATTGTTTCGTACGCGCTGGAAAAAGGCATTATTCAGCCCGGACAGGAAGAATATTTCGGCAACAAAGTAATGGACATAGTGTCGCTGCTGCCCTCCGCCATGGTGGATATTTTTGAAGAGCTGCACGAAAATTCCCCTGCAAAGGCGTTTGACTGGCTGCATGACTACGGCATAAAAAACGACTATATCAAGGCCTCTAAAATAGCTAAAAACAAACATTGGGAGGCAAAATCTACCAAGGGCAAACTGGAAATTACCATAAATCTGTCCAAGCCCGAAAAAAACAATAAGGACACCGCAAAACTTGTGGGGGCAAAGCCCTCCGGTTATCCCGCGTGCATGATATGCAAGGAAAACGAAGGATGCGGACACAATCTGCGCCAGAATCTGCGCACCGTTCCGTTGACGCTGGACGGCGAGAACTGGTTTTGGCAGTTTTCCCCGTACGCGTATTTCAATCAGCACGGAATAGCGATAAACGGCGAGCACACCCCCATGAAAGTCGACAAGTCCACCATAAGAAAACTGCTGGACTTTATCGATTATGCTCCGCAGTATTTTATAGGCTGCAACGCGGCTTTGCCGATTGTGGGAGGCTCCATCCTGACGCACGACCATTTTCAGGGCGGCGGTAAAGTGCTGCCCATGCACAAAGCGCCCAACCTAAACCGCTATAAATCGGAAGATTATCCGTACATCGAAACGTATGTCGTCGACTGGTACAATTCGGTAATAAGACTTATTTCGACCAACAAACAAATGCTTGCCGAGTATGCCGGTGAAATCATCGAGGCATGGCAGAATTACGATGACGAAAGCGTGGGTATTTTGCATGCCACCGACGCCCAGCACAACGCCGTAACGCCCGTTGCACGCAAGACAAAGGACAGGAATCGCAACGACGCCTACTGTATAGAACTCATTTTGCGCAACAACCGCACCGACGCGCAGTATCCCGACGGAATATTCCATGTGCACCCCGAATATCAGAATATAAAGAGCGAATCGATAGGACTTATAGAGGCGATGGGTCTGTTTATTCTGCCCGCCCGGCTGGACAGACAGCTTAAAGAGGTGGAATCTTATCTTATCGGCGCAAAGAAGTACGATCGCAAGGCCTTGACCGACGACATGAAAGTGCACGCCGCAATGATCGAAAAACTCATGAAGGAAAACCCCAAATGCACGCCCGCGGAGGCGCCTTTGGTAATAAAAGACGAAGTAAACGCCATCTGCGAAAAAATTCTGGACAACACTTCCGTGTTTAAGAAAGACGAGGAAGGCGTAACGGCGCTTGACAATTTCCTTGCCTCCATGAATATCAAAAAGTAATAAAAAACACAAAACGTTCCGTCATGCGGGGCGTTTTTGTTAACAAAAACGAATGATTTGTAGCTAATAATACGTTTCGCGCATATAATTTTCTTGCAGCGTAAAAATGAAATTTTTTTCATGCGGCCAATATACTTGAAAATATTGAGCAAAAGAGGTATAATATATGCGCGAAGAATATATGTCCTGCTATACGACTTTGGGTGTGGGCGGAAAGGCTTGGGTAAAAGCGGCATGCAGCGTCGCCGACCTATCCGATACACCCGACGGCAGCGTAATACTTGGCGGCGGCAGCAATACTCTGATCGGAGAGAAAAATCTCCCGATGTTTATAATAAATCGCGTAAAAGGCGCCGTATTCAACGGAGAAGAGGCGTATTTTATGTCGGGAGAAAGTCTGTCTGCCGTTCGGACGATGGCGGCGGAAAGGGGGCTTAGCGGCCTGGAATGGGCCGTGGGTATTCCCGGCACTGTGGGCGGAGCCTTGGCGGGCAACGCAGGCACGCGGTCGGGGGATATTGCGTCGTCGGTAGATTATGTCGACGTCATCGAAGGGAAAAGTTTTGTGCGCATGCCGGCGGGAGTATGCGGGTTTGCGTACAGACAGAGCGCTCTTTCAGGGCGTATAATCGTGGGCGCGGGCATGACGTTTACGCGCCGAACAAGGAAGGAAATCGAACAAAATCAACAGGCGGCGGCGAAATTGAGAAGCGGACAGCCCGAAGGCCGTTCGGCGGGATGCATATTCAAAAATCCGCCGGGCATATCGATAGGAAAGATTATGGATAGGCTGGGACTGAAAGGCAAACGTCACGGCGCGGCGATGATATCTCCCAAACACGCCAATTTTATCGTCAACGAGGGCGGCGCGACGGCGGGAGACGTGTACTATCTCATTTGCTATGCCGAAGAAAAACTATATAAAGAGCTGGGCTTTATGCCCCGGCGCGAGGTAAAAATATACGGAGAATTTTGATGTATCTGGGCGATTATCACACGCACACCGTGTACAGCCACGGTAAAGGCACAATAGAAGAAAACGTTTTGCAGGCACGCAAAAAAGGGCTTAAACAGATAGCCGTCACCGACCACGGTTTCGGGCATATAGCTTACGGCGTAAAACGCGGAAAATTCGCGGAAATGCGCAAAGAGACGGACAGGCTCAACGCGCAATACCCAGACATAAAGGTGCTGCTGGGATTGGAATGTAACCTTATATCCTCCGACGGCGACATCGATTTAAGAGAGGGCGAAGAAAAGCTTTTGGACGTCATTGTATGCGGGTTTCATAAATTTGCGTGGGCGTCGTCTTTTTCGCAGACATTTTCGTTTGCGCTGCCCAACGTATGGTATTCGATGACGGGAGGCATATCATCGAAGGCGATAGTCCGAAATACCGACGCATATATCAAGTTGGTCGAAAAGCACCCCGTCGACATAATATCGCATCTCAACTATGCTATAAAGGCGGACGCGCTCGAGGTGGCGCTGGCGTGCAAGCATTACGGAACGCTGATTGAGCTAAACGGAAAGCGTGTCAATCTTTCCGACGACGAAATAGAAAAAATGTTGGAAAACGACGTGGACTTTATATTGAACAGCGATGCGCACAGCGTGGACAAAGTGGGCGATTTCAGCGTGCCCGAACAATATGTTCAGCGCCTGCACATTCCGCCCGAACGCATTGCCAATCTCGACAAAATACCCCATTTCAGGAGCGGAGGAAATTGAATTATTCACAGCTGGCGAAAAACGAAGTCGTAAAGCTCGGTTTTAGCACGGACTGCTGCAAAAAGGCATTTTTGTCGGCGGTAATACATTCGGCGGGCTCGGTGGTAATAAGCGGGAAAGTTCTCGCCGTAGAGATATATTCCGAAAACGACGAATTGTTAAAAAAGGCGGCGGCGATAATAGAGGAGTTTTATGCGGTAACGCCCGATATGTCCAAAAACAGGAAACTTATAGTCGCCGGCGACGACGCCATGACCATGATGACGGACGTGGGCATATTTTGCAGCGACGGCGGTCACACCGTAGTGCAGCAGGGCATAATGACGGCGCTCGTGATAAACAAGTGCTGCGCCGTAAATTATATAAGAGGCGTCTTTCTGGGGTCGGGCAGTTTGTCGGCACGCAAGGGGTATCACCTTGAATTCGGGCTTTCCAACCGGGTTTTTTCGTCCGATTTTTCGGCGCTTTTGGGTAAGTGCGGAATACCGTCCCACATCATCCCGCGCGAAAAAAAGATAGTGGTTTACGTCAAAGGCAGCGAAGCGGTGTGCGATTGCCTGGCTCTTATGGGAGCGAGCGTCGCCGTTCTGCGCCTTAACGACGAACTTGTATATCGCGACGTGCGCAAAAATTCCAATCGTATCAACAACTGTGAATATGCCAATATAGGAAAAACCGTCGACGCCGCGGTAAGACAGCTGGACGCTATAAAGCTGTTAAAGCGCAAAAAACTTTACGAACGCCTGTCGGATAAGCTAAAACAGGTGGCACAGGTAAGAGTGGACAACCCCGAAATGAGTCTTTCCGAGTTGTCGCTACTCACCGGCATTGCGCGCAGCACCATAAAAAATCGGCTCAATAAAATTGTGGAATACGCCGATGACATCAAGGAGAATATTCAATGACAGATTTTGTACATCTTCACGTGCATACCGAATACAGTCTGCTGGACGGAGCTACCCGTATAAACGATATTTTTCAGCGGTGCGACGAGCTAAATATGCCGGCGGTGGCAATAACCGACCACGGCAATATGTACGGCGCGCTGGATTTCGTAAAGGCGGCGATACACCATACCGATCCCGGAGCCGATCCGTACGAGTTTATCGCACAGCGCCGCCCATTTAAGGTTAAACCCATTATTGGGTGCGAACTTTATGTCACCGAAAACATGAACGTCAAACAGTCCTACGGCGGCAAAATGCCCAAATTCAACCACCTCATATTGCTGGCAAAAAACGAAACGGGCTATAAAAATCTCATAAAGCTGGTAAGCGACGGCTATACGCGCGGACTTTATTATAAGCCGAGAGTAGATTTCGACCTTATAAGCAAACACGCCGAGGGCATAGTATGTCTTTCGGCCTGTCTCGCGGGCGAACTGCCCCAGGCGTGTCTTGCCGGCGACATGGCGCTTGCCGAAAAGGTCATCGACCGCTATAAGGCGCTGTTCGGCGAAGATTATTATATCGAGATACAGGATCACAACATTGCCGATCAAAAACGTATTCTGCCGCTACTGGTGTCGCTTGCCCGCAAAAAGGGCGTAAAAATAGTGGCTACCAACGACGTGCACTATCTCAACAAAGAGGACAGCCTTATGCAGAAGGTGCTGCAGTGCATATCGTTCCGCCGCACGCTGGACCTCGAAACCGAGCTTAAAGAGCAGCAGCAGGAAGTAGGTGACACGGTAAACGAAGACGGATATTTTCCGACGCGCGAATTTTATCTTAAATCGGGCGACGAGATGCGGGACGTCTTTCCCACTCTGCCGGAAGCCTTAAAAAATACGCTGGAAATAGCGGACAAATGCGAGTGTTATTTTTTCCGCAAAGAGCCGCTCAATCCCTTTTATGTGCCGGAAGACGGTTCGACGCCGGAAGAGTTTATACGCAAGCTCACTTACGACGGACTTAAAAAGAAATACGGCACCGTCACAAAGGAAATATCCGATCGCGCCGAATACGAGCTGGGCGTAATATCGAACATGCACTTTGTCGAATATTTTCTCGTCGTATGGGACTATATACATTGGTCGGAAACGCACGGAGTGCCTGTGGGCCCCGGACGCGGCAGCGGCGTGGGCAGCATTGTAGCATACGCGATAGGCATAACCAAAGTCGACCCGCTTAAATACAACTTGTTCTTCGAACGCTTTCTAAACCCCGAAAGAGTGTCCAATCCCGACTTCGACGTGGACTTTTGCGTCGAGGGACGAGAACGCACGGTGGAATACGTCGTGGAGAAATACGGCCGCGAAAATACCGCGCAGATAGTGACTTTCGGCACGATGGCGTCGAAGGCGGCGATAAAAGACGTGGCGCGCGTGTTTAACATGCCCTTCGACACCGTCAATTCGATAACCAAGCTTATGCCCAAGATGATGGGAAAAAACCACATAGGACATATTCTTGGCCTACTGCCGCCGCTTAAAAAGGACGAAAATCCCGTCGTGCCCGAACTGAAAGAGATGTACGAAACCGACCCGCAGCTTAAAAACATTCTGGACATGGCGATGAAGATAGAGGGTATGCCGCGGCAGACGGGTATGCACGCTGCCGGCGTCATTATATGCCGCGACCCGATAGACGAGCACATTCCGCTCGCCAAATCGTCGGAAGGTTACGTCGTCACGCAGTTTAACATGATAGAGTGCGAAGAGCTGGGACTGCTTAAAATGGATTTTTTGGGACTGCGCACCGTAACGGATATCACCAAAACGCTGGAAATCATCAAAAAGACGCGCGGCGTGGATATCGACTTTTACAATAATTTTTCTTACGACGATCAGGGCGTCTTTGAAATGGTGGGCAACGGCGATACGCATGCGGTCTTTCAGCTGGAATCCGAAGGCATGAAAAAATTTATGCGCGAACTCAAACCGTCGTCTTTGGAAGATATAATAGCCGGTATATCGCTTTATCGTCCCGGCCCCATGGACAAGATCCCCGAGTATATTTACAACAAAAAACACCCCGACGAGATAAAGTACGATCATCCCCTGTGCGAACCCATACTAAATGTCACCTACGGCATAATGGTGTACCAGGAACAGGTAATGAAGCTCGTGCAATCGCTGGGCGGCTATTCGATGGGCCGAGCGGATATCGTGCGCCGCATTATGAGCAAAAAAAAGGCAAAGGCCATGGCGGAGGAGCGCGAGATATTTATTCACGGACTGCATACGGACAAGCTGAACATTCCCGGAGCAATAGCGACGGGCGTGTCCGAAAAGGTCGCCAATAAGATTTTTGACGACATGACGCAGTTTGCCTCATACGCGTTTAATAAGTCGCACGCCTGCGCATACGGATATCTTTCCTATCAGACGGCATTTTTGAAATGCTATTACACCGTCGAATTTTTTACCGCGATACTCAACAACCGTATCACCGACATGGGCGAAATAACCAACTATCTCACCTACTTAAAGGAAAACGGCATAAAGGTTTTCCCGCCCAACATCAACAAATCTTATTGTGATTTTACCGTTGAAGACGGCAGCGTGCGTATAGGTATGGCGGCGATAAAAAACGTCGGCTACGGCGCGATAGAGGAAATAGTCGCCGAACGCGAGAAAAACGGCGAATTTAAAAGTTTTGTCAATTTTATCAACCGCATGGCGACGGGTCAGATAAACAAAAAGCAGATAGAAAGCCTGATATACGCCGGCACCTTCGACTGTTTCGGGCAGACGCGCAGTCAGCTTATTGCCGTTTACGAGCAGATGCTCGACAGAGCGCTGAAAGATAAAAAAACGCGCCTTAGCGGACAGTTTTCGCTGTTTGACGAAGAGATAAGCGGAGTAGAGGAGACCTTTAATTATCCCGACATAAAAGAGTACGACCTGTTTTACAAGCTGAAAATGGAAAAAGCCGTCGCAGGCGTGTATCTTACCGGACATCCCTTGGACGAATACTCCCGGCATTTGAAGAAGTTCGAGTTTAACACCTCGTTTTTAAAAACTTCTTCCGATGAAGAGTCCGACGCCGAACAGGTGCAAAACCCCGTCATTGACGAAAATACCGAAGTCACGATGGGCGGCATGCTGGTCGAGGCGGGACGAAAACTCAGCAAGCGCGGCACGGAGTTCGGATTGGGAAAGCTGGAAGATCTTTACGGCACGGTGGACGTCATGCTTACGGGATACAAGTACAAAAAATTAAAACCGCTGTTTGTGCCGGAAGAGATGGTGACGATAAAGGGAAAACTGCGCGGCAACGAAAACGGCTATACTCTTATGGCGGATTCAATAGAACCGTGGAACAAAAACGAAGCGAAGGCGAAAAATAAGAAAATTTGCTTTTATATGTCGTTTACTAAGTGCAGTCAGGATGATTTTAATAAACTTCAGGATATTCTGCGCGCTTATCCCGGCGACGACGATTCGTACATCAAAAACACCGACGACGGAAAAGTGTATTCTGCGGGCATTAAAACGTCCGTGGGCAACGCTCTTTTGCTGGAAGTTTACGGCGTCGTGGGGGAAGGCAACATTAAAATTGCCGAATAAAGACATTATAAAGCTAATTTTATCGCCTAATTTGTTAAAAACAGTAGATTTTTATTTTTGAATTTGTTATAATATTAGAAAAATAACATTTACGAGGAAAAGATATGAAAAAAATAGGTGTGCTTACGAGCGGCGGCGACGCTCCCGGTATGAACGCGGCAATACGCGCGGTAGTTCGGGCGGGTATCGTAGGCGGAATGGAAGTCGTAGGAATAGAGCGCGGATACGAAGGCCTTTTACAAGCTCAGTTTGTCCCCATGGGACTCAGAAGCGTTTCGGACATAATTCAGCGCGGCGGCACGATTTTGCGCACGGCACGCTGTCCCGAATTTAAGACCAAGGAAGGTCAGCAGCAGGGCATCAGGAATTTGCGCAATGCCGGTATAGAAGGACTTATCGTCATCGGCGGCGACGGCTCGTTTATGGGCGCGAAGGTGCTGTCCGAACAGGGCTATCCCACGGTGGGAATACCGGGCACAATCGACAACGATCTTGCCTACACCGATTATACGCTGGGTTTCGATACGGCATGCAATACCATTTTGCACGCCATCAACAATATACGCGACACTATGTCGTCGCATGAGCGCATTTCCATTGTGGAAGTTATGGGGCGCAGCTGCGGCGATCTAGCTCTCTATGCCGGCATAGGCGGCGGCGCGGAAGTCATCATAGTTCCCGAAGTGCCTTTGACCGACGCCGAAGTGGTGGCAAAGCTCGGCGAATATCGAGCCAGCGGCAAACGCAGCGGAATAGTCGTGCTGGCGGAAGGAGCGGGTCATGCCGCCGATTACGAAGAAATGTTAAAGAAGGCTTTCCCCGACCTCGACATAAGGTCGTCGGTTTTGGGTCATTTGCAGCGCGGAGGTTCGCCCTCGTCGCAGGACAGATATCTCGGAACAACCATGGGCGCGTATGCCGTAAATTTGCTTAAAGAAGGAATTGGCAACCGCATCATAGGCATTAAAAACAACAAGATATACGACATCGATATTATCGAAGGTCTTAATATTAAGCGTACGTTTAATAAGGAATTGTACGATTTAGCGGCAGTGGTTGCAAGATAAGCATATCCACTCGCGACGATTTTAACGGCGGAAATAAACAACGGCGGACGCTGCCGGGACTTTCGGGATCGTTTCCGCAAATGCCGCCGACGTAAGCATTACCCGGGGACCGCAAAAATGAAAAAGCATAACGGATGGAGCTATCAACTGTTTGCCGCGCCTTTTTTGGACAGAACGTTTTACTCAGGGGCCTTAACGGCAAGCACGGCGCACCCGGCGTTCACAAGACGCCCATGCCTTTACTGACATATGGCGGGAGACTGTGGATGAGCATGGAATGGGGATCGTGGGGCAGCGGCTATCATGCGGTCATGGTAGCGTCGGCTCCGGAAGACGCCGATTTGACATGCTCCGAAAGCTGGACTTTTTCGCAACCGGTAAAGTACGATTCAGGATGGCCCGGCGTACCCAAGGGAGAAAGTTTTGGAAACATTGAGGGCGAACTGCTTGTAATAGACGGAAAATTGCACAACATTATGCGGTATTCCATGGAAAATCTCCAGCGTAAATACGGTTTGGTGGTGGATTATCTCGTAGATACCGCCCGCCCCGACGCGCCGCTAAAATACAACGGCTGCATCGAATTTCCCTGCAACAACAGCAAATTCGAAATGATGTACGACGAAGTTTCGGGGAAATACATTGCCATCGGCAGCCGCATTTACGACGAGACAAAACTATCGGCACGCAATCTGCTGTCCCTGCTCGTATCCGACGACGGTAAAAAGTGGAGGGTTGCGTCGGACATTATCGATAAGCGCGCAGAAGACTGCACAAAAGTGGGCTTCCAGTACATAAGCATGGCGGTAGAGGGCGATGACCTGGTTTTTTTGTGCCGCACCGCGATGAACGGCGCCGACTCCTATCACAATTCTAATTACATAACCTTTCAACGCATAAAAGATTTTCGCCGTCTTATCGATTAGACATCTGTTAATAAAACGAAAATTAAACAAAAAAAACTCCGGACCGGGTTTATCGGCATGCGGAGTTTTATTTTTTTTTATAAAGATATTTTATTTATTACAAATCCGGAGTAAAGGGGTTTTGCGTAACGCCGTATTCAAACGTGTTGTTTTCCTGGGTGTTGCCCCTTTCTTCAATGTACTGTTCCATTGCGTCGCGTTCCATATATGTAGTGTCCACGGTAAAGGGATTAACATACATGGGCGTGGAGGTGCCTATATAAAACTTATTGTTTGTCACCGAGCAGCCCGTAATGGACCATCTGTCTTCGTGTGCCTGAGCTCCCGCCAGCGTGCCTATAAGCGCGCAGGTGTTGTGGTAGCCGTAAAATTCAGACGAATCGACCGAACAGTTTTTTACGTCTATCGAGCAACCTTCGAGATTGCAGTATCCCACTATGCATCCAAGACGTATGGAGTACGGGATGACCGTGCCCCAAAGTTTACAGTTGGTAAAATTGACGTTTTCTACCGTCAGGGTGCCGCTCTCCTGATGTCCCACCAAAAAGCCGCACCATCTGCCCGTCGTCGTCAGTTTCGCGCTGTCGAAGTTTAAGTTTTTGACGGTAAGATTTTTTTGCAGAAGTCCCACAAAACCTATGTCCGTCGAGCCGTTGAGCGTCAGTCCCGTAATGGTGTGGCCCTGCCCGTCCAAAGTGAGATCGATGGACGCGTTGTCGAGATTGATGGGCGTCCACATTGTGCCGCTAAGGTCTATATCGGCGCCCAGGTACAGCGTTTTGTTGGCAAAAACTTTTTTGTTAAGCGCGACGTAACCTTCGGGCTCCTCATAAGTCGAATTCATTACGGCGCTGAAATTTATCAGCCCTTCGGCCGATTCTATCGTCACTTTCGAAGTGTCGACGGCGTCCAGAAGTATGCCTTTTGCCAAGTACCTTGCAACGGTGGTCTCGCTGATAATTTCGTGACATTCCGAGCAGGAAGTGACTTCCACCACGTTTATACCCTGCACTTCCGTCTCAACGGTCGGCGTATGAATGTGCTCTTCGGGGGTGTCGTTGCAGCCAAAGCCAAAAGCCGCGAAAACAACAAGCAGGCACACTATTGCCGCAGTAAATTTCCTCATCCCAATCATCTCCTATATAAAAATTCTGTTATAAATAAATTATAACACACAATTTTTACATTGTCAACGGTAAAATCACTCGACTGTGACGGATTTGGCGAGATTTCGGGGCTTATCTATATCGCAGCCGCGCAATTCCGCGGCAAAGTATCCGAGAAGCTGCAGTGCGGGCGTGACGAGAAGAGCGCTTATTAGGCCGTCGCATTCGGGAATACGCAAAACGACGGAACATTCTTCGTCCCATTCTGTCGACTGTGAATTGGTGACGGCAAATACGACGCCGCCTCTCGAGGCGACTTCCTTTACGCCGGCCAGCATCTTGCTTTCGATGCCGCGGTTGGTGGAAAGAGCTATGACCGGCACACCCTCGCTTATAAGAGATATTGTGCCGTGTTTTAATTCGGCAGCGGCGTAGGCTTCGGCGTGGATATAGGATATTTCCTTTAATTTAAGAGCGCCCTCGCATGCCGTCGCATAGTCCGAAAGCCGACCGATAAAATAGGCGTGTTCGCGCGCGGCGACATATTTGGCGATGTCGAAAACGCGGTTAGACAGGCGTATTACGCTGTCTATTTTTTGGGGGATGGTTTCAAACTGCCGCATATAAAAACTTTTTTTCGACGGACCGTCGCCCGTTTCCAGCCCCAGCATAAAAAGCGCCGCCACTTGCGTTAAAAAGCCCTTGGTCGTGGCAACGGCGATTTCCGGGCCCGCGTCGGTATAAAAGACTTTGTCGCTTTCCCGGGCTATGGACGAGAGACGGGCGTTGACTATGCTCATAACCGGCGAACCTCTTCGTTTGGCTTCCCGCAGCGCCGCTAGGGAGTCGGCCGTTTCGCCGCTTTGACTGATGACAACGGTAAGAACGTCGCCGCCCGTCAGAATGTCGCGGTAACGGTATTCGCCGGCAGTGTGCGTTTCCACCGGAACGCGGGATACCTGTTCGATGAAATATTTGCCCGATAATGCGGCGTGGTACGCGGAGCCGCAGCCCACGATGTCTATCTTTTTCGGCGTGCCGCCGAATTTTTCCGACAAAAATCCGGCAATATCGTCAAACTCCGCGCGCTTTTCGAAGACTCTTGCCACGGCTTGCGGCTGCTGGTATATTTCCTTAAGCATATAGTGGGGAAAGCCGTCTTTTTCGGCGTCGGTATCGTTGTTTTCGAAAAACACATAATCGGGGAAAATTTCGCCAAGGTCCGTGTTGTACACTTTTACTTCGCGCGCGCTGAGCTTTATTATATTGCCGTCGTCGGGCAGAATGACTTTATTGGTCTTTTTTTGCAGCGCGGGTATGTCCGACGCTATCATGTTAAAACCGTCCCCGACGCCCACGACAAGCGGCGAGTCTTTGCGCGCGGCGAAAATGCAGTCGGGCATAAGCGGAGTAATTATGCCCAGCGCAAACGATCCCCGCAGCAGCCGGACTGTGCGCGACAGGGCGGTAAGAATGTCGCCGGCACAGGAAAATTCGCGTTCCAGAATATGGGCGACCACTTCGGTGTCGGTTTGCGAGACAAAGCGTACGCCGTCTTTAACGAGTTCGGCTTTCAGCGCGGCGAAATTTTCGATAATGCCGTTGTGCACGACTGCGAAGTTGCCGCCGTATGACAGCATGGGGTGGGCGTTTATGTCGGAAGGAGCGCCGTGCGTCGCCCAGCGCGTGTGTCCTATGCCCGTGTTGCCCGGCAGCAGAGCGCCGTTCTTGCTCTTTAAGATCAGATCTTTTACTCTGCCCTTGGTTTTTACGCAATAAATTTTATTGTCGGCAATTGTGGCGATGCCGCTGCTGTCGTAGCCCCGGTATTCGAGTTTGCCAAGGCCGCCGAAAAGAACGGGCGCCGCCTTTTCGCAGCCGGTGTATCCAACTATTCCACACATAAGAAAGCTCCGTTAAAAATTAAGATTGTGCTTCGCTGCCGCCGTCGTTGTCTGTTTGCGCAGCGCTTTTTTTGCCCGTGAAGGCCTTTATTATGAGCGCTATGACTATAATAACGGCGATAATCGCAATAGCTACTATTATATAATTTATGACCGTTTCCGAAAAAAGTGCGCTCAAAACCGCCAGTATTGTGCACGCTACCGCATTGCCGCCCACGACGGACACGAGCGATTTAAGGTAGGGCAGTCTGATGATGGAGGCTACCGCGCAGCCCGTCCATACTCCGGTAAGGGGCAGAGGAATGGCGACAAACACTGCCAGCCACAGCATTTTTTTTGCGTCGGAGGCGCCGCTTTTCAGTGAACGCGACTTGTGCAGAAACTTTTCGTAAAGCGTTTCGCCCAGACGTCTAAAAACTCGCGTTTTCGCCAGCCATTTAATAAAGGGTATCAAAATAAGCAGCAGAACGGGAGCAAACAGTGACGATCCGAAAAAACCCAGAAGAAAGGGCACAATGCCGTCGTAGCCGAATTTTATTGCCATGGGGATGGCCAGGCGCGCTTCCACTATGGGCAGGGCGGCCAGCAAAATCACCACTATCCAGGGGTAGTGAAACCATTCCAGCAAAAGTTCCTGTAAATAATTTATTGCGTGGTCAATCATAAAAATTCACTCCTGTGGACTTAACGGCATATATAACCGACGTAAGTAGTGATTTAATTATATATGTTTGCCCCTTAAATGTCAATTATTTGGGGAGGTCGGCGGCTATAAGATTGACAATCTCTATAAAAAGTGATTTAATAATATGCGGGAGAAACACTATGAAATATTTCGGAACAGACGGTATAAGAGGTAAATACGGCGAAAAACTGGACGCGGAGCTTGCGTACAAAACGGGCAAAGCGCTGTGTCAATATTTCGGGCCGGGCGACTATGTCGTGGGACGCGATACGCGCGTTTCGGGCATACCGCTGGAAAAAGCGTTGACCGCGGGCATCACGGAAATGGGAGGTAACGCTGTGCTTTTGGGAATACTGCCCACACCGGCGGTAGCGCATCTGACCATTCAAACCAAGGCAAGATGCGGCGTAATGATAAGCGCGTCGCACAATCCTCCCGAGTACAACGGCATAAAGGTGTTCGACTGCAACGGCGTAAAGCTTACAAGCGAACAGGAAAACAGTATAGAATATTATATCGACAACCCGCCGCTTTATGACGGAGAAAAGGGAAAAACCGTCAATTTTATCGGCGCGCGCAAAAAGTACATAGACTTTCTTACGACGACGGCGGACGCAGATTTTTCGGGACTTAAAGTGTGGCTGGACTGCGCTTACGGAGCGTCGGCGACGGTGGCGAAACAGGTGTTCGAGACGTTGGGAGCGGAGGTCATGGTGGATAACTGCTCTTTGCGCGGCGAAAAAATCAACAGCGGCTGCGGAGCGCTGCATCCCGACTATGTTGCGCGCAGCATGGAGGGAACGGATTACAGACTGGGATTTGCCTTTGACGGCGACGCCGACAGGCTGGCGGTCGTGTACGACGGCGAGGTCGTGGACGGGGATACTGTGCTGTACAACATAAGCAAGAGCATTACCTTAAAAGACAATGTCGTTGTAGGCACGGTATTAAACAATCTCGCTTTGGAAAGAAAGTTAAAGCAGGACGGAAAAAAGCTGTTGCGCACGCCCGTGGGGGATAAGCATATATGCGATCTCATGTACCGCAACGGCTACAACCTAGGCGGCGAGCAGTCGGGACACTATATCGTCTATCCGGCAGCCACGACGGGAGACGGAATACTCAGCGCTATATTTCTGACTAAGGCGCTGTTCCGCGACGGCAGACTGCACGACATCGAAAAACTGAACCTGGTGCCGCAAAAAGCCATTGCCGAATATGCCGAACCGTCGATTATGTACGACAAGTGGATACGCAGTCTGCTGGAAGAAAGCCAGCAGAAACTGGACGGCAACGGCAGAATAATTATGCGTATGTCGGGCACCGAACCGAAAGTCCGCGTAATGGTGGAAAGCGAGGATATGTCGCTGGTGGACGCAATTCTCGCCGAGTTTAAAAAATACATCAATTCGGTGGCAAACTAATTGAGAAGATTTTTGATACAATTGCAATTCAATGGCAAAAGGTACGGCGGCTGGCAGAAAAACGACAATACGACTTCGGTGGCAGGCGTCGTCGAGCAGGCGCTTTACAAATTGTTCGGCAGCGAGATAAAGGCGGAAGGCTGTTCGCGGACGGACGCGGGCGTGAGCGCGGAGCAGTATTTTTTCCACTTCGACGCCGACACGAAACTGCCCGCCGAGCGCGTATGCTATAAGCTCGACAGGTTTTTGCCTCCCGACGTCCAGGCGCAGAGCAGCGTGGAAGTGGACGTCGCCTTTCATGCGAGAAAGAACGTCCTTGCAAAGACGTACGAATATCGCTTTTACTGCGGCGAACATATTTTGCCGCTCATAAACCGCGACGCGTATTATGCCGGACGTGTATTGGACGAAGAGAATATGCATTCCGTGTGCCGTGTTTTTGAAGGGCGGCACGACTTTTCGGCTTTCAGAACGGAAAGCTCGTCCCGTTCGTCTCCCGAAAAGACCGTCATGTCCGTACGTTTGGACAGGGCGGACGGAGTTTATCGCTTGCGCTTGACTGCGGACGGATTTTTGTACAACATGGCGCGCATAATGGCGGGAGCGGTCGTCGCGGCGGGACAGAATAAACTGACGGCGCAAAATATCGCGGACGCCCTTTGCGACGGCATAAGACCGCCGTCAATTGTCACTCTGCCGCCCAAGGCATTGGTGCTGAAACGCGTTTATTACGACGAAACCGCCATGCGGTCATCGTTTGACAAAACGTTTGTTTTGTGATAATATAAAAGCGGTATGGAAGAAAGAAGAGCCAAAACAATAAAATATCTGATTGCATTTTTGGTAGTTGCAGTCGTTGCTGCACTGCTTATCGTCATTGCAACGAGGGATAATTCGCCGATAGATCAGCCCGAGGCGGATATTTTTTTACTGAACGGCGCAGAGTATGCCGAGATGAACGATCAGGCGCTCTTTGAAGAATGTTATATAATGGGCGAAAAGCATTACGTAACGGTGCTGCAGGTGTGCAACGTTTCCGACACTACCGGAACTTTCGCGCTTACCGCGCGCTTTGACGAAAGGGCGGAGGGCGGCGTAGTGTTCGGATATGCGGTGTACGACGCGGCGCCTTATAGTGCCGAAAGCGCTCTGGTGGAGGGCGAATTTAACGATATTATATGGAACGACGACAACACCGCCCGGCTTTACAGCGCTCCGCTGTCGTCGGGCGAGGCTTACTACATCGCCGTTGCCGTCAAAACTTACGGTGAAGATATTTCTTACGATAGTTTTGCCGGGATAAGTTTTGCGGTGGTAAACATATAATAAAATAATATTATATTAAATTTACCGAAAGCCGTCAAATATCGTTGACACCGTTAAGCCGATATGATAAACTTGTCATATCGGTTTATTACATAGATTGACGGAGGTTTATAATGAATCTTTTGACGGTAGGCATAGTGGGATGCGGAAGAATTTGCAACGGAGCGCATGTTCCGGCGCTTAAAAATATCGACGGCATAAAAGTGAAATACGCCTGCGACCTGATTGCCGAAAAGGCCGAGACGGTAAAGGAAAAGCTGGGGGCGGAAATAGCCTGCACCGACTATCGCACGGTATTGGCGGACAAGCAGGTGGACTGCGTTTTTGTGCTTACGCCCAATTACGCGCATTATGAAGTGACCATGGCGGCGCTAAAAGCCGGCAAACACGTGTTTTGCGAAAAGCCTATTACGGTAAATTACGCGCTGTCGCAGGAAATGTACCGCGAGGCGGAAAAACAAGGCAAAATTCTAAATATAGGCGTATGCAACCGCTACCACAAGAGCGTGGAATTGTTGGAAAAACTCAATCGCGAAGGCGTTTTCGGCAACATTTACCATGTGTATTGTTCCTTTAGAAAATACAGATGTATTCCGGGGCTGGGCGGCGATTTTACGACGAAGTCTCAGTCGGGCGGCGGCGTGCTTATAGACTGGGGCGTGCACTTTTTCGATTTAATATTTTATATTTTGGGCGGAGCAAAGACCATTACCGCCACTGCCGACGCGTACAGCGAGATGGCAAAGGACATGAAGGCGTACAAGTGCAACGACATGTGGGCGCAGGATACCGCAAATATCGAAAACGGCACAAACGACGTCGAAGATTTTATTACGGGATACATACGCACGGATAAAGCGTCGATATCCTTCAACGGGGCATGGGCGCAGAATATAGAACACGACGAAATGTTTATCGATTTTTTGGGAGATAAGGGCGGCGCCCGGCTTGATTACTGCGGGCATTTTACGCTGTGGACGCAGGACGCCACCGGCGAATTGAGCAAAACCACCTACAATTATGTCATTCCGGACATGTACACGTGTGAGGACAAGGCATTTTTTGAGTCGGTGCGCACGGGCGAAAAATGCCGCAGCAATATAGAAAATATTCTACCGTCCGCAGAGCTGCTGGAGCAGCTTTATCGGTCGGCGTCCGTAAGAAAGGAAATAAAAGCGGAGGAATAGCATTATGAAGATAGGACTTATTACCGACTGCACTAAGCTGCCGTTGGAGCAGGCCATTGTAAAGGCGGCGCAGTTGGGCGTAAACGGAGTGCAAATTTACGCTACTACGGGCGTATTCAGCCCCGATATGACGCCGGATGAACGCAAACGCTACAAAAAACTTATCGAAAGTAACGGCTTGGTAGTGAGCGCTCTTTGCGGAGACATGGGCGGCACGCATTTCGAAAAGGAAGAAAACAACGCTCTTAAAGTAGAGAAGACAAAACGCATTGTCGATCTTGCCGAATATTTTGACACCAACGTCGTCACGACTCATATCGGTTCGATACCCGACGACGTCAATTGCAAAAAATATTCGGTAATGCTTAAAGCCATTGCCGAAGCCGGCAGATACGCATATGCCAGAGGCGTTACGCTGGCTATCGAAACCGGTCCCGAAAAGGCGGTGACGCTAAAAGGTTTTATCGAGCGCACCGACGGCGGAGTGGGAGTCAATCTGGATCCCGCAAACTTTACCATGTGCACGCTCGAAGACGCCGTCAAGGCTGTGCCGCTGCTTAAAGATTACATTGTCCACACTCACGCCAAGGACGGCAGACGCGTCGATATGGACATGGACTTCCGCGACATATACCGCGGTTTTTCGGAGGGCGGCGAGCTGGGCGAACGCGCAGCCAAGGCCTACGAGGAGCTGCCTTTGGGACAGGGAGATGTCGATTGGGATAATTATTTGCAGGCGCTTAAAGATATCGGCTACGACGGCTTCCTTACCATCGAACGCGAAGCCGGACCCCATCCGTTCGACGACATTAAAAACGCAATAAGCTTTTTGAAGGACAAATTGTCCCAATTAAAATAAGTACAAAATAAAAAAAGGTAAACCGCAAAGGTTTATCTTTTTTTATTTTGCCGCATACAGCTTTTTTTCGTCATGCCGTTTTATAGCGTCATGCGGCTTAATTATCATGCGCTTAGGAAAACCGGCAAAAAAAATTGTCTTTCCCGCGCCTTAAGATTATTTTTTCGCAAGAGCCTTTTCGATGGCGGAATTGACGGCGGCGCGTGCGCTGAGCAGCGGACGGGCGGAGTGCGGGCAGTTGTCAAACGAAAGCGTTCCGAGATGCCGCTCTAAAATGTCATCAACGGCGCTTTTTCCGATGAGATCGGCCAAAAGCCGGCATGCTCTCAAGTCCTGCAGGGCGTCGTAAAAGACTACGAGACGCAGCGATTCGTAAGCGGTGCCGTCGGGAGCGGGGTAAACGGAGTAGCAGTCCCCCGACGGAGTAAAATAATTGCCCGAACTGTCGCGGTACGGGTCGACAAACTCGCGCGAACACCAAGAATAATAAAAATTGTATCCCCAGTGCAAAAAGCCGGCTATGTCGTTTTTGAACAGCTGAAAGCCTATGCAGCGCGTGCGGCAGGAGGGCATTGCGAAAAATCTGTTGCTCACGCCGCGGCACTGTCCGCAGCAATAATAAGCCCACAGATCAGGCACTTTTTCGTCGATAAAGGGCTGAATGTGGTTGATGGCGGCGACAGGACGGTCGATGACGCCTTGTTTATAGAATTCGATGTTGGAGAGGGCGTCCATTACGGGATAGCCGTCAAGTAAATCGGCTACGCATTTTTTCGACTTCATATACACCGCCAGACTGTCTGCGCCGGGCTCGTCGGATATGTGGAAAAAGCAGCGTTTGTCATCGCCGCGGGCTTTCATGTGCGTCAAAAAGTCGGGTATAAACCGTCTTAAAAAGGTTTTGTATTCTTCGTCTGACGCCTGCGTATCCCAGCCGAAAATGCGTTTTGTCCCCTCGGGCGTATGTGCGATTATTTTGGGGGCGCAGGCCGCTCCCCATTGCGTAAACAGGTGGGATATTTCGTAATATTTTATGCCCGCGCTGTTTGCCATATTCAGCCATTTGTCGAGATTATCATAAGAAAACGTATAATTTTTCCCGTCAAAATATACGTCTATCAGTTGCACGGTGGGACGTTCGCCTCCTACGGCCGTATCTAACGGCGGCGTAAAGACGGGCGTAAGCAGCATATTCTGTCCGTTTTTTACCGCAACGTCGACGAAGTTGCGCACTATTGTCCACCATCTGTCCGAAAAGACCGGAGCGTCGTAATACGTCGAAAGACAGTCGGAGTGGAACCATTGTGTATTTATAAGCGTTTGCGGCGGCAATTCGGCGTCTATTATGTGCACCTTGATTGCGCCGGAGAAAAGAATGTTGTCGCCGGCGGATAACGTGAAATCAAGCGTTCGGTCGCCCGCAATGCTGCCGTCAAGCTGCGCCGTCAGCCACAATGCGCGCGTCTGCCCGCCTATTATGGACATAGTGTCGTCTTTTGCCGGGAGCAGCAGATCGGGGTAAAGCCCCGGACTTGTAGACAGATAGTTGTCGTCGTAGTTGTCGGGATAACACGGAAACACCGACGGAATAAATTCCACCGTTCGGGCGCTGACAAAGGGAGCGAGACAGCCGCTCGCCGTAAACTTTGCGTACAGTCGGTGCATAAGCCGGTCGTCGCCTAAAGGACGAGCTATTATCTGGAAGGAAAAACGTTGGTTTTTAAGGACGGATATGCTGTCGATTTGCTCAAAATCGTCGGGATCGCTGTCCAAAAAACATTTTTCAAGGGAGGAAACAGTCTTTATTTTTATCATTTTCCGTATGCTCCAAAAAAGGTTTTGTTTAATTTTACCATGTAATTGCAAATAAAGCAAGCAAAACCGGCTTTAATGTCCGAACAGATAAACAAAGCGTTAAATTGTATAACAAAAAAAACATGTTTCGTCTTATGCAAATCAAATGCTTGACATTGTTTTTTTGTAAATATATAATAATTACAGATTTTATCGTGTTTTAATAAAAACAAAGAGGAGTTTACCATGAAAAAATTTTTCGGCGAGTTTAAGACGTTCATTGCTCGCGGCAACGTGCTGGACATGGCGGTAGGCGTCATTGTCGGCAGCGCTTTTACGGCAATCGTCAATGCGCTTTGCAACAATATCTTAAAACCCGTTGTCAATTGGATACTGGCGCTTATTCTTGGCGAAGAATCGCTCAGTTCGATTTTTACTTACCTTAAAAAAGTCACCGACGAAACGGGACATGTAATACTCGAAAAAAGTATTTACATCGACTGGGGATCGCTTATCAACGCCGTTATCCAGTTTATTCTCATTGCGTTTGTGCTGTTCTGCATCGTCAAGGCGTTCAACAAAATAAAAGCCGCCGCCAGCGACGCCAACAACGCAAAGCTGACGCGTGAAGAGCGTAAAGAAATGGCTGCTATGGGTCTTAATTTCCGTCACATTGCCGATATCAAGAAGTACCGCGCAAAGAAAGCGGAAGAAAAAAGCAAAGCCGAAGCGGAAGCCGCCGAAAAAGAAGCTGCGTTGGCGGCGGAAAAAGCTGCGGCCGAACGCGCCGCCAATCCCACCGCCGAGGACCTTTTGAAAGAAATACTCTCCGTATTAAAAGAAGGTAAAGACGTCTCCGGCAAAAACTGACATACGCTCGGTATAATTTTGAATTATGGAATTTAAACAATTTGCAAAAAAAGAACTGTGGATTTATGTCATGACGGCGGCGCTCGGCTGTCTTTATGCGTTCAGTTATATACTGTTTATAGTGCCCAACGATTTTGCGCCCTCCGGCATCAACGGTATAGCCATAATGGTGCAATATAAACTTAAATTCAGCGTGGGATACATGTCGCTGCTCATCAACATTCCGCTGTGTATTTTTGCGTACTTTTTTGTCGACAAAGGATTTGCGTTTAAGACGGCGACTTTCTGTATTGTGTATTCGCTGTCCTATCTCATATTTCAAAACATGGACCTGGCGGCGTATCAGTACGACGCAAAGGACGTCGACACCATTTATCCCGTCATAATATCCGGTCTTGTGTGCGGAATGTGCTACGGACTGCTCTTTAAACACAACAGTTCGACGGGCGGCACCGACGTAATATCCAAATTTCTCAGCAAGCGCAACCGGCAGCTCAACTTTTTTTACGTGACGTTTATCATCAACGCGCTAATTGCCGTTGCCAGCTATTTTGTCTACGGAAAAAACATCGACGGCGTCATGGTTTACGACTACAAGCCCGTGTGCCTGTGCCTTTTATACAGTTTTATCAGCAGTTTTACCGGCAACCGAATTATCACCGGCTCCAAGGAGGCGTACAAGTTTATCATCATTACCGCTTCTCCCGCCGCGATAGAAAACGAACTGATAAAAAGTCTGCATCACACCGTCACCCGCATACACGCGCAGGGCGGATATACCCACCGCAACAAGGAACTGCTTATATGCATTGTAAACAAACACCAACTTGTCGACTGCGAAACCATAATCAAAAAGTATCCGGAAACTTTTGCGTTTGTCGAAAACGTCAACCAGACTTACGGGCGTTTTAACCGCAACGCAAAGCAAAGCATAATAATGCCGCCCCAAAGCGACGACAGGTAAAAATTTCAGGCGCCTAAAAAAGCGTCTTTTTTATTTTAAAAAGTAATAAAATACGTTTGTAAAGGCGGAGCTTGTTGTGCTATAATACAACCAAATAATCCGCAGGAGGAGATAAACATGGATATTGTAGGAAAATGTACGCTTGATTGGCCCGCAGGGCGAGTGGACGCCGTGCTTGACACCGATGCGTTCAACGAAGTGGACGACCAGTTTGCGATAGCGTATATGCTGCGTTCGTCGGACAAAATAAATACCAAGGGGATATACGCGGCGCCGTTTTTCAATAACCGTTCGCGCTCGCCCGAGGAGGGTATGGAAAAAAGCTACGGCGAAATAAAAAAATTGCTGTCGCTGTGCGGCGAAGAGAGCCTAAACGACTTTGTATTTAAAGGCAGCCGGACGTATTTGCCGGACGAAAAAACGCCCGTCCTGTCGCCGGCGGCGGAAAACCTTATAGAATTATCGAAAAATTACGGCGGCGACAACCGTCTTTACGTCATTGCGATAGGCGCGATAACAAACATAGCCTCGGCGCTTCTGGCGGATCCTTCCGTAAAAGACCGCATAACGGTGGTCTGGCTGGGCGGGCATGCGCTAACATGGCCCGAAACGTACGAATTCAATATGCATCAGGACGTGGCGGCGGCGCGCGTGGTCTTTAAAAGCGGAGTGCCGCTCGTACAGCTGCCGTGCATGGGCGTGGTGTCGGAGTTTTACGTTACTGCGCCCGAACTCGATTGCTATCTCGTCGGCAAAAACGCGCTTTGCGACTATCTGGCGGAAAACACCATCGAATATATGGGCGGCCGCAAAAAATTCTGGAGCAAAGTAATATGGGACGTGACGGCGGTGGGAGCCGTTGTCGGCGGCGAAAGGTTTGTAAAATCCCGTCTTGTGCGCGCGCCCCTGCCGCAATACGACCATCACTATTCTTTTATGCCCGACGCGCATTTCATAAGGTACGTCTGGCACATCGAACGCGACGCGCTTATGGGCGATTTGTTTGCCGCGCTGACAAAATAAATTAACAGACTAAAACCGCCTTATAATCGCACAAAAATTTCGAAAAATGCAAAAATCGAAGAAAAATCGATAAAATTATTGCATAAATTTAATAAGAAAAAATTATACGGGGGGGGGGGTATTTTTAACCGAAAAACGGCAAAAAGTAATAAAAAATCTTATAAAAACATATTTTTTTCAAAAAAAATGCATAATTAGTAATAATTGTTTGACATGTCTGTTTTTTTGCTGTATAATTGTCTTATTAAAAACGGTTATATGCACAAAAAATAAAAATTTACCACATAATAATTATGGATTGCGACAACAAAAATCGTAAAATACCTTGAAAAGAAGGAGGTAGCAAAATGCAGGATACGGAAAACAAAAACATTTCGGATTCGGCTGTGCAGGAAAGCGACATGGTGCCGGACAAAACGTACGCCGACGCTGCCGGAAAGCAACCAGAAGACAAGCCGGTATGCGGCGAAGAAAACGAAACCGCCGCGACGGCCGAGGCTCAGGAAACTCAGGAGACGCAGGACGCTCAGGAAACTCAGACAGAAGAGGGTGCCCCCGACGCCGCCGAAAACAAACTCAACAAGTGGTTGCCCGCGCCGTTGGGATACGGAATATTCTTCGGGGTGCTGGCGGTTGCGATAGGCTTGGGACTTTTGATCTGCCTGTTGTAATAAAGCGAATATTCGCGGCGCAGCTGTCTTTACGGACTTGCTGCATTTAACGGAGGGTGACGATCGTGGCGCTGGTTGCGGTTTATATATTATTCAACATAATAGTAGCGCGGTTTTTGGAAAAAAGGAAACTGCGCGTCGCAATAATCGCTCATGCCGTGATGTTTGCCCTGCTGCTTATCGACATAATCCTGCTCAGTCCCGATGCGGCATCCGCGTACATAGCGCGGCGATTGTTCGGAGACGACGCGTACGTTTTGCTGCGCGACACGGTGGGAGTGTGGGGCAGCGCCCGGCTTTTTATACCCGTGCTGGCGATAGAATGCGTGATTATTATTACGGGCGTCATCGCGGCGGCGATAGTCGCCAAAAAGGTGATAGACGTCGTAACAAAGCGCGGCAAACGCGTTTATGTCCGCGCCGACAAAGATGAAAACGTATATTTTCGCAACCCGACAAAGGAGCGGGAGCGCAGATATAAAATTTATCTCAAGAATTGCGTAATGCTGTGCTGAACGGTTACGCAACGAAAATTCCGCAAAAGCAACGCGGTAATAGCGCTAAATATGAATATAATATAAAAGGAGAAAAGAAAAATGAAAAAACAAGTTAAAAAGGGTTTTACAATCGTTGAACTTGTAATTGTAATCGCTGTTATTGCAATTCTTGCAGCGGTTCTTATTCCGACATTCAGTTCGCTTATACAAAAAGCACGTTTGTCGGCTGATACTCAGGCAGTTCGCGAGATGAACGTTGCTTTGGCAAGCGACGAAAAACTGCACGGTAAACCCGAAGACGTAGAAGGAGCCATGCAAGTGCTTGCAAACGCCGGCTACAACAGTAAAAACTGGGTATGCCTTACGGAAGGATACGAAGTTTACTGGGATAAGCAGGAAAATCAGTGCGTTCTTTACAATTCTACTACCGCAAAGATAGAGTATCCCGAGGGGTACGCGGCAAACGCGATGACAGCCGCGGGAGCTACCGACAGATTTTTCATGTACAACGGCAACTTCGAGTCGGCAATCGACACAGACTTGTCGCTTGGTTCCAGCTCCATTACCCCCGGCGGTATCAACTTTGATTCTGCCGACAATGCGCAGCAAAAAGAAGATTTGCACCTTGTTCTCGGTTCTCTTACCGGTGACAAACAGAATCTCGAACTTAAGTCGGCGCTGGGCATCGACAAAGATGCAACCGTCAAAGTATATGCCAGCAACACCATCGAGTCCGACAGATTCGGTTCTTCTTACGCAAAGGTCACGGCGTCCGTCGTAGGCACGGGCGACTTCACCAGCGATTCCGAGTCCGCAAAGCCCAACCTTTACACTATCGAAACCGTCATTCCCGCAGGCGCTCTGCCGCAGGAAAGAGAGGCGGCGCAAAAAGCTGCCGGCGAATACGTCTATTCGATATTCGTTCAGATGAACACCACCAGCAACCAGGACGACAACACCTCCATCGTCATTGCGGAAGATACCACGCTCGACCTTTCGTCGCACGAATGGAAAGCGGTCAACTCGTTCTCCGGCTACTTCGGTACCTCCAATGCCGAAAAACCCGTCATCATCGACGGAATGGAACTCACCAGCAAAACCGGTTATGCTCAGACCAAAGCCATGTCCGGCCATGCATCCAAATACTTTATGACCGGCTTTATCGGCACGCTGTACGGCAACGCCACGGTTGAAAATCTTACTTTCAAAAATCTTAGCATTGAGAGTCCCGCAAACGACTATACGATTTCGGGCGATAAAAACAACCGTAACACCGTAGCCATTATCGGCGGCATTCTGCCTAATGATAATGATCGTGATGAAGCGGTGGACGTCACCATCCGCAACATCACGGTGGAAGATTCCTGCAAAATAATAGGCGAGGCCTCGGTGGGTGGTATCGTGGGTTATATCGGAGCCGAGCAGGGTTCCGACGATTCTCCTTATCCTTCTCTTACCGGCTCCGTCCTTATCGAAAACTGCAGTATCGCATGCCCCGTCGAAAGTAAAGATTCGTTGTATATAAAAGGCGGTTATTCGCCTGTCGGCGGTATCGTAGGCTTTACGGTTCGCTGTGACGTAAGCGCGCAAATCAATATTAAAGACTGCACCGTGACTGCCGAACTTAAAGGTTATGGCTATATGGGCGGCGTTGTCGGACATATCCAGGCGGGCACCGTTAATATCGTAAACTGTGTCGCAACCGGCGTTTCGTTTGTCAACGCAGGCAATTGCACGAACACGGACGAAGACAACAAATACTACAATAAAAATTATGTTATGGAAGCTTTGCTCGTCGGAGAAAGGACAGATGCTTCTGCTTTTACGGTCGATAATGCAACAATGGAAAAAATCGTAAATGCGGCGGCTCTCAAAGTGGAAACGCTTGCTCACTGCTCAAAAAGCGCTACGACTTGTGAATTTGTGGATACGCTCGTCACGGGCAGCAAAATAACGGTAGGTCATGGTGAACCTTATTATAAATATACAGTAGACGATTATACCGCAGCTTTGGCGGATGACACAATAGACTGATTATATTAAAATTACCAAATCGATTATAAATTTAAAGTACAAAATAAAGGAGACAAGACAAAATGAAAAATAAGCTTAAAAAAGGTTTTACTATTGTAGAACTAGTCATTGTTATTGCCGTAATAGCAATACTTGCGGCAGTACTCATACCCACATTCTCGTCCATCACCAACAGCGCGCGTGAAAGCGCCGCTCTGCAGGAAGCCAAATCCGGTTCCGAAACCATACTTGCGCTTACCACCGGTACTCTGCCCGAAAATTCGGCTTTCATCGTTGCCGATGACGAAGAATCGGACACCAACGATTATACCTTCGTGTTTGCCGGTCAGAAAATCCAGAACGTCAACGCAGTCGAAGAATTCAGCGATGTCCTCAATATGTGCAAACGCAACGATGTAATGACAAGTGGCTCCGCTACCGAAGGATATATCGTTTATGTTTCGACCAAGGCACTCAATGTTAATGAAGAAGAACAAGTAATTGCAGGCAAAATAAATGAGAACGTTGCAAACAGAATACTTTCCGCAATCGGCGTTACCGCAACTGTGACTGACGGTACAGACAATAATTATACTGTATCGGCAAGCCGTGATTACGCCATGTGGAAATTCCAGAAAGGCGATAAAACCTATTATTTCAACATTTATTGGACTTCGGACTTCAACCCCACGCTTATAGCTTTCATGGGCGGTAATGTTGCCGACGACGAACCCGAAGTGGAAACCGTTAAGGTTACCGCCACCGGCGCTACCGTAGATAAGACCACCGTCGAAAAGGGTAAGGAGGCAAACTTGGTGCTCACTCTGCCCTCGGCAGGAGAATATGCCGCATATTATACCGTGACGGTAGGCGAATTTACAACGGACGTTCAACAGGTAGGCGGCAAGCTTTCCGTTAAGATTCCCTCGCAGTATACCGGCTCCGATTTTAACATTACTGTCAAAGTAGCAACCGTTGCTATTACGTATTCTGCTACCGGTAATGACGCAACTGTAAACTCGATTGCTTACAGCGAAGGAATGAAAGTCAACAAAAACGAAGAAGTAAAAATCGTGCTTACAAACACAGTTGAAGTTAACACAATTACGGTTATTGTAGGCGGAACCACTATCAATCAACCTGCTGATTGGACTTATGATGCCGAAAGTAAAACAATTACTATTCCCGCAGAAAAAGTTACAGGCGATATTAGTGTTAGTATAGCATTATAGCAATCAACACACATCTATTACTATCCACAAAAAGAATGCCCTGCGAGGTGTCCGCGCGATATATCGCGGCGCCGCAGGGCTTTTTTTTGCTTTATTTTGTCCCATATCCGCGTAAATAAATCGTATATATGCGCATATATCGCCGTCCGTGCCCATAATTGTTTGCATATTTTTGCATTTTGTGCTAAAATTACATAAAAGCGGACTGTTTTGCCTCGGCGTGCCGTTTTCGCCGCCGAAACACGTAAATTTTTCCGCTTTTACCCATAATAAGGTAAAAACTTTTGAAAAGACGCATTAACAAAAAAGGCATTACGCTTGTCGAAATAGTCATTGTTCTTGCCGTTGTGGCAATTATGTCCACAATGGTCGTTTCTTTTTCGCTCGCGTGCAACCTTTGGGTTCAGCAGGGCGTAAACCGCCAGAATATGCTGTCGTCCTTTAATTCCGTCAAAAACGCCTTGCATGCGTACGCCAGCGCCTTTGACGACGAGGACCACATATTTTCGGTGCAGGGGGCAAGGCTTTGCGTGGACGACGTCAACGCGCCCATGGAGCAGCCTTACTATCTGGAATTTTCGGAAGGCGCGCTTGAAGGCACTTCCCTGTCGGGGCAGGTGCTTTATCCCGTGGACAACATTACGGGCATAGGGTTTTCGCTCATTAAAAATCAGCAGGAAGACGCGCTTTTGATTTGCAGCGTCTCCTATTCCATACCCGCCGTGTCGTCCGACCGCGCTCCCGAAACGGGGACTTATACTGTGGCGGTGGCGCTGCGCGTTGCGGCGGCCGAAGTGTAGGAGGGCGCTATGTCGAAAGGCTTAAAAAACCGCGGCATAAACCGCCGCAAATCTTCAAAAAAGGGCATGACTATTATCGAGACGGTCATATCTTTGGCGGTAATAGCCATCGTCTCGTTTACGGCGATAGGCTTTATCAAGCGCTTTTCCGATGTCAATGCCAAAATGATTTACGAAACCGACGCCCGTCTCACCGTCGAAAACGCTCTGGAATGTTTTAAGTACGCCGAGGACGAAACGCAGTTTTTTAACGCGCTCAATCTCACCCGCTCCGGTTTTGTGCGTCAGGGCGGCAGCTATATTCTGGAAGATTACAACTACACGGTGGTAATCGCCGTCAGTTTTCCCCCGGAGGGCACCGCGTCATTTACCTGCCATGCGACCAATTCGTCAGGCAGAGTGATAGCGTCCGTCACTTCGTACACTAAGGAGGTGGCGGCATGAACAACAAACGCGGTTTGGCTGCGGAAATGGCAATAGTCGCCATGCTCACCGTAGCGGCTCTGTGTACAGTTCTGTTGGTCGTCTCCCAGATGATGCAAAAAACGGCCACGAACGATTATACCTATATAGTCGCGTCGGCGGAAACCAATCAGGTGGCGGAAGATTTTGTCGCCGCGTTGTCGGACGAAAACGCCGCGTCTTTCGATGAAAATATCTTTAAGGGCAACCATCCGTCTTTTGACGGGTTTATTACGATCGACGTCAGCGCGGCCGATGAAAATGCCGATGTTTACACCTTGTCGGTTACGCATCCCGCCGGAAAAGTAGCCGTAGCCGTCGCAGTCCGCGTCGAACGCGCCGCCGACGGGTCGCAAAGTTCGCACCTTGTTTTCTGGCGTCAGCGCATAATATAAAATAGGAGGTTATGGCAATTCGCAACTATGGGCATTCTCGATAACTTACGAACAGCCGCATTCTCGACGGTTGTATTTATAGATACCAACAACAGCCAGATAAGGTTTATGTCCATCGTCGGCCGCGATAAAAACAAAATCGCCGTCGACATCAAGCCTTATCGCACAAAACATTTCGACGACGAGTTTTTCGAGCGGTTTACGCAGGCTCTTCGCGAGTATGGACAGGCCAACCCCAGTTATGCCGGCAAAGCGGCGGCGGTGACGGTGGTGCTGCCCGACTATCTCGTAGCAACCGACAGCATAAGAATTCCGGGCGTAAAAAACAACGAAGAAATGCTCGAAATCGCCATCAAAAGCAAATATAAAAACCTTGCCGAACTGGACATGAACCGCGTCGCAATAGCCGCCAACAAGCAGTATTCGACGTGGCAATTGTCGACGATACGCACTAAGCTGAAACAAGCTATCTACAAGTCGTGCGCCACCAGCAATATGTTCGCCGACCAGATCACGTTTGCCGCCGCCACGCTGGGCAACGCCACCGTCGCATTAAATCCCCGCCTTAAAAACGGCTCCTATGTTATTCTGGATATAAAGGAGCGCTTTTCGCGTTATGCGCTTGTCAACAAAGGTGTAGTGACGGGGGCGTATCATCTGCCCTTCGGATATGAAATTCTGGCAAAGGACAAGCTTATTGCCGAAAATATGCTTTTTGACTATTCTTCCGCCGAACTCACCGTTCTGAACGCCAAGGAAAAGGCAAAGGCAAAAGAGCTTACCATGATGGGCGCCGATATTCCCGCCCAGGCCGCCGAAAACGAACAGCCGCAAAATGACGATGACGGCGAAAACGAAAACTCTTTTTCCTCCGACAGCGAGCTGGTCGCGCAGCGGCAGCCCCAGATAAAGACGCTGCCGCGCAAAATTCCGCGCGTCTTGCCCAAATTTATGCAGCGCCCCGTGCCCGAAGATCACGAAGGCATTGTGTACGAAAATTTCCGGTACTTTATCAAGTGGACGCTGGACCTTATCAACGCAAACGACAGGCTTACGTCGATATCGCCCTTCGGCGCGGTCTATGTGAATATGCCCAAGGAATTTGATTTTCTCTTCGACAAAACCAACGCGGAGGAGAGCGAAAACAAAATCCACTTCGCCTCCTTGGAATTGTACAACGAAAAACCGGTAATAGTCGATAATCTCGAATTGTACGGCGGATTTTTCGTCAAGCAGTACAATCGCAAAAACAATTTCTGATTATGCCCGCTCAGTTCTTTCCCCTATTTGTTTTTTTCGCCGGGCTTATAGGTCTGTGCATAGGCAGCTTTTTGAACGTTGTGATATACAGGCTGCCCAACGGAATGAGTCTTGCCTATCCGCCGTCGCATTGCCCCGTCTGCGGTTATAAGCTAAAATGGTACGACAATATTCCCGTCGTCTCCTATATCATTCTGGGCGGAAAGTGCCGCAGCTGCAAGACGCACATCTCTTTCCGCTACACGGTAGTCGAACTTTCGTGCGCCGCCATGTGGATAGCGTGCGCGCTTATATTCGGCAAAACCGACGTTGTGTATTCTCTTCTTGCCATGGTCGTGTGTTCGGTGTGCATATGCGTGTTTTTTATTGACCTTGAGCACATGATAATTTACGACAGATTTCAAATCGTCCTGGCGTCGGCGGGCGTAATAATGATATTTTTCGACCGCGAATATGATTGGCTGTCCCATGTTATAGGACTGTTGGCGGCGGCCGTTCTGTTTGTCGGCGTCGCGCTTATCGTGGGCAGAATTTTAAAGCGCGAGGCCATGGGCGGCGGAGACGTCAAACTTGCGATGGCGTCCGGGCTGATACTGGGCTGGCAGAAATTTTTGCTCATGCTGCTTATCTCCTCTATAAGCGCCAGCGTATATATGCTGATACGCAGGAAAAAGGACGGCGAAAGCCGGGAAATTCCCTTTGCGCCCTTTCTTACCAGCGGACTTGTCGTGGCGATGATGTTAGGCAATATGATAATAAAAGTATATTTATCCTTAATAGGATTATAATCGATTTTACGGAGTGATTATGGAAAAATTCAAATATACTGCAATTGATTTAAATAAACAAAAATATAACGGTATATTTATAGCGCAGGACGAAAAAGATCTCGCCGTACAGCTGGCAAAGCAAAATCTCTATCTTATTTCGTCCGAACGTTATACAGGCAAAACCCCCAACGCGTTTTTTACGCTCAGCGTGGGAACGGCGGTAAAACTGCCTGAACTTACGGCGTTCTGCCGGCAGTATTCCATTATGATAAACTCGGGCATGTCTATTCTCGCCTGTATCGACAGTCTGCGCCATCAGGCGTTTTCGTCGTATTTCCGCAACGTGCTTGACCTTATTTACGAAGACGTAAAAGGCGGATCCATGCTGTCGGACGCACTGAATAAGCACAAGAAGGTATTTCCGGACTTTTTCCGCAGTATGATCAAGGTGGGAGAAGTCAGCGGAAAGCTGGATATGGTTTTTAATTCGCTTGCCGACTATTACGAGAGCGACGCCCGCATAAAAAAGAGAATCAGCGGCGCTTTGGCTTATCCTATAATGCTTTCGGTGCTTATGGTGGGCATTGTCGTACTCATGCTGCTTTATATAGTGCCCACTTTCAGAGAGTCTTTGTCATCGCTGGAAGTGCCTATAGAGGGCATTACGAAGATAGTGTACGATGTGTCCGACTGGATGCTCGCCAACTGGAAAAACGTGCTGATAGTCATAGTGGCGCTGGTGGCGGTGGCATGGCTTATCGGACGCACGGAAAAGGGCAAGGATTTTTACGACTTGTTAAAGCTGAAACTGCCCCTTATTCGCAGCATACAGATAGATTTGATTACCGCGCGTTTCGCGAGAGGCTTCGGCTTACTACTTTCCAGCGGAATGGACATCATCGAGGCAATGGACGCAATAGTCATTGTTCTTGGCAACCGCAATGTCGAAAAGCGGTTTAAAGAGGCTACGGACGACGTTCGCCACGGAATGTCCATGGCGACGGCTTTTTCCAAGCACAAGCTGTTCCCGGATATACTCATCCAGATGGTGGCGGTGGGCGAAAAAACGGCGGCGATTGACGAAGTATTAAACCGCTCCTGCAATTTCTTTGACAGCAAGGTCGAAACCACTCTTACAAACGTCGTCGGCATATTGCAGCCGGTCATGCTGATACTAATGGCGCTCATTGTGGTGGTTTTGTTCATCGCCATATACGCGCCTATGATTTCCATAATGACAACGCTGGGCTAAAACGCAACTATTTACCATCGAGGAGTCTTTTATGAACGCCAATTACGAGCTTTTACAGTTTTACGTATATAAAAAGATAATAAAGAAAAAAGACATAGAAAACATCCTGTCCGAATGCGAGAGACTGGGAATATCTGCACGCGATTATTTGCTTACAAAAGAATACACCACCGAAACTACCGAACTCGAGGCGCTGGCGGAATATTATTGTATGCCGTGCATCGAATTGGAGATGCTGGATATCGATAAGACGCTGTTTGATAAATTCTCCTTTGAATTTATGAAAACCAACAAGATCATTCCCGTGTCTTTCGACAAAAACGGCACGTTGCTCGTCGCCGTAGGCAAACCCCTTGATACCGCGACGCTGTCGTCTATGTCCATCGCCTTTTCCGCACCCATAGAGTGTATTCTTACGCCGCCTTCGCAAATAGACAGATACATCGATTCGATATCCGCAGTCATCACGACGTCCGCGGCTCTTCATGACCTTAACGCCGAAAAGGACGACCAGTTGTTCGGCAAGAACGACGCGTCGGGCGGCGTGATCGTCAAGGAAGACGACGTCATCAACAATCCCGCCGTCAGACTGGTGGATTCGATAGTAAAAGAAGCCATACCTTACCGCGCGAGCGATATACACATAGAACCGTTCGAAAAAAAGGTGCGCGTCCGCTATCGTATAGACGGAAACTTGCAGGAACGCGCCGAATTTCCGATAGAGTTTTATTCGGCGATAAGCGCGCGTCTTAAAATTATGTCCGGACTGAATATTGCCGAACGCCGCGTGCCGCAGGACGGACGTATTAACATGGTAGTGGGCGGAAAAGAGTACGACTTCCGTGTTTCGTCGCTGCCCACGGTGTACGGCGAAAAGTTCGTTATAAGAATTCTGGACAAAACCTCCTTCCATTTTACCCGCACCGACCTCGGATTTACCGAGAACGAAAACGTGGTAATAGATAAAATGCTCATGCACCCCCACGGCATAATTTTGCTTACGGGACCCACGGGCTGCGGAAAATCGACGACGCTGTATTCGTTTCTTAAAGAAATAAACAATTCAAAAGTCAACATTGTCACCGTCGAAGACCCTGTCGAATACACGCTGGCCGGCGTAAACCAGACGCAGGTCAATCCTAAGGCCAACATGACCTTTGCCACGGCGTTAAGATCCATTTTGCGTCAGGACCCGGACATAATAATGATAGGCGAAATACGTGACGAAGAGACGGCGGAAATTGCCGTCCGCGCCGCAATCACGGGGCACTTGGTGTTTTCGACGCTGCACACGAACGACGCTCCCGGCGCCATAACGCGTCTTGAGGACATGGGGGTGCCCGACTATCTGGTGGCCGACGCGCTTGCCGGCGTTATCGCCCAGCGTCTTGTAAAACGACTGTGCCCCGCCTGCAAAAAGCGCGGAAAAACCAACGCTAAGGAGATGGAAATTTTGGGCATTGACGAGCCGGTAAGCATATTCCGTCCACAAGGCTGCCAGTTTTGCAACAACACCGGCTATAAAGGAAGAATTGCAGTTCATGAAATCATGTACATGAACGAGGCGATGAAAAACGAAGTGGTCCGCAACAAAAATATCGAAGACCTGCGTCACATGGCGGAAAAGAACGGAATGGTCACGTTGTGGAATTCCTGCCGCAACATAGTGCTTAGCGGAGTGACAAGCATACAGGAACTCATGACGCTCACAACGGAATGATTTTCGGCAGTAAAGGAGGAATAACATGGCACTACAGCATTTTTATTCGAGAATACCTGCGCGAGCAAGTATGTTCAACAAATCGGACAGCTACGATACTTTTGCTTGTTCCGACGGACTGACGCGTGAGTTTATCGAAAGAGAGTTGTCCATAATAGACGACTATAAGCCCACGGCGGAAGAGACGACCCTGATACGCCGCACCCAGCTGCCGCCGCTGTACGCGCAGATGGCTGTTAAGAGCGGCGAGCTGGTGCAAAGCGCAATAAGTTTTCTTGCGTCCGACTACACCGGCGAGCGCACGTCCTATATGGTACATTCGCTGGTTTTTTCCGAAAAGGAAAAAAAGCGCGTCCTGGCGTCGCTTAACGGCAGCGTATTCAATGCCGCAAACTTTGTGACCGATATATCCGGCTTTAATCTCACTTCGCCCGAAACACGCCCCGTTTACGACTATCCGGAACTTAGTTATGTAAAAGCCCCCGCAGGCAAAACCGACTGGCTGTCAAGCGATTATGACGCCAACGTCATGAAAAGATTTATCTTTGCCGTCTTAAACGCAATTTGCGGAAAAGGCAAACAGGTTTATGCGGTGCTGGGCAATTCAATATCTCAGTTTTCCGAAAAAGCGCTGGAATTTGTAAACGCTTTTATGCAAATTCTGCCGTATCATTTGCGCGAGCTATTGTCGTTTGTGACCTATACGGGCGATTTTTCGCGCTATAATACCTTTAAGCTTAAATTTTTGCCTGCCGACGCGTCTGTTCCGCCCGTTTCAAAAGGCGTGACCGTAAATTTCGTCACGGGAATGGCCATGGGCGTAAAAAACGAAGATTATACGGCGATGGCACCCGTTGTGGAATTTTTGTATTCGCTTTTGACGCAGGAGGAAGTGCGCCGCGAATTTTTACTGTTTGCCGACCATGCCGCCGGTGATTCGCCGTCGCTTGCCTCAGCGTCGCTCAAAACCATTGCCGACCTTGTGTTTTTGTTCAGATGCTGCAGTACGATGTTCGACGAGAACAAAGTGCTGTCGGACAGCGATAAGGTTTATGACTTTATGTGCGTGTACGAAAAATACCGCACGGCCCTTTCCGACGAAAACAGAATGGCGGGAATGCGCTGTCTTAAAAGATATCCCAAAGCCCACGCGGCTATTCCCAAAAACGTATTTGCAAAACTAAGCCGCATTTATCCGCAGGAATCGGCCGGCGTAAAACGCGTCATCATGAATGTCGTGCTCGAACTCATTCACACCGACGTCATGCGCGACAAGCTGTTTGCGTTTATAAAAAACAACTACGAGGCGGAAGACGACGAAATGAAGGCGATAATAAACGGCGATCTTTGCCGCGTCTTTTACGGCGGTTTTCTGCAGCCGCAGATTTTGACGTTTTTCGCCCGGAATTTTCCCGCCGAACCCGTTTCAACGCGCGACGCCATACTCGATAAAGTTTTGCTTGCGATACGCACCAAAGCCATTCAGTTGCAAATAATGGAGTTTTTGCGCGCATATTACGGCACTTTTACAAAGTCGCAGAAAAAACATCTGTATGCGACTATTTTCGATATGCTGCCAGAAGGCGACGAGCTGGCAATGCAGCTTATCTCGCTGGTCGACGCTTATATCTCCGATGAATCGGAGAGCTTTAAGTCGGAATTCGCCGATAAATTTCTCGCCCTTATAGAGACCGAGCAGCGTCGCCGTGAGCATCCGCTTTTGAAATGCGTCGTCAAAACGACGGGGTATTGCGCCGCCGTGCTGATAAAGCAGATATTTATAGAATGGAGCGGACGCAAGATATTTGCCGAATATGTCGACGATATCGCCCAGCTGGATACCGACGGAAAGACCGACGCCCTTGCCGCCGCCATTAAGGCCGTTCCGTACATGCCGCGCGAGCAGATGGATAAATTTATCGAAGAGCTTGCCGAGGCATACAAACGCCATCCCGACAAGGGTAATTTTTTCCGCGCTGTCGAATCGGAACAAAAGCTGTCGGACAAGTTGTCGTCTATACACGGGGATACGGTGACGGTGTTTGCCGAAAAGTATGCCGATTGCGTAATATCGCCCTATCTTTGCGCGCAGATGCCCGAATTTTTCCGACTGCGCCGTCCCGACGGAGTGACGATTATGCGCAATTATGCCGCTCGCCATCCCGCTATCGAAGAACTGCCCGGATATGAATTGTTCGCAAATTTTTCGGCATTGCTTGAATGTGCCGAAAGGGGCGACGCCGCGGGAGTAATAGACCGCTGCGAACAGTTGCCTGCCGCAAAGACAACGGGTCAAAATGCGGCGCAGTACATGGACGCGCAGCTTATAAAAAGCGACGTGCTGTCCGGAGCGGCGAAAGTGGACATAAAGGCGTTGGTCATTGCGGCGGAAGGCCGGCTGACGACGGGCGAGTATGATTTCGAAAAAGCGTACAGGCAGCTCGAGAGCGACAAGCTTGCCGCCGAAAATCCGTCGGGCGCCAAAATGAAGGACGCGAAGATTTTTGCCGTGCGGAGCGAGGTTTTTAACGCTGTGTTGTTTATGGCGTCGTCCGCATATAAAGCGGTGGACCAAAAGGCCAAAGAGCAGATGACGGGCGGAAATTCTTCTCTTAGCGCAGTTGTTGCGGCGTTTGCCGGCCGGGACAGCAAGTATGCCAAAGCCGCCGCCGTTGCGGTGCAGCAAATTCCAGGAGCCGAAAAAGTTTTTTCGGACAGCCTTAAAGGCATGGCGGAAGCGGTAAAACCTCAGAAGCAGGGATTTTTTGCAAAGCTGTTCAAAAGATAACTGTGCGCACAAAAAAGTACTTATCGGCATTGCGACCCGCTTTATAATAAAAAGACAATTTTTTTTGCGTACGGCAATCATATTCTTATTATATATATGATATATAGCGGCAAAATTATTTAAAGCGGCAGATAATGCCGGCAGCGTAAAGAGCTTGTTCCAAAAAGCGGGGGTCAAGCTCTTTTTTCTTGTCCCGTAGACGCTTAAGTATACGGCGGCGGGAGAAACTTTATGTGCGGAATAATAAAAATCACAACGAATTTTAAACGCAATTGTCTAAAAAAGGCCAAAAAACAGCGTTTTCGGCGGCCGATTTTTTAAATTAAAAAAAGTTCTTCAAAAAAACAAAAAATATTTTAAAAAGTGCTTAAAAACGCTTGACAAGCTTTGTATCTTTGTGATAATATATAAGGGCTGTCGCGAATGACAGCAAATGTACATTGACAAAAGAATAGTGAAAGCAAAAAAACAAAAACGAATTTTACACAATAAAAGTCAATTTTGGATAATTAGTCAGAAATGTACTAAGCCAAGAAAAGCTTAATTGTCAAATTGATTTAACCCGGGCAACCGGATTAGATACAACAAACATGAGAGTTTGATTCTGGCTCAGGACGAACGCTGGCGGCGTGCTTAAGACATGCAAGTCGAACGGATGTAGAAATACATTAGTGGCGGACTGGTGAGTAACGTGTGAGCAATCTGCCTCTAACTGGGGGATAACACTTAGAAATAGGTGCTAATACCGCATAAGACCACATGAAGGCATCTTCGAGGGGTCAAAGATTTTATCGGTTAGAGATGAGCTCGCATCCCATTAGCTTGTTGGTGAGGTAACGGCCCACCAAGGCGACGATGGGTAGCCGACCTGAGAGGGTGATCGGCCACACTGGGACTGAGATACGGCCCAGACT
>ERZ1643251.198-NODE-198-length-103869-cov-13.223274_pt1 | contig 103869 bp, 101 predicted proteins | sample MGYA00579261_ERZ1643251 | MGnify/ENA primary metagenome ERZ1643251 (study PRJEB29033, sample SAMEA4952267) | chicken gut metagenome | biome: Broiler Chicken; feature: Gastrointestinal Tract; material: Caecum | place: Ireland | collected 2018 | study: Broiler... | reverse complement strand
TTCAGATGCAGGAATACCTTCTTCGGTTGTTTGCTGGTGGCTATAACACCTTGTACGACTCGGCTACGAGCTGGATTGAACCTACTGATCAGGCTCTTTTTGACGCTGTAGATGCCCTTGGTGAAAATAATGTGAATGTTACTGATGAAGAGTTTATTGACTTTTTCAATGCTTGGATGCTATCGATTTGTGATATGTCTACAGCCATTGGTCATACAATTAGCGATACAATTCGGCTGAAAGTCCGGCCCAACTATGGTGGATATGGGCTTGATAAGGATTGGGGATTCTCAAAAACTATTCGTGAAATCATGGACTGGCATGACGGAAATGAAACAGAGATGGCATGGAAACGAGTATTAAAGGAAGAATTTCTTGACTCGGCGCAGCCTGATAATGGGAAATTATATGTTGACCTCTCTAGAGTAAAGCCACGTTTTGATGCTGCTCACATATGGTACAAATGTGAACAATGCTCTGAATTGACTCCTTTTACTCTGAAAGGTAAATGTCCGAGTTGCGGATCTTCTCATATTCACGAGATGGAATCTGGTGAATACGAAGCGCTTAGTTTTTGGAGAAAGCCAGTAGCTGATGCACTTCAAGGCGAGCCGATTCATGTAATTGACACTGAGGAACATACTGCTCAGCTCTCGCATAAAGACCAGCGAGATGATCTTTGGAGTAAAACCGAGCAATATGAGTTGCGTTTCCAAGATTTAATCCAAGATGGTGAAACACCTGTCGATATTCTTAGCAGTACAACTACCATGGAAGTTGGTATTGATATTGGATCTCTTGTCGCGGTTGGCTTACGAAATATCCCTCCCATGCGCGAAAATTATCAGCAGCGAGCTGGTCGAGCTGGCCGACGTGGATCTAGTTTATCTACCATCGTTACCTTTTGTGAAGATGGTCCGCATGATACCTTATACTTCAATGATCCAATCCCTATGTTCCGTGGAGACCCTCGCAAGCCTTGGATTGATACAAGAAGTGAAAAGCTCCTCCAACGTCATTTGGCCATGGTTATCCTCCAGGAATTCCTTTCAGAAAATCATATGAGCCTTGACACAGTTTCAGCAGCAGTTTTCCTTAACGATTTTCTTGACAGTTTTAAGAACTATCTTGCAGCTTACGATGCTGATAAAGACAAACTGCTTTTACCTGTCGGAATACCATTTCACTATTCAGTATTTGAGGATGAATTGAAAAAATCTTTTGATATGCTAAAAGAAAAATGTCAGACGCATCCCGAACTTTTTGGAGTAGAAGAAGGCGCTAAGGAAGGGGAGGCAAAGGTTCTTCTTGATGCTCTCTATGAAGAAGGAATCATCCCAACATATTCTTTCCCGAAGAATGTCGTAAGTACCTACATACCAGATATGTACGGAAAAATTCTTTACGAAGTTGACCGTGGACTTGATGTAGCTATTGGCGAATATGCTCCTGGTAGAGCAATTGTCGTTGATAAACAAACCTATCAGATCGGCGGGTTCTACTTTCCTGGAAGTGAACGTCGTCATGGTCAAGCACTAACTCCGGCACGAGCTTACACAGAGGACCCGAATTATGTAAAACAGGTTATCTCATGTCCGGAGTGCGGTTGGTTTGGTTTGATGGAGGAGAAAACTAAGCGTTGTCCGTTTTGTGGAAACAGCGAACTGAAAATCGCTCGTGAAATGATGCGCCCGTGGGGTTTTGCGCCAAGAAATGCTGAATCAATACCAGATGTTCAGCTGTCAGAAGAATACACTGCTGTACAGCAGCCTCTGTATTCAACTCTGCCCGAAGCCGAAGAAATGAAACTTGCCCCAGGCTGTAAAAACATACGGATTGCTCCACGAACAAACCAACGAATTATCATGCTGAACAAAGGATCGGATGATAAAGGCTTTATGGTCTGCAAGGACTGTGGAGCCGCTATGCCAGGCGACGATATTTCTGTTCTAAATGATATTAATAGGCCGTACAAGTCAAAGTATGCCCGAAGTAAATGCCGTCACAGTAACTGTTTTAATGTGAATCTTGGTTATGATTTTATAACTGATATGTTGGTTCTTGAATTCACAATTGACGATAGGATCATTGATGCTAGAAGGAATGATAATCCATGGCTTAACCGCGCAGCGCAATCTCTAGCTGAAGCATTGAGACTGGTAGCAAGCAAAAAACTCGATGTTGAGTTCACCGAACTTGTTACTGGTTATCGTCTCAGAACCGGCTCTGAAGCTTCTTATGTTGACATATATCTTTATGATAGCTTGTCAAGTGGCGCTGGCTATGCTGTCAGTGTAGCTGATGCAATTGCCGAACTACTAACTGATATGAAAGACCTGTTAAGTTCTTGCGACTGTGGCTCTGCGTGTTCTAAATGTTTAAAGCATTACAGAAACCAATATGTACACGGCATGCTTGACCGCTTCGCTGCGCTCCAACTCCTTGAGTGGGGTTCTGATGGGATAAGTGCATCGCCAATCAACCCAGAGAAACAGATTAAAATGATCATGCCTTTGGTGAATATTCTTAAGCAATCTGGCTGTGAAATTATCGTTGACAGTGAAATCACAGCAATAGGGCGAAGAAACACAAAAAAGGTTGTTGTCTACCCAGCAATGTGGGTTGAGCCGTGTGCTGCTGGTACCATTTTTGTAAGTGATGCCTATATCAAGTATGCTAAGCCGTATGCTGTCCAAAAGATTCTTGACAGCATCCGATGAAATAGCTTGAATACGGGTCAAAATAGTAAGCGCAACACACATTTTTTCAAAATCAAGCCAGTGAATGGCAGATGATTATCTCTGCCATATGGTAAAAAACTCCCGTCCAATTTCCTGTTATGGAATCAGACGGGAGTTTTTTATGCACCCGAAAACCGTCAGCTGACAGTTGATAAATGATTTAGTTCCTTATCACTGTTAAGCCAAGGCGTTTGGGGCTTTTGGCGCGCCCGAAGGGATTCGAACCCCCGGCACCTGGCGTCGGAGGCCAGTGCTCTATCCAGCTGAGCTACGGACGCAGATTGATTGCCTTACTATTATACCATAAAAGATTTTGATTGCAAGAAAAAATTGACGCTTTGCGCGATACGGGCAGAAAACACATGTTCGGCGCGAAATTTGCGAAACGCTGTACATTTTCACTGCTTTGGTGTATAATGTAGCTGTATTTCTATCAATTCATGCGGCGTTTTACGCCGATTGGAAAAGGAGTGGAGCTGTTTTGATTAAGTTCTACAACCCTCTGGGCAAGGTATGCATGACAAACGACTTTTTTGCCGAGCTGGTGAGCGCGGCGGTGCAAAACTGCTATGGCGTGTCCGGTATGGCCACCAAGAGCCGCAGCGATAGTGCAAAAGCACTCGTGCTGGGCGCTGATTTTCCCGAAAAGGGTGTTCGCGTTACCGATGACAACGGCCAGCTGATTATCGAGCTGCACATTAAAGTTACCTATGGCGTAAACATTGCGGCAATTGTGCGCAGTATTACCCACAAGGTGCGCTATGCCGTAGAGGATGCCACCGGCCTGCAAGTGCGCCGCATTGACGTATGCGTGGACGATATTGTTGGATAAACCAAGGCCGTGGGAATGACGTAAAGGAGAATTATACGATATGATGACAGGCAAATTGCTGCGAGATGCTATTTTATCCGGTGCGCACAGCTTGGAAAATCAGCGTGCGCGTGTTGACGAGTTAAACGTGTTCCCCGTTCCCGACGGTGACACAGGCACAAACATGAGCATGACAATCGGCGCTGCTGTGGCCGAGCTGGAAGCGCTGGGCGACGACTGCACCGTGGAGGATGCCGCCAAGGCTGCCGCTTCCGCCATGCTGCGCGGCGCACGCGGAAATTCGGGCGTAATTTCCAGCCTTTTGTTCCGCGGCTTTTACAAAGCGCTGCAAGGCAAGCGCACTGCTGATGCGGCTGATATCGTCTGCGCGCTGCAAAAGGGTGTGGACGCTGCCTATAAAGCAGTCATGAAGCCCACAGAGGGCACAATGCTGACTGTGGCGCGCGTTTCCGCCGAGGAGGCCGCGGCCGCACAATGCTCCGATGTCACCGCTTTATGGCAGGTGGTGTGTGATGCAGCCCAGAAAGCGCTGGATCATACGCCGGAACAGCTGCCCGTTTTGAAAAAAGCCGGCGTAGTGGACGCAGGCGGTCAGGGCCTTGTGATTATTTTTAACGGTATGCTGAGCGTTCTGCGCGACGGCGTCATGATTCAGCCGTCCGAGTCCGCCCCCAAAAGTGCGAAGCTGGACAGCGGCGCTGCGGGCAAAGGCGTTTACACCGATGATTTGATGACGGTAGAGGACATCGTCAACGGATACTGCACTCAGTTCCTTGTCAATAAAAACGAGAATGCTTCCAGCGAAAAGCTGCGTGCATTTTTGGAGTCCAATGGTGATTCCGTTGTTGTCATTGAGGACGATGACGTCATCAACTGTCACGTCCACACGCAGGACCCCGGCAAGGTGGTTTCTCACGCGCTGCAATACGGCTATTTGACCAATTTCAAAATTGAAAATATGCATGAGCAGTTCTTGGCACGCCAAAAGCAGGGCGAAGGTTTGAAAAAGCAAGCAGCCGCTGAAAATGCCGGTGTGGGTGAATTCACCTATGCTGCCGTCGACCCCGAGCGCACTTATGGCTTTGTTTCCGTTGCTGCCGGCGACGGTCTGCGCGCTGTGTTTGAGGATTTGGGCGTAGATGCCGTTGTATCCGGCGGACAAACCATGAACCCGTCTACGGCTGATATTGTGGCGGCTGTCCAGAGCGTGCCCGCTAAGACAGTATTTGTGCTGCCCAATAACAAAAATATTATCATGGCGGCTGAACAGGCAAAGAAAATTGCCGACCGCACCATTGTTGTGCTGCCGACGCGCACCATTCCGCAGGGCATTACCGCTATGCTGAGTTTTGACGGCGAGGCAAGCGCTGATGAAAATGCCGTTGCTATGATGCAGGCGGCCGACCATGTTTCCACCGGCTTGATTACCTTCGCCGCACGCGACAGCGACTTTGACGGCAAGAAAATCAAGAAAGGTGAAATCTTGGCTCTTGAAAACGGCAAGCTGGTTGCTACCGGCACAGATGTTACCAAGACGACCTACCGCTTGGCTCGCAGCATGTGCAAAAAAGACACCAGCTTTATCACGGTGATTTCCGGGTGTGATGTTTCCGAGGAGGACGCACAGCGCACCGCCAACATGGTTCAGGCCAAGTGCCCCGCCGGCATTGAAGTAACCCATATTACCGGTGGTCAGCCCGTTTATTACTACATGCTCAGTGTGGAATAATTGATTGAATTACAGCGCCCGGCGAAACGTCGGGCGCTGTTTTGTAAGGAGTTTTTTATGATGCAGACAACGGCACTTTCTTCGCGGCTGCGCCTGTCGGGAAGCGGACTGAAGCTGCTTGCAGCGGTCATTATGCTGATCGACCACACTGGCGCTGTTTTTCTAACGCCTCTCATTTCTCAGGCTCCCGACATAGCAACTGCACAATCCCTTTATACCGCTATGATGGTATGCCGATGCATTGGGCGCATTGCCTTTCCCATTTTTTGTTTTCTTTTGGCAGAAGGCGCAAGATATACTCATAGTATACAAAAATATACATTTCGTTTATTTTTATTTGCACTCCTTTCAGAAATTCCCTTCAATCTTGCTATGAACGCTTCCATGCGTTATCAAAGCCTTTTCAACTCAGACTATCAAAGCGTTTTCTTTACGCTGCTGCTGGGCTTACTGGCCATTTGGTGCATGGAAAGCGTCCGCCGTGCCATTCCCTGGAAGCCGGTGGGCATTCTGCTTGCCGTTTGTACGGCCATCGTCTTTATTACCCTGGGAAACTGGCTGAAAACCGACTACAGCGGATATGGCGTGTGCTTGATTCTGCTGTTTTACTACATTCCGGTGCGCTGGCGTGCTGTGGTAGGGCTTTGCAGCGCGCTGCTGTTTTTCCCTTTGGAAGGTTTTATTGCCATACTCACAGGTTTGAGCGCCATTCCCTTGGCGTTATATGACGGTACCCGCGGCAAGCTGGGTCAATGGGGCAAATATTGGTTTTATGCGTTTTATCCCGTGCACCTGCTGATTCTTGCCATAATCACATTTTTGGTTGTCCCGCCGCTGCCGATGTTTTAACCCCATACGCTTATGCACAAGAAGGAGGAGCCCATGGATATTCGCTATTTAAAAGGAATCGGCGAAAAACGCGCGCAAATGCTGGCCAAGCTGAATATCCACACCGCCGAGGATTTGCTGTGCTTTTACCCGCGTGATTATGTGGATTACTCAGCGCCTTATTCCGTATCGCAAGCGCCGTATGAGGTCAAATGTGTGGTGCGCGCAACGGTTTATGAAGTAGGTGCGCCTACACGAGTTCGCAGCGGGAAAAAGCTGACACGCATTACAGCGGGCGATGATACCGGAACACTGGCGCTTTCTTATTTCAACAATCCGTATATTTCTTCAAAATTAAACTCTGGGGAAACTTATTTATTTTTTGGGAAAGTGGGCGGCAGTTTTCTGCACCGTGAAATGGTTAATCCTGTCATACTCACTGAGCACCAAGCACAGCAAACGCCTTTTGTGCCGATTTATCCGCAAACCGAAGGTGTAAACAGCGCGTTTTTGTCAAAATGTGTGCAGAATGCTCTGGAACATCTGGAAATGGACGAGCCGCTCCCGGAATCTCTTTTGACAAAATACCGCCTTTGCACCAAGCAGGAGGCCGTTGTAAAAATTCATTTCCCCAAGAATCGGGCCGATATTCATGCCGCGCGGCGGCGGCTGATTTATGAAGAATTGCTCACATTGCAGCTGGGGCTTTTGATGATGCGCAAAAAAGGCAAAGCGCTTACCGGCTCCCGCATGAAGCCTGTGGCGCTGACGCCGCTTTGGGCTTCGCTTCCCTTTTCGCCCACCGGCGCACAGCAGCGCGCGGCGGCGGAAATTATGGAGGACTTGCAAAAGCCGCAGCCAATGAACCGCTTGCTGCAAGGTGACGTTGGCAGCGGAAAGACGCTGGTCGCCGCTGCCGCCATTTACTGTGCAGTAAAAAACGGCTATCAAGCGGCGCTGATGGCTCCCACAGAAATCCTTGCCGTGCAGCACGCCGGGTCTTTAGAGCGGATGCTGTCCCCGTTTGGGATTTCCGTTGTGCTGCTCACAGGCAGCATGAGGCAAAGCGCAAAAAAGCTGGCTTTGCATGCCATTTCAGAGCAAAACGCCCACCTTGTTGTCGGCACACACGCTGTGCTGTCGGAAAAGGTGCAATTTGCCAATCTGGGGCTTGTCATTACAGACGAGCAGCACCGCTTTGGGGTGCGTCAGCGCACGCTTTTGGCCGGAAAGGCACGCCATCCGCACACGCTGGTGATGAGCGCCACCCCCATTCCGCGCACCTTAGGGCTTTTGATGTTCGGAGATTTGGATATTTCCATTTTGGATGAGCTTCCTCCCGGACGCATTCCGATTAAGACATATGCCGTTACCGGAAAAAAACGCGCTGATTTGTTCGGCTTTTTATCGCGCCAATTGGACGCCGGACGGCAAGCGTATATTGTCTGCCCGCTGATTGAGGAAAGTGAAAGTGAACTGCTGGCCGCCCAAACGTATTGCGAAGAAATTGCGCGGCCTCTGCTGCCGGGGCGGCGGGTCGGCCTCATGCACGGGCGGCTGAAGGCGGCGGAAAAAGCCGCCGTGATGGAGCAGTTTCAAAAGGGCGAACTAGATGTGCTGGTTTCAACAACGGTCATTGAAGTGGGGGTCGACGTACCGAACGCCAACTGCATTGTCATTGAGAACGCGGAACGCTACGGGCTTTCCGCGCTGCACCAGCTGCGCGGCCGTGTGGGACGCGGCGGCGGGGAGGCTTACTGCATCCTTGTCAGCGACCATATCAGCGAATCGGTGAAAAAGCGGCTTTCTTTCTTGTGTCATACCACAGACGGCTTTGAAATTGCCAAATTTGATTTAGAAACGCGCGGCCCGGGTGACTTTTTCGGCAGCCGTCAGCACGGTTTGCCCAGCCTTCGCATTGCGGATTTGATGGCCGACAGCCGTATTTTATACACCGCCCAGCAGGACGCGCTCGAAATCTGTGCCAATGACCCAACGCTCTCCCAGCCCTGCCATCAAGGGCTTTCCCATTTAATCGACCAGCTGTTTTCCGGGGATACTGCGCTGAATTAAAAGCACAAGCGGGCGCTGCAAAATCAAGCATTTTGCAGCGCCCGCATCAGTTTGTCGAAAAAGCTTTGCTTTTTCACAAACTGTGTGCCTATTTCAAATGGAAAAGAGGGCTAGCCCCCTTTTCCAAGCCTTTTTCCCCTTGCAACTCGTCTTCTTTTTGAATCAGGCGGCAGTTTTTCGACAGTCTCAAGTTATTGAACGGATTTTTAGCCCGCCGACTGCTCGACGCAGTAGTCTTTTTTACCGCACTGCGTACACGTTAGGCAGCGTGTTTTAGGCGTGTGCTTGGCAAAGAGAAACTCCCCAAATTTAGGACGAAAGACTGCATGACAATGCGAGCAGGCGTAAGAAACACGCCGATAATAAAAGCGTGTCACCCAAACGCCCATGGCAATCACAAACGGCATTTCCACCGCAAAGGGAACCCAAATTCCCCGAAACAGCCAAAGTGCCAAAAGCACCAGCTGAATGAGATCCATCAAAATGCCGACTGTCAGCATCATGCCATGTGTTGTACGAAGTCCTTTTTTGTTTTCCATAATCTGCTCTATGTCGCAAAGAGATTGCGCCGGAATTTCGCCCTCGTTTTTCAGCGTTTCCCTGAGAAACCGAATGGAAGTCAGCTGTTTTTCACGCTGCTCCACCTCTTGGCAAATGCGCTTTTCCTGCTGCTCTAACAGCAAAAGGAGAATTTCATTTTGCTGTTCACTGCCCAAAATTTCTTTGATGGCGTCCAGCGAAAGGCCCAGCGTTTTCAGCATACAAATAAAGCGCAGCTGTTCGACATCAGCTTGACAGTAAAGCCTTCTGCCGCCTTCACTGATTTCCGAGGGAGTGAGCAGCCCCTTGCTGTCGTAAAATTGAACGGTTCGCACGGATACGCCGCATAGACGAGCAATTTCCCCGGTGCTGTATTGCGACATGGATTTCACCTCCTTGCCCTCATATTATCTGATGACGCAGCGTCACATGCAAGCCCTGACGCTGCGTGGCTTGAAAAATTTTTTCAAAATTGCCGCTTGCTGCAAAGCACCTTATACCTGATTTTAGTTTCGAGGCAATTTTTTGAAAAAAACACTAGACAAAAAGATTGTGCTGTGATATAATAACAGCTGTTACGGAGATTTAGCTCAGCTGGTTAGAGCGTTCGGTTCACATCCGAGAGGTCATGGGTTCGAGTCCCTTAATCTCCACCATATGGAAAAACCGAGCCTGTTCTTCAGGTTCGGTTTTTTTATTCCGCTTCAAAAAATTCCTTTGTTTTACGCTCCTTGCACTCATGTGCAAGAGCGGCGTAAGAGGTTTTTTGGGGTCTGTCTCATCACAACAGCGTTAGAGAAGGTCGTGTCAAATATGCAGGTCTATCGTCAAGATTCTATCCATGGAATTCATAAGGCACTTTTGCTGATGGAAGGCATCACCGATCAGACAAAATTTCTTGCCGTAAAAAAGAATTAAGCGAAATCCTAGGGTCGATTGTACAGCTTCTTTCCGAGGCTTATGCTCGTATGAATACACTGGGCATGCTTCAGCGCCTTTCCCAAGAGCAGAAAGATTTTCTTTTTTCCTTTCTCTACTTAAAGGATCAAATGGCTCAAACCCCGACGCTGGTTCCCATTTATTATGAAGCCTCCGGCGGCGTTTATGAAACACGTTTTCCCACAAAGTTTGGAAGGCCGGGCGTTTACTGGGCTGATTTTACCCATGTGCCGGGTCAAGATGAGCACAGCGAAACTGCTTCTCGGCAATACTACGATACCTACTTGAAATGCCGCAATGTTTACGATTCTTTGGTTCGCTTAGAAGACTTCATCAAAGTGTTCATTGAGCGCGAGGCAGCCCCCGTGAAGGAGAAAGCGCCGGCCAAAAAGCGCCGTTTCTAATCTTCTTGGCTGCACCGGACTTATTCGGCTGTTTGGTGTTTGCAAGCTGGGTTCTATGTTTTACAAACAAAAAGGAAGGCGTCAGACCGCCTTCCTTAGAGTGTAGAAAAACTGCCGCTTAATGCAAAAAGAATTTAGGCTGCAAGGGGGAAAAGGCTTGGAAAAGGGGGCTGAGCCCTCTTTTCCATTTTAGATAGGGTTTCGGTTTGTGAAAAAGCAAAGCTTTTTCGACAAACTGAGGAAGGCGTTAGACCGCCTTCCTTTTTTCATTGATCTATTTTTCGTACAGGGCAATCAGCGCTTTGCAATGCTCGGTAAATGCTTTTGCCACGTCTGCCGGGGCTTCAATTTGTGCCCTTGTGCCGAGGCCCGCCATCCAGCCCATAAACTGCGGGCTGACCACCACATCACGGGTGACGGCAAATGCACCGCCTGACCGCGGCGAAAAAATAACGTCTTTGCCAAAACGGTCAATCACCACTCCGGCAAGGCTTCCATCAAAGCGCATGGTGACGCTTGTTGTTTTCCCGCCGAACATACCAAAGGTGGCGTTTGTGTACGCCGCCAAGTCCACTTGCTCAAAAGCCGCCAAACCTTCGCGCGCGTCCTGCGGATGGCAGCAAAGCTCCTGCATTTTATCCACACGATAATGGCGCAGACTGCCTGCGGCGCTGTCATAGGCCAACAGGTAATAGCGTTCGTCCTGCCAAATGAGCGCATAGGGAGAAACCGTATAGCGCTCTTCCCTGCGGCGGCGCAATGTTTTTTGAGCCGTCCACTCCATGTAAAAAAATGATACCTGGCAGCCGTTGTTCATGGCATCATACAGCACATCAATGGTTTCATACAACGCATCGCTGATGCTTTTTGCACGGTTTGCCACATACACTTGGCGCTGAAGCGTGTATGCCTGTCTCCGGCTGCAAAGGGTTTCCAGCTTTTCAATCAGGCGAGTGGTTTTATCGGCGGGGAGAAACCGGCTGGACTGCACGGCATCCACCAAAATTTTCAGTTCGGCCAATTCAAACAAACGGCTGGCCAAATAATAGTACCATATCGTTGCTTTTCGATAGGAACGAATATCATAGCCCAGCGCCCGCAGAGTTTCCAAGTCGTTGTAAATGCTTTTTCGCTCTGAACCAATGCCGTATTCGAGCAGCGCATCCATCAGCTCCGCCGTTGTCAGCCCGGTCTGTGCATCGGTTCTCTGCTCTAAGATTCTTGCCAATACCAGCAGCTTTCTTTTTTGTCCCTGATGCTTTGGCATATTCCCCTTTCCCCTTTCGCACTCGTTATTCTTCCTCCTGCAGCCGCTTGGGAACGGTCACGGCTTCGCGCGGAATTTTGTCCCACACAAATCGAGCCGTCAATTCCGCAAGGCTGATTTCGCACGGCTGCGGCAGCAAGCCGCACAAGGCCGCCAACTCACCCAGCAGCTGCTGGGGCTTGTAGCGGCAGCGCAGCCGCCCCATATCCAAGCTTTTTTCCCGTTTGGAAAGGCGCACTCCCTGCTCGTTGACGAGCAGCGGAATGTGGTAATACTGCGGCGTTTTCGCGCCCAACAAACGCTGCAAATAAATTTGGCGCGGTGTACTGGACAACAAATCCTGCCCGCGCACCACTTCTGTGACGCCCATGGCTTCATCGTCTACGGTCACAGCCAGCTGATAGGCGAACGTACCGTCGGAACGGCGCAAAATAAAGTCGCCGCATTCCGTTTGCAGATTCTGGGACACCGAGCCGAGGTGACCGTCTGTGAAAGCAACCGTTTCATCCGGCACAGCAATGCGAATGGCTCCGCGCCGCGTTTCGCTGCGGGCAGCCTGCTCTTGTTTTGTTAGGCCGCGGCAGGTATTTTGATACAGCACCGTGCCGTCGGACAGATGCGGCGCACTGGCGGCATGCAAATCGGCGCGCGAACAAAAACACGGATAGAGCCACGCTTTTTGGCTCAGCTGTTCGAGCGCTTGTTCATACAGCGCCGTTCGCTCGCTTTGAAAATAGGGGGCGTCCGGTGCGCTTTGGCCGGGGCCTTCGTCCCAAGTGAGGCCCAGCCACAACAAATCCTCCATCAGCTGCTTTGCATATTCCGGGCGGCAGCGGGCGGTATCCAAATCTTCAACCCGCAGCACCATGCGCCCGCCCTTGCTTTTGACCGACAGCCACGCCAGCAGTGCGCACATCACATTGCCCAGATGCATTCGCCCCGACGGGCTGGGGGCAAAACGTCCCTTATGCACGTTCGTGCACCATCTTTGCGGCGCAGTTCAAAATCTGCTGCACCATGTTCGGGTCTAAACCCTCCAGCGGCAAGGGGCGCCGGGGGTACTGGGGCAAATCACAAATCAGCATGGTGTAATAACACAAATCCACCCATTGTCCCTTTTTGTAGCCCGCTTTGGGCAAAAGCCCCACCTGTGTAAAACCCATTGCTTTGTGAAAGCTTTCGCTGCGCGGGTTGGGGTGGGTGACAAGCGCGTAGCAATTGCAGTAGCCCTGCTTTGCCAGCAGCGCCAGCAGCGCGGCATACAGCGCTTTTCCAATGCCTTTGCCGCACTCATCCACCGACAAATAAATAGAAATTTCAGCATCCCAATCAAAGCCGCGCCTTTGACCCATGCGTCCGGCGTATGCATAGCCCAAAATACCGCTTTCTCCCTCGGCCACAAGCCAAGGAAATCCGTCGGCTAAATGCGCTTCAATGCGTTTTTCCATCTCCATGCGCGTGGGGACGGTATATTCCCATGTGATGGTAGAATCCAGCACATAAGGAGCATACACCGCAAGCAGCCTGCCCGCGTCCTGCGGCAGTGCAAGGCGCAGTTTTATTTTTTCCATGCTTCCACCTCTCTTGGTCTGCCGTGTTGTTTCGGGGGCTTTCCGAAACACCCTAAAAAAAGTATATATACTATTATTATATTCCACACACTTTTTTCACGCAAGCCAAAAAAATTCTTTTTTCGCTTGATTTTAACGTAATTATCACATTTAAAAAGGAAAAAATTGCGTGCGCCGCTGTACAAAAGTTTCATTTTGCGGTATAGTTATACAGGGTCTTTTCACCCGCTTTTTAATTTCTATCTGAGAAGGAAGTGTTTCCATGGCTTTGGTTCGCACCATTGTCTGGTTTTGTTATTTTTTCGGTGCACTCATCGCCTTTATCCCCGTTATGTTTCGGGCCAAAAAGAAACGCCTGGCCGGGGATGCCGACGCTTCGGATTACATTAAAAAATATGTGTACATGTGGGCCGGAACACTGATGAAAATTGCGGGTGTTACGGTTACCGTAGAAGGGCGTGAAAATATCCCAAAAGATACCTCTGTCATGTTTACGCCGAACCACCAGGGCGATTATGACATTCCGCTGATGCTTTTATACTTAGACCGTCCTCACGGGCTGGTGGCCAAAGCAGAAACGAAAAAAATCCCCTTTGTGCGCACTTGGATGACGCTGCTTAACTGCGTGTTTTTAGACCGTTCCAATCCGCGCAAAGCGATGGAGGCCATGCGCGAAGCAGAAGCGCTTTTAGAGCGCGGTGAAAGCATGGTGGTGTTCCCGGAGGGCACACGCTCGCGCGGCGACCACATGAACGAATTTAAAGCGGGCGCATTCAAAATGGCTTGCAAGGCCAAAGTGCCCGTTGTTCCCGTAGCCATTGACGGCAGCTACCGTATCATGGAAGCCAACGGCGGCCTGATGAAGCCCGCCCATGTGCGCGTACTCATTTTGCCGCCCATTGAAACTGCTTCGCTTGACCGTGCCGAGCAGCGCGCTTTGCCCCAACGGGTGGCGCAGCTCATTGCTGAAGCGAAGTCAAAAGCATAAAAGTGAGGTTGCTATGGCAAGCTATCGTTATACGAGAGATTTTAAACAAGATGACAATGCCGCACAGGGTGCCCGCCAGCCGATGACGGCCAAACAAAAGCGGCAGAATTTTTGGTTTTATTACAAATGGCACGTCATTGGCATTCTTGTGGTAATTGCCGTGATTGTGTTTACCGTGATGGACTTGGCTGGCCGCGTTGAGCCTGATTATACGATTGGCGTCATTACCTTTGAAGCTTCAACCACTGATATGTTTGAAAGTCTGCAAGAGCCGTTTGCTTCCTTTGGCGAAGATTTAAACGGCGATGGTGCGGTTGTGGTGGATGTGGCGCAATATGACCTCGCCAGCGAAGACCCGCAGGTGATTATGGCCACCACGGCACGCTTGATGGGCGATTTTCAAACCAATCAAAGCATTTTTTTCTTAACCGATAATGTGGAAAAAGCGCAAAATCAATTGGGTGCCTTTGCGTACAATGATGGAAGCGTTCCCGCAGAGGGGGAAGATGTGGATTACTCCCGCATGGGGATTGCGTGGAAAGACTGTCCCGCGCTGACTGCGCTGGAGCTGGGCAATGCGATTTCCATGACGGGCGAAACCGATTTGCCGATGCAGGAACTGATGAGCGATTTTTCCATTGTACAGCGCATAACCCCCGACAAATTGGAAAAAGACGAGGAGCTGGCAGCGTATTGGAACGCAGGCAAAGCTTTTTATGAAAAGGTGACACAGGGCGCAGCGTAACTCTTTTGACATCATACAGCAGGATAACAGACTTTGATTTTGGCATTGCCCCGACAACAAAGGAGGACAAGTCATGAGTATTCTTTCGGTTTTACTTTTGATTCTTGCCATTGCAATGGCGGTGCTCGGTATTTTAATCTTTGCAGCCATTCGAGCCAGCCGCTCCGGCCAAAAGGCCAGCGCAACGCAGCAAACACAAAATCCTTACCGTAGGTTTTACGGTGAAAATCAACAACCATTTCGTAAGTGAGGTATAAAAACTGTGGGTATTTTCTCTCAAAACTTTAACCGTCCCGGCCCTGGCGTGCCGAAAGATGCACCCAAGAAAAAGGGTGTGGCACGCTATTTTGAAATGTTGTTTCGCGACTTTTCCACGTTGTGGAAGTCGTCCATGCTGTTAACCATCTGCATGATTCCCATGCTGGTTGTCGGTTTTTTGTTGTTCGCACCGCTCTTTGATTACTTTATCAGCGGCAATCCTGCATCGCTTTTGCCCCTTCCCATGATTTTAATTTTAATCTTGCTGATTGGGGTATGCGGTATGCTGCTTGGGCCGGCACTGTGCGCGTGCCACACGGTTATTTTAAAAATTGTGCGTGACGAGCCGGGCTTTTTCTGGCATGACTTTAAAAAGGGCTGGCGCTCGTGCTGGAAGCAAAGCTATCTGATCAGCGCCGGATTTTCTATGGTCATCGCGCTGGATTTTGTTTCTCTGTGCTTGTTTTTCGGCGGCTCCATACGGGAAGGCCAAGCCGACGGCGTTACCGGCACACTGCTGCTGGGCTGCATTGTGCTGAGCCTTGTTATTTTCTTTGGCGTGTGGTTCACTGTTTGCCTGCAAATTGTGTTTATGAATATTCCCACCGTCGGAATGCTGAAAAACGGTTTGCTTTTGCTGTTTGGCCGTTTGCCGCGTATGCTGCCTGCCACGCTGTTAAACATCGTGTTTTTGATTGCGTGCTTCTTGTGGATGCCGCTTGCCCCCATTGTTCTTTTAATTGGCGTACCTGCCCTGATTATGCTGTGGACAGACATGCTGGCTTGGCCTGTGATGGACGAAGTGTTCAAACTGGAAGAACAGCTGACCGCATTGCGGGAAAAAGAATTATCGCAAAATCAAAGCTCTGACACTTAATACTTAAAAGGCAACGAGCCTGCGAAATGATACGCTCATTTCGCAGGCTCGTTTTTTATTCAGTGCTATTTTTTATGGACGCTTCATCCAAAGAATGGGGTGCGCATTGCCCAGCGAATCATATTCGCTTCGGCCTGTCACGCGAAAGCCGAAATGCTCATAAAACCGGCGGGCAGGTGCATTTTCCTCGTTCACGGTCAAGGTGTCTGCACCTTGTGCCAACGCCCATTGCATCAATGCTGTGCCGGCACCTTTGCGCATATGCGCTGGGTCGATAAACAGCATATCCAGCTCTCGCCCGCACAGACACACAAACCCGACCATCCAGCCGTTTTTACAGTACACCGCCAAAACAGGAACACGCATCAGCAGCGCGGGCAAGGTGGCGCTCATGTGCGCCGCCTCGTCCGCCTTTAAAAACGCATGTGTCGCTTGCACAGAACGCTCAAAGAGCCGGGTTAAGGCAGGAATTTCCCGCTGCCTTTGTTCACCGGCGAGCAGCTGAATGCCATCCACCGGCGTTCTCATCCCTGTGCTTTCGGTGTTGCCCGCAAAATGGCAATAGCATGAACCGGGCAAAGCTCCTCACATTTGCCGCAGCCCGTACACTTGTCATAGTCCACACGCGCCACGTTATTATTGACATGAATGGCATCCGCCGGGCAATTCTTTTCACACTTCATGCAGCCGATACAGCCCGCACTGCACGCCTTGCGCGTCAGTGCGCCGCGGTCGTGGTTGGCACACATGACAATGGGCTTTTCTCCCTCGGGGCGAATCCAAATCACTTTCTTGGGGCATGCTTGCTCACAAGCACCGCAGCCGGTGCACTTATCTTGGTCCACATGCGCCAGCCCATTCTCAACGGTAATCGCGCCAAACGCACATGCTTTTACGCAATCCCCGTAACCAAGACAGCCATACTCACAGGCTGCACGTCCGGCATACAATGCGGCACAGGCCGAACAGCTTTCAATGCCTTCGTATTCATATTTATCCTGTGTGTTGGAATAATTGCCCTGGCAGGCCACAATGGCCTTGCGTTTTGCCACGGTACCTGCTTCTACGCCCATAATTTGGGCAGCTTCCTGCGCGGTTTTTGCACCGCCGGGTACACATTTATTCACCGGTGCGCCTTCCACAATCGCCTTGGCATAGTCGGCACAGCCCGCATAACCACACGCGCCGCAGTTTGCGCCGGGAAGGCACGCCTGCACCAAGTCCACACGCTCATCCTCGGGCACATGCAGAAAATGCGCTGCCAGCACCAAAATGAGCGCACCCAAAATGCCGATCGCCAGCAAGACGACGGCAGCAAGTCCAATACTCATAAACTGACTCCTCTCGCGTTGCGGTTATACACCGAAAATATGTTCAATGATGCCGCCGAAGCCCATAAACGACAGGCTGACAATGGCAGCAGAAACCAGCGTGATGGGCAGCCCCTCAAAGCACTTGGGCGGCTTTGCCTCCTCGACACGCTTGCGCACGCCGGAGAACAGCACCATCGCCAGCATAAAGCCCGCGCCTGCGCCCACCGCACAAACCATGCTCTGGGCAAAGTTGTAGCCGTTGTCAATCACGGAAATCGTCACGCCCAGCACGGCACAGTTGGTGGTAATGAGCGGCAGATAAACGCCCAATGCCTGATGCAAAGGCGGCACAAAGCGCTTTAAAATAATTTCCACCAGCTGCACCAGCACAGCAATAATTAAAATATAAACGATGGTTTGCAAATACTCCATGTCGTTCGGCAGCAGTAAATAGGTATACAGCGGCCAAGTGACAGCGGTTGCCAGCGCCATAACGAAAATAACGGCGCAGGACATGCCGAATGCGCTATTCAGCTTTTTGGAAACGCCCAAAAACGGGCAAATGCCCAAAAATTGAACCAAGACATAGTTATTCACTAAAATCATGCTAAAGAAAATGACGGCAAGCTCTTTCATTCTGCTGTGCCTCCTTCCTGCGGCTGCGAAGCACAGCCACCGGCACACGCACCGTGTGCGGGACAGCCTTCACAACCCACGCTGCGCTTGACGCGCTGATTGGTTTTGGTTTCCACCCAAATGACAAGCGCCATCAGACAGCCAAACACGAAAAAGCCGCCCGGCGGGGTGATAAATACCGTCATGGGGTCAATCGAAGCAGGAATGACCTGCACACCGAACAATGTGCCCGCGCCCAGCACCTCACGCACCGTGCCCATGAGCACAAGCGCCAGCGTAAAGCCGAGACCCATGCCGATGCCGTCGAGTGCCGAAGCAATTACTCCATTTTTCGAGGCGAACATCTCCGCACGCCCCAAGATGATGCAGTTCACCACGATCAGCGGCAGGAAAATGCCCAGCGCTGTATCCAAACTAGGCAAATATGCCTTCACCAACATTTGCAGCACCGTAACAAAGGTGGCAATGATGGTAATATAAGCCGGCAGACGCACCTTATCGGGAATCACCTTGCGCAGAGCAGAGATGACCACGTTGGAGCAAACCAGCACAAAGGTGGCTGCTAACCCCATTCCAAGGCCATTAACCGCCAGCGTTGTGACAGCCAGCGTCGGGCAGGTTCCCAAAACAAGGCGCAAAGAAGGGTTTTCTTTCATCAAACCATTGGTTAAAATTTTCAATTTCTCTTTCATCGTTACGCCCCCTTTACTGCCTGATAGGCATCGAGTGCCATTTGAATCGTTTGTTTCATCAGGTCAGAGGAACCTGTTGCTCCGGCCACGCCGTCCACGCCCGACAAGTCGGTGCTGCCCACGGCACCCGCGCCAAAGTCAAAGCCCGTCAGCGCTTCGCGCACAGGTTCGCCTTCGTTCATGCCGTTTGTCCAAACGCCTGTAATCACGCCTTGGGCATCAAAGCCTACAATCGCTATCATGGGTTTATCGTGGTAGCCAACACCTTCCACTTGAATTACCATGCCGCCGTTTTCCGCTTCATAAGCTGCCGTTACCCCGGCTGCATCGGTTTCGACGGGGGTCAGCGCGCCGCCGTCCGGCAGCACCGCCGCCAGCACTTCTTCCTCGGTCAGCTCAGCAGTCTGCTCGGCGCCGTTTAAAATCGCATAGGCTTCAATCGCATAATTGACGGCGTTTGTCGCCGCACGGCTGGAAATGGTAACGCCCGCAATGGCAGTGATGTCTGTGCCCAGCGTCAGCTCAGAGGCAGGCTTTCCGGCAAACTGTGAAGAAAATGCTTCGTCCTTTATCTTTTGGCCCAAGCCCGGCGTCTCGCTGTTATCTAAAAACTTGACCGCCGAAATCACTCCGTCGGCGTTGAAGGCGACCATAACCGGCACCGGGCCGCCGTAGCCGCCCGCTTCCGCAGTAATCACGACACCCGCTCCGTTATCCGCCACATAAATTTCCGTCACGCCGTCCACAGCGACAGAAGTATTTTCCGTAAAGGTATCCGCTTCGGGCAAAAGTTCTGCGCGTGCGGCATTGGCCGTTGCAATCGCGTTTGCGTCAATCATGGGCTGCGTCACGCTGTGGGTGACAGCCAGCAGCGCACCTGTGAGCACACAAATGCTGCCCAGCACCACAACGGGCTTGGCAAAATCATTCCATACGTTCATTTTGCGTTCGCACCTCCCAGCGGCTTTTGACGTGTCAAGTCGTTGATATAAGGCACAACCAAGTTCATCAGCAAAATTGCAAAGCTGACGCCCTCGTTCATATTCCCGTAGAAACGAATGGCACAAGTAATAATGCCCAGCCCAATGCCGAACACAATTTTTCCCTTTAATGTAAACGGGCTGGTGACGTAGTCCGTCGCCATGAAAAAGGCGCCCAGCAGCAAACCGCCCGACAGCAGGTGCAGCACGACGTCTTGTCCCAGCAGAACACACATCACCGCTACCGTGGCAAGGTAGCTGACGGGAATCGCCGGGCTGATGGTTTTTGTAGCGATCAAATAAATACCGCCCAAAATAAGCGCCACAGCGCAGGTTTCACCCAGCATACCGGGGTGTGTGCCCAGCAAGAGGTCTTTCAGCATCGCGATGCCGCTTTGGGTCTTTGCCAAAGCCAGCGGCGTTGCACTGGCCATGCCGTCTAACGCACCTTCGGGCGGGGTGTAATTCGTCATGCGAGCCGCAAAGCCGATAAACAGCGCAATGCGCCCGACAAGAGCCGGATTGGCAAAGTTCATGCCCAAACCGCCAAACAGTTGTTTTGTGACGACAATGGCCACAAACGCACCGACCACAGCAATCCACAGAGGAATGGAAGCCGGAAGGTTAAAAGCCAAAATAATGCCTGTGACCACTGCGGAACAATCGCCGATGGTCTGCGGCTTTTTCATCAAAATATTGTAAAGTGCTTCAAACACCACGCACGCAATCACAGTGACCGCGCTGACCGCCAAAGCCCGCAGCCCAAAGATGAGCACGGACGCAATCCACGCAGGCACCAGCGCAATGATAACGTGAACCATCAGCCCCATTGTGGAGGAGCCGTCGGTCAGGTGGGGCGAAGCAGTAACGAGTAATTTTTTAGATTCCATTGGATTACTTGCCTCCCTTTTTCTGCATGACTTTCGCCTGGTTCATCGTTTGTGCCACAGGACGCTTTGCCGGGCACACAAAGGTGCAGCAGCCGCAGCTCATGCAAAGGTCCACCGTCATAGCGTTGAGCGCGTCAACGTCGCCGCGGTTATAAGCACCGGCAATTTCTACGGGCGAAAGCCCCATCGGACACGCCTCAATACAGCGGCCGCAGCGAATGCAGGCGGAGGGTTTGGGCAAATGCGCCCTTCTTTCCGAAAATACTAAAATGGCGTTGTTCTGCTTGAGTACCGGCAAATCCGTGCTGGGCACAGCAATGCCCATCATGGGGCCGCCCATCAGCACTTTTGCTGCGTCGTCGCGCACGCCGCCGCAGAAATCAAGCACTTCCTGAATGGGAGTACCGATGATGACTTCCACATTTTTTGCCCCGTTGACCGCATCGCCGTCAATGGTCAGGCGCTTGGTAGTCAGGGGCATTCCGGTTTCTAAAAATTTGCCCAACGTAGAAACGGTGGTGACGTTCATTACAATCACGCCCACATCTGAGGGCAGCCCGCCGCGGGGAACCTCACGCCCCGTTGTCTTTTCAATCAGAACCTTCTCTGCACCCTGCGGATAGCGGCTTTCCAGCGGCTTTACTTCATAAGCGCTGTCGCCTTTTGTCAGGCTGAACATCAAATCAATTGCCTCGGGCTTATTGCGCTCGATGCCGAAAATTACCTTTTTGATACCAAGATGCTCTTTTACCGCTTTCACGCCGCGCATTACCGTATCGCTGCACTCCAAAAATTCGCGGTTATCCGCTGTGATATACGGTTCACATTCGGCTCCGTTAATCACGAGCGTGTCAATCTCGTCCAAACTCTTGGGAGAAAGCTTGACGGCTGTGGGAAATCCTGCGCCGCCCAAGCCCACCAGGCCGCACTGCTGTGCCGCCTGCACCAAGCTTTTTGCATCCGTTACTTCCGGCGGACAGCAAGCCGGATCAGGCGTTTGTTCGTTGTCAGGAATAATAACAACCGCCTGCACCTTGGCACCGTTCGACATCAACAAGGTATCGACACTCTCCACTGTGCCTGATACCCCCGAATGGATGTCCGCACTGACAAATCCGCCCGCTTTTCCCACAACAGTGCCCACCATTACCGTATCGCCTTTTTTTACCACAGGCGTACACGGCGCGCCGATATGCTGCTGCATCGGCAGCACCACACGGCTTGGCAACGGCATTTTTTCTGTCGGAGAATTTGCAGTGCGTTTTGCATGCGGCACCTGCGCGCCCTGTGCGGCACGTTTGAGCTTTGCAAACATCACAAAAATCCCTCTCTTTTCCTATTGCACATTCGCCGGAATCAGTCAAAAAACACATATTCCATGCCATTTCATTTTAACATTTTATGAATACTCGTGCAACAAAAAAAACAATTCTTTCACAATCCGCTTGCAGCCTGTACCTGCATTTTTCCTCTATACACCACGCACAAACTGTGCTATACTATACCTTGTTAAGAATGTCGTGCTAAGGAGGCTTAGGATGCCTTTTTTTATTACTGACAGCGCCACCCCGATTGCCGCAGAAGCCCTGCCCGCTTTAAAGCTGACCGAGTTTTGCGGCCAGCCGGCGCGTGGCTGCATTTATGCTTATTTAAAGTGCTATCTTTACCACGGTGACTTCTTCTATCAATTTACCGTCTTTGACGAAACACCGCCCCCTACGCAGTACGCTGCGGTCGCGCTTTCGTGCGATGTTTCGGGCTCGCCGTGGCTTTCGCTTCGGGTTGGGTTTCACACGCCGGTTTGCCTGGAGGTTCACACCGCAGAGGAAACCGATGGTTCAGTTTCTTCCACCGCGCTTTCGTGCGAAGATGCCAGCCGTTTTTCCGGCGGAGATGAACAGGGGCTTTACTGGGGCGCGCAAGGAATTGTACCCGCCGCTGTTTTTGAAAAGGTATTCGGCAGTGTTCCTCATGCGGGCAGCTTTTTAATGGCGAATGCATTTTTGTACGATACCCGCGAAAAGGCGTTTGGCGCAGCATTTGAGGTATCGGAAAGCGCGGGAGTCCCCTGCGCGGAAGGAATGCAGCCCTTGGTGGTCGTTCCCTATTAACGGGTTACGCAAGCAAAAAGTTTTGGTTTGGCTGATGCGGTGTTAAGCCGCTTGATCAATTGGTTTATAATTTTGAGGGAGGTTTTTATATGTTGAAGTTTTTTGTAAAATTGGCGGCTATTTGTGCGGGCGCCATCGCCGTGTTGGCGGCGCTGGCCTATTTTGATAAATCGACTGCACCGGAATATGTTGAAATTTATGATGACGATGACGTCGAGTTTTAAACCGTTCCATCGAAATAGCTGAATCTTGTTGAATCCCTGCGCTTTGGCGCGGGGATTTTGTTTTTGCATTTATAATAAAAACTATTGACTTTTCCAAAAAATGTTTTATAATGATAATAGTTATCAATAAGCATATATTTTCGTTATGAAAGGAAGTTGTTGTTATGGATTTTCGTGCACTGCAAGCGCTGAATTACGGTTTGTACATTATTTCTACTTCGTCACAGGGCAAAAATGCGGGCTGTGTGGTAAACACCGTTACGCAGATCACTTCTTCTCCTATTAAAGTTATGGTGGCCGTAAACCATCAAAACTACACCACTGAAATGATTCAAAAAAGCGGCGTTTTTGAGGTATCCGTTTTAACGCAGGATGCTTCTATGGATTTAATCCGTACATTTGGTTTTGCCAGCTCGAAAGACACTGATAAATTTGCCAATGCCGATTATTCTTTCGATGAGGACGGCGTACCTTATGTAACGCAAAACGCTTGCGCACATTTGTCCTGCAAAGTGGTCAGCACCATTGACGCAGGATCTCACATGCTGTTTATTGCAGAAGTTGTAGACGCAGAAAAGCTTTCCGAAGGCGTTCCCATGACCTATGCTTATTATCACGCCGTAAAGAAAGGCACCACGCCGCCGAAAGCTTCCGCATATACCGCTCCTGCACCTGCATCCGGCTGGCGCTGTAAGGTTTGCGGCTATATCTATGAGGGCGAAACTTTGCCGCAGGACTTTACCTGCCCTGTTTGCAAACAGCCCGCTTCGGCTTTTGAAAAAATTTAATGCTTTCTCCTCAAAGGGTGCTGTGCTTTTAAGCATCGCTATCCCTTTGCTCCCTTTTTTTCTCCGAGAGCAGTCCGTCGTGGAAACACGGCGGACTGCTGCTTTTTTATTCTTTTACCTGTTTTCAATGATATCAGCAGCAAACAAAAGCGGCGATTTCAGAGCGCTTCCTGCTCTAAAATCGCCGCTTTTTTACTTTTATTTATCAGCTTGCAGCAATTTTTACTGCTGAGCAAGCCGCACGCGCTGAGTTTTGTTTTCCATTTAGTCCCATAAATTGTTGCATAGGCAAACTTTTATGGATTGAAACAGATTTGAAATTAAAACAAGAACTCTCCGCGATTCACAGACTTAATCTTCATCACGCCATCGGCAGCCGAGAAAAAGAGCGTGCGCCCATAGTTTTTTCCCGTATCCTGTGCAATGATAGGAATTTTTAAACGCGCGAGCTCCTGCTTTACCGCAATCACATTGCGCTCTCCGATATTGGCCAGAGATGTATTGCCCTTTGCCGCAAACATTTGTGCTCCGCCCGCAATTTTGGCCTGAAAACGCATCGGCATAGCCCCCGCCATTTTCATTTTCTGAATCAACAGAGGAATGGCCGAATCTGCAAATTTATAGGGCTGCTGCGCAGCACCGGCAAAGCCAACGCTGCACGGCAGCATAATATGCGACAAACCTGCAATTTTTGTGACACGGTCATAAAGGCAAATTCCAACACAAGAGCCGAGCGCGTAGGTTACAAGGATATCTTCCCCCTTCGCAACGTTCAGGTCGGAGATACCCACTGTAATCATACTCATAAAACCAGCCCCAGACTTTCCATAATCTTTTCCAGTGAATCCACTTCCGGTACCATCAGCACATGGGTACCTGCATCTGTTGTTCCGTTGCTCATTTCGTCTTCAATGCAGATAATCTTATCGCTGATATTTGCATAATAGATTGCAGGTGCGCTCAAAACGGCTCCTGCCATGTCAATGCACAAATCAGGAACAGTAATATCAATGGTCAAACCGGTCATTTCACCAATTGCATTCGCAAAGGAACCCGCCATAATATTACCCACTTCCTGAATGGCCGAGCTGCTCATCTCATCCAGCTCTGCATTTTCCGGGAAGGGAATGCCCATCAGCTCCTGCAAAATCAGATGCGCAAAATCTTTCTTCAAAAGGAACATGATCATGCCGGTAACATCGCCGTGAAGCTGGAACATCAAAGCAACCATCAGCTGTTCCGGGCCGCCCAGGCTTTCCGCAACATCGGAATAATCCAGAATTCCAATTTTCGGTACGGTAATATCCACCTGTCGGTTCAGCATCTCGGATAAGGCTGTAGCCGCATTGCCCGAGCCGATATTGCCGATCTCCCTCAAAGCGTCTAATTGCATTTCATCCAAATCTTCGTATTTTTCCATGATTTCTTATCCTCACTCCATCAATTAGGTTCTTAAATTATTGACTTCCTGCTCAATTTCATCGGAAGTTTGAACCACACGAGCACTCATTTGGAATGCACGCTGCGCCATAATCATGTTCGTCATCTCGTCTTCCATTTTCACGTTGGAAAACTCCAAAGCGCCTTGGCGCAAGGTGTAGTCATCGCCGCTTACAGCAGCACGCACTGCCCCCGTTGCGTCATTAGCACGATAACGGTTCTGTGCAGACGGCTCCATAGCGGAAGCACGATCCACCACAAAAACACCAATGCGGTCTGCAATACCGGTCAAATCCAGATTTGCACCCTCACCCTGCGGAATCTGAATGCGATTGCCCGCAGTATCCAGTACAAACGCACCGGCAGCATCCGTCAAATAAGGCACATTATTCACCAGACCCACTTGGAATGCGCCATTTCTGGTGTACTCGCGGGTACCGTTATTATCTACGGCAAACCAACCGTCACCCTGAATAGCGAAATCTAAGCTGTCACCCGTTGTCTGAAAGCTGCCTTGCTGCGTGTTCAAGCCCAGCCCCACAGCGCGTGCGCCAACGCCCGTCAAAGGCTTATCTTCCAAATTGACGTACATCTCGTGTGCCAGCAAGCTTTCAAAGCCCACACCTTCCGATTTATAACCGTAGGTGTTCACGTTTGCAATATTATTACCGATATTATCCATGGCTGCCTGCTGCGCCAAAAGGCCGGATCGGCCTGCATAGAATGCTGCTTTCATGCGTTACCCCTCCTGTTATTGAATGGCTGCGATCTTCGAAGCCGCTTTCTGATCCAAATCGTCGATCATTTGCAGAGCCGAGCTGCACGTTTGAAACGCGCGCTGTGCCGAAATAAAGCTGGTCAGCTCTTGGTTCATATCCACATTGGAGCGCTCCAAAACGCCTTGATAAATGGTATAGCCTTGTGCATTCACGGCTCCCTGCGGTGCGGTAAAGGCCCCGTTGTCCATCTTTTCCAGCACAGTGTTATCGGCTTGGCGGGTGATGCTCAGCGTACCTACAAGCGCGCCTGCTGCGTTATACACGTTGCCGGTTGCGTCTACGCTTACCTGGTCAGAACCAACCATCAGAGGGCCGCCCTGGCCCAGCACACGCCCCATGCCTGCCAATGTCAAATAGCCTTGGTCATCCACCGTGAACTGGCCGTTTCTGGTTAAATAAGTAGTGCCGTCCTGGCCCTGCACGTTAAAAAATCCATCGCCGCCAATGGCAATGTCGAGCGTGCGGCCTGTGGACTGAAAATCGCCGCCCGTCATCACAGTGACAGAGTCGCCGACAATAGTTACAGGCGATCCGCCGTCACTGAGAATTCGTTCCGTGCCGCCTTCCTGCTGCTGCAAAAGGCCCAGCTCAAAGGCCGAGGTTACAATACGGTCGGAGCGATAGCCCGGTGTTTGAAGATTGGACAAGTTGTTTCCGATGGTGTCAAGCTCTCTTTGTCTTGTCAACATACCGGATGCAATTGTATAAAATCCTGAATGCATAATGAAACCCCTCCGTTTTAACTGTTGTCATATTCCTTCATGGCCGCTTGCAGCTTTTTTAAGGCGCTTGCGCGAATTTGAGAAACACGCTGCTGGGTTAAGCCCAACACTTCGCCAATTTCTCTCAAATTTAGATTCTCGTAATAGCAAAGCGCTATCACTTGCTTATGTCGGGGCGGCAGCGCTTCAATGGCTTTTGCCAAAACCCCCTGCATTTCCTCATGGATGAGGCCCTCGTCCACCGGCGCTTGCGCCGCTTCTGCGGTTCGGCTGGAAAAGCTATCCCAGCTTTGCTCCAACATTTCCTCATAAGACACCGTATCGGCTGTGGAAATCTCAATGCGCAGCCGTTCGTACTCCTCGTAGGAAATTCCCATTTCTTCGGCAATTTCCTTTTCTGTCGGTGTACGCATCAGCTTGGCCTCCAGCGCAGTGCGCGTGGCGCTGATTTTTTTGGCCGCATTCCAAACACGGTTCGGCAGCCAATTTTCCTTTCTGGCATAATTGATCAGCCGTCCGCGCACGACCTTATACATATAAGTATCTAAGCGAACACCTCTGGAAATATTAAAGCGTTCAATGCATTCAATCAACGCCAAAATGCCTTGGTTGAAAAAGTCCTCAGCAGGAATATTGGAATAAAGCAGCGAACGCATACTATAAATCGCCGCTTTCACATAAGGTGCATAGTGCAGAACCAGCTGATTTCTTAAATTCAGGTCACCGGTTCGCTTATACTCCTCCATGACCGCATCCGGGTCCGGCAATGTGTTTTCCCGATGCTCCAATGCTGCGTGCACCTTACGTCTCCTCCTTTCCTGTTGATGGCATGATGGATTACAGTGCGATTATGCCAAGCGATTGAATCTGTACGCTGGGATCAACATCATTGAAAGAAAGCACAACGACATTCGGGCAAAATTGATCAAGCATCTTCTTATAGTATACCCTTACAATGGGAGATGTCAAGATGATAGGCACTTGAACCATCTGGCGCATTTCCTCCACTTTCTTGGTGGTAGCGGCCACAATCTTTTGAATTACCGCAGGATCCAACGCTAAATAAGCGCCTCCTTCCATCTTTTTCACACTGTTAATAATTTTATTTTCAATTTCACTGTCAAGGCTGAGCACCTTCAGCTGACCGGCTTCAGAGAAGCGGTGCGTAATGGTGCGCTTGAGTGCCTGACGCACATACTCGGTCAAAATGTCGGAATCTTTCACGTTCGGCGCATAATCGGCCAAGGTTTCCAAAATAGTTTCCATATCGGAGATGGGCACGTTCTCACGCAGCAAATTGCGCAGCACTTTTTGCAGCTCGTTCTGCGAAATGAGGCCGGGAACCGTTTCCTCGACAATGGCCGGATTGGTCTTTTTGAGGTTTTCCAGCATCTTTTTGACTTCTTGACGTGTCAGCAGCTCATAAGCATGGGCGCGAATCAGCTCGGACAAGTGCGTTACAATAACGCTGGTTGCGTCGATAAGCGTATAACCGGCCATTTCCGCTTTCACACGTTTATCATCGCTAATCCATTTTGCAGGCATTCCGAAAGCCGGCTCCACGGTATCAATACCGTCAATCTCATCGCCGGGCGCCAAGGCACCGGGCGCCAAAGCCAGATAATGGTCCACCAGAACCTCACCAATGGCAATGGTTTCGCCTTTCAGTTTCACTTCATATTGGTTGGGGTTAATCTGGCTGGAATCGCGCATACGCACAGGCGGAATGACAATACCCAGCTCATCGGCAAACTGCTTACGCAGCATAACGATACGATCCATGAAGCGTCCACCGCTGCTTTGATCGACCAGCGGCAGCAAACTGTAACCCACTTCGATACAAATGGGATCCACGGAAAGCAGTGCATAAACGTTGTCGAGATTTTTGTAATAATCTACCTCGCTTGTCACTTCTTCCATTACAGTGGGAGCTTCGGGAACTTCCTGTGCTTGTTTGGACTCCATGCGGTAAATGATAAAGCCGCCGCCAATCAATGTTGCCGCAATGAGCAGCACCTGAACGGGAGGGAATCCAATCAGAATCAGGAACGGCATAACCGCACCGGCAATCATCAGCACCATCGGCTGTTTGGTGAACTGCTGAATTACGTCGGTGTTCAAGTCGGCCTCAGAGGTGGAGCGCGTCACCAGCATACCGGTTGCCACGGAAATCAAAAGCGCCGGAATCTGGCTCATCAAACCGTCACCGACGGTAGAAATAGAGTAAGTGCTTAATACGGTCTGAAAGTCGCCGCCGTTGATAAAGCCAATCGCCACACCGCCGATCAAGTTGATGACTGTGATCACAATGGAAATGATGGCGTCGCCCTTTACGAACTTGGAAGCACCATCCATAGCGCCGAAGAAATCGGCTTCTTTTTGGATTTTCAAACGGCGCACACGCGCTTGCTCTTCGTCAATCATGCCGGAGCTCAAGTCGGCGTCAATGGCCATTTGCTTACCGGGCATAGCGTCCAAGGTGAAACGCGCCGAAACCTCGGCAACACGTTCGGCACCTTTGGTAATAACAATAAACTGCACTAAGACAATAATTAAGAAAATAACCAGACCGACCACAACGTCGCCGCGAATAACAAACTGGCCGAACGTTTTAACAACTTCGCCGGCATAGCCGTTGTTGCTCAAAATGGAACGTGTGGAAGAAACATTCAGCGCAAGGCGGGCCAGCGTTGTAACAAGCAGCAAAGAGGGAAAAATGGACAAATCCAGCGTTTCTCTCACATACATTGTCATCAACAGAATAACCAGCGAAAGCGCGAGGTTCATGATAAACATGAAATCCAAAATCGGTGTGCTCAGCGGCACAATCAAAAGTGCCACAATCACAATCACGAAAATAGAGATAATGTTGTTAAAAATTTTCATGAATTCTGATCCTTTTTCTTCAAGTTATAGATAAACGCCAGAACCTGAGCCACAGGCTCGTAAAACTGGCCGGGAATTTCTTGGCCTACTTCAATTGCAGCATACATGGCGCGTGCAAGGGGCTTGTTTTCCATCACATACACGTCATTTTTTTCTGCAATATCCACAATTCTAAGCGCCAGCTTGTCCTGTCCTTTTGCGACCACCACCGGCGCACGGTCAATCTTTTTATCATAACGCAGAGCAACCGCAAAGTGCGTCGGGTTACGAATCACCACGTCGGCACTGGGCACGGCTTGCAGCATACGGCTGCGTGAGCGCTGCTGCTGGATGGAGCGCTGTTTCCCCTTAATTTGCGGGTCGCCCTCCATCTGCTTAAATTCATCTTTAATTTCCTGCTTGGACATGCGCAGGTTTTTTTCATAATCCCACCACTGGTAAAGATAGTCTGCGGCAGCAATGGCCACAAACAAAATGGCAACCATCGTGACAATTTCTGAAATCATCTGCCCCGAAGTAGTTAAAATCGTCTGCGGCGTCATATCCATCAGCCGCGGAAGCATTGCCATTTGATCTTTTAAAATGTTGTAAATCACCGCACCCAGAATGATAATCTTCAAACTGGACTTTAGCAGCTCCACCACTGCACGAAGCGAAAACATTTTCTTAATTCCGTTCAGCGGATTCATGCGGCTTGCTTTAAACTTTGCACTGTCCATTGCAACCAGCATTTTGGTTTGCATCATCGTAGCCACAATGGCTGATATGACAGTGGCACCCAAAACCGGCAGCACAATTAGTCCAAAGGTGATAAACAAATCCACCATAAACTGATGAAGGATTTTCGTATCAATTTCTGTGGTTGTTGCACACAGGCCGATAAACCGGGAAAGCATTTCCTGCAGGCTGGTCATCGTTGAGCCAGCCAAATTTTTCAGGGTGTAAAAGGCCGCCACCAGCGTTACCACGGTGACCACCTCGCGGCTCATACAAACGTTACCTTTTTTTCGTTCGTCTTTCCTTCGTTTTGGGGTCGCTTTTTCTGTTTTCTCGCCTGCCACTTGCATCCCCCCTTTGGCGTCTCAAACCGCTGCACAACGTGTATTTTCCTCAAAATGTGCAAAAGCGGCATTGGTGCAAACCGAAAAGCCTTTCAAGCGGCTACATCGCTTCTAAAAGCTTTTGCATCTGCTGGAACATCATCGTTTCGTAGTTCATAATAAAATTAGAAACCGGCGTAGCATAAAGAAACACCAAAAACAATCCCAGCATTACCTTTAATTGAAAATGCAGAACAAAAATATTCATTTGCGGCACAAGCTTCATCAAGATACCCATGCCAACCTCTAGTGTAATTGTTGCAACCAAAAACGGCGCTAAAAGCTGCATACACAGCGAAAACACCTGGATAAACAGGGAAATCAGAAAAGCCGGCGCGTTGTCGAAAATCGTCGCTGCACCAATTCCGACAAATTGGTAAGAGGAGCTTGCAATCTGCAAAAAAATTAAATGTCCGTTTGTTGCAAAGAAATAACCTACAAACAAAAATTGCAGAATGCGCGCTGTCATAGATGTTTGGATGTTGGTGTCCGGGTTAAAGGCTTTTGCCATCGCCAAACCAAACCCTTGGTCCGCCACATCGCCCACCGTGAACAGCAAATAGTAAAAGCACTGGATCACAAACCCGATTGCAAGGCCGAGCGTCATCTCGCAGAACGCCGCCCAGAGAAAGCCTGCATCCGTTGCCGGAAGCGTATACCCCTCGGACGCTCCCGGCGCTGTAAAAAAGGTAAGCGCAAGCATCAGTGCAATGCGCAGCTGAGCCGGGATGCTTTTTTGCGTTAAAATGGGGTTAAACGCCAGCAGACCTGCCATGCGAAAAAACACCAGCACATAAATCAGCAAGGTTTCGCTTGAAAGAGTCATGCGTTTACAACTCCACCATCATACTCATAATCATGTTAAAAAAGTCCGTCAGGTTTACCATCATCCAGGAACCAAGCACCAACAGCAAAAGCAAAATGCCGAACAGCTTGGGCACAAAGGTCAGCGTTTGCTCATGGATTTGTGTTGCCGCTTGGAACACGGCAATAATCAAGCCCAAAAACACGCTTACAATCAAAAAAGGCGCTGAAAGCACTAAAATTTTCCAAACCGCTTCCTTGATGACTGTAATAATCATTTCTGCTTCCATGCGCTAAACTCCTTTTTCTTATTGCCGAACATCGCCTGCCAAAAGGCTTGATTTGATATAAAAACAAACGGTGCACAACGTTAAAACGCCACATGCCTCGGATGCGTTCCGCGTTTTTGGTATGTACACCGTTCGCCCATTGCTGTGTAACCTTACAAAAAGCCTTGATGCAGCCGAGTGCCTACCAAAGCGGTGCGCTTTGCCTTGAAACAGCGGCGCTTGCTATTGAAAGCTTGCTACCAGTGTTTCCATCAGCACCGACCATCCATTGACAACCACAAAAAGCATTAGCTTAAACGGCAAGGAAATCATGGACGGCGGCAGCATCACCATGCCCATTGACATCAGCGTACTTGCCACAATCATATCAATGATCAAAAACGGCAAATACAGCAAAAAGCCCATCAAAAAGGCACGGCTTAACTCACTTGTTAAAAATGCCGGGACAACAACCTCCAGGCCATAATCCATGGGGTCATCCACGTCCTCATATTCGCCGTTTTGCATTGCAAGCCCGGCAAACATATTCAAATCATCGCTTTTTGTTTGAGAAAGCATAAATTCCTTAATGGGAACTTCCATGTTCTGCAAGGCTTCTTCCTGAGTAATCTCTCCGTTTAAATACGGCTGAAAGCCTTCCTCATTCACTTGCGTGAGCACGGGATTCATGACAAAAAGCGATAAAAACAGCGCCAAGCCCACAATGACCTGGTTCGGCGGTGTTTGCTGCAAACCAATGGCGTTTCGCAAAAAAGAAAGCACGATGACGATTCGCGTAAAGCTTGTCATCATAATCAGCAGCGACGGAGCCAGCGCCAAGGCCACAAAGACAAACAAAAGCTGCAATGTGCCCATGGTACCGGTAGCCTCAGTGGTTGCCGTGACATTTACGCTTTGCGCCTGTGCGCAAGGAGCAAGCACCCCAAAAAGCACCAGTGACCCCAAAATTGTCAAGCACTTTAGAAAGCGTTTTGTTTTGCGGCGCGGTGCAGGTGTTTTTTCAGTCATTCGTGCTGCTTCCTTTCTTTTGAAACTTCTTAAGCATATCACTGAAGCTGATCATCGGCGGCTGTTGCTCGGCTGTATTCTCAAACTCCTCAGCCGAAAAGCTCTCCAGCATTGTCACCTGCTTAGAACTGACGCCCAGCAAGCAAACCTTCTGATTTACCCTCACCAAAAGCAGCGCACTGTCTCTGCCGATCATGACACGCTCCAGAATATGGATGTTTTTCGTGCGCCCGGCGGTACCTTGGTACCGCCGGGCAAGAAAACGCGAAGCCCAGTAGGCCCCCGCGAACACCAGCCCCATCAGCACAATCATGCCAAATGTGGCTAAAATTTCAACAGGCATTATAATTACAGCGGAAGCAGCTTGGAAACCGTTTCCAAAATACGCTCTTGCTTAAAGGGCTTTACAATGAAGTCCTTTGCGCCCAGCTTAATCGCTTCCATTACCATTGCTTCCTGACCCATTGCAGAGCACATAACCACCTTTGCATTGGGATCAGCCTCTTTAATGGCACGCAGAGCACCGATGCCGTCCAAATTGGGCATCGTGATATCCATGATGACCAAATCCGGTGCTTCCGACTTGTACAAAGACACTGCTTTTTCGCCGTCCTCACCCTCAATAATGGTTTCGTAGCCGGCTTTTGTTAAGTAGTTTTTAATCATCATTCGCATGAAACCTGCATCGTCCACAACCAAAATCTTGTACATAATAAATCGCCCTTTCCTTATTAATCGTTCTTTTTACCGGTCAAGCTTTCCAGCAGCTCTTCTGTACCGACAATTTCTGTTACGCGGATACCAAAATTATCATCAATGACAACCACATCGCCATATGCGAGCAGCTGGCCATTTACAATGATTTCTGCAGGCGCGCCTGTTTGTTTATCAAGCTCGACCACAGCCCCTTGTCCCCAATTGATAATATCTTTGATCTTTCTTCTTGTTTTGCCAATGACAACAGAAACTTCCAACGGAATGTTCATCAGCAGTCCCAAGTTGGAATCTGCTAAGCCGCCTGCCACACCGTTGGAGCTTGTGAAGGCAGGGAATTCTGCTTTCTGAACGTTGACAGGAGCGGGTGCGCTTTGCTGTGCTTGTGCAGGATACATAGGATAACCCCCATACATTGCAGGGTATTGACCGGGCCACGGCATCTGCTGGGGCATTGCCATTTGGCCGGGCATTTGCTGCGGCATACCCATCTGACCGGGCATTTGCTGCTGCGGCATACCCATTTGACCAGGCATTTGCTGCGGCATGCCCATTTGACCGGGCATCTGCTGCGGCATTGCGGCCTGCTGTGCGGACATTTGTATTTGTTCCGGCGTTTGCTGCGGCATTTGCGGCTGAACCGGAGCTTGAGGCGCGGGCTGCTGAGCCGGCATCTGCTGCGGCATTGCGGCCTCGGGCTGCGGTGCCGGCTGCGAAGGTGCTGCCGCCGGAGCCTGCTGTTCCTCGGCGTCGTTCGGGCCAAGATCCTTCATCATTTGGTCGGTAATCTTCTTGGCCATTCCCACCGGCATAAAGCTGGTAAAGGTGGTATTCAGCACTTTGCTGATATCCAGCTCAAAGGAGATTGCAACAACCTCATCATCCAAATCGACATCGTCAAACGAAGAGTAAGCATCCGAAACGCTTTCTGCCAGCATGCTTTCCGGTGTGGAAATATTGATGGACATGCCCAGCACTTCCGACAACGCCGTAGCGGAGGCGCCCATCATTTGGTTCATAACCTCGCAGGCAGCGCTCATGCTCATTTCGTCAAACTCAAAATTTTCATCCAGCTCATCTTCATCATTGCCCATCAGCAAGTTCAAGATCAGCTGCATATCTTTGCAGCGCAGAATGATAACGTTTACGCCATCAATTCCTTCCACATACTTAATTTTTACGATAATAGCCGGTTCCAAAGCGGAACAGTCAATCGTCTTCAGCGTTTCCTGACGGATATTCGGCGTTGTAATATTTACCTGTCGATCCAACATGGACGAAATGGCCGTTGCGGCTGCTCCCATGCTGATGTTCATTACTTCGCCGATCGTATCTAACTCTAAATTGCTCAAATGCAGCACTTCATTACTCACCAGCTATCCCTCACTTCTCTATTGTATTGATTACTTTCACCGCCGAACGCGGCCCGAGCTTACCAAACTTTGCTTCAAACCATGGGTCGCCCTCTACTACCAGTGTAATATTGTCGGTAATACGGGCATTCAAAGTCACAATGTCGTTCGGTTTCAAATTGACGATGGAACCAACGTCCATTTGACACTGTTCTAATACGGCTTCCACCGTAACATCGGTGTCTTTCAGACATTCCAACATCATATTTCGGCGGTTTTCCTCTTCTTCTTTGTCGTGCTGCTTAACTGTGCGCGAATACTTTACACTGAAGCTATTGATAATTTTTTCCAGGTTCTCTGCGGGCATACAGATATTCGCCGGAGCAACCATATCTGCCGTTTTAATTTCAAAGGTTACAATGACCACAATGTCCTGCGGCGAAAACGCCTGAAGCAACCGCCCGTTTGTTTCAATGTTTTGCAAGGACATTTCCACAGGGAAGTTGTTGCACCACGCTTCCTTTAAGTAGCGGGTAATGCTCTTAAAGGCATGTTCCAGCACCACCAGCTCAATTTCGCTGTAATCGCGATCCGGCTGGGAAGGTGCACCGCTTCCGCCCAACATTCTGTCAACCATAAAATAGCCAAACGAAGTTGCCATATCCATCATCAGCAGAGTCTCATCGTACTGCTGAGACTCCGGCTGGAAGGAAATCATTGCAACCAAGGCATTATCCGGCAAGCTGTTGCTATATTCATAGTACCGCTGCTCCTCAATTTGTGCAACCCCTATTTCACAAACATCGCGAAGCACACTTGTAATATACGAGGACGCCACACGCGCAAAGTTTTCATAAAGGCTGTTGAGAGATTTCAGCTGATCCTTCGTAAACTTCTTAGGCGAGCTGAAATCGTACTCTTTTTCTTTGGCTCGCGCGGCACTCTCAGCTTCTTCCTGCTCAATTTCTTCCATGCCGCCCGTGCGCATTTTGTTTAAAAGCTCATCAATTTGGCTTTGTGATAATGCTTCTGCCATTCGCGTCCTCCTCTTCTGCGGGAGTTAAAAATTGTTTCATGATGCCGTATCCCCCGCGCTTTGAGCCTGTGTCTGCTCGGCCGCTTGCGGCTCCTGTGCTTGTGACACAGCCTGATCCTGCTGCGCTTGCGCTGCCTGATCAGCCGCTTGCGACTCTTGTGCTTGCGACGCAGCCTGATTCTGCATGGCTTGCTCTACCTGCTCGGCCACTTCCTCCGGTGTTTGAGGCTCACCGGCAGGGGGCGTAATAAAGTCGTTTGCGCCGCCCTGTGCAGGGTACAAGTCAGGGTTAAACAGGCCTTGAATGCTTTCATAAGCATCAGGATAAGCCAATGTGGAATCGTTGCCGATAATCAGCATCTCCACGCGGCGATTCTGCCGCCGCCCCTCTTCGGTTGAGTTATCCGCCACCGGATATCGTTTTCCGTAGCCCTCAATTTTCAGCTTTTCCGGTGTAAACCCAATTTCATCTTCCAGATAAATTGCTACTGTTGCAGCTCGCTCACCGGATAATCTCCAGTCGGAAACATTCGTTTTTCCCTGAACTGCAGCTGTATGTCCTGCAATTTCTACCATGCGAATAATATTTTCACAGCTTTTCAGGCCCTGCCCGATAAACTCCAAAGTCGGGTAGCTTGTTGAAAGCAGCGTATACTGGTTGGGAAGGAAAAACAAATCCGAGCTGAACCGCAGATAAATAACATCTGCATTCTTTGAGATACTGACAGTGTCCTGCTGATTCTTTTGCTCAATGTACTCTTTTAAGTGCTCATACAGCTCATCCATTGTTTTGATTGACCCATCCGTCGGTATACCGGTTCCCGAACCGGCACCGGCGCCGGACTCGCTTGTTGCGACAACCTCTGCCTGAAAGGACTGCATTACTTGCTCAAACTTTTCCTGGTCGATGGAGGACATACTGATGAGCACCGCGAAAAACGTCAGCAGAAGCGTTACCATATCGGCATAAGTATTCAGCCATGTTCCGGCATCGCCTTCATCGCCGCTATTTCTTTTTCTTGCCATTTTATTCCTCACGCTCCCTTTGTGCCGGCCGGCACGTCCGTGTTATTCGTCATTAGACCCAGCGCTCTTTCCCATGCCCCTGCCTGTTTTCGCCATTTTAACTTTATAGTACTCAGGCAGCATTTTCAAAAGACGCTCCTCAATGAAGTTCGGGTTTTCACCGGCTTGAATGCCCTTAACACCTTCGCTGACAATCTTCATGCACAGGTATTCTTCCTCGTGACGCATACGAAGCTTGTTTGCAATCGGCATAAAGAAGATGTTGGCAAGCATGGAACCGTAAAGGGTCGTAATCAACGCAACGGCCATGTTCGGGCCTACGGATTCAATATCCTGCAAATCCTTCAACATGTTGATCAAACCGATCAACGTACCAATCATACCAAACGCCGGAGCCAAAGCCGAGCCTTTGTCGTAGAACGAGCAGTCTTGTCCATGACGTTCGTCCAAGTTTTCAAGGCTTGCTTCCAGCTGCTCATTGAGCTTATCGGGGTCAACCGAGTCAACAACCATCATCAAGCTGCTTTTCAAGAAAGCGTTTGACATCTGATTTACGTCTTCTTCCAACGCAAGCAAACCATTGATACGCGCTTTCTTGGCGCAGCTGACAATCTGCTCAATATAAGATTCCGGCGTGTATTTTTTCGGCGAAAAGATAATGCCCATGTGTTTGGGAATTTTCGCGAATTGAGACACAGGGAACGCAATCATCAAGCTGGCGAATGTACCGCCGACAACGATGAACACACTGGTGGGGTCCCAGAAGTTCAGCAATGACGCCCAGTTAATTAAATAAGTAGACTTTCCCGTTGCTTCATCTGTGGATTTTGTTAAGATAATACCAATTACCATCAGCACAAGAGCAATAATCATGCCGAGAAAACTGTTGATATCAAACCCTCTGGCGGCTTTTTTTCCTTTATTTTTCATAATTCTTCACAGTCCCTCTTTCTGGTTTTTAACCGCGTCCCACAAAGCGCTGTGAGTTGTAAATCGAGCGGCGATATTCAATCACGCGGCGAACGACTTCCTCCATCGACTCACGAACAATAACATAACGCGATGTCGTCAGCTGAATCGTCGTATCCGGTTTTTCTACGATCGTTTCGATGAGATCGCCGTTTAGCGCAAATTCCTCTCCGTTTAACTTGGTAACAAAAATCATACTGAATCCTCCCTTGATATAAAAATTGTTCGTCGGCATCCGCAGGGCGGCAAGCCCCAACCCTTTTTCTTATTCTATGTCAAACACCGCCGAAACTTGTGTCACGCAGCAGGCAAAGCCGCCGCCGCATGGCAATGGAGATGAGCCCCGTTATGCCAAGGCTCATCTCCACGGCCATGCGCTGACCGTGGAAAGATGGAAACGACAGCGAAATTATCGTTTCAAGTTGATCAATTCTTCCAGCATTGTATCGGAAACCGTAATGATACGGGAGTTTGCCTGGAAACCACGCTGTGTCGTGATCATATCAGCAAATTCCGAAGACAAGTCTACGTTGGACATCTCCAACGCACTGGACTTCAAAGCACCTGTGCCGTCCTGACCGGGGTCTGCCAGCTGGGGCTCACCGGAGTTGGCCGATACTGTGAAGTAGTTGTTACCGGCAGCAGCCAGTGCTGCGGGGTTCGCAAAGTTTGCCAGAGAAATTCGTCCAACCGTTACATCACCGATTGCCGAGTTGGAAACGACAACGGAACCGTCGGTGCCGATGGCAACGCTCAGCTCGTCCAGTGTCACTGCGCCGCCTGCGGTACCGCCTTGCAGCACGAAGGGATAGCTGCCGAAGCCGAGGTCTTTCGACGGAGTGGACGGGGTGAAGGTCGGGGTCAAAGGTGCATTGTTCTTGTCAATGTTACCGTTTGTCCAAGTCGCATTGCCCTGGCCGGGAACCGTGGTGCCCGGAGGAGGTGTCTGGTTATTGTAAGCACTGTTAAACTTATCATAGCCGGGGTTCGACACTTGAATGTACTCATCGCCATTTTTCAACAGAATCGAGCTGGACAGTGTGTCTTTGCCCAATTCGCCTTCATATACTTTACCGTTAATGGTAGCTTTGATTGTCCAAGTAGAACTTGCATCATCAAACGTTGCGCTAAACTGCGCATTACCAGAGCCGCTGAAATCGGTGCTTACTTTTTCAACAATCATGCCCGCGGCGCCGAACACACCGTCATCCATGCCGGTGACAGTACCCAAATCGGTACCAAAGTTTGCGCCTACCAGCTGTGCGCCGGTCAATCCTGCACCGCCATTGATCAGCAAATCCGGGTTGCTGGAGCTAATGGTGAAGTCGCCTGCCTTGTGCTTCACACCGTTGTTTGCTTCGGTGATTGCCTTGTTGATTGCGTCATTCAGCTGATTCCAATCGGTAAATTTGGAGAATGCGTTGAAGGTCAGCGTGATTGCACCGGTGTTCGAGATGCTGGCCAAAACATCCTGACCTGCGGGCAGTGCCTCGCTGGAAGTCATCGTGATGCTGACGTTACCTGCTTTATCCGAGTTGGACGCAGTAATCGTGTAGTCAACACCATTGATAGCCTGGGTCACAGACGGACGCTGTGCCGGAACAGCACCCACGTTGGTCAAACGGATTTTTTGCGAGCTCGGGTCGCCGTCCGCTGTGGCTGCGCCCAAAACAAAGTTACCGTTGATATCGGTCAAATAGCCGTTCGAGTCATAATCCAGCATACCGGCTTTGGTGTAAAAGATGTTTCCGTCGGGGTCCATCACCTGCAAAAAGCCTTCACCGGTGATCGCAACGTCCAAGCCGAAGCCTGTATTCTGCATACTGGACTGGCTCATCTGCACCTGTGTACCAGACAGTGTGGAGCCGTAACCAACGCTGGACGGGCTGATACCGCCGCGGTTTGCTGTACCAGTAGAACCGGAACGCAGGGTCTGATAGTAGATATCGCTGAAAAGCGCACGCTGCGACTTATAGCCGTAAGTATTTACGTTGGCGATGTTGTTGCCGATTACGTCCATTTTCGTTTGGTGCGCTTTCATGCCCGCCACGCCGGAAAACATTGCTCTGTTCATTTTATTCTTCCTTTCTTCAAGGAACAGCCGCTGCTTCTCTGTCGTTCAAAGCAGCGCAAAACCCCCTCAAAAGGTCCGGTTTTATACAATTACTGTTCCGTCAATATTGGTAAATACATTTGCCTTATCACCACTTTGCATTGCAGTGATAACTGTTTGATTTTTTACGTTGACTAAAAACGCAAGTTGATCAACCATGATCAGTGTATCGCCCAGATTTTTCTCCTCGGCCAGCTGCACACCGCGATTTAAGCGCTCCAGGCTGTCTTGAGAAATCTCAATATTCTTTTCCGCAGCACGCTTAATGGCGTGTTTGGAAAATGATACGCCCCCAGTGCTTTCCAACTGCGCTTTCAGCACATCCTCAAAGGACGCTTGCTGACTGTCCTGCTGTGCGCGATTGACTCCGCTTGCGCCAAAAGCATCCAGATGAGGCGTACCCGTCACAACCGGACGGTAAAATCTCATCTTTAATTCATCCATAAAATTGCCGTGCTCCTTACTTCGACAGCGTTGATGCTTTCAAGGTCTTGTAAATGCTCTTGTTGCCGTTTTCATCCTGCACAACAACATTGATATAATATTCGGTATCGGGCTTCAAGTTCTTCAAGGTTTCCTCGGTGACACCCTTGAGAGAAGTTGCTGCCGCAGTTCCTTTTTCCACTGCTTCCAGCGTATCGAACGGTCCTTCCTCAGAATAGTATACGCTGTAAGTCAAGCCGGAAGAAACGGTTGTATCCTCTGTGGGCAGCGGCCATTTAATTTTAATGCTGTCCGCCGTGGTATCGCTCTTTGTGATTTCCATTGTGGAAGTATCATAAGAGGGTTTTCCGTCTCCAGAGGAGCTTCCGCCCGCCTGCACACTCATGATTTGAGAGAGCGTATAGGTTTTTCCTCCAACATACAGAACATAATCGCCATCCACCAAGGAAACTTTATCCACAACACCCGTTGTAGTGTCCAAAGAACCGTTTACTTGGATGCGGGAAGCGGTAACCGTTTTGCCTACCAAAGACAGCGCATAGCTTGTCTCAGAATATTCTGCCATTTTCTGCATTTGCTGCATATTGGAAAACTGCGTCATCTGGGTGATATAAGTGCTGTCATCCATCGGATTCATAAAATCCTGATTTTGCATTTGCAGCACCAGCAAATTCAAAAATTGGTCGGGATCCAAAACGCTGTTGTCGCTTTCGTCGGTAAAAACCGCATTGTAGTTATTTCCGCTCGAAGTTCCCATCACGCGGTCTGAGTCTCTTGTATAGCTCGATACGCCGCTGATTGCATCTGCCATGTGTGCTTTTCTCCTTTCTCGTCAGAAATAAACATCCATCAAGTTTTCGGCAATCACTTTTGCCGCCTGAACAGCCTGCTGTGCCGTTGCCGGCTCTTCCTGCTGTTCGCCGTTCAGCCATGCCTGCCAGTCGGCGCCGTTGGAGCGCTTGTGGCTCTCTTGATACTGCGCCTGCTGTGCTTGCTGCTGATTGAAGAACTGCCCGTTGCTCATATCCATCTGCCGGCTCATGTTTTCGCCGTCTGCTTGCTGGGTTTGCACCACAGCCTCGCGCACTTCCACCTGCATCGGACGAACTGCCTCACGCAGCGCCTCCAAGTTGGTGTTGAGCAGCTTTTTGGTATTTTCGCTGTCAGCCGCCAAAAGCAGTGTCATCGCGCCGTCTTTCTGCACCAGCTTCACCGTAATCTCACCCAGATTTTCCGGGCGCAGACGAATGGTGAATTCCGTGCTGCCTTTTTCCAGGTTCAGCTGCATTTGCTGCGTTACCTGCTTGGCAATCGGCTCTTCCGGCTGTGCATCTTGCGCCGCTGTCAGCTGGCCAATCTTCACTTGCTGGTTCAGCGCGTTGCTGCGCATGTTCATTTGCGCTTGCAGTGCATCCATATCCAGCACGGTGTCGTCGTCGCTGCCGTCTTGCGCTTGCGCTGTTTTCAGCCCTTCCTTCACGTCATTCTGAAGTGCATTGCGCTCAGAATATGCCTGAAACAGCTGCTGTACATCAACCGTTTTCTGCACTGTCTGCGTTTGTACTGCTGTAAACATGTCCGTGCCCTGAATGAGCTTTTGCAGACTTTGCGCCTGCTCGTCCGAAAGGCCGCTTGTTTTCATCAGTGCCGCAAACTCTTTGGGCTGTTCCTTCATTTGCGTAAGCAGATTTTTCAGCTGCGGCAAGCTTCCGCCTTCCAGCTGCTGCAAAATCACTGCGGGCTGAACGGTTGCTTGCTGTGTTGCCTGAACACTTTGCAGAAGCATCTGCATTTCCTGCGTCAGCTGCTGCGCCTGCTGCGTATCGCCCATAGCGGAAATCAGCTGCGGGAGCACACCGCCTTGGAACAGCATTGCCATCAGCTCCATCGCGCCGGTGTAATCTTCACCGTTTTGCTGTTCGCCGTTCTGGCCTTGCGCCTCACCGGCTTGCTGCATCAGCATTTCGGTATTTTCCTGCGTTCCCGCTGCGATGTTCATAAAGATTTGAGAGAACACATCGTCAGCCGTTTGAAACTGCGTTCCAGAAGCTGCCGTCTGCGCTTGCTGCTGTGCCAATTTTTGGCGTCCGACCAATTCTACACCTTGTCCCATTGTTCTCACCTCCTTTCAATGTTATTTCGTCATGGTCAGCATTTCCATGCGTTCCTCATTTTCCGCGCGGGAGGCTTCCAGCTGGTATTCTTCCAGCTGTTTCTCCTCCAGCTTATCAATACTTTTTACTTCCTGAGAAGCCTGCATCACAATTTTCCGCTGTTCTTCCAGCTCTTTTTCGGCATTCAGAAGCTCCAGCCGCAGGTCCTCCAGGCGTGTGCGTGTGTTTTGCACAATAAAGTTGTGTCCTGCCAGCTCGGCGGCACTCATGCCTTTCGCCTGCCGGGCTTGAAGCTCATGCGATTGTTCCACCAAAAAGGCTTCCAGTCCCGCAATCTGATTTTGAATGCGGTCGCGCTTATTTTGCAGCGCTGCCAGCAGGGCTTTTTCCTTGTCTAAAATCTGCTGTTTGTACCGCTGCATTTTTTGCAGCGAAAACTCGAACTTCTTCACAGAACCCCCGCCTTACCGCGCCCAGATCACATCACTGCTTGTTTCAGTTGTTTGCACATTTCGTCAAACGTTACTTTATCTCCAACGCGCTGCGTTAAAAACGCATTGATTTTATCCTGATGCGCGATGGCTTGGTCTACCACCGGACTGGCGCCGCGCTTATAGGCGCCAATGGAAATCAAGTCTTCGTTGTCGCGGTAAATCGACATCATATTGCGCATTTTTCCGGCTGCTTCCTTGTGTTCCTCATCGGCAATGCCGCTCATCAAACGGCTCAAGCTGTTGAGGGCATCAATGGCCGGATAATGGTTGCGCGAAGCAATTTTGCGCGAGAGCACAATGTGTCCGTCAATAATGCTTCGCACCGTATCGGCAATCGGCTCGTTGGTATCGTCGCCTTCCACAAGAACCGTGTAAATGCCGGTAATGGAACCATTCTTAAAGTTACCTGAACGCTCCAAAAGCCGAGGCAATGCAGAGTAAATAGAAGGCGTGTAGCCGCGCGCCACGGGCGCTTCGCCTGTCGCCAAGCCGATTTCACGCTGCGCCATACAAAAACGTGTCAAAGAGTCCATCATCAGCAAAACATCCTTGCCCTGCTGCTGAAAATATTCGGCAATCGCCGTAGCGGTTTGCGCACATTTATGGCGCATCAGCGCGGGCTGGTCGGAAGTAGCTACCACCAGCACGGAACGCGCCTTGCCTTCCTCGCCGAGGTCTCGTTCCATAAATTCCACAACCTCACGGCCACGTTCGCCCACCAGCGCGATAACGTTGATATCCGCCTTCACGTTGCGGGCGATCATACCCATCAGGGTACTTTTGCCCACGCCGCTTCCGGCGAAAATTCCCATACGCTGGCCTTTTCCAATGGTCATCAATCCGTCGATAGCTTTTACACCCATCTCGATGACCTCCGTAATCGGCGGACGCTCCATCGGGTTGGGCGGAGCGCTGTCAATGGGCACATTGATTCCTTCCGAAATAGGGGGGCCTCCGTCGATGGGGTGCCCCAGCGCATCCACCGTGCGCCCCATCATATCGTTGCACACGCGGACGGTCATTTTATTGCCCGTATTCACCACGCTGCACCCATAGCCAATGCCGTCGGTATCGCGGTAAGGCATTAAGAACACATGATCCTTTTCCACACCGACTACCTCGGCTTCAATGACATCCGACCCACGCTCGGGCGTAATCAAACAAACGTCGCCGATGCTGCAAACAAGGCCCGTTGCCTCAATGGTCATGCCGACAATTTTGCTGATTTTTCCTTTTCTCACCCAGCATTCTTGCTGCGCCAAAACCTCACGGCAGGCTTCCAGCGAGAAAATATCCTGTTTTGAGCCCATTGCCGGCACCTCCTTTTCATCAAGTGTTTTCTTGGAACATTTTTTTCAGCTGCTGCGCTTGAGTAGAGACGGAAACATCAAGCTCACCGGCATCTGTTTGAATCACGCAGCTGCCCACAGGCGTTTTCTGCATAGAAACCTGTGCTCTGCCGCCGTATTCCGGCGAAGTCAGCTGCTGCTGAATGCGCTCAGAAAGTGCAACCATCTCCTCGGACAGCTGCACATCCATCCACTTGCAGTCCTTCACGGTATTGACCGCCTGCATCACCATTTGTTCCAATATTTCATCGTTCGTCTGAATCCTTTGCAGAATCCACTTTTCGGCAATATCAATTGCCAAATACTTCAGTTCCGCAGCATAGCGCTCTAAAAATTGGTTATGTACCTCATCCAGACGCGCCAAGTGGCGGTTCATTTCCTGAATGCAATTCTCCAGGGCGGGACGGTACTCGTCCATTACGTCCTGATAAGCGTGCTGCTGGGCAATTGTCTTTGCCTGCTCCCACTGCGGACGGTATAACTCCCGTAGCTGTTCCTCGGTAAGAGGCTCAGGCTCAGGCTCCGGTTCCGGCTCCGGCTCTGGTTCCGGCTCCGGCTCCTGTGCCTCCGGGAATTCGGCTTCTTCAAATACAGCATCCGGGTCTGTCGGCAGTTCTTCCTCCAGCGGTTCAGGCGGCGTCCAGTCGGGAATCGCAACAGACGCTCCCTGCTGAACCCATTGCACTCCATGCAAAATATCAGGCAATGATCTCGTCCTCCTCGCCTCTGGAAATTACGATCTCGCCGGTTTCCTCGAGCGCACGAATGACGCCCACGATACGCTGCTGAGCCTCCTCCACGTCACGCATACGAACGTTACGCAGGTACTCGATATCGGACAGCAAGTTCTCTCTTGCACGGGTAGACATATTGGCAAGCAAGGTGTTTTTGACTTCCTCGTTGGAGCCCTTGATGGCCACTGCCAAATCCTGTGTATCAACGTCACGCAGCACACGCTGAATGGACATATCGTCGAGGATGGTGATATCCTCGAACACAAACATAAGTTTGCGGATATTCTCCGACAGTTCGGGGTCGGTTTTGTTGAGTTCCTCGAAGATATGCTTCTCGGTTGCGCGGTCGGTGTGGTTCATGATATCGGCCACATAGTTTACGCCGCCGATTTCGGTGAAATCCTGGCTGACAATCGACGAGCAGCGACGCTCCATCACTTGTTCCACCAAGCTTACAATTTCCGGCGATACGCTTTCCAAGCAAGCGATGCGCCGCACCACTTCCAACTGAATATCACGCGGCAGCTCGGAGATAATTTTGGACGATTGATCCGCCTTGGCGTAAGACAAAATGAAAGCAATGGTTTGCGGCATTTCATTTTGAATAATCATCATCAAGCTGCGGTAATTGGTTTTGCGCACAAAGTCGAACGGGCGCGTCTGCATTGCTTGAGAAATTCGCTCCATGTAGTCGCGCGCTTGCTCGGGGCCGAAAGCCTTTTCCAAAACGTCGCGCGCATAAATCACGCCGCCTTCGGCAATGACTTTTTGGGTTACACAAAGGCCGTAGAAATCGTCCACAATTTCCTGCAAGTCTTCCTGACTGACATTTTGGAGCTTTGCCACCTCAAGGGAGATGGTTTCAATTTCTTCTTCTTTAAGAAATTTGTAAACCTCTGCGGCCTCTTCGCTTCCCAGTGCAACAATCACGGCTGCGGCACGAGCCGCAGGGGATAAAACGGTTTTTTTCTTTTGGCCTGCCATGTTATTCTCCCTCCTTCAGCCAAGAACGAAGCAGATTTGCCGTCACTTCGGGATTCTGCTTTGCAAAATCCTTCACCTCATTGATAATTGCCTCATCCTTCGGGTTGGTGGCAGCCATTGCAGCGTCGGAGAGCTCTTTCTTATACTGAGCAATCTCCTGCTCCATCTGTGCGCGCTGTTCATCAATCTCGTTTTGCTGAAGTTCCTGCTCACGCTTTTTCTTCTTGGCTCTGCTCTTTGCAACCAAAAGCAAAATCAAGAGCAACAGAACCAGCAGCGCGGCGGCGCCGGCCAAAATGTAGCCCCACAGCGTAATCTCAACGACTACCTGAGTATTCTGCTCGTTATCGTTGTTATCTTCCTCCGGCTGTGCGTTGGGATCAACGGGAGAAACGCTGATGCTGTCCTCGGGGATACCGGTGCTCTTTGCAACCAAATCCACCAGCTCCAAGCGGCGCATTTCGGTCATGTTGGCTTCGTCTACCATGACGGAGATGCTGGCGCTTTTCAACACGGCATTTCCTTTTTCAATCTGTGTCTTAATGTATCCGTAATCGTACTGAATATCGCGGTTATAGCTGGTCAGCGGGTTGCCGTTCTCATCGGTTTCATAGGCCTGCTGGGGAATATCGGTGTTGTTTTCCTCACCCACAATGCCGCCCGCGGCAACTTCGCCTTCCAAGTTGTACTGCTCTGAGAAGTTGGTAACGTAACCGCCGCCGCCTTCTTTTTCCTGAAGCGTCAGCTCCTCGGTCATCATCTTGTCATAGTCGATGACAACCTTTGCAACGGCAACCACACCGGAAGCACCGTAGCGCGGCGCCAGCACACGGCGCACGTTTTCCTCAAGCTGGTTTTGCACCTGCATTTCAAACTCAAGGTTGTTTGCCGCTGTCTGCGAGGTGCTCTGCTCTTCGGCACTGTCCTGCAGCTCCTCGGAGGTCTCGGCGTTCATAACAGTGACGTTTTCCGGCTCCAAGCGCGGCACACTGCTTGCCACCAAGTTCTTAATTGCCGTTACCTGTTCGGGTGTCAAATCTTCCGAAAGCGTCAAAACAACGCCCGCCGAAGACTGCCCTGCGCTGGTATCTTTTTCCCAAACATAGCTTCCCTGCTCAGGCACATCGATATTAACGATTGCATCTTTTACGGCACTCAGGTTTTTGAGTGTCTTTTGCAGATTCTCTTGAAGCTGGTACAAAATCCACTGCTGGTTTTCCGCCTCGGTAGCGGTCATGCCAGAATGGCTTTCAAACAGGCCGTAAGTAGGAGAATTGGAGCTGTAACCCTCCTGTGCCACCTTCAAAAGTGCTGTGTCGTAATCCTTCGCGGGCACAGTGATATTTCCCTGTGCGTCACGCTGTACCTCAATGCCGATTTCCTGCAGCATGGTGTAAACTTCCGCTGCCTCATCGGCTTCTAACCCTTCATACAAAACACGCTGACTTGAGGCCGTGACATTCAACACCACGGTAATCACAATTGCAATCAGAACAATCGCGCCCAAGCCGCCGCCAAAAATGATCTTTTTCTTTTTCGGCATATTCACCACACTCTCTTTGAGCTTGGTGATATGCGCCTTTAAATCCTGTCCGTTTGCTTTCACATGCCAGCCCTCGTCTTCCCTTTTCTACTCTGCCGGTTATTTGCCGGTTGTTTTATGCAACCGCCGCTCATACCTGCATCTGCATGATTTCTTTATAGGTATTCACCATGCGGGAGGTCAGCTGCACCGTTGTTTGCAGCAAGGTTGACGTTTTCATCGAGTTGATTTGAACCTGCGCAATATCATCCACTTCGCCGTTTACCAGCATCATGGTGTCTGCGCTCGAATTGCTTTGTGCCTGTTCCAATTCCTGCACTGCCTGCTGCAAAATGCTGCTGAACTGCTTGCCCTGCGATTGGTCTACCGCTGCGCCGGCATTTTCAAAGCTCATTCTCTCCATTGGTTCAATCGGAGTAATTCCCTGCATGAATACCATATTCAACATCCCTTTCTTTTCATAACACTTTCGTTTACTTTTTGTTTGTTATCCTTTTAAATAGGTATATATGAACCACAAAAGAGCCTCGAACCCTATCATTCGAAGCTTTTCCGTATTCTAACCATGATACCAGATGCATACATCACACAAATCGTACCGTATAAAAAGCAAGGTTGCGTAGGCAACATCTGATAAAAATACAGCTTGCGGTGTCGATGAGACGATTCCATAAACTATACGTTTTTACTCTATACAGACACATTCTCAACACCCTCACACACTGATACCATGGTGTATCTGCCTTATCAGTATACTGTTATTTCCGTCATTTGTCAATGTTTTGCAACTTTTGACAATCTTCTGCATCATTTTTCACATGAAACAAAAATCCATATTTGTTGTTACAAATTTTTTCACTTTCTTGCTTATTTTTATCAAAATCATGGTTATTTTTTTCGTTTTAAAAATTTTTTATATTTTTAATTCCGCTATTTTGGGACAATCTTCAAACACGCTATACATTCTGTTTTATTTCAGCTTGATATTTTGTTGGAACGAAAGTCCTTTTTTATAAAATTTTGTTTACAAAATCTTCATACTATGCAAAATATTTTTCCCTGCATTTTACAGCGTTTGAAAAACATTTATTGTTTCGCTTTACATTTACCATACCTTTGTTTCTTTTAGGCGTTTTTTAGATAGAAAAGCGCACAGATCTTTCGCAAAAAGCACGAGAATGCTTAACGGATTCCCGGCACTTTTCACGCGGCAGGCAATAGTTTGGGAAAAAGCTGAAAGTTACGGTTTTTCAAAAACCGCTCAGTGATTTTCCAGCATCAGCTTTAAAATTTCGACATCCGCTTTGCGCATTCCCTCTCTTGCCACATATCCGATGTCTTGAATCGTTGCTTCTACGTTAGAAGCCACCAAGCCCTCGCCCGGCTCAAAGCAGCGACCTTCCAAGCTGAGGCGCACACTGAGCAGCGCCGCATAAACAGCGGTTGCAATTTTGGAGGCACAAGACGACTTTGCACCATCACACAGCATTCCGCCGATTGTGGCCAGCGTGTTGGTAATGACGCCGCAAATCTGTTCGTAAGTACCGCCCATCATCCAGCAAATTGCCACCGCAGACGAGCACGCCGCACTGGTTGCGCCGCAGTAGGCCGACAGGCTGCCGATATAGCGCTTTTGGTGAACGCTCATCAAGTTGGCAATGGCTAAAGCGCGCAGTGTTTTCTCACGGCCTGCCTTCAAGTGAGCGGCATAAATCAGCACAGGAAGAGTAATGGTAAGCCCTTGGTTTCCGCTGCCGGAATTGATCACCACCGGCATGGGGCAGCCGTTCATGCGGGCGTCGGAGCCTGCCGCCGCCGCGGCTGCCGCGCGCATTTCCGGCATCTCACTGCCGTACATTTCATGGAGTGTGCTGCCGACACACGCCCCGTATTCCTGCGACAAACCAGCCTTTGCAATGGCGTCATTGCACTCCATTTGACGTTCCAGCACCGAGCGAATCTGCTCTAAATCAACCGTTTCGCCATAGTGCAGAATATCTTTGACATTCAGAAGCGTTTTGTCGGGCTGTGCTTCCTGCGCGATTTGCTGGGGCATGGTTTTCAATTGGCTGACACCGTTTTTCTCCAAACGCACCACATTGGTATGTGTGCCGCGGATTTCCACCAATACCTCATCCTCTTTTGCAAAAGCAGACAGCACAATATCCAGGTTTTCTTCCCCTTCAATCAGCGTTGTATGGCAAACTCCCTGCTCCAGCAGCGCTTTTGCCTGTGCACGCTGTTCATCGTTGACGCGCTCCAACACAGCCAAACAGCGGTCTGCATCGCCGCCGGTGATTCCCAGCAGCGCTGCAATCTCAATGCCTCGCATCCCGCCGGAATTGGGCACAGTGACGCCTTTCACGTTTTTGATAATATTGCCGCTGCACCCCAGCTCAACGCGCTCGGGCAGGCATCCCAGCAGTTTTTTGGCCAGTGCGCCGGCATAGGCAATCGCAATGGGTTCGGTGCATCCCATTGCCACAATCAGCTCACGGTGCAGTATGTCGGTGTAAGTGTCATATACCTTTTGTTCCATGCTCGGTCAGCATCCTTTCTGACGCCATCCGCAATCAAGCGGATTGAGGGATGGCATTTTATAAAAAAATATGGTATAGTGAAAAAATAGGCCGCAGCGCGGCAAAACACTTTGAGGAAAAGGAGTTTATCCAATATGGTTGAAATCACAATGGAAAACGGAAAAGTCATCCGCATTGAGCTGGATGCTTCGGCAGCGCCGCTCACCGTTGAAAACTTTGAAAAGCTCGTAAAGGAGGGCTTTTATGACGGCCTGACCTTCCACCGCATCATTCCCGGCTTCATGATTCAGGGCGGCGACCCGGACGGCACCGGTATGGGCGGCCCGGGCTACGGCATTAAGGGCGAATTTGCCTCCAACGGGTGGAAAAACCCCTTGAAGCACACCCGCGGTGTGATCAGCATGGCACGCAGCATGATGCCCAACTCTGCCGGCAGCCAATTTTTCATTATGCACAAAGATGCCCCTCATCTGGACGGTGACTATGCCGCTTTCGGTAAAGTTGTTGAAGGCATCGAGGTAGTGGACGAAATCGCAGGCGTGAAAACCGACCGCAACGACCGTCCGACCACTCCGGTTGTCATGAAAACCGTGCGCATTGTTGAAAAATAATCTTCGCTGAAAAGCAAACGCATTTGCCGCAGGACAAGCGTCCTGCGGCTTTTTTGCGCCTTATTTCTCGTCGAGCTTCACCCAGTAGCGCTGTACCAACGTCCCTTCATGGGGCACTTCGTTTTCCAGTATACCGCCCACTTTGCGGATGGTGGCGGCGCTGGCCAGATTCTCTTTATTGCAAGTGATGAGCACCTCTTTCAGCCCATAGGCACGGCACTCGTCCAAGCAAAGAGACAGCATTTCGCTGCCATAGCCTTGGCGGCGCTTTCGCTTGCGCACACTGTACCCAATGTGCCCGCCATACTCGCGCAAATAATCATTTAAACTGTGCCGGAAGTCAATCATTCCAACCAGCTCATCCGTATCTTTCAAAAAGGCAAGATAAGTGGTTGCTTCTACGAGGCCGGGCGCAGCAGTTTCCTGACAGCGGTTTTTGATATTTCTCTCCAGCCATTGTTCATAACAATTCGCCCGATCCAGCAGCGCACTGCCGCAGGGCGGTTCTCCATTTTGCAAAAACTCGGCCCGGTAGCACCAAACCGCGCGTTTGTGTTCCGGTTTTGGCAGTGTTAAATAAAGTCTTGCTTCCACTTTTCACCCTTCCTTCCAAGTTTTCCACATAGTTTTCCCCAATTGTTGAAAACTCGGCTGTTTTTCATCGGTGCGTTTTCCACACTTTCCACAGCCGCTGTGTTTGTGAATCACACCGTTTTTTCCGCATTTTAGGCCGATTTTCACAAATTTTCACAATTACCGTTGTGGAAAAGTGGAAAACTTCGTGGAAAACTTTCCACACTTTCCGCAATGGTTGAAAACTTCGTTTCTCAATTTTCCCGCGTTTTTTCCGCCTCTGTGCGGTCAAACAGCTTTCTGCGTGCGGTTGAAGCGCGGAACATGGTACAAAGTGCGTCTTTATCTCCCTGTTCCAACGCAGTACGCAGTTTTCCCAGCTCAGCGGAAAAACGGTCGATTTCCTGAATCAGCAAATCGCTGTTTTCCAAAAACAGCTCGCTCCAAAGCTTATCGTTAATTTTGGCAATGCGCGTTAAATCGCGGAAGGAATCTCCCGTTGTCAAAGGCAGCTCGGGGTCGTCGTTGGCGTTCATGAGCGCCACGGCAATGGCGTGCGTCAGCTGGCTGACATAGCCAATCATCTCGTCGTGGCGTGCGCAAGACAGCTCTGTGATACGCGCAAAACCGAGTGTACGCCCCAGCTCGTGGGCAAACGCAATTGCCTCGGCGCTATTTTTTTCGGTTGGGGTAATTAAGAAGTTCGCCGGGCAAAAAATTGCACAGTCGGCATATTCCACGCCGCTCACCTCTTTGCCCGCCATCGGATGACAGGCAATCAATTCGGCATCGGGGCGCAGCACATCTTGCACACGCTCTACGACAGCGCGCTTCACGCCGCATACATCCGTCAATAATACGCCGGGCTGAAAAAAGGGCTGGAATTGCTGTACCCAAGGCACAACATCCTGCGGATACAGACCAAGCACAATCACTTCGGCACGGCCCAGCAGCGCCTCTGCCTGCTTGGGCAAGGCCCCTTCCGCAATCCAGCCCTGCCCGCGTGCATAGTCAAGCGCTTCGGCCCGCACATCAACGGCAGTCACACGGCAGCCCGCATTGGTCAGCGCAATGGCATAGCTGCCGCCCAGCAATCCCAAACCGACAATACAAAATTCACGCTGTTTCATGTCGCTCCACCTGTACGCCGAGTGAAGCGGCGTCGTCCCAGAAGTTCGCATAGCTTTTCCGCACTGCTTGTGCGTCGTCGATGACAACGGGAACGCCGCTCGCCATCGACGCAGCAGCCATTGCCATGGCAATGCGGTGGTCGTTGTGGCTGTCCAGCTCTGCGGTGTGAAGGGAGCCGCCCGTGACATAGACCTCGTCCTCAGTGGAACGAATCACGCCGCCCATTTTTCGGATTTCACATTCCATGGCTGCAATGCGGTCGGACTCTTTAATGCGCAGCCGGCGCGCATGAATAAAGTGAGTTTCTCCCTCGCAAAACAGCGCCATCGCCATCAGCACCGGCCCTAAATCAGGACAGTCGGCAAGGTCGATTTCCGTGGCATGAAGCGCGCTTTTTTCAAAGCAATACACACCGTCTTTCTGCGTAAAACGCGCACCGCAGCGGCGCAGAATATCCAGCACAACGCGGTCGCCCTGCAAGGAGTCCTCTCGCAGTCCTTGTACACAAATACCGCCCAAAATGCTGCCCGGCACGGCGAAAAATGCCGCCTGCGACCAGTCGCCTTCTACGCGCAAATGTTTCGCTATGTATTTTTCATTTCCTTTTATACAAAATGTATTATCTTGCTGTTCTACAACAACGCCGCAATCCGCCATCGCGGCGCAGGTAAGCGCCACATAGCTGGCACTTTCAAACGGCGGTGTAACGGTTAAGGTGCTGGGCGCTTTCAGCAAGGACAGCGCCAGCAGCAGGCCGGTAATAAACTGGCTGGATACACTGCCATCCACGCGGTACTCTCCCGCGGGCAGCGTGCCGTCCACCACAATTTCCTCGGCGGTATGTGAGAAATGCACGCCCTTTTGTGCAAAGATTTCTTCGTAAACATTTTGTGGGCGTTCCATCAGGCGGCCATGGCCCACAAAGCGCACAGGCTGACCCACCAGCGCCGCGAGCGGAATAAAAAAGCGCAGCGTAGAGCCGCTTTCTCCGCAGTCAATCGGCTCGGCAGGGGCTTTGGGCCATCCCATTCCGTGGACACGCACGGTAGAATCGCCCAAACGCTCCACGCGGGCGCCGAAGGCGCACAAACCGCGAATGGTTGCTTCAATATCTTGCGAAAAGGCCAAATTTTCAATGATGCTTTCCCCTTCGGCCAGCGCCGCACAAATCAGCGTGCGATGCGCCATACTTTTCGAGGGCGGAACCGTCACCGTGCCTTCGCAGCGGCTTGGTTGAAAATTAACACGCATAGCTTGTTCTCCTGTTCGTTCATTCAGTCATGCAAACAGATCTGTTTGCAGCAAATTGCAAGAGGCGCATAAAGCTCGAAAAAGGGGGCACACGCCCCCTTTTTACAAGTGCTTCATTCGTTACAGATCGCGGCCCACAACGCGCGCAATCTCACGCGCTTTGCGCACCACTTCGGCAAAGCGTTCGGGCTTCAGGCTCTGCGCGCCATCGCTCCACGCACACTCCGGGCACGGATGTACTTCGATAATCAATCCATCTGCACCGGCGGCTACCGCAGCAAGGCTCATGCTTTCCACATAGCGCCAATTGCCTGTGGCATGGCTGGGGTCGATGATGATCGGCAAGTGGGTTTTTTCCTTGATGATGGGAACCACCGAAAGATCCAAAGTATTGCGGGTGTATTTTTCAAAGGTGCGGATGCCGCGCTCGCACAGGATAACGTTCTCGTTGCCGCCCGCCATAATGTACTCTGCGGACATAATCCACTCCTCGATGGTATTGGCCAAGCCGCGTTTCAGCAGCACAGGCTTTTTCATTTTGCCCACTGCTTTGAGCAAGTGGAAGTTCTGCATATTGCGCGCGCCGATTTGCACCAAATCAACGTACTGCTCAAACTCCTCAATCTTGTCCTCGCTCATCAGCTCGCTGACAATGGGCAAGCCCGTTGCTTCACGCGCTTTTACCATCGCCAAAATACCGTCTGTTTCCATACCTTGGAACGCATAGGGCGAAGTGCGGGGCTTGTAAGCGCCGCCGCGCAGCATACAAGCACCTGCGGCTTTCACCTGCTTTGCAATGTCGATGACGTTGTCGCCCTCTACGCTGCAAGGGCCGCCGATGACAACCAGCTTTTCCTTGCCGCCCACTTTAATGCCGGCAACGTCTACCACACTGTCCTCCTCGTGGAACAGGCGGTTGGCCTTTTTGTACGGCTCGCTGACGCGCTGTACATTGTCCACATACGGGTTTGCGCGAATTTGTTTTTCGTCCAAAACGGTGGTATCGCCCACCAGGCCGAATACGTTGTAATCGGTGCCGCGGATCATCGTCACGGAAAGGCCCTTTTGCTCAAAGTCGTGCAAAATGCGCTCTAATTCCTCTGCCGGTGTTCCTTTTTTGGTACTGATAATCATTCTTTTCTCTCCCCTCTAATATCAAGCGCCGCATCAGCCGCGTATCAAATACACTCGGCCTTCCTGCGCTCTGTCACTGCCTTTATTGGGCAGCATCCAGCTTTTCTTTCAAGGCCTGCATCCCGTGGACGTAGCCCTCTTTTCCTTCGCCAATGAAGTGAAATTCACAGGCCATGCCTGCATAGCTCACCTGACGGAATCCTTCCCGCTTGGTCACGTCCGACAAATGGACCTCGGCAGCGGGAATGGACACAGCTTTCAAAGCGTCCAAAATGGCAATTGATGTATGCGTGTAAGCCGCCGGATTGATGACAATGCCATCCATGCGGCGGTAAGCGCGCTGAATCTCATTAACAATTTCGCCCTCGCTGTTCGACTGAAATACTTCAATTTCTACGCCGAGCTTCAAAGCCTCCTCATGCAGAAAATACACCAGTTCCTCATAGGTCATCGAACCGTAAACCTCCGGCTCCCGGATTCCCAGCATATTGAGATTAGGGCCATTCACGATTAAGAACTTCATGAAAAATCTCCTTTATCTTCTGCGCCGTTTCCTGCGCGGACACATTATTTTTTACAGCGGCATGAGCGGCTGCTTCATACAGCGGACGACGCACGCGCCACTGTTCTTTCAGTGCTTCAGGGGTTGCGGAAAGCGGGCGGCTGCCGCCGTGTTCCAGCGCTTCCAGCGGCCTGTCCAGCCAAATGACTGCACCGCCGCGCCGCAGCCGCCGCACATTTTGCTCGCGCAGCACGACGCCGCCGCCGGTAGCAATCACACAGCCGCCCTCTTTGGCAAGGTCGGCGGTTACCTGTTCTTCCAAATCACGGAAGGCCGTTTCCTCGCCGGGGCGCAAAATCTCCGAAATAGGCTTTCCGGCACGCTGCTCCAACACCTCATCGGCATCCACAAATTTTTTGTTTAAGAGTGCGGCGCAAAGGCGTCCCACTGTGCTTTTTCCGCTGGAAGGCATTCCTACCAGCACCAAATTGGCACGGTCGGCCACCAGCTGGCGATAAATTTCATCCATGCGGGCACGATCCAGTGTTTTCTGCTGAAAATACTGCTGCGCATAAAAAGCCTGTGCCACCAGCATCCGCAAACCGCCCGCGTGGGGGATTCCGCGCTCTTTGGCAGCGCACAAAAGCTCGGTTTTCAGCGGATTATACACCACATCCAGCACGCCGCACAGATACGGAAAATCTTTGAGGTCTACGGGTGCGGCGTCGCAGTCTGGATACATGCCCACGGGTGTGGTATTAACTAAAATATCAAATGAACCGCCCTGCTGCACGGCTTGTTCATAGGTCAGCGCACCGTGCGTTCCGCTGTGAGAAGCGTGATGTACATGCGCCGCCCCTTTTTCCGTCACAGCAGCGTGAACGGTGTGGGCGGTGCCGCCTGTGCCTAAAATCAACACGCGCCGCCCTTCAAAATCAATTCCGGCGCTGCTTGCCATCTCCAAAAATCCATCGTAATCAGTATTATAGCCGCAAAGCCGCCCATTCCTGTTGGTCACGGTATTCACTGCGCCGATGGCTTTTGCCGCGGGGGCAATTTCGTCGCAATACTCCATCACCAGCCGTTTATAGGGGATGGTGACATTGATGCCGGAAAATTGTCTGTCGCTCAAAAAGGCTCTGGCCTGTTCCTCCTCCGGCAAGGGATGAAGCTCGTAGGACGCGCCGGGGTTGAGCGCCTCGTGAATCGGCTTGGAAAAGCTGTGTCCCAAGCGCGCGCCAATTAACCCATATTCCATATCGGCGCCTCCTGCCAGTTTTCTCCAAAGCGCATTGCCGCTAAATCGGCCAGTGCAAAAGCCGTCATGGCATTCTGCACAGCGGCGGCACGATGCGCGATGCACGGGTCGTGACGGCCCTGAATGATGAGCTTCGCGTTTTTACCCGTTTCCCAATCGACGGTGTCCTGCTCGCGGTAAATGCTGGGCGTCGGCTTTACCACCGTGCGCATCACGAGGGGCATTCCGTTGGTAATACCGCCGTTGATGCCGCCGTTATAATTGGTTTTCGCCGTCATCACGCCGTTTTCCATCTGCCAAGGGTCGTTCACTTCACTGCCCTTTTTGCGCGCCAAGGCGAAGCCTGCGCCAAATTCAATGCCCTTCACGGCGGGTACGCTGAACATCAGCGCGGCAAGCGTGCTTTCTACACTGCCGAAAAACGGTTCGCCCAACCCGGCGGGCAGACCGCATACCACCGTTTCCAAAATGCCTCCAACGCTGTCGCCTTGACCAGCGGCAGCCAAAATCGCCTGCTCCATCGCCATGCCGCTCGCGTGGTCGATCACAGGAAATGCCTTTTCCGCTACGGCCTGCACACAGCCCGGGAGTCCCTCGCGCGAAAAATCCCAAGCACCCGCGTCCGGCACACCGGCGCAGGAAGCCAGCCGCGTGGCAATGAAAACGCCCTTTTTGCGCAGCATAGAGGCACAAATTGCGCCCGCAGCCACCAGCGGAGCCGTTAAACGGCCACTGAAATGGCCGCCGCCGCGCTCGTCGGCAAAGCCGCCGTATCGCACTTTTGCCGTATAATCGGCATGTCCCGGGCGCAGCAAAGCACCCGTTTTTTTATAGTCGCCGCTTTTGGTGTTCGTATTTTCAATCACCATCGTGATGGCTGTGCCGGTGGCGTGTCCTTCGTAAACGCCCGAAAGGAATTTCACCACATCCGGCTCTTTTCGCGCTGTGGAGATTGCTCCCTTTGCACGGCGCTTTTCCATTGCCGCGGCAATCTCCTGTTCGTCAATGGGCGTGCCCGGCGCAATGCCCTCCAGCACGGCTCCCACAGCCGCCCCATGACTTTCTCCGAACAGCGTCAGGCGCAGTGCGCCGCCGATGCTGTCTGCCATTGATTTCACTCCCCTTCTCCCGCTTTGGACAGTGTGGTTTCACCGTCCGTCATCATGTCTGTTCGCGCACATTGCTGCACGGCAAAAACAGAAACCTATCAATCCCATACACCCTCGCGCAGCAGTGTCTCCAATTCGTCAAAGGATGTTTTTTCCAAACGATAGCTGCCCGGCTCGTCCACACGAACCGTTGTCACCGCGCCGTTTCCCGCCGCCTTTTTATCGTGACGCAGATACTCCATTGCACGGCTGGGCTCAAAATCGGTTTTTGTGGGCAAGCCCAAACGTTCGAGCACCTTTTTGACCCGGACGCGCAAACGCTTGTCGGTAATCATGGGCAGCATCCCCAGTGCGACACATTCGCCGTGGTACAAGCCGCCCAGCCCCTGCTCGCTTTCAATGGCGTGGCCAATCGTGTGGCCGAAGTTGAGCGCCGCACGCACGCCGGACTCTCGCTCGTCCTGCTCTACAAAACGCTTTTTCACGCTCAGCGCTCGGTGGAGCACCTCCTCCAAGGGCAGTTCTTCCTCTTTTTCAAACAGTTCAAACAAGCGTTCATCGCCAATCAGCCCGGCTTTTACGGCTTCTGCCATGCCGTTCATCCAGTGGCGGCGGGGCAGCGTGTCCAGCGTGTCGGGGTCGATGACCACAATTTCCGGCTGGTAAAACGCACCGACAATATTTTTAACGCCGTTCAAATCAACGGCTGTTTTTCCCCCAATGGAAGAATCAATTTGCGAAAGCGTTGTGGTGGGGCAGTTGATAAAGGCAATGCCGCGCATATAACACGCCGCGGCAAAACCGGCCAAGTCGCCAATCACGCCGCCGCCAACCGCCACCACGGCATCGCGGCGGGTAAACTCATTGCTCAGAAGCGCAGAGAGCACGGTTTCCAAATTTTTTAAATTTTTGCTGCTTTCCCCCTGCGGCAAAACAAGACGCACGCCGTCACTGCACTGAGACAGCACGGTATCGGCATATTCGGCAGGAACGCCGTCATCCGTCACCACCAGAACCTTGCGGTTCATCAAATTGGTCACCTTGCCGAGGCGAGAAAGCGCACCCCGGCTGATGATAATATCATAGCTGTCCTCTTGCAGCCGCATGGTCAATTTCATGGGTCGGTTTCCTTTCTTCGGTGTAACGTTCATACGCTACTTCCTTTCTTGTGTAAACCCCCAGCAGACGAACCGTGCGGCACACCGCTTCCAGCTCGTGCATCAGGGTTTGTGTCCCTGCGGCGGCAATATCGCCCACCAGCTCGGCATAAAAATAATACTCCCACGGACAATCTTTCATCGGGCGGCTTTTGATGCACTCCATATTGAAACCGTTTTCCCCGATAATACGCATCACACGCGCCAGCGCCCCGGCCTTGTGGTCTACCGTAAACAGCAAATTAAAGCGGTTGCCTGCGGCCCGGCACTCACGGCCAATGACAATAAAGCGCGTGGTATTGGTGCGGCTTTCGTTGATATGCGGGGCAAGCACCTCCAGCCCATAAAGGTCCGCTGTTTCGTAAGAGGCAATGGCCGCCAGCGCGGGGTCGTTTTGTTCGGCCACTTCTTTTGCTGCCGCCGCAGTGTTTTTCGCCTCGCGCGTCTGCACGCCGAGATTTTTTAAATAGGCGTCGCACTGCCACAGCGCCTGCGGATGGGAAAGCACCTGCCGCACGTCCGACAGCACCGCCCCTTTTACCCCCAGCAGATTTTGCACCACGGGCAAATCGTACATGTCCCAAACACAAATTCCCGGGTGAGCATAGCACAAATCGAGCACTTCGGAAACGTCGCCCGCATAACTATTTTCAAACGGCAAAACGCCATACACTGCGTCGCCGTTTTCTACTGCTTTCACGACACCGGCAAAGGTTTCGCAGCTTTTTTGTGCGCTGTGCGGAAAAAGCCGCTCCAGCGCGATGTGGCTGAACGCCCCTTCCACGCCTTGATAGGCAACGGTATCGCTGCCCAGCAGACGGCGCTGCATCGCGCGGGAAAGCGACATTAAATACCGCACAAAATCCTCATAATAAGCGCCGTATTCCTCTTTTTGATCGCCCAAGCGCGCAGAGCTTTTACGCACCACTTCTTCCTCACGCGCTGCGTCCAGCACCACCATGCCGTGCTTTCGCTTGTAGGCCGCCACCTGCTTCACCGCTTCCATGCGGCGGCAAAACAGCGCGGCCATCTGCGCGTCGATTTCGTCAATTTCGGCGCGCGCCGCTTGTAATTCGTCCAAAGAAACACCCCCCGGCGGCATCTTACTGCTTGCCGCCCTGCTTTTTCTGCGCTTTTTGCCGTTTTGCGCCGCGGCCGCCTTTCCCCCATTGTTTCACAGCCATGCACCGGCGCACCGACAAAAAGCACTTTATCTGTTTAAACCTATACATTAAAGAGATTATAGCACATCTGACGCACAAATGAAAATGCCTTGTAAAAATTTGCACAAAATGTCGAAAATCAAGCGCCTTCTCCCCTGAAATTTCACAATTTTGTATTTTTGACTGTTTTATGCTATAATGATTAACAGTATGTCCCTATACGGCCTTTCGCGCCGCATCTGCCGACTGTCAGGAGGGTTGAAGATGAAAACCATTCGCCGGATTGTTTTATGGCTTTTATTTGTTATCGTTCTTTGTGCAGCGCTTATCGGCGGCGTGTTTTTTTATCTGTACCAGCAAACCTCCATGCAGGCTGAGTTTCCCGTGCTGACGCTTTCAGGGCAAACGCTTCCCTGCACCACTTACCACTGGGAGCAGCCTGTGCTGGGCGGGGTTACGACGCGCGCATTTGACGCGCAGATTTCCGCTGTGCCGCTTGAGGAACTGACTTCCCCCGAAATTCAGCTTACCGTGCCGGAGGGCGGCACCTGTGAGGTCAAGCTGTACTATGAGCAGGACGCAGCGCCGCTTTTTGCGGCTTCCGGCAGTGCTGACTGGACGCTGGGGAAAAACGGAGAATACCGCCTTGAAATTTTATACACACAAGCCGCCAAAGACCGCACAAAAGGGTCGGGCTGGTTCCGTTATGACGTGCCGTTTACGCTGAATGCCGAACCGCAGGTAACGCTTTCTGCCCAGAGTATTCCCCAAGGCGGTGTGGTGTCGGTCACTGTGACGGGCATTTTGGACGGCAGCGTCCCAACCATTCAAAGCGACCTTTCCCCCGCGGTGTTTGTCAATACCGAGCATGGCACACGCGCCTATCTTGCCGCAGCGTACAACCGCGAACCGGGGGAATACACCATCACCGTCACTTGCGGTGAGCGCACGTTTACGCCCACGGTCAAGGTGGTGCATCAAGACTGGCCCAGCCGCATCACAGCGCCCGACAGCTCCGGCGGGTCACTGACCGAATGGCAGAATGCCATTTTCCCCACTTATGATTTACTCACCCCGCAGCAGCTGTGGGACAAGGTATTCCAAGTGCCTATCAGCACGCAAACCACCGCCGAATACGGCGAGTTTCTGCGCACGGCGGACGGCGCTTTGCTGGGCCGCAGTGCGGGCACAGGTTACGCCACCGGCCCGGGAGCAACCGTATGCGCCAGCGCAAACGGCACTGTCGCTTATGCGGGCACGCTTTCCATGACGGGCGGCACTGTGGTGATTGACCATGGCGCCGGGCTGAAAACGTACTACTATTATCTGGGTGAAGTTTCCTGCACAGCCGGGCAGAGCGTCGCTTCCGGCGATGTCATCGGCAAAACCGGCAGCTCCGATTTGCACTATGAAGCGCGCATCGGCAACCAGAGCTTCAACCCCGCCGTCTTGTTTCATGAACAAAGCCCGCTGTTTTCCTAGCGGCAATCGTTTGGCGGTTTGTGCCCCGCCTTTCATGCGCACATGCTTATTGTTACGGCTGCGGCAGCGTTCGCAGCCCATTGACGAAATGTTCACACAAAGGAGATTCGTTTATGAGCGATCAGCGTCCGTTGACCCCGCCGCCCGGCGGCGCCCCTCAGCAGCCGCCTAAAAAAGAGCCCAAAAAAGGCGTGACGGCCATTCTAGACAGCCAAGCCATTGAAAAGGCACTGCTCAACATGCAGCGCAGCTCCAACGAAGCCGCCGTCACCGAGCTTCGCACCAAGCAGGCGGGTACACTGCCAATGCGCGTTGTGGTAAACGCCATTGGCCAGCTGCTGTACCGCATCGGTACACAGGCGGAATACCTATTTGTTTTATTGCTGCGTGCATTCAAGCGTATTGCAGCAGCCGTGTTTATGGTGTTTACCTCCATTATCGGCGCATTTACTACGCCGGTGCTGCACTTCTTTGGCAGCATGATGCACGACATTACCGAGCCTTGGCGAAAAATTGTACAAGGGCTGCGTCACGCACGCCACACCATGCGCGAGTCGGAGGAAGGCCGCGCAGCAGGGCTGCGGCAAATTCGGCAAGGCATTCGGCTGAACCGGCATGTGCTTTTGGGGGCCTTAAACTGGATTTTCCCGGTTGGTGCCGCGCTCGTGTTTACCTTTACCGTTCACCAAATGCTGTTAAACGGCTTTTCTTTGCGCGTTACTTACAACGGCGAAGTGATCGGCTTTGTGGAGGCTGATACGGTTTGGGATTCCGCGGTAAAAATCGTCAACTCCCGTATTATTGCATCCAATGACGAAAATGTTGACGCCAGCTGGATTGCTAAGCCTTCGTTCAGCATTGTTCCCGTTGACCCGGCGGCGCGTTCCAGTGCCACGGTCATGGCGGACACCTTAATTTCCCAATCTTCTGACCAAATTCAAAACGCAACCGGCGTTACAGTGGACGGCACACTGGTTGGCGTTGCCGAGGGCGCCGCCGAGCTGCAAGCGGCTTTGGACAGCCTGCTGGCGCCGTACCAAACGGGTGCAGCGGGTCACGAGGCCAGCTTTGCACACGATATTCAGCTGGTTTCCGGCGTGTATTACACTTCTTCCATACACACCGTAGACGAAGTAGTGGCAATGCTGCGTTCCGTACCGGAGTATTTGCAGGTAAAAACGGTTGATATTGAGGAATATGCTACGGAGATTCCCATTGAAGTGGTGGAACAGCCGAGCGACCAGTATTATGTCGGTGTGCGGCGTACCATCCAGCGCGGTGAGGAAGGCGAACAGCATGTTGTCGCCCGCGTGACGCGCATTGACGGCACCGAGGTATCGCGTGAACCGATTGAAACCACAGTCATCGAAGAAATGCAGCCGGAAATTGTTGTAGTCGGAACGAAAGAAAAGCTTTCGTCGATTGGTCAAGTGGGCAGCGGCGAATGGACGTTCCCCGTTCCGGGCTATCGCGGCCACAGCACCTATCCGGGTCACCGCGGTGAAGATATTCAGGCCGATTACGGCACACCGATTTACGCCGCTGAGGGCGGTACCGTTTTGAAAGCCGAATACCACCGGAGCTGGGGTAATTATGTGTTGATTGACCACCATAACGGCCTTTACAGCCTGTATGGTCACTGCTCCTCGCTGGCAGTTGTGGCAGGCCAGGCGGTTGGCCGCGGCGAGCTGATTGCTTATATAGGCAGCACGGGCAACTCCTTCGGCAACCACTTGCATATGGAGGTTTGGAGTGATCCATCCGGCTCTCGGTCGTGCTTGCTCAACCCGCTGGATTTCGTTACCCCGCCAAACGGCTAAGGATTTTCCCCTTTTTTAAACGGCACAGCGCCGCTGCAATCCCTGCGGCGGCGCTGTTTGTGTTTCAACAGAAAATCAGAAAGGAGCTTTTTATGAAAATTTTGTTTGTGTGCTTAGGCAATATCTGCCGCTCGCCTATGGCCGAGTTTATTCTGCGCGACCTGTGCCAAAGGCAGGGCCGCCGCGACATTATTACAGAGTCAGCAGCCACCAGCAGCTACGAGGTGGGAAACCCCGTCTATCGTCCTGCCCGCGAAATGCTTTACGCGCACGGTATTTCCTGCGAGGGCAAAACCGCACGGCAAGTGCAGCCGGCCGACTATGGCCGTTTTGACCGCATTTATGCCATGGACAGCGAAAACTTGCGCCACTTAAAGCGTTTATTCGGCGGCGACCCGCTGGATAAAGTTTCACTTTTGATGAGCGTGTGCGGACAGCCGCGCGATATTGCCGACCCATGGTACACCGGCGACTTTGACACGGCATACACCGAAATTGAAGCCGCATGCCGCGCTTTGCTGGAAAAAATTTAGCACTTTTCACAAAAGTTCTTTCTTTCCGGCATAAAATAGTGATAGATTTGTGTTGCAAAGATGTTCAAAATGTTGCTTTTTTTTAGAATTATATTCCAATTTTTCTTTTTTTTGTTATAATAAATTTGTAGGTTTTTTCTACTATTGGCATAGCGGCGTGCCCGTGTGCCGTGATCACTAAAAGCGAAGAAGGTCGATTCCATGAAAAAGGCAATGAAGCAATCTACCCTTTTGAAAATTTTGGGTATCAGCGTTTTTGTGGCCATCGATTTGGTGGCTCTGTGCTTCACCTGCGTCATCATCATCAACAACAACATCCTGCAAAATGACAGAAAGCGTGAACAGATGACCTCGCTGGCACAGCAGTACATTGACGCATCGTCTTATTTAACCGAGCAGGTGCGTGCTTATACCGCAACCGGCGATCAAACCTACCGCAATAATTACGAAACCGAGGTCAACACCACCAAACGGCGTGAATCCGCTTTTGAAGAATTGCAAAAGCTGGGATTATCGCAGGAGGAGCTTGATATTTTCACATCCATCTCTACGATTTCCAATAACCTCGTTCCCTTAGAGCAGAAGGCTATGGACTACGCCCGTTATGGCCAGTCGGAACGCGCCTTAGAAATAGTCTACGGCTCCGAGTGCGCCGACAGCCTTGCCGAAATGCAAAGTTTGCAGCAACAGTTTTTAACTTCGATTCAGCAGCGTATCGACGCCCAAAGCGCCTATCTGCAAAACAATATCCGGTTTATGCAGGCCGCCACTGTGGTATGCGTAGTGATTGTAGTGGTGTGCCAAGTGGTTAACTATCACTTCACGCACAGCCGCGTACTTAATCCGCTCAAGAAAATTCAGGCCGAGATGCATGAGCTTTCCCTGGGCAATTTGTCGCATAAAACAGCCTTGACGCCCGACACCTCCGAGCTCGGTATGCTCATTTATGCGATGCTGGAAACAAAACAGTCGCTCAAAACCTACATCACAGATATTCGTGAAAAGCTGGCACGCATTGCTGAGGGCGACCTGAGCACCGGCGTCACCATGGAATATATTGGTGACTTCTCTGAAATCCGAACGGCTATCAACAGCATCACCTCTTCGCTGAGCATGACGCTGAGCCAAATTAACGAGAGTGCCAGCCAGGTTTCCATCGGGGCCGACCAGGTTTCAACAGGTTCCCAGTCTTATTCACAAGGCTCCACGCAGCAAGCCAGCGCCGTTCAGCAGCTTGCCGCTACCATCAATGATATTTCGTCGCAAATTCAAAATAACGCTGCTAACGCCGAGCAATCCAGCCGTCAGGCACAGGATGTGGGCCAGGGCCTGAACGCCAGCAACGAAAAGATGAGTCAAATGGTACAGGCCATGCACGAGATTGATGAAAGTGCATCTCAGATTGGAAAAATTATTAAAACCATTGAGGACATTGCGTTCCAAACCAATATCTTGGCTTTAAATGCTGCGGTTGAGGCAGCCCGCGCCGGTGTGGCCGGACGCGGCTTTGCCGTAGTTGCCGATGAGGTTCGCAACTTAGCCAGCAAGTCCGCCCAAGCTTCAAAAGATACTTCTACCTTGATTGAAAAATCGCTTCAAGCCGTGGAAAAAGGCCGTCTGTTGGCCGATGACGCTTCCCACGCCTTGACCGAGACGGCCGAATACGCCTATCAGGTCATTTCCGCAATCGAGGAAATTTCCGAAGCTTCTTCGGCACAGGCAACCTCCGTCTCACAAATTACTTTGGGCATCGACCAGATTTCCAGTGTCATTCAAACCAACAGTGCAACGGCCCAGCAAAGCGCAGCGGCCAGCGAGGAGCTTGCAGGCCAAGCGCAGCTTTTGAAAAACTTAATTGCCACCTTCCATCTTTCCCAACAAACGGAAGAAGCATATTAAGCCACAACCCATTCTATCAACAATCCATAAATGGTGCAGAAAACGCCCGGCAGTCACGCAAGACTGCCGGGCGTTTCTTATTGAGCAGTGCCAAAAGGCGCAAAAAAGGCCGGCCCAACACCGTTTCTCGGCGGCGGGACGGCCTTTTCCAAGCCTTCATTTTATGCCGTTTGTGCGGCAGGTTCCTGCGTCGTTTGGGCGGCAGCTTTCACCGCCACTACCACAAAACGTCCGTCATTGGTCACGTTGTCACAGGTGGACAAAGTAAGCAGCTGGTCGCCATACGAAGCTGTAACACCCGTTTGATACAGTGCTGCATTTTGTACTGCACTGACATAAGTTTGAAATTGCTGTTCATCTGTAATGTGGGCATATTCATAGTACGGCAGCGGGTCAACAGCCGGATCGCCGGAGGTTTTAGTGTAGAACGCAGCCATCACCTGATAGTCGCCCAAGCCATACGGTGTATTAAATTGAATCACCGGATGGGAAGTCCAAAACTGTTCGTCCTCATATTGAACCAATGCATTAAACATCGTTCCGTTTTTCATGTTGTGGCCGTGAATTAACACATTCGAGTCGCTGGGGGAGCTCAGCCCGTCCACAAAGGGCGTACCGCTGAGGGAGTTCTTTTTTTCAAAATCGCGGCGCAGGTAATATTGCGAATCGCTGGGAGTATACATTACAGGGTAATTCAGCTTGGTACCCTCCAGATAAATCCATCCGCAAAAATCAGAATTGATTGCTTTTAAGTTTTGATACTGTGCCAGCGGGTCGACTTGTTCTTCGCCTTCCTGCGGGAGTGTTTGCTGCGCCAATTCTTCAAAGGCATTTTGCTCTTGTTCCCCACGCACCAGCGTTGTCACAACAACACCTGCCGATACGACAAAAATCACCGATAAAATGACAATCAGCGCAATACGAAAGCGCTCAACCCATTTTTGATTCATTGTTATGCACCCTTTCTGTTAGGAGCTTTCCGAAAAACTGAAATTTTCATCTTTTCCACGGGAAGCGGCATCTGCTGCATAAACGGTCCTCACAATCAGCCTTGCAGCCGCACACTTCCTGCGAAACATCTGTGCATTTCTTTGTTTTCAGAAACGCCCTATCCCACACGAATTTCCACCGTGCTTTTTCCTGTTTTTGATTTTGTTACGACAATTTGTTTTTCGATGCGTTCTTTCAGCTCGGCCACATGGGAGATAATCCCGACAATGCGGTCGCCCTCGGCCAGCTGCTGCAAAGTTTGCACAGCGTGGTTTAAAATTTCTTCGCTCAACGTGCCGAAGCCTTCATCGACAAATAAAGCATCGAGTTCAATACCGCCCGCTGTGGCGCGTATTTCGTCAGAAAGCCCCAGCGCCAATGCCAGCGACGCCACAAACGACTCACCGCCGGACAGCGAAGCCGCCGGGCGCACTGTGCCGTTATAATGGTCTTTTACGTCCAGCTCCAAGCCGCTTTTCGACTGCCTGTCTCTGGGCTGTTCGCGGCGGCAGAGTTCAAACTGGCCAAACGTCATGCGCATAAAGCGCGTGTTAGCGCGCGCGATGATGCGGTCAAAGTACGTCATCTGCACATACGTTTCCAGCGTAACTTTCTCTTTTCCCTGCACTGCTCCATAAGCGGTATCGGACAACTCTTTCACCGTGCTCCATTGTTCGTGTACCTGCGCGCTGTCTTTTGCACAGCGGCCAAGCAAGCGAATGCTTTCGCGGTTTCGCTCCATGCGGCTTTTGCAAAGGCGTATTTGCTCGGTGTGTGCTTTGCGCGTCTGCTGCTGCGCGGCGCACTGCTCTTGCAGCGCCTGCACATCTTGTGCACCGGCCATCTGCTTTTCGGCTTCTTTTGCGCCGGCTCTGGCTTCCAGCAAACTCTTTTCCACTTGTTCATAGCGACGGCGAGTCTCATCGCGCCGGTGTTCAAACGCTTGCTTTTGCGCCAGCAATGTTTGTAAATGCTGCTGCGCTTGTGTACGGTCCGGGAACGGCAAGCTTTGTTTTAGCTCTGCCACCTGCTTTTCCAAGGCTTGTGCAGTGGCTTGCAATGCTGCCGCTTCCTGTCCCGCCTGCTGAATTTCCTGCTCGGGCACTTGTATTTGGCGCTGTGCCTGTTCCAGGCGGGCGGGCATCGTTTCAGCGTATTGCGCTTGCGCTTGCGCCTTTTGTACCACTTGTGCTTGTGCGGCACACCGGGCCTTGCCGTCTTCCAGCCCTTTTGCAATTTGCTGCTTGAGCTGTTCCTCCGTTTCAAAGTCAAAACACGTTCGCGCCCGCTGCGCGGTATGCTCCCATGCGCTGTTCCACCGCGCTTTTTGTGCACCGCACGCTTGGCTTGCCTCTTGTGCTGTCCGCTCGGCAGCGTCACGCGCGGCACGGCGCTGCTCCAATTCCGCGCGTGTTACGGCATTGGCCGGCATGACCGCCGGATGAGGATGATCAACACCGCCGCAAACGGGGCACGGCTGGCCGGGCTGCAACGTTTGTGCCAGCAATCCGGCTTGATGATCCAAAAAGGAACGCTCGACCCAGAGAAACGCCTGCGCCTCTTGACCTGCCGTTTGCTGTGCTGCAAGATAATCCTTTTGCATCTTGGCCAGCAGCTTTTTTTCGCGGTGCATATCGCGGTAAAGCTGGGCAATTTCCTCTACCAAAGCCGCCTTTGTCTGCAAACTTTCCAGCGCATGTTTTTGGCGTTCCCACTCTGCCTGTGCTCCGGCCAGCGCTTTTTGCTCCGATATCAGCGCTTCATAAGCCGCTTGCGCCTGTGCCTTTTTCTGCTGGGCAGCTTGGGCACGCTTTTGCTGTTCTGCGTTCTTCTCTTGGGCAATTTGGCGTTCTTTGCCCAGCCGCTCCAGCGTGTCGTATTGAGCCAGCATTTGGGTTTGCGCCTGCACCTGTGTGCATAACCGCTCATATGCTGGGGTTTCCTGTTCTATCGCCGTAAGCTGCGCCCGCAGCTGTTCTTCCCGCGGGGTCTGCTGCTGAATGAGAGCCATGGCCTGTTCCCAGCGCTTTTGGGCGGCCTGTGCCGCTTGTGCCTGCCCCAGCTTGCGTTCGGTTTCACTCAGCATTTGTTCCATTTCCGCCAGCTGTGTCTCCATCACAGTCACGGCGTGTTCATCCTCGTTTTCCTGTTCTTGCGCCAATGCCACGACACAGGCGGCAAAATCGGGCGGAGGATTAGAGAGCAGGCCGCAAAGCGTTTCGGCGCGCTCGGTATCTGGCGGCATCACAGCCATTTTTGCCGCCTGCATCATTTGGGTTTCCAGCGCCGCGGCCTTTTGCTTCCATTCATTGGCTTGTGCGCGAAGCCGGTCTTGCAGCACGGCATACGACTCGGTATGAAACAGCTCACGGAAAATTTCCATGCGTTTTTCGGTGTTTGCCAACAGGAGCCGCTGAAAATCGCCCTGTGCCAGCATCGCAATTTGGCAAAAACGATTGCGGTCTAACCCCAGCAGCTCGGTAATCTCTTTGGTGACGGCATCCACTTTTGTTACCACCGTGCCGTCGGGCCGAGTGAGAACAGCATCCGGCGCTTGTGCCGTCATGCCCTCACCGCGCTTGGACGGGCGCAGATAGGCGGGGTTTCGCCGCACAATGTAGTGCTGCCCATGGTGTACAAAGTCCAGCTCTACAAAGGTGGGCGTATCGGCAGCGGCGTAACGGCTGCGCAGCATATCGGCACTTCGGCTTTCGCCGCTGGCGCGGCCGTAAAGCGCAAACGTGATGGCGTCAAACAGCGATGTTTTACCTGCGCCGGTGTCGCCGGTAATCAAGTACAGTCCGCGCTCGCCGAGCTTAGAAAAATTCACCGTTGCTTCGTCGCCGTAAGGGCCGAAGGCGCTGATGGTTAAACGATAGGGTTTCATATCATCGCTCCTCCCATACAGCTTCAATTTCTTTTTCCAGCAAAGCACGCTGGCGCTCTGTCAGCGGTTTTTCGTTTTGCCATTCAAAAAAGCGGCAAAATAGTTCCATAGGGGTCGCTTCGTCCTGCACGGTTGCTTCCGGCATGGAGGCACCCGCTCGGGTTCGCGTGTTATCGTAATCCACGCGCATCACATTGGGGTAAATGCTGCGCAGCTTACCAACGGCATCCAGCACCTCGGTCTCATCGGTTAAAGTGATATGCAGGTAATCATCCGTGGCGGTACCCTCATAAAAGGTACGCGCCGTCACTTCATCGTAAGTGCCTCGGATGGTGCGCAGGTCGTGCAAAGGCGTGAGCGGACACAGCTTGATGTCAATTTCTCCGGGCTGATTGAACGTAATCAGCGTGACGCTTTTTGTGCCGCGTGCTTCCGAAAGGGAGTATTTCAAGGGCGAGCCGCAATAGCGAACGGTTTCACGCCCCACCCGCTGCGGGCTGTGAATATGCCCGAGCGCCACATAGTCATATGCGGCGAACAGCGCCGCGTCAATATTTTCTGCGCCGCCAACGCTCAACTCCTCCGAACCGCCCGTTTTAGCGCCTGTCACAAATTGATGTGCCACCAAGATGCTGCGCCGCCCTTGGTGCGGCGGGTTGCTGCGAAGCACCACGGCTGCCGCGTCTTGATAACTTTCCATCGTATCCTCGGGATAAAACGGGCGCACCACCGATGGTTTTAAAAAAGGCATCAGCCAAACGTCCAGTTCGCCGTATTCATCGTTCAGCGTGCAGCAAGTCAGGCGGCCATCAAATACCGGGGAAAGATACACCCTGCTTTTTTGCAAAAGATGGGCGCCAAAGGCCAAGCGCTCGGGCGAATCGTGATTGCCTGCTATCAGCAAAACGGTGCATTCCAGCGCCTCCAGCCGCGTGAGAAAATCGTCAAATAGCGTTACTGCCTGCGCAGACGGCACACTTTTGTCGTACACATCTCCCGCAATCAATACCGTATTGACTTGCTCATTTATTACAATTTGCAATATTTGATTCAAAATATACTTTTGGTCTTCCAGCATAGAAAATTCGTTTACCCGTTTTCCCAAATGCAGGTCAGACAAATGCAACAGCTTCATGGCGTTTACTCCTTTGTCTGTCGGTCGCCTATCGTTTTATAACGCTTTTGCAACAGTGCCTTTATTGTACCATAAATCAAACAAAATTTCACCTGTTTATGCTGCTTCACTGCTGTTTTCACACATCGCCGCTTTGCGTCATCTCCAGGCTTCGCTTTTTTCCAAAATCAAGGCTGCATTTCTTTTTGCAGCAAAAAAGAGATAGCTTTTGCTAACAAAAAGCTCTTTACATTTTGAGGTTCATAAGTTAAAATAAAATCGTTGGTTAGCTAATGCTAATCAGCGCCACAACATAACAGGGTGAGAAAGATTTTTGCACGGTAGTTTTCACAGCACTTTTCTTCCGTGTTCCGTCTTTTTCATCTGAATTCCAACTCCATCCTTCATAACGCAAAAAACCGTCCCGGCCGGGACGGTTTTTTGTTTTCAGCTTTTGCAGCCGTCCGCCGGGCGCTTTGCTTGCAGCAAAACGCAAAAAACCGCCCTTTCGGGCGGCTTTTTGCTGTTTGGAAAAGAAAGGTGAATTATTCACCGTAATAAGTTTTCTTGTAGATCTCCTGAATCTCAGTAACCAGGGGATATACCGGGTTTGCAGTGGTGCACTGATCTTCAAATGCTTTGTAGCTCAAATCGCTCAGTTTGCTCATGAACTCAGCCTCATCAATGCCGCAGTCTTTGATGGACATCGGACGATCGGTAGCCTTCATCAGGTTGCGAACAGCCTCGATCAAAGCCTTGATGGCATCCTCTTTGGAAGCATTCGGAGCGCACAAGCCCAAACGACGTGCAATCTTTGCATAGCGCTCGTCTGCGACATACTCCTTATATTTCGGGAAGGAAGCAAACTTAGTGGGCTTTGTTGCGTTGTAAGCGATCACATACGGCATCAACAGTGCGTTTGCACGGCCATGCGGGATGTGATACTCACCGCCCAGCTTGTGAGCCATGGAGTGGTTCAAGCCGAGGAATGCGTTGGTGAAAGCCATACCGGCGATGCAGGATGCGTTGTGCATCTTCTCGCGGGCAACGGGATCGCCATTGTAGGATTTCTCGAGGTACTCAAATACCATCTCGATTGCCTGCAATGCCAAGCCGTCGGTGTAGTCGGAAGCCATCACGGAAACGTAAGCCTCAATAGCGTGAGTCAAAACGTCCAAACCAGTGTCAGCAACGATGCTCTTGGGCATGGACAGCGTGAACTGCGGGTCGATGATAGCAACGTCCGGGGTCAGGCTGTAATCGGCCAAGGGATATTTGATGTTGCCGTTCTTCTTGTCGGTGATAACCGAGAAGCTGGTAACCTCGGAACCGGTACCGGAAGTGGTCGGGATAGCAACCAGCTTCGTTTTGGTGCCAAGCTCCGGGAACTTGAACGCACGTTTGCGGATATCGAGGAAGCGCTGACGCAGACCGTCAAAGCTTGTATCGGGATGCTCGTAGAACAGCCACATACCCTTTGCAGCGTCGATTGCGGAACCGCCGCCGATTGCAATGATCACGTCGGGCTGGAAGGCACGCATTGCCTCAACACCGCGCATGATGCACTCTACGGAAGGATCGCTCTCAACATCGGAGTAGATTTCGCTGTGGCAGTACTGTGCGCGTTTACGCAGGTAGTACAGAACTTTGTCCACGTTGCCGAGCTTCACCATGACAGGGTCGGTAACGATGAACGCACGAGAGATGTCCTCCATTTTCTCCAAGTACTGGATGGAGTCGTTCTCAAAGTAGATCTTCGGCGGAATCTTGAACCACTGCATATTGACTCTCCTCTTGGCAATGCGCTTTTTGTTGATGAGGTTTACGGTGGTGACGTTCTGAGACACCGAGTTTTTACCGTAAGAACCGCAGCCCAGCGTCAAGGACGGAGTGTTGGTGTTGTAGATATCACCGATAGCACCCTGAGAGGAGGGGCTGTTTACAATGATACGGCCTACGCGCATTGCAATGCCGTACTCGTCGGCAATCTTCATATCGCCGGTGTGGATAACTGCGGAGTGACCCAAACCGCCCAGCTCGAGCATCTTGTTGGCATAATCGAAGCCCTGCTCTTTGCTGTCAACGATGAAGTAAGCCAATACCGGGCTCAGCTTCTCTTTTGCCATGGGATGGCCGCTGTCGGGACGATCCACAGGAACAATCAAAATCTTAGTTTTCTCGGGCACATTGATGCCGGCCTGCTGTGCAATCCAGTGTGCGCTGCGGCCAACAACCGGTGCAAAAACGCCCTTGTTGGGGTCGGGGAACATATAAGCGCTGAGCTTATCGGTTTCCTCTTTGTTCAAGAAGTAGCAGCCGTTGTCCTTCATGAATTTCTCGAAGTCCTTTGCCAGCTCCTTCTCCACGATAACAGCCTGCTCAGAAGCGCAGATCATGCCGTTGTCGAAGGTTTTGGACATCATGAGGTCGGTGCATGCGCGATGCAGGTCTGCCGATTTCTCGATGAAGCAGGGCACGTTGCCCGGGCCAACGCCCAAAGCGGGTTTGCCGCAGCTGTAAGCTGCCTGCACCATGCCGGGGCCGCCGGTTGCCAAGATGGTAGCAACGCCGGGGTGATTCATCAAAGCGCCGGTTGCGTCAATGGACGGCTTGTCGATCCACTGAATGCAGTTCTTCGGTGCGCCGGCCTTCACAGCTGCTTCGTACACGATGCGGGCTGCTTCCGCAGAGCACTTCTGTGCAGACGGATGGAAGCCGAAGATGATGGGGTTGCGGGTCTTGACAGCAATCAAGCACTTGAACATGGTGGTAGAGGTGGGGTTGGTGGTCGGGGTTACGCCGCAGATCACGCCCACGGGCTCAGCAACCTCAACATAGCCCTCCATCTCGTTCTCGTCAAGAATACCAACGGTTTTCTCGCGCTTGATGTCGTGCCAGATATACTCGGTGGCAAACATGTTTTTGATAACCTTGTCCTCGTACACGCCGCGGCCGGTTTCCTCAACAGCCATGCGTGCGAGCTCCTGGTGCTTGTCCAAGCCTGCCAGAGCCATCTCGTGAACGATGTGGTCAATCTGCTCCTGATCCAGTGCCAAGAACTCCTTCAAAGCAACCTGAGCCTTGCTGACAAGGCCGTCGATCATGCCTTTGACATCGGTCTCGGCGGGGGCAACGGTGGTTTTTTTCTCAGCCATTTTTGTGCTCCTCTCAAATTAGTCTTTTCCAAACAGGCAAAATGCACGGTGCATTTGTGCCGAAGATGAGAGCGTGGGCTTTTACGCCTTCGGCTCTCTCGATGCTCCTATTGTACCACAGTTGTTAAATGTTTATCAATACACGGAAAGCCCTAATGTTAAAGTTTTCACAAGCCCCTTTTTGTACAAAGTGACAAAGCAGCTCTATTTTGTTATTTTTTTGTCGATTTCTCTTGACGCAGCTTTTTTCAGATTTTTCTTTTGTGTTCGGCAGCTCTTATAGTATAATAGGAAAACAAAGAAATCATACGGGCTTTCGCCAAGGCCCGTTTAAAAAAGGAGCATTGTCATTTATGGAATGGACTGATATTAAAACCACGATTCCCGCCCGCTTTGCCGACAGCGCCGAAGCCATTGCCACCGGCATTTCCGGCGGCGGCATTTATATTGAGGACTACCGCGACTTGGAAGCGCAAGTGGAGGCCATTGCGCACGTCGATTTAATCGAGCAGGAGCTTTTGGACAAAAACCGCGACGAAGTGATTGTGCACTTGTATCTTTCTCCCGACGAAAATGCCGCCGAAGTGGCCGAGCTGATGCAGGACCGTCTGGCACGCGCCGAAATCCCCTACCGCATGGAGCTTTCCGGCGTGCAGCAAGAGGACTGGGAGAACAGCTGGAAGCAGTATTATCACGCCATGGACATTGGCAGCCGCTTGGCCATCGTGCCCAGCTGGGAGGAGTACACCACCGACCGTGCAGTGATTACGCTTGACCCCGGCATGGCCTTCGGCACCGGCACCCATGAAACCACGGCACTTTGTCTGGAAACGCTGGACACCTTCATCAAGGGTGGTGAGCGCGTGCTGGATATCGGCACGGGTTCCGGCATTTTGGCCATCGCCGCGCTGAAACTGGGCGCAGAAAGCGCCGAGGGCGTAGACATTGACCCCATGTGTGTACGCACCGCGGGAGAAAACGCCGCACGCAACGGCATCAGCGACAAGCTGAAAGTGCTGATTGGCGATTTGTCCGACAAAGCCACCGGCGTGTATGATATCATTTGCGCCAATATCGTCGCCAACGCCATCAAAGCGCTTTCGCCGCAAATTCCCGCTTTGCTCGCCGAAAACGGACTGTTTATTGCCAGCGGCATCATTGACACGCGCCGCGATGAAGTGATTGACGCGGTCTGCGCCGCGGGTCTGCGCGTGGAGGAAGTGAAGGAGAAAAACGGCTGGGTGGCGCTCATCTGCCGCCACGCATAATGCGCCCTTGAAAGGAGTTTTTTCATGCCGCATCGCTATTTTACAACGCGCGTTACCGACACTCATGCGTATCTGGACGGTGCAGACGCAAAACACTTCTGCGTCGTTATGCGGGCAAAGCCGGGCGAAGAAGCCGTGCTTTGTGACGGCGCGGGGACGGATTACCTTTGCCGTGCTGTGCGCTGCACGCCGGATTTGTGCGAACTGGAGATACTTTCCAGCGAAAAAAGCGTATCAGAGCCGACGATCGCGGTCACGCTATATGTAGGCTATCCGAAATCGGATAAGCTGGAATGGATCATTCAAAAAGGCGTTGAGCTGGGGGCGGTGCGCATTGTGCCGTTTTTCAGCCGCTACTGTGTGGTAACGCCCAAAAAAGAAGAACAAAAAAACGAGCGCTATCAGCGCATTGCTTTAGAAGCGGCCAAACAGGCGGGACGCGGTATCATTCCAAAAGTGGAAATGCCGCTTTCCTTTCGTGAAATGCTTCAAGAGGCATCACAGCATGACGAAGCCCTTTTTTTGTATGAAAAAGGCGGACAGCCTTTACATAGCCGGTTGCAAAACACGCCGCAGCGCGTGGCCATCATCACCGGCAGTGAAGGCGGCTTTTCCGAAGAAGAAGCAGCCGCTGCACACGGGGCGGGCTGTGTGCCCATTGGCTTGGGTCCGCGCATTCTGCGCTGTGAAACAGCTCCTGTGGCGGCACTGTCCGTGGTGATGGCGCAAACCGGCAATTTACAATAAATCCCGTCTTGCCCGCTTTGGGACGGCGGGTGAAAGGGTGATTGTATGTTGCTGAAAAAAACACTTTCTATGGTTTGTGCCGCCGCCATGTGCGGCATGGTTTTCACGGGCTGCTTTGGCATGGATGATTCTTCCTCCGCTTCCCAAAGCCGGAGTGAATCGCTTTCCCAAAGCGCAAGCGAATCGCTGTCGCAAAGCCGCAGTGAGTCGCTTTCCGAAAGCCGCGCCGACAGCTCGTCCGGTATGATGAATGACATGAGCGACGCTGGTTCCGACCTGATGAACGGCGCTTCCAATGTCATCAGCGGCGCAGGTGAGGCAGTTTCCGACGTGATGAGCGATGCAGGAAAAGCAGCCTCCGACATTACCGACCCGGGAAAAACTTCCAGCTCCTCTGACGCGGCCATGGCTTCTGCCGAGGCCGCGTCTAACTGGCAGCTGCGCCTTGTCAACGCCGCAAACCCTCTGCCCGATGATTTTGAGCCGGAAACATCGCATATTGCCGGATATGAAAACCGCCCGTTTGATATGCGTGCTGCCGACTGGCTCGAAAAAATGCTGCACGATGCCGAACAGGAAGGCTGCAAGCTCTACTTAGTGTCGGGCTACCGCAGCATTGGCCGTCAGCGCGCTTTGTTCCAGATTAAAACGGAGTCTTTTGTCAAGCAGGGGCTTGCGCTGGAACAAGCCGAGCAGGAGGCCGCGCGGTGGGTGGCGCGTCCCGGAACAAGCGAGCATAATTTGGGGCTGGCTGCCGATATTGTTTCCGCCGATTGGTACACGACACACAACGATTTAACAGAGGATTTTGAACAAACGCCCGCCTTTGCCTGGCTGAAAGCCAACTGCGCGGAATACGGCTTTATCCTGCGTTACCCCAAGGACAAGGAAGCTGTGACAGGCGTTTCCTACGAGCCGTGGCACTACCGCTATGTCGGGCAGGACGCCGCCAAGCAGATTATGCTGACGGGCATCACGCTGGAAGAATATTTGCAGGCAAACCCGACGAGCACAGCAACCGCACCGTCTGCTTAAAAAGAGGGCATTTCCCGGTGTTAGGAAATGCCCTTTCAGTTTGTCAAAAATCTGTCTTTTTTAAACGTTTTTGAATGCCGCGGCAGCTTTTCGACAGTCTCATCATGAATGTTGTTTCCTTTTATAGAAGAATACAATTGCTGCATGCAGCACGATAGAAACGCCAAAGATGATTTTCACCCACGGGTCAAGGGACACAAGCCAAGAAAATCGCCCTTCGGCATCTGACTGCTGAACGAGATGAATCGGCAGCTGGGCGAGAAAGGCAAGCGCCGCACACCAAATGAGTACTGTACTGGCTAAATTCAGCCACGAACTTCCCTTTGGGTAGTCAATCCTCTTGCGCAGCCAAACGGCATAGAGTACGAGTACCACAAAGAATAACACATAGATAAGAGAAATAAAATCGCCGCCCATAAAAGACACCTCTTTTCTTTATCTGTAAAAAACGTATTCTTTGTATTCAAGGTAGCACACATTATCTTTCTTTTCAATTGTTTTATTTTATCAAAATCTATTTATTTTATTAATTTTTCGTTAAGCAAACACAATCGCAAAAAGCGATGCATCTTTTTATATGCAACGCACAAAAACCAAATTTTGTGCTATAATAGAAGCACTTGCTGCGCGGCTTTTTTCGCCGCAGCACATGTTTTTTGAGAGGGAGGACTTTTTAAAATGAACAAAGAATTGTTAAAGCAATATGCTGAATTTGCCGTCAAAGTAGGTGCAAACCCGCAGCCGTGCCAAACGCTGATTATCAATGCACCGCTGGAGGGCGCCGAGTTTGCCCGCATGTGCGCCGAAGCCGGTTATGACGCAGGCGCAAAAGAAGTAGTTGTTTACTATAAGGATGAAAAGCTGGCTCGTTTGCAGATGCAGCGCACAGCCGTGGAAGTTTTAGAAGATATCAAACCCAACTTTACCCGCCGTTATCTCGACTATATCGAAAGTGAGGGCGGCGCATGCCTTTTGCACATTGTCGCGGAAGACCCCGATTTGTATGCCGGCATTGACCCGGAGAAAATCGCCCGTGCCAGCAAAGCGCGCAGTGTGGCTTCGGAAAAATACCGCGATTACACGATGAAAGATAAGATACAATGGAGCATTGTTGCCATTCCGTCCGCGTCTTGGGCAAATAAAGTATTCCCCGGAGATGCGAATGCCGAGGAAAAGCTGTGGAAAGCGATTTTTGACGTATGCCGTGTAAAAGAGGGCGGCGACGTGGTAAGCTCTTGGAAAGAGCATGTTACAAAAACTGCTGCCCGCCGCGACCGCATGAACGAGCTGAACATCGACAGCCTGCACTATACGAGCGCAAACGGCACCGATTTGGTCATCGGCCTTGCGGATGATGCTGTTTGGGAAGGCGCTTCCAGCAAAACCCCGGAGGGCTATTCCTTTATTGCCAACATTCCCACCGAGGAAGTGTTCACCGCACCGCATAAAGACCGCGTGGACGGCATTGTCCATGCAACGAAGCCCTACGCTTATAACGGCAATGTGATTGAGGGCTTCTGGCTGCGCTTTGAAAAGGGCAAAGTGGTGGAGTACCACGCCGACCGCAACGAGGAAGTGCTGGGCAAGCTGCTGGATACCGATGAAGGCGCACGTCACATTGGCGAGGTTGCCTTGGTTCCGGCTTCCAGCCCCATCAACCGCAGCGGCCTTTTGTTCTTCAACACCCTGTTTGACGAAAACGCCGCGTGCCACATTGCGTTCGGCAACGGCTACCCCGGCACCGTTAAGGGCGGCACCACCATGACCGACGACGAGCTTTTGGCGCACGGCGTCAACAAGAGCCTCGTGCATGAGGACATCATGGTAGGCGCAGAGGATATGTCCATTATCGCTACGACCAAAGCGGGTGAAACCGTGACCATCTTTGAGCATGGTGAATGGGCGTTCTAAAATAAGCTTATCTTTTTATGATGACGAAAGCCAGCGTTCCCATGACGCTGGCTTTCTTTTGTGTATCTGAACGGGCATATGTTCTGCGGATTGCACGGAATCCATACGGATAATCCACCGGCTACGTTCGTGAATTGTAGTCCGAAAGCTCTTTACTAAACGGAAAAAATTTCAAAAAGTCATTCGCTAAAGCTTCCCGCTTGCTGAAAAACAAAGTTAAGGAATTATCCCATGGCACAATCTCAATCACCGCTAAAGGATGCTGCATGGAAAGCGGATTTTTCCAAAAGCCTTTATAGCCATCCGCATAGGGTTTTGGATACTGCATGATCTCTGATAACGTGATGCTCTTGTCAAAACCGGAAAGAACAGCCCACGCCCACTGCGAATCATTTTCCCTAACAATCTTCGTTAGTTCTTCCCCTGTCACCCAGCAAAAATCTTTGCCATAACAAAGTTCTTCAATTTTTCGCGGTACGCATTCAATATCTGTAATCAGCCAATTATACTCCGTTTGTTTATCGTGAATGGCATCAAAAACCCTGCCCATTTGTGTATACCAACGTTCGCCCTTTTCATTGATTGCTCCATATACCATATGCGTGTAACCTCCGCAAATTCTTCTTTGTTTGTTATTCTACCACAATTGCGAAAGAGTGAAAACAACCTGTTTTTGAGTGCAATTTTTCACCATTTCGATATACAGGATGGGCGTTCATCTTATTTTGTGTTTAAACCTTCATCGCACAATGCCCTTCGCTGATAGAAATTCTAAAAAATCACTTTTGATTTGAGGTTTTCTTATTGACGTGTATATTTTAAAATGATACGATTAACTTAAAGTATACTATTTCTGAAAAGGAAATTTTTCATGATTCGTTCGGCAATCGATCCATACCATTTTGTACAGAACCGTTAGCCGTGAACCCTGTTTCAGAAGAACAACTGAAGTATTCGTTATAAACAGCTAATCTTTGTCCTTAAAAAATGAAAATGAAATGGAAATTTTATCATAAACGTCTTTTTATAGACGTATCGGCATTCATCACAGGGATTATCTTAGTGATTGGATTTTCTTCTCCACCCGCAGCGCCATTCTCATACTTGAGGCTTATCGGATTGGTTTTGCTATTCATTCTTTTTATTCTCGCTGTAATCATTTTGCGCTGTCCTCACTGTGGAAAACACGTTCCAGATACAATGCCGATGAAAACACATTATTGCCCTCATTGCGGACATTCACTAGACTGACGCATAGCAAACAGACGACCCTATCATATGACCGTCTATTTAGGTGTAAACATGTTATCAAATTAGCAGACAGCAGCTTTGGAAAAAGCATATAAAAACGCAAGCCGGGAAAATTCTACCGGCTTGCGTTTTTTCATGTTATCCTAAAAAATCTCAAGCTTTGACGGCACTGTTTTCATACATACAAAAACGGTAGCGAAGCCCTTCGTGCTCTTGCGGTTCACCTGTCTGAGCCAAAGCCCAGCCCGGCTCTTTGGTCAAATCGGGGAAGTAGGTGTCCGCCGGAGCGATAGCGTCTACATGCGTGACATACGCGCGTTTGCAGTACGGCAAAAGCGCACGGTAAATGCCCGCGCCTCCAATCACCATCACGTCATCCTCAGCGTAAGTGCGAACCGTCTTTCGCACTTCGTCAATGCTTTGGCACACCTGTGCGCCTTCTACGGTATAATCCGGGTTTTGCGAAAGCACAAGATTGGTGCGGTTTTTCAGCGGCTTTCCCCCCGGCAGACTTTCCAGCGTTTTACGCCCCATGACCACCACTTTTCCCTGTGTCATCGTGCGGAAATACTTCATGTCCTCGGGAATGGAAAACAGCAAATCGCCCTCTTTGCCAATGCCCCAGTCGGCACCGACAGCAACAATCAAATCCATGTTGGTTCCTCCTTATTCCGCCACGGGAATTTTGTGGTCAAATGCGTGGTACTGATAATCGTCCAAACGGAAATCATCCACGGTAAAGCCGTAAAAATCCTTGACCTCGGGGTTAATCCAAAACTTCGGCGCGGGGTACGGCTCACGGGTGAGCATTTCTTTTACCATGTCCACATGGCGGTCATAAATATGCGCGTCGGCAATGACGTGCAAAAGCTCGCCCGCCTCTAAACCGCTCACCTGTGCGAACATGTGAACCAGCACGGCGTACTGGCAGACATTCCAGTTGTTGGCGGTCAGCATATCCTGCGAACGCTGATTCAGTACAGCATTTAAGCGGTTGCCCGATACGTTCAGCGTTAAGCCGTAGGCACACGGGTATAAATTCATTTCGTGCAGGTCGGCATGAACATAAAGATTGGTCATCATGCGGCGGGAGGCAGGATTGTGGCGCAAATCATATAATAAACGGTCCACTTGGTCGAACATGCCTTCTTTATATTGGTGCTTCACACCCAGCTGATAGCCATAAGCCTTACCGATGGTGCCGTCCTCTCCTGCCCATTGATCCCACACATGGCTGTTTAAATCGCAAATGCGATTGGACTTTTTCTGCCAAATCCACAGCATTTCATCAATGCAGCTGCGAAACGCCGTGCGGCGTAAGGTCATCGCGGGGAATTCTTCATATAAACGATAGCGGTTGACAATACCGAAGCTTTTCACCGTGTGTGCCGGTGTGCCGTCCGCCCAGCGCGGGCGAACCTCCAGCTCGGTATCCCATACACCGTTTTCTAAAATCTCTTGACAGTTTTGGCGAAAGCGCTCGTCTGCGTAGCTCATCCTGATTTCCTTTCTGTGCGGGCACCGTGTGCCGTCGTTTGTCATTCGTAAAATTATCATATCAAATTTTACTCCCAAAGGAAAGCGATAGAGTCACACTCAAATGATTTTTTCATGATTTCATCGACAGAAAGGCTGTTGCTTTGTCTTGACGAACCCCACGCAATCTTGTATAATAACATAGGTTTCGTATTTTTATCAAAACCAATATCCGGGTGTAGCGCAGCTGGTAGCGCGCCTGCTTTGGGAGCAGGATGCCGGGAGTTCGAATCTCTCCACTCGGACCACCTTTTTTCAAAAAAACCGCCCAAACAGGCGGTTTTTTGCGTTTTATATTCAGTCTTATCGGTTTAGTGATTATGTTTATCTATGATGTAAAGATAAAAATACAATATCACAAAGTTTATTATGAGAACCTATCTTTGGATTATACAAAGCTCTTCGTCGCCTTGAGCAGTACCTCTTGTCTGGCTCTCGTGATTTGGCACAGCCAGATACAAAGAGACCCAACTTACCTCTATTTTTCGCTAAAGTACGCATCTGTGATTTTTCCCATATGTGCTAATCTAGATCGGATGGCACCTCTGCTCCTTCCATGTTCCTTAGCAATGTCAGAAATGGTCATTCCTGAGTCAAATTTGTCCAGCAATGCTTCTTCCTCAATATCTGTCCAGGGCTTTCCTGCATTGCACGGTGGATTTTTTTGGGATAATGGAATTGCCTTCAAAACCTCATGAAAAGCCCTTATCATTTCAGGCTGATTACATACATGGTTTTGAGGTAAAATTTCTCCAGTAAAAGGATCAATCCCGTCAGCCAAAGTTGATAATAGCTCTTTTGCTCTCGTAATATCCATTTATTAGCTCTCCCTTATTCCTTTGCATAGATCTTTTTGAAGTTTACTCCGTTTAGCCACTTTTATTATGTGTATCTCCTTCAATTCTTTCAGTATTTTTCCTCAAGTTTTCATGATATCCCTACAAGCTGAGCCGAGTGTAGAAAATTATAAATTTATTCTATTCCTAGATCATGGCTGCTACCTCTGTCGTTTACCCCACTACCAATTTATTTGTTTTCTTCAAAAACTTTGCAGGAATCGGTTTGTCTAACTTCCATGTAATATTCATAGGCTTACTCCCCTCGTGTCTTACATACTCAACCGTTCCTAGAAAGGTATAAGCCGCTGTCCCTCCTGTTGCTCGGTCCGTCTTAAACTCCCGAACAAATAACAGAACTTTACTTCCTCGTTCCCTGTGGTGGATATATCTCTGCCCCGTAGGCGAATTTGCTGCTGTCGTGCTCTGACTTTGCCAGTGAAATAGGCTCTCGTTGATAGAGTAGTCGTTATACATCGTGGTGGGGGAATAGTCCTTATCTGCCTTATTCAGCGTCACGAAGAACACATCCAACTGTTTGTCTGGCAACCACTTTACTCCTTCGCGCACCGTGGCCGGTTTCATAAAATCCATTGCTACCAGCAGTTGGTCACGAGTATAAGTGCAGTGGAGATCTAGCGGGCAGTCAAAGCCCATATCTACCGGTTCATCAATGAAATCAATCTGCTCATACCGATAACGGAGCAGCTCCAGAAGTTCGCTTAACATCACCGGGCTATTCGATAGCGAATAGAAATTCTGCTTCACCTCATCTGATGTCCAGCTTTCTGCGGCCTTGCCCCAGACCGTCACATAGAACATCTGGAGCATCCGCTGTTCCACTTTTTTCAGCGCTGTCAAGTCCACACGGCTTAGACAGGGTAGCAATTCCCGTAAAAAGCGAATCCAGCGCCTAGAGTCTATAACAGCCAATCGGGAAAGGGCTTTAGCGATGAGCTCCTCCAGTGGTTCGCTAAAATCGTCAATTGCACCCGCTCTGGCACACATTCGCGAAAAAGAACAGAATTTATAAATTGCCTTGGAGTCTAAGTGATAATAGTTTAGAAAGTTGGCTAGCGTTAGCTCCATTCCGCTATCCTCGCTAAAGCTGGCCACCCGGGACACCAGCCCGGCGGTATTGCCGTAGGAGGCACGGATATTATCCAAAATATATTTGGCGGCTTTTTTCTCCAGTTGTATGTAGCACCCTTTGGGTGCGCAGATAAATCCGTCCTTAATCTCGTGAGTTACACTTCGAGTAGTATTAGACAACAAGGCAGCAAACTTATCTTCGAAATTATACCGTCTATTGGCCTGGCCAATAAAGTCGAGCACCGTCAGGCACTCTTTATCTTCCGCAAGCCGCAGGCCACGTCCGAGCTGCTGGAGAAAGACGGTCAGAGACTCAGTGGGCCGCAGGAACAGTACCGTATTGACCTCCGGGATGTCTACGCCCTCGTTGTAAATATCTACCACAAAGATGAAACGGACTTCTCCGCCTACCAGCCGTCCTTTGGCGGTTTTTCTCTCCTCATCGGAAGATTTTCCGGTCAGGAAGATGGACGGGATTCTATGCTCATTAAAGTAGTGACACATGAACTCCGCATGTTCAACAGATACACAAAACCCCAGCCCTTTTACCTCATCAATATCGGTTACATACTTCAGAAGCGAGGACACCACCAGATCGGCACGGCGGTTGGCCACGGCGCCGCTGAGGGTGTAAAGATTGGAAAGTTCGCCTTTATCATAGCCGCCGGCACTCCATTTCAGAGTGTTCAGATCCACCGTGTCGGTGATGCCAAAATACTGGAAGGGACACAGCAGCTTGCGGTCGATCGCCTCCGGCAGCCGGATTTCCGCGGCAATGCGGTTGCTAAAATAAGACAGAACACTCTTGCCGTCCATACGCTCCGGGGTGGCGGTCAGGCCCAATAAGATTTTAGGCTGATAGTAGGACAATAACTTCTGATATGTAGGCGCCGCTGCATGGTGGAACTCGTCTACCACGATGTAGTCATAGAAATCCGGGGTGGTTTTCGCGGCAAAATCTTGGGAGTTGAAGGTCTGAATGGACAAAAACAGGTGGTCGATACTCTCCGGTCGGTAGCTGCCCACAAACAGTTCCCCGAAGTTGGTGTCCTTCAAAACCGCCCGGAAGGTGTACAGACTCTGCCGCAAAATCTCCTCCCGGTGTGCCACAAAGAGCAGCCTACAGGGCTTACCAGAATGCTGCTTGCAAAAACGCTTGTAGTCCAAGGCAGAGATCACCGTCTTGCCGGTGCCGGTTGCGGCCACCACCAGGTTGTGGGTATAGCCCCGGACGGTGCGCTCCGCCTCCAGCTTGTCCAGGATCTCCTGCTGGTAGGAGTAGGGCGCGATATCCATGGTATACACTTCGGCGTTGTTGGCCTCGAAGTATTTTTCCGCTTTTAGAGCCAAGGCCAAACGCTCTTTCTGCTCTTCAGAGTAGTACTCAAACTCGCTCGAATTCCAGTAACTCTCAAAGGTGGCAGCAATCTTGTCAATGGTCTCGGGCAGATCTCGGCGAGTGATCTTCACGTTCCATTCTAGGCCGCTGGAAATGGCGGCATTGGACAGATTGGAGGAACCAACATAGGCAGTAGTGAAGCCGGTATTCCGATAAAAAACGTATGCCTTGGCATGGAGGCGGGTGCGTTTTGTATCATAGCTGACTTTGATTTGAGCATTTGGCAGTATTCGCAGCTCTTCAATTGCCTTCACATCGGTAGCCCCCATATAGGAGGTAGTGATAATCCGCAGCTGGCCCCCATTTTGGGTAAACTCCCGCAGCTCATCTATTAGAAGTCGCAACCCACTCCACTTGATGAAAGATACAAGCATGTCAATACAATCGGCGGAAATAATCTCCTTTTTCAGCTCGGTATACATCTGTGGCTCATAAATCGCTCCCGTGAAAAGACTGCTCTGGGCAATAGACGTCTCCGGTCGGCCTAGGTCGGCCGCCGTTTTTCCCACAGCTAAGCGGGGATCGTTCTCTTTTAGAAGTGCAAGAAGCTGCTCGGCCCGCTGGTCAACGCTCAATGCGGCAAAGTCAGCTTCCTGTGTGATATTCTGAATGAGGGTTACAATCCGGTTAGCAAGGCTGATCTGTGCGGAAATGTCTCCACCATTGTCCACCACATTTTCCAAGCCTTTCTGCACCACATTCGCCAGATACTGAGCCAGCACTTTGGAAGCTTCTGCCTTATCAATGGGCGCAACCGATTTTCTGGCGGCGGGAATCCCCAAAAGCTCACGGTTCAAGGCAGCATTGATGACTTGTTCATAAAGGCCGGCGGATAACATATCTAACACTCTTTTCATATTTTTCTTTCTAATCTACGTTGTATTTAGAGTATAACCGGAATCCCCAAATTCTACAAGATTTTATTGGAAAATATTAACAAATTTTTATTGTATTGATGATATTGTTCTGCTATCATTTCAAAATCAGCAAGATACTCTCTATTCTTGTAAACTTTAAATTACTGCTTGTGCGATTTTTTGCAAGTGGTAACCATAACTTATCGGAAACTGCCATTCCTATTCCTCGTAAGCATCTCCTCGTGGTCTGCCCTTTCTTTTTGTTTGTATATATGAAAATCATGTCCATATTTTCAATCATATAGCGAAACCTTTTGAAAAGTGATATAGTTTTCGTATGTAATGTTTTTGGAAAACAGATCCAGACCATATTTACTTGTAAAACTGCAATTCAATACTTGCGTATACTGATACAAAATACAACGCCCAATAGTTATTCGACAAATGAAAATATCAATTATATACTACCAAAGGAGCTTCTGTATATGCATATTCCGAGTGAACGAATTCGAAAAGAGATGATTAGCGAAGATGGGCGTGTATGGTATGTGCCGGCCAACTACGGGGAAGAAACCGCAATTTTAATCAAAGCCCCAACACCAAGCCTCAAGGCTCTCATTGCCGGATGCTCTCTTCAATTAACATTTGGAAAAGCAGACAAATATTTGTGCATTGGAGCTATCATTTGTGATGTTCCTGATGCGCCTCTTATTCTTTCAAGCATACAGCACAACCTAGAAGAACACCTTGCGTTGTTACGTATTTTAAGAGATGGTCTATCGCCTATCTTCTTATTCAATGAAATGGATGTATGCGTTGCATGGGCCAACGCGACACTTGCACAGTTAGATGCCTCTAAAGTTTCCGCTTTTATTGGGAATGCTTCTACGTTATATGTCGGCCCATTCACAGCAACAACATTTCACGCTCTCGATTGCTTTGAATTTTCTGTCGATTCTATACAGAATTATCCTAATGCTTCCAAGATACCCGTTCAACAACTTTCGGTATCCATTGATTCTTGGTGTACTATTACCTCCTATTTTTACAGTGAGAGTAATGTTGAATCTGTTACGATTAGTGATTTGGATGAGGGGCGCTCTTTCGAGAAAACAATTTGGGCGACTTTGTCATCAGTATTTCCAAATTCGTTATTTGAAAATCCTAAAATTTTAAATGGCGAAAAAATTCGGGAATTTACAGACGTTTTTGCGTTCTACCAATATGGAAGTTTTCTTATTGAAGCTAAAGATTTATCCGTCTTGTCTGCTGGCTTTCAACGAATACAATCCCGCCGTGTATCGGGAATTAAAAAACAAGTGAAGAAAGCGATTGGCCAATTAGTGGGCGCTTGCAAAGACTTTAGAGATGGCAAAAAAATTTTTAGCGCTGATGATGTCGAGATATGCGTAGAGCGCTTAAAACCACCACATTGTATTATTCTAATAGCAGAGCTTCCTGTTGCAGGCGACTGGGAAGAAATTGTTATGTTATTGTGTAATGCAATGAAAGAAACCAAGGCTTTTTTCATTTGCTTGATTTACGAGAACTTATCACGCTCTTAAAGGGAAGTTGCGGAAATCCTGCCTTGTTCGATTACAACCTAATGCAACGAGGAAAGCTGTTTTGGGAAGCTAAAAGTATTTTTATACGCAGTGAACCATCATCAACTAATCCCATGAAATAAAGAAATCGCTATACCGCATTCCATTACACCCTCTATTTCCATAAATTAGCAGTGTACTAATTGATTCCACCAGAAGTCCAATCCGCACTACAATTTTTTCAAGGCTTCACGTGTTGTTCTCCTCCTCTCAAAGCCTTGTCCCCTTCTTTTAAAGCATGTATAATGAAAAGCAAATGACCAACAAGGAGAACCGCCATGATTCGTGAGATTTGCAAAGATGAAATGTTTCTTGCCCAAAAAGCCGAGCCTGCCACGCCGGATGACCTTGCCATTGCCGCCGACCTTTTAGAAACGCTGGTGCATCATCAAGAGGGCTGCGTCGGCATGGCGGCCAACATGATTGGCGTAAACAAACGCATCATTGCCTTTGAATCAGACGACGGGTACATGGTGATGTTCAACCCCCAAATCGTCAAAAAATCAGGCCCTTATAAGGCGCAGGAAAACTGCCTTTCTCTTGTCGGCACACGCCCGGCCAAGCGCTGGAAATCCATCAAAGTGCGCTGGCAGAACGAAAAATTTCAAGAGCGTCAAAAGACCTTTACCGGCTGGAGGGCGCAAATTATCCAGCATGAAATTGACCATTGCGAGGGCATTCTGATATGAAACAGCTCTACATCCACGGGCTCGGCCAAACGCCCGCTGTTTGGCATCCTGTTTTGCGTCTGCTGAACACCTCGGCAGACTGCGCGGAACCCGACCTTGCTTCTCTGGTTTGCAATCAACCGGCGACTTACGCCAATCTTTACAGCGCCTTTGCCCGGCTGTGTGACGAAAGCGAGGCAAAGCTTGCGCTCTGTGGCCTTTCACTGGGCGGCGTTCTTGCGCTTCACTACGCCGTAGAGCATCCCGAACGTGTGGGCGCTCTTGTTCTCATCGCGCCCCAATATAAAATGCCGAAGCGTCTTTTACAAATACAGAATGCATTGTTTCACCTCATGCCTGCATCTATGTTCGGGGAAACCGGTTTTTCCAAAGCACAGTTTATTCAGCTGTGCGGCAGCATGACAAATTTGGATTTTACTGCCGCCCTCCCCCGCATCTCCTGCCCCACCTTGGTAATTTGCGGCAGCCGCGACCACGCCAACAAAAAGGCTTGTACCCAACTTGCACAGCTTGTGCGCGGGGCCGAGTTTGCCATGATAACGGGCGCCGGACACGAGCTGAACCGCGAAGCACCCCAGCCGCTGGCAAAGCTGCTGCAAAGCTTTTATACCAAAGCGGTAACGGGCGATTTGCACGATTGAGCTGATCGCCCAAAAACGAGAAATCACAGGAGGCTTCCCACGATGTTTCAAGATAAAATTGCCGTTGTCACCGGCGGTGCAAAAGGCATTGGCAAAGCCATTGCCGAGGAATTTCGCAAGGCGGGTGCAAAGGTATGCATCATCGACCTGTTAGATAACGATGGCTTCACCGGCGACCTTGCCGAGCAAACCGTTTTGGAGAATTTTGCCCGCAAAGTGATTGCCGAGCACGGTCATGTAGATTACCTCATCAATAACGCCTTACCCTTGATGAAAGGAATTGACGAATGCAGCTATGAGGAGTTTAACTACGCGCTGCGTGTTGGCGTGACTGCCCCCTTTTATCTCACAAAGCTTTTTGCGCCGCACTTTGCGCCCGGCGCGGCCATTGTGAACATTTCTTCGTCCCGCGACCGCATGAGCCAGCCCCAAACGGAAAGCTATACGGCGGCGAAAGGCGGCATTTCCGCTTTGGCCCATGCGCTTGCCGTCAGCCTTGCGGGAAAGGTGCGGGTGAATTCGATTTCTCCCGGCTGGATCGACACGGATTACACCGTCTATGAAGGTGCGGACGCTATCCAGCATCCCGCCGGGCGGGTAGGAAATCCGCTGGATATTGCCCACATGGTGCTGTATCTCTGTTCGGACAAAGCCGGATTTATCACCGGCGAGAATATTTGCATCGACGGCGGCATGACCCGCCAAATGATTTATCACAACGACTTCGGCTGGACGCTGCAAGGAGGGGAAACGGAGTGAAAACGGCGATTTGCTATTATTCCCATCATCATCAAAACACGCTGAAAGTGCTGGAGGCCATCGCCGCCGAGAACGAAGTGGATCTGATTGACGTGATCACTCGGCAGACGGTAAGGCTGGACGAATACGACTGCATCGGCTTTGCGTCCGGCATCTACGGCTTTGAATTTCACAAAGGCGTGGTGGAGTTTGCGCGGCAATATCTGCCCGCGGGCAAACCTGTCTTTTTCGTATATACCTACGGCGGGGCAAAAGGTACGGGCGCAAAAGCGGCAGCCGAGATTGCCAAGGAAAAGGGCTGCCCGGTGCTGGGGGAGTTTGGCTGCAAAGGCTATGATACCTTTGGGCCGTTCAAGCTGGTGGGCGGCATTGCCAAGGGGCACCCGGACGAGCAGGACTTCGCGAACGCCCGTAAATTTTACTGCAAAATAAAAGAATTTTTTGAAAAATAAAGTTTTATTCCCTCTGGCATAACCAAAAGGAGGTTATTCTATGTTTGGTCCAAATCCGAACGCGGTTCATCCCAATGAAAACCTACCCAGCATTTGTTACATCAAGAATGTGATTACTCGCGCGAACATTCAGGTAGGTGAGTACACTTATTATGATGATGCTGACACTAGAGGCGAAGATTTTGAGGCACATGTCACACACCATTATGAATTTATTGGTGATAAGCTTATCATTGGGAAATTCTGCGCCATTGCAAAAGGTGTTGAATTTGTGATGAATGGAGCCAATCATCGCATGTCATCAATTTCCACTTATCCATTTAATATTTTTGCTCACGGCTGGGAAAAATGCACTCCCAAATTAGAAGATCTCCCCCTAAAAGGCAATACCATCGTTGGAAATGATGTATGGATTGGACAAAATGTCACGATTTTGCCTGGCGTTCACATCGGTGATGGCGCTGTTATCGGAGCAAATTCCATTGTCGCGAGCGATATCCCACCATATACCATTGCTGCCGGAAATCCTTGCCGAGTAATTCGCCCCCGCTTTAACCCAGAGCTGATAGACTATCTTCTCCGGCTCCAATGGTGGAATTGGAGCGCCGAGAAAATCTTTGAAAATTTAGATACGTTGTGCAGCGGTGACCTCGAAAAAATCCGCTCTATCGCATTGTGATGGAAAGAATCTCGTGAAACTTGCCCATCTCTCCGGCACGCATGGTCTACTTAGTCCCGAAGTGCTTGAGCTTTTAAGGCAGAAAGATGCAATTCTTCACTCCGGCGATGTCAACCGCCGGGAAATCGCCATGATGATGTCCGAAATCACAGACGGCAAGCTGGGCAAGCTGAGTGTTGAAAAAATCGTAATTCCGCATGACGGCTGCAAGAGGTGACCCGATGGAATTAGGACTTACTTTTCCGCTTCAGCGGTTTTTAAAAATACCGCCGCCGCCCTATGGGACAGAGTCCGACCGGCGTTTGTGCTGGGATTTGCACTGCATTGACCTGCAAGGGCGCAAGTGTCTGCTGGCGGTTCATTGCCACAGCCGCTATACCTTTGTACGTTTTGACGTTACGCCTTTTCAGTGGGCCGATATTCCCGGATTGTTCCGGCAAGGAGCAGCCGAAAGCTTGCTGGCTGCCGGATTTACGCAGCAGCAAATCACAGATTCCGGGCTTTTTTCCAAAGCCGCCATCATCACCCGCACGCATGGCCGCCGTGAAGTGGCTTTTTTGAACCGCGCTTGGGAGGACGTACTGAGATTGGATTCCTTTTTAGATCCATCCAGCCAAGCACAGCCTCTGCTGGAATATGCTGTGAATACCCAACCCAGCCGATGTGTAGGCTTCGAGGGGCTTGGCACGTCCCTTGCCCGCATGACCGCACTGATGGAGTTGAAATGACGCTCTAATAATATTATATTGATTAAAAACAAGCCATCCCCCAATGCTGCACACACTTTACTGTGCAGCATTGGGGGATGATTTTTTATGATTCTTCTGGCAAAATACGCTCGATTGGCTTGCCTTTTGCCAGCTCGTCTACCAGCTTATCCAGCCGGCGGATTTCGCGCATCAAAGGGTCTGCAATTTCTTCTACTTTCACGCCGCACACCTTACCTGTAATCAAAGTTCTTTTTGGGTTCATCGCAGGTGCACTGCGAAAGAAATCGCCATAACAAATCTCCGATTGCTCCAGTCTGTTCAGCTCTGTGGGCGTATATCCGGTGAGCCATTGCGTTACTTGGTCAACTTCACTTCGCGTTCGGCCTTTTTTCTCTGCTTTATTCACCAAAAGCGGATAAACTTTTGAAAACAACATTTGGGTAATATCTGCGCGAGGCATAACATCTCTCCTTCTCTATCCTAACAAACAACGGCCATTCGATGCTTTCAGCGGTAAAACAAGCTCGGAACGGCATGGCGTACCGCTGTAAAATATCGCTTTGCCGCCATGCGCGGCGGCAATTTGTTTCACAAGCCGCAGGCCGGTGCCGTGTGGTGCGCCGCCGTCCGGCGCAAATGCTTGCGGCTCTTGCGATGGACGCGCGCTGGCTTCGTCGCCGCCCTCCACCCAAATTACAAGCTGCTTGTGTTCCGCTTTGGCTCCCAGCCGGATCGCGCCGTCCGGGGCGTTATGGCGCACACTGTTTGTCAGCAAATTATTCAGCGCCCTGCGCAGCAAAAAGGGGTCTGCTTCCATTTGCGGCAGAGGTGTTTCGGGCATCTGCATCTCAAAATCAAAGCCTTCGGCCATTCCGCCATTGAGAAAATCTGCCGCCGTTTGGCGCAAAAACACTTCGGGGCAAAGGGTTTCTTTGCGCAATGGCTGCATTTCTGAGTCAAGGCGCATTGTAAGGTTTAAGTCGTTGACCAAATCCCGAATCACTTCACTTTGTGCCCGGATAGCAGAAATCTTCCGCTTTTGCTGCGGCGCAAGGCCGGGTGCATCCTCCAGCTGTGCGGCATATCCCATAACGACTGAAAGCGGTGTGCGAATGTCGTGGGATACGCCGTTAATCCACCCGGAGCGGGCAGCGTCGCGCACTTGCTGGCTTTGCCGCGCCCAGCGTCGCACCGCGAAAGCCGCCAATCCAAGCACGCCCCCCAGCGCTAAGAGAAAACCGCCTAAAAACCAAAACGGGGTTTGCAGCAGGGTGCTTGTCTGCATGGCAATATCATGCTTCCACACACTGCCTTTGGGCGCGCCCACCACAAGCAGCCCATCCTCACGCACCCAGCACCGAACAGGATAATCGTTTAAATACCAGCGGGTAAACGCCGCCACATCCGACAGGGTGTACTGCTGCGGTACATCGTCGGGCTTTTCAAACGACCACACCACCCGGCCCTCCTCGTCGAGCAGCATCATCCAGCTGCCCGGTTCAAGGAGCGCTTGCCCGCTGAAGGAATACTGCGTTTTATCCCACACCAGTGCTTCAGAAAGCTGCGAGGGCGGCGTGTCCCAATCGCGGCCTCCGCTTGAATTATAGGAAACAAAGGCGAACATGCCCACCAGCGCAACAGCGGCAATCAGCAGAGCCGACAGCGTTACCAGCAGAGCGCCTTTTGCAGCACTGCGCCATTTCATCGCGTTTCCTCCCGTTTCAGCCGGTAGCCCAGTCCGCGTACCGTCAGCAAAAATTGCGGATGGGACGGCGACGGCTCAATTTTTTCCCGCAAGCGGCGAATGTGTACCATAAGCGTGTTTTCATAGCCGACCAGCGGCCCTTCCCACAAAGCGCTGCACAGCGCGTCGATGGTAACAATATTGCCCTGCGCATCCCACAGCTTTTTGAGCAGGGCGAATTCCTTGGCGGTCAGCGCCGTTTCCGCGCCGTTTCGGCAAACGGTTCCCTTGCCCCAATCAATTTGTAGCTCGCCCAGACGTGCACCGGCGGGAGAATCGGGATAAACACGACGCAGCACCGCTTGAAGGCGCAGCAGCAATTCTTGGGGCAAAAAAGGCTTTGTAATATAGTCGTCCGCACCCAGCCCCAGCCCGCGCAGACGCGCTTCGTCCTCATCGCGAGCCGAGAGAAACAGCACCGGAATATCCCGCATTTGCCGCAGGGTGCCGAACAGAGAAAAGCCATCTCCGTCGGGCAGCATCACGTCCAGCAGCACCGCATCCGGCACACTCGCCTGAAATTGCGTGACCGCGTCGCGGCACGAGAGCGCGGAAAATGTTTCATAACCCGCTTGCTTTAACATTTCGCCCACCATGTTTTGCAGGACGGGTTCATCATCGACAATCAGAATTTTGCGGGCCACATTTGCGCCCTCCTTTGTGTTTCACTGCTTTTATTATAGAAAAAACGTGTGCTGCCGTCCAGCGCCATCGGGGAGATTTCAGGTAAATGTAAGGATAGCTTCATGGGCGTGTAAGGCAGGCATGATACGATGATGTCACAAAGGAGGCTTTGCCATGAATATCATCGAAACAACCGATTTATGCAAGCAATATGGCAGTGCCCTGCGCGTGGCACATTTACATTTAACTGTACCGGAGGGCAGTGTTTACGGCTTTTTAGGGCCAAACGGCGCGGGAAAATCCACAACGTTAAAAATGATTTTGGGGCTGGTGCGCCCCACAGCGGGCAGCATTGAGGTGCTGGGAAAGCCTATGGACAGCCCTCACCGTTTGGCGGTGCTGCGGCAGGTAGGCAGCCTGATTGAAAGCCCCAGCTACTATGGTCACTTAACCGGCGAGGAAAATTTACGCATTGTGCAAACGCTGCGCGGTGTGCCGGAGAAAAACATCCGCGAGGTGCTGCAAATTGTACGTCTGGACGGTCAGCGCGAGAAAAAAGTGGCGCACTACTCTTTGGGGATGAAGCAGCGTCTCGGCTTGGCCGCAGCCCTGCTGGGGTATCCGAAACTGCTGATTCTGGACGAACCAACCAACGGGCTGGACCCGGCGGGCATTCAGGAGATGCGTGAGCTGATTTGCGATTTGCCGCGCCGGTTCGGCATGACTGTGGTGGTGTCGAGCCATCTTTTAAGTGAAATCGACCAAATGGCAGACCATGTTGCCATCATTCGGGAAGGCGAGCTGGTGTTTCAAGATACCTTGCAAGCGCTGCACAGCCGAAGCTGCCGCCATTTAGCGATGAAAACCACAGACAACGAAAAAGCCCTGCGGCTGCTGAAAAAGCAGTCGCTCTCCTGCCAAGAACAGGAAGGTTATGTCATTCTGCCCGTTCTCCGCGATGAAGCCACCGCGAAACTCAGCTGCTTTCTTGCCGAGCAGCACCTTGGCATTGTACGGCTGGAAGAACGGCAAAAGAGCTTAGAGGACATCTTTTTGGAGCTGACGGGAAAGGCGGTGAGCCTGTGAAACTGCTGGGCTTAGAATTTTACAAATGCCGCCGCCGAAAAATTGTTCTTTTATGTGCGGCTGTGCTGGGGATAGAAGTGTTTTGGATGGCCGCGACCATTTCCCGGCAAGACCAAGACACTTTGCAGCAAGGGTGGATGATGCTTTTGTACAATTTGGCCATGGTGGATGCCATTGTACTTCCCTTGAGCGTGGCCACTCTCGCCAGCCGAAACTGCGAATTAGAACACAAAGGAAACACTTGGAAACTGCTGGAAACAATGGTTTTGCCGGGCAGACTTTATGCGGCAAAGCTGTGCTGGGGAGCGCTGATTTTGGCCGCACTGCTTATCCTTCGTTCGGGCGTGTTTCTCGCCATGGGCATCCTGCTGCGCTTTCCCGGCGAAGTTCCATGGGGGCGTTTTGCCGTATTCACGCTGATTTCGTGGGCAGTATCTATGATGGTTTATGCGCTTGGTCAAGGGCTGTCACTGCGTTTTGCCAATCAAGCACCGGCGTTAATCTGCGGTATTGCAGGAAGTTTTCTCGGCATTCTTTCTATGCTGTTTCCCCCGGCGCTTATACGCTGTGTGCCGTGGGGCTATTATGGGCTGCTGGCACTGGCGGGCATGGACTGGAACAAAGCCACGCGCATCACACGCTTTTTCTGGCAGTGGCCTTCCCCTGTTGACCTTGCCCTGCTGGCAATCTGGGCGGCGGCATTTGTGACCGTTGGGCGCACGCTGTTTTTAAAAAAGGAGGTCTAACCCATGCTGTTTCGTTGTTTGAAAGCGGAAGTGCAAAAGTGCCGCCGCTCGCCTGTTTGGCTGGCGTTTTTCATTCTGCCCGTCTTTCCTGCCATTTTGGGAACGGGAAATTATTTAGCCAATCCCGAAGCGCTGGAAAACGGCTGGTACAGCCTTTGGGGGCAGCACACCTTGTTTTCTTCCATGTTTTTTCTGCCCGCTTTGCTGAGTGTGTTCTGCGCATGGCAGTGGCGGCTGGAACACACCGACCATAATTGGAACAGTTTTCTCACCGCGCCGGTTCCTGTGCGCGATTTATATGGAGCGAAGCTGATCTTGGCCGGCGCAATTTCGCTGCTGGCCGAAGGTTGGATTGGCGCGTTGTTTTTGCTCAGCGGAAAGGCGGCAGGGCTGTCCGGCCCGGTTCCGCCTGAACTGCCGGAGTGGCTGCTTTGCGGTGCGCTGGGCGGTGTTTGCGTATGCGCGGTGCAGCTGTTTCTCAGCATGGTCATCCGCGCTTTTGCGCCGCCGGTCGCGTTCAGTTTGGCGGGCGGCATTCTTGGCCTTTTGATGACGGCGCAGGGCTTGGGCTATGCCTTCCCCTATTCGCTGCTTTGCATCGGGATGCGCGCGAATAACCCGCAAATGAAGCTTTCCATACTGCCGTTTTTGCTTTCTGTATTGGCGTATACCATTGGGTTTATGCTTGCGGCACTGCGGTATCTGCGTCGGCATGACGCAGCAGCAGAGTAACAAAGGACAGAAAAACGCGCCGAGCCTTATCAAAGGCTCGGCGCGTTTTTAACGCCGCTTGCGCCAAGGGGGGAAGGAAAGCAGCGCAAGGCGTTACGGTTTTTTGTAGCCGCATTTGGGGCATACGCCGTTTTCGTCCAGCGCAATGCCGCACAACGGGCAGCGGTCAATTTCATTGTGGGTGGTAAAGTCTGCCGTGGCTGCATTCACGCCGCTGGTAAAGGTAATTTTGGCGATGTTCAGCTTATCTTTCAGCAGGTCATACACAATTTTAATCATGCCCTCTACGGTCATGGTTTCCTTGGTGACCACCAGACGGCAGTCCGGGTAAGCGGTGGCCAGCTCTGTTTGAAAGGCGGGGCCTTTCATCTGATTTTGCGGTGCGCCGTCGCGGATGCCCTGCTCCTCGTATACTTTGAGAATGGCGGGAAGCAGCGGGTCGTCCTCGCGCAGAATTAACGCATGGTCGAAATTCTTGAGAACCTCCCAAGCGGTCTTTTGAATTTCGTTGCAGGGGAACACCATATTGACGCCGGGGTTCACCGTGTCCTCCACCTCGATGGTCAAAACACCGGTGTGACCGTGGAGATATTGCGCCTCTCCTTTAAATCCATAAAAACGGTGGGCATACTGTAAATCTAATGTTGTGATACTTCTCATGCAAAAACCTCCTTTAATTGAAATAGGGAAAGCCAAAAGGCTTTGTAACAAAATGGAATCGGTATTCTTTTTGTGTTTTTAGAAACATCCTAACTTTTTCTGCCTTGTCCATCTCTCTTTGTTTGGTCTTAGTATACTGGAAACCGCCCGCTGTTTTCCGTAACAATATCACTAAATCTTTAAAAAAATACAATATTTTTGCAAATAATTCTTTTCCGCAATCAGCACGGTTTCCGTCAAAGTATCGGTAAAGAGCTTTTGAGCTTCTGCTTCGTCGAGCTCTACCCCTTCGTTCATCGCCATTTCAAAAGCTTTTGCAATATAATCAGCCATTGCCTGCGTAACCACCGGGGTAATATCGGTGTAGGTTCTATTGACGTTTACCGTTGCGGTGTCACCCTCAATTTGGGTCTCGTTAACGGTATAGGTCATTTTTCCCGCAGAATCTTTCAGATACTGCACAAGCTCCTCGCTGCCCATTTCCTCGCCCAAGTCGTCTGTATCGACGCTCAAATCGGGCGGAACAACGCCTTCGGCAAAGCAAGCCGATGCGCTTTCCGAATCAAAGCTTTTCATGGCTTCACAAAATGCTGTTACCACATCCTTCGGCTTTCCCTGTGGGTCGCACGCCGCAAGGGACAGCGCCATGACGACCGCTGAAATCAGTCCTCAAATCTTTTTCCTATTGTCTTCTCCTTCTCCTTTTTGTTCCGTGCAGAGTACTCGGCTTCGCACTTTGCCAAAGGAAAACCCTTCCCCCATTCCCCGGCACTGCGCACAAGCATTGTCCTCTGCACAGCTGCAAGTTGTAGCATATCACACAAGATAGGCACAGTCAAAGCTCTTTTCCAAAAAGCTTTTTAAAACGTTATTTTTTGCAAAACAGCGTCACAATGCGCCCTGCTTTGTGCTTGCAGCTGACGCACCTGCTGCTCTGTCGCCGCTTTGCAAAACGGCGGCGTTTGCGCGGCTGGATACTGAATGAATGTATAGGTCTGCGCTTGTTCCGCCCAAGGGTCAAAGGCAGTCTCGGCCAGCGCATTGCCTGTTTCACAGAATAAAAAGGCCGCCTTTCCCTCACTTCTCCACGGGCGCGCCAACCGCAGAGAACCCGGCTCATCGGCAGAAAACATACATCGTTCAAATACCATGCCAAGCCCGTCTGCCTTCCCACTGGGTGCGGCGGCAAAGCCGCTTCTTTGGCCGACGGCGTGAATTTGGCAGCGCGAAAACACCGCGTCCGCCCCGCCGAACATAAAATCGACATCGCCCAAAATTTCACACGCCTCATAGTACTGGCGCGACGGCACGCGCGGGGCAAACTGCCGCGGGCCTAAAAAGCCGTCGGGCTGGCGCTCTTTGTCCGGCAGCGGACCCATAAACAGCGTATCTTGATACGATTTCAGCCGTACATTTTTGAGATGCGCCGTTTCGCTGTACACCGCCAGCGCAATGGCCTGCCCGTGCTGCTCGCCCCGTCCCGCCGTGTTTTCCACGGTTAAGTTTTCCATACACAGCAGCTTCCCGTCAAAACACGCGGTATAACTGCGAAACGTTCCTGTTTTGCGCCCGTCGGGATGCGGGTGAAACCCGCCGTCATGCCATCGGATGACGGTTTGATCCATCCCCTGTCCAATGATGCGCACCGCCGGGTGCTCACAAAACACCTTTTCCTCAAACACTTGGGCAGCTAAAACCAGCGTCAGCGGATGGGCCGGGTCGGAGGCGGAAAGAGCCGCGCCGATGGTGGCAAAATCACCGCCGCGGCCTACGCTTACCCGCTGCATAACGCTTGCAGAAACGCCGCTTCGGCTTTGCCGTTGTGCGGGTCGGCTTCTTCGCGAATGACATGCAGCGGTTTTTGACAAGCCTTTAACTGACTGAATAAATAAGGATAATCCACCACGGACTGCTCAAAGCCGCACTTTTTCAGCTCGCCGTTTTCCACACGAATTCCCTTCATGTGGACAACTTCAATGGCGCTGCCGAAATAGTCAAAACAGACATCCCACAACGCCTTTTGGCTGTGTACATGACGCGGCTGGAACAAGTTGACGGGGTCGAACGTAATGGCAAGCCACGGGGTGGCGAAGTCTTTCAGCAGCTGCTTTGCCAGCTGAGGGCTGGAAAGCGTGTGATAAAACACAGGTTCCACACACACTTTCAGCCGGTACTCCTCTGCCGTGGGCAGAATTTCCTCCAGCGAACGGTACAGGCTTTTCAGCGCGTCTTCGGGCGCGGCGTCCGGCTGTTTATGAAACGGGGTAGTTTCGGTGGCGACATTGGCCACACCCGTTTCTTTCGCCACCTTTAATCCGGTTAAAAACTGCGCCACCGCCTTGCTGCGCTCGGCTTCGTCTACCATGCCAAGCTCCATGTAAACGCCCAGCGTGTTGATGGCAAGCTTATTTTCACGCAGTGCCGCCGTGGTTTGCGCAACCATCTCGGGGGTTACGTCATCGTAACTCGACACCCCGGCAATCGCTTTTTGATAGGCCAGCATCACCGCTTGGTAGCCGTCTTTTGCAATGCGGGAAAAGAGCGCTTCGGGCGCATCTTTTCCGTAATCGTGACTGCGTACACCAACTGTCAGCATTCTTCTGCCTCCGCTTTTTCAATGTTCAAAATTTCAGTAAATGCCAGCACCAGCGGGCCAACGCCTTTTGCCTCATTTTCCACCACCGGCTCGCTGAAATAATACTCCAAACTGCCGTCGCGGTGGTCTTTTCCGCCAAGACCTGCCACCAGACAGATGCCGCCAAGGCGCAATTTTCCGTTTTCATCTTTTGAGAGATAACGTTCCGTTGTACCCCAGAAAGCTTTTTCGCCGTAAGCGCGGTAGCGTTTGGGCAAAAAGCCCAGACGCACGGCCTTCATCACGCCGTAAGCAAACAGCGCACTGCCGCTGGTTTCCAGATAGTTTTTCTCGTGGTCAGGCCGGTTGATAATTTGATAGAACATGCCCGACTCGTGCTGCCACGGCAGCCAAGCGTCCACCAGCGCACGCAGCTGTGCCTGCACGGTGCGGTATTCGTAGTAAAGCTGCTCGTCCATCACTTCCAGCGTGTCTACCAGCGCCACCACATACCAGCCCAGCGCACGCAGCCAGAAGTTTTCACTGCATCCCGTTTCGGGGTTGGCCCAGTACATCTCGCGGCTTTCGTCGTAGCCGTGATAGAATAAGCCCGTTTTCTCGTCGCGCATCAAGCGCACCACATTGCAGAACTGACGGAAACTGTCCAAGCAGCCGCGCATCCGATTGTACGTCGTTTCGTACTGTACATAGAACGGCTGCGCCATGTAAAGACCATCCAGCCAAACCTGATTGGGATAGATTTTCTTGTGCCAGAAATTGCCCTCTTTGGTGCGGGGCATGGTTTCCAGCTGCGAGCGCACCACGTCCATCGCTTTTCGGTATTTCTCTTTTCCCGTGCGCTCATATAAGGCAAACAGATTTTTGCCGGGGTTGACGTTGTCGAGGTTATGTTCTTCGGGCGAATAGGTGCGGATGCTGCCGTCCTCCTGCACATACCAGCCCACAAAACGGTCGGCAAAATCAAGATACTTTTGCTCGCCCGTCATACGGTGCAGCGCCAAAACGGCAGTCATCATGCAGCCGTCGATATAATTCCAGCGGTTTTCCTCGCCGCTGCGGATTTTTTCAATATTCCAAAGCGGGTTTTGTGCGTCGGAGCCTTCCAGCAGCTGATCCACATACTGTGCCAGCATGGTAATCGTTTCCTGATGTGTCATCTCTCTTTCCCCCTTAAACCGTTACATTCTTTTGCTCAAAGTGCTCCACGCCTTCGCACTGAATCGGCTCGCCGCGCCAGCCTTGAATCGTGACGTTTTCCAGTGTGAGGCAGCGCACATTGCGCGCCAGCATTCCAAGATGAGACACGTCGTCAAAATCATCCATCATCGCCGCTTGACCGGGCTGTGCATCTTCCGCAAAGGAAATAGAGAAATCCTTCATCGAAATGCGCTCGATGGGGCGTTCCGGCAGGCCGTAGAAGAAGCCGCCCGCCACTTCGCAGTTTTTGCAAACGATGTTTTCACATTCCAAACTTCCCACGGCGGGCGTCATTTTGTCTACCGGCAGTTTTTCTTTGCTGCGCACATGCTCGCTGTGGCCGTCCGGGTCGCAGAAATAGAACATGTTAATGACAAACGGCGTTTTTACTCCGTCCATGTGTACGTTTCTAAAGTGCAAATCGGTCAGCAGGCTGCAATCGCCGCGTCCGCGCCGTGTTTTCAGCCGCAGACCGCGGTCGGTGTTGTGCATCAGGCACTTTTCCACCCAAAGTCCATACACACCGGAAGAAATTTCACTGCCGACAACCACCGCGCCGTGGCCGCGCTCCAAAAGGCAGTTGCGGATTTGCAGATTGCGGCACGGCTGATGATGCACGGAGCCCATGTAATACTTGCCGCTTTTGATGGCAATGCAGTCGTCGCCGACAGAGATTTTCACGCCCAAAAGACGCACATTTTCGCAGGATTCCGGGTCAAAGCCGTCGGTGTTGGGCACATCGGGCGGGTTTTGAATCAGCAAATCAAGCACATCTACGCCCTTGCAGTAATACGGATGCACCGTCCAGCTGGGGCTGTTCTGCACCGTGACGCCCACGAGAGAAACGTTTTCGCAGCGGTTAAAAAACACCGTGCGCGGACGCCACGCAATGCGGCGGACAAAGCGGTTTTCCCACCAGTCGGACTCCTGCGCGTTGGCGTCGATAACGCCTTCGCCGATTACGGCGGTATTTTGAATGCCGATGCCGGTAATCAGCGAGGCAAAGCAGTCGATGGGGTTGCCCTCCCATGTGCCGAAGTTGATTTCCCGGTCATCGTCACCGATAATCATGCCCGGCAAAACGGGATATTTTGCACGCTCGCTTGCGCCCAGCAGCACAGCGCCTTTTTCCAGATAAATCGTGACGTTGGAGGTTAAAAACAGCGGGTAAGTCAAATAGCGGCCTTTCGGAAAATACACGGTGCCGCCCGCCGGGCAAGCGCTGATGGCCGCTTGCAGACATGCGGTGCATTCGGTTTTGCCGTCATTTGCCGCGTGAAAACGTGTCACATCCAAAAAGGCGGATTCCGCTTTCGTTTTAAAATGACACTCGCCGGCTTGTGTGCCGTCCTTTGCACTGACGCGGATGAAGTAAACGGTATCCGGCTGCAAGCGGTACAAAGAAAACACGTTTTTATTCCCTGTCATATACAGGGTATGATTGACGTACACCTCATACTCAAAGTCGGCATAGTACGGCGTATTGGTTTCAATTTCCAACACGGCCGCACGCGAAAAAATGGCTTGTACAGTCACTTTCAGCATAAAAAACCTTCCTATCCACCGCGTTTCGCGGTTGTTGTTGTTCAAGTTATTTGATATACTATTTTTAAAACACTGATTTTCCATTAGAACGGAGGGACAGCGGCATGGTGAGAGAAGTGGTCTTTGCACCACATTATGATTTTTTTGTAAGCTGGACGCGCCGTCTTAGACGACATAATATGAGCAGTTTTCACCTGCATCATAAATACGAAATTTACTATCAGTGTGAGGGTACACGCCGCTTTTATATTGATGATTCGGTATACAACATCAGCCCGGGGGGCATTGTTTTAATTCGGCCTAACGAAGTGCACAAAAGTGTGAATATTGACGATAACCCACACGAGCGATATGTGCTGAACTTCAGCGAACAATATCTGCAAAAATTATTTCAAACCTTTGAGGGCGTCGACTTTTTAGCATGTTTCCACGGCCGCATTCATGTGCTGAACGCGCCTCCCCAGCAGCATACGCGCATTGGCTATTTGATGAAACAGCTGTGGGAGCTGGACGGAAAGAACCGCTCGGAGGACGAAGCCCTGCGGAAAATGCGTCTGGCAGAAATGCTGATTTTGCTTAAAGAAATTGCGCAGGAATGTCAGCCGCAGACGCCCAGCCAACTCAACAAAACCGTAGAGCAGGTGCAAACCTACATTCATAAGCATTACACACAGCCCTTGACGCTTTCGGGCATTGCGGCGGAATTTTATGTAAGCCCCGCCTATCTGTCGCGCTTATTCAAAAAGCATTTAAGCTTGAGCTTTATTGAATATGTGAACAGTGTGCGCACTGCTGCCGCACGAAAAATGCTGGAGCAGACCGACAAAAAAATTTCTGTGGTGGCCGAAGAATGCGGCTTTTCCACCACGGCGCATTTCAGCCGGCTGTTCAAGGAATACACCGGTATGCCGCCCCAAAAATACCGCAAATTTTATCATCAATAAGAAAGCCCCACCGCGTCTGCCGGTGGGGCTTTGTTTGTCTCACTGCACATGGAATGGCAACCGCCTGACCAGGCCGTGCCATTTCCCCCGATCCGTTTAGGCGTTAGCCCTTCACGCTGCCGGCAGAAATACCGTCCACAAACTTGTTTTGTGCAAGGAAGAACACAATCAAAGACGGCAGAATCGAAATCACGGAAACTGCCAGCACGCGGTTCCATGCAAAGCCGCTGTCTGCGTCCATCGACAGCTTAACAAACAGTGCTGCCGGGTAGCGCTGCGGCGTTTTGACATAAAGCAGCGGGCCCATGAAGTCGTTGGACGACCACATGAACTGGAACAGTGCCACCGAAACGAGCGCCGGGCTGAGCATCGGCGCAATCACCTTGTACAGCGTTTGGAACGAGTTGCAGCCGTCAATCTGGGCGGCTTCGTCCATCTCGCGGGGCACATTGCGCATAAACTGCACCAGCATGAAGATGAAGTAGCTTTCTGTTGCAAACAAGGTGGGAATAATCAGCGCGGCGTACCACTGAGAGTCCACCCAGCCGAAGTTATTGAACAGCAAATACTGCGGCACATTGAGCACCACTTGCGGCAAAAACAGCATACAAAGCATCAGTGCAAAGAAAAAGTTTTTGCCCTTGAACTGAAAGCGTCCAAAGCCGTAAGCCGTCAGCAAAGAGGAAATCACGGTGAAGATCACCTTGGGAATGACATAGGAATAGGTGTTGATCATCGAGCGGATAATGTCGATGTCGCCGCCGTAGTTGTTCAGAGCGTCAATATAGCCCTGAATGGTGGGGTTTTTCGGAAAAATTCCAATGCCGGAAAAAATTTCGGGCTCTTTGTCAAAAGTTGGGGTAAGAAGAAAAAATGGAGAGATCGAGTAGGCA
>ERZ1643251.196-NODE-196-length-104248-cov-45.636780_pt1 | contig 104248 bp, 111 predicted proteins | sample MGYA00579261_ERZ1643251 | MGnify/ENA primary metagenome ERZ1643251 (study PRJEB29033, sample SAMEA4952267) | chicken gut metagenome | biome: Broiler Chicken; feature: Gastrointestinal Tract; material: Caecum | place: Ireland | collected 2018 | study: Broiler... | reverse complement strand
GCCGAGTTGCCGAGACAGGTATATGCTACTTTCTGTTTGAACGACGCAGCAGGTCGATTTTTAATAATTATCTGTAGCAACTTTCAGGTTGAAAAATCAAATTCCACTGCTTGAATAAGAGGTGTAAGATGTTTGCTTCGGAGTGACTACGAAGGAGGGACGACGAAGTCGGAACGAAGAAGTAAATATCTTATACCTCTTATTTTGTATTACACTTTCTGTTTGAACATCGCAGCAGGTCTGATTTTAATAATTATCTGTATTAAAACAAACACATCAAAATCAAAACAAAAAATCTACATAATAAACATTATCTGTACCCGAATGTTAAGAAAGCTTCAATGACTACTTGATATAAAAGTATGTTTAAAGTAAGGTATTATAAGAAACTAATCTTTGAAAGGAATATAGAAATGGCAAAACAATGCGCAATATGCGGAAAAACAAAGCTTAAAGCAGCTAAAATTTCTTTTTCACATAAACAGCATGTCCACAGACAAGAAGTTAACCTTCAATCTGTAAAAGTTAACCAGAACGGTACTGTAAAAAGAATTGACGTTTGCACATCTTGCATAAGAGCTGGCAAAGTACAAAGAGCTGTATAAGTAAAATTTATGAAACAATAAAGACCTCTTTATAAATAAGAGGTCTTTTTGCGTTTTATAGTTTTGTTTTTTATCCTTTGAAAATATCGCTGTGTCCAAAAATTCAACTGTTTATCCGATTGGCAGATGAGTTTTTGGTATATTATAAACATAAAGATAATTTGCGCAAATTCTGCAAAAGTGATATATTACAAAAGTAGCCGAAAGGTTAGTTTATTATAGAGGATAGAGTAAAATGTCAGAAGGTCATTGGATTGCACATCTAGGTCAGTTTAGCTTTAACGTAGATACAATTCTTACTATGTGGATAACAATGGGCATATTAATTGTGTTTGCTATTCTTGCAACAAGAAAGATGTCTATTATCCCGACAAAAATGCAGGCAGTGGCTGAAGGAATAATGGGAGCTTTTGTCGGATTGACCGATTCTATGATAGGCAAAAACGGACGTAAACATATTCCGCTTCTTGCAACTTTGTTTTTGTTTATCCTTACGGCAAACCTGCTCGGCCAACTCCCGTGGCGTTTGTATCATCTAAAAACCGGCGAACTTGCTTCTCCGACGAATGATATCAATATGACAGCTGCAATGGCTATAATGGTTTTGATATATTACGTTTATCAGGGTGTGAAGGTAAAAGGATTAAAATACTTTTTGCACGAGTTTAGCGCAGTCGGAATCATTATGGCACTGATTGAGCTGTTAGAGATGGTGGTAAGACCCTTCTCGCTGGCTCTCCGTCTTTTTGCCAACATACTGGCAGGCGAGCTTTTAATAGTTACTTTTGTAGGGCTTTGTGCATATTTGCTGCCTCTTCCGTTTATGCTGTTTGAGGTGTTTGTTGCATTTGTACAGGCTCTTGTATTTATGTTGTTGTCTACAGCTTATATTGCAATGGCAGCACAGGAAGAAGAACATTAATTTTGTAAAAACTAAAGAATTAGTAAATAAAAAAGGAGAAAATTATGGCAGTAGAACAAGTAGCAGTTGAAGTTGCATCAATGGCAAAATTGGGTGCAGGTATTGCAATAGGTTTTGGTGCAATCGGTGCCGGAATCGGTCTTGGTATAGCAACAAAAGGTCTTTTGGATGCTGTTTCCAGACAGCCTGAAATTGCCGGTAAAGCTTTGATTTATTTCATTATCGGTGCAGGTCTTGCAGAAGCTTGTGCTATCTATGCTTTGTTCATCGCATTACAGTTGTTGGGATAAGACAATTCTGTGCAGATGCACAGCTATTTGTGAGGCAGAGCTATAGGTTTGATTCGATTCTTTAGCTTTGATACACAGGTAATCTAAGAAAGAAATAGAAATTTATTATGGAAATTAACGCAACTATATTAATATCGGCAATAAGTTTTTTGGTATTCATTTTTATTATGAATAAAATTTTGTACAAACCTGTCCTTGAGATAATGGAAAAAAGACAAAATTATATTGATGCAAATAAAAATGAGGCTGACGAACACCGTCAAAAAGCACAGCAGCTGCTGGCTGACAAAGACGAAAAAATTGCTGATGCACAGAGAAAATCACGTGATATAGTTGCGTCAAAGGCCAATGCCTTGAAAGAAGAAAAATCTAAAGTTTTAAAAGACACAAAAGACAGTGTTTCTAATTACTTTAGCGAGCAAAAACAAAATCTTGCTCACCAGAAAGAGGATGCTTCTCATAATATGAAATATGATGTGGCTGATTTGGCTAACCGTCTTACTACAAAATTGATGGGAGAAGGTATAGCTTTTGAACCTGTCGGTGAGTATGAAGTAGAAGAGGTAATGAAGAAAAATGCTTGATTTTAGCTTTTCTAACATATTGCATTCAAATGTTATAAATTTTTTGATAATGGTGGCTTTGTTTGTGTACATTGGCTACAAACTTAAAGTCGGTCAAAAAATTGAGGATATGACTACAGCTGTCAAAAACAGAGTAGAAGAATCCGATGCAATAAAAGAAGAGGCAAAAAAGGATTTTCAAAATGTGGAAAATTCGCTTGCCCATATAGAAGATGAACTTGATGCAATAGTAAAGAAAGCCGAAGCTGCAGCAAAATCTTTTGAACAAAGAACAAGAGAAGATCTGGACAAGTCAGTTGCTTTGATAAAACAAAACATCGAAAAACAGGTCATCTCCGAACAAAATCACGTTCAAGGCGAGTTGATGAAAAATGTTGCTTCTTCTTCCATAGAAATTGCTCAAAGACAAATTAAGTCAGCTCTTGATAAGGATAAACAACTCCACAGAAAATATATAGAGGACTTTATCAACAGTATAGACAAGGCAGATGTTTAATTAACGGATTTGAAAAATGACTTCAAAAACTATAGATAACAAATTAATACCACTGGCAAAAAGATACTCCGATGCATTGATAGCGGTTGCACAGGAAAGAAATGAACTCGATGCAGTAGCTGCGGATATCCAATGTGTATGCGAGTCTTTGCAAGGTGTGCCTGAAATGGCAAATTTTTTGACACATCCTGTTATACCTCTTTCAGAAAAAAAGGATATGGTCAAATCTGTATTTGAAGGCAAAATAAATCAGGATGTTTTGACACTTGTTTATCTTTTGCTTGAAAAGAACAAAATTTCTATTATGCCGGAGATTTTGTATTGTTTGGAAGAATCAATGGATGAGGCAAAAAATATTTTGAAAGTGGGCGTTGTTTCCGCTGTGGAAATTGATGAGGATTTGAAACAGAGATTAAAAGAAAAATTAGAAGCCAAACTGAATAAAGCTGTTAAGTTTGACTTTGAAATAAATCCGGAAATCATAGCCGGACTGATATTAAAAATACACGACAAAACAATAGACGGTTCAATGGCTGCAAAGCTTGAAGGGTTCAAAAAAACTTTGAGATAAAAACGCTGTTGAACGTTAAAAAGGAATTGTAACAGAAAGTACAAGTAATAAAGGAAAGTAAAATGGCAACAATAAGACCGGATGAAATTACTTCTATCATCAAAGCCAAAATCGAAAACTATTCATCAGAAATGGAAGTTTCCAATATTGGTTCTGTTTTAGAAGTAGGTGACGGTATTGCCCGTGTTTATGGTCTGCGCAACGCAATGTCAAACGAGCTTGTTGAGTTCGAAGACGGTAAAGGCACTCTGGGCATTACTTTGAACCTTGAAGAAGACAACGTTGGTGTTGTTATTCTTGGTGAATATCAACATATCAAAGAAGGTATGACAGTAAAAACTACCGGCAGAATCGCATCTGTACCGGTGGGCGAGGGACTTATCGGCAGAATCGTAAGCCCTACAGGACGTCCTGTTGACGGCAAGGGTGATATCCACTACGAAAAAACAAGACCTGTTGAAAGAGTTGCTCCCGGTATCGTTTGCAGAAAATCCGTACATCAGCCTTTGCAAACAGGTTTGACCGCTATTGATGCTCTGACTCCTATCGGTCGTGGTCAGCGTGAGTTGATTATTGGCGACAGACAGACAGGAAAAACTGCTATTGCAATAGATACAATCATCAACCAGAAGGGTCAGGATGTAATTTGTGTTTATGTTGCAATCGGTCAAAAAACATCTACTGTTGCTCAGCTGGCTAAAAAGCTCGAGGACTTTGGCGCAATGGATTATACAATCATTGTTTCCGCTACAGCTGATGAGTCTGCTCCGCTTCAATTTATAGCACCGTTTGCAGGTGTTGCTATTGCAGAAGAATTTATGGAACAGGGCAAACATGTTCTGATTGTATACGATGACCTGACAAAACATGCTCAGGCATATCGTGCAATGAGTTTGCTTTTGAGAAGACCGCCGGGACGTGAAGCTTATCCTGGTGATGTATTCTATCTTCACTCAAGACTTCTTGAAAGAGCTTGTAAATTGAGCGACAAATTGGGCGGCGGTTCCATTACCGCACTTCCTATCATCGAAACTCAAGCAGGTGACGTTTCAGCTTACATTCCGACAAACGTTATCTCTATTACCGACGGACAAATCTTCCTTGAAACAGGTTTGTTCAACTCAGGTATCAGACCTGCTATCAACGCCGGTATCTCAGTTTCCCGTGTAGGCGGTGCAGCTCAGACAAAAGCTACAAAACAGGTCGGCGGTAAATTAAGACTTGACCTTGCACAGTTCAGAGAACTCGAGGCATTTGCTCAGTTTGCTTCTGATTTGGACAAGGCTACTCAAGACCAGCTGAGAAGAGGCCAAAAACTTACAGAAGTTTTGAAACAGCCTCAGTATTCACCTTTGAGCGTAGCAAAACAGGTCAGCATTCTGTTTGCGGCAAACGAAGGTATTCTTGACGATATTGATAACAAGTATATTCAAAAATTCAAAAAAGAATGGTTTGAATATTTTGATGCCAATATGTCAGAACTGGCTCAAAGAGTCAATGACGGTGCGCCGTTGAGCGATGATGACAAAAAATTGCTTAAAGAAAACTTAGATACATTTAAATCATCTTTGTTTAATGCAGCATAATTGATATTGCCTTTAGCAGCGGCCGAGTCCAATAGCTTTCGCTGCTGCTTTAAAAGGCAGATTGAATAAAGGATAAACAATGCCAAATTTATTAGATATAAAAGACAGAATATCAAGTATTCAAAATACAAAAAAGATTACAAAAGCAATGAAAATGGTTGCTGCTGCCAAGGTAAAAAAATCTCAGGTAAAAGTTATCTCAGCACGTCCGTTTTCTAAGGCACTTGCAGAAGCTTTTGCAAAAGTTCTCGATTGTACTGAGTCTTTTTCCGCAGCAGGTTTGAAGATAGAAAGAGCTATTGATAACTATCCTGTGTTGATGCAAAAGCGTGAGCAAAAAACAGCCGGTATTCTTGTTGTTACTTCTAATAAAGGGCTGGCAGGTGCCTATAACGCAAATGTCATCCGTTATGCTTTAAAAAGAATTGAAGAATACAAAGAAAAAGGCATTGGTGTTCAACTCTTTATCGTCGGAACAAAAGGTGTGTCTTCATTAAAAAGACGTACGCAAGACGGCAGTTTTGAAATTGTTAAAACATATACAAAAATTTCGCAGGAGCCGAATGCCTCTAATGCAATAGTTATTGCGGAGGATATGGCGCAGGCCTTTGTTGACGGAAACATAGACAGTATAGAAATTGTTACAACACGTTTTAAAAATATGATGTCTTATAAAGTGGAAGACTGGAAAATTTTGCCGACTGATGATGTAAAAGAGACGCTCGGTGATGATTCTGATTCTTCTGCAGGTGTAGATGCGCTTATGGCGTTTGAACCTGATTCTGACCATATTTTGCAAAAAATTGTTCCTATGTTTATAACAAACATTATTTATCAGGCATTGTTAGAAGCTGTAGCCAGTGAACTAGCTGCAAGAATGACAGCCATGTCTTCCGCAACAAACAATGCCGATGAAATGATAAGACTGCTCACAATAGATTATAACAAGGCTCGTCAGGCTGCTATTACGCAGGAAATTACAGAAGTTGTTTCCGGTGCTGATGCCTTGAAAAACTAATGCTGTTTGAGATACAATACACTAGACGGATAAAAACAGGGAATGAATTATGGGTTATAAAATTTTAAGAAAAAAAGAATTATGTGCAAATCAATATGAATTGACAATACACGCTCCATACATTACAAAAAATGCAAAAGCAGGTCAATTTATAATTCTGCGAGTCAGCAAAGACGGGGAAAGAATTCCTCTTACTATTGCTGATTACAATAGAGAAACTGGCGAACTGACTATCGTATTTATGGCTGTCGGCTATACAACAAAACAGCTCGCTACTTTGAATGAAGGCGATGAGCTTGTTGATATTGTCGGCCCGCTCGGTCAGCCTACGCATATTGAAAAATACGGCACAGTCGTATGTCTGGCAGGCGGTTATGGCGCAGCACCTTGTTATTTGATTGCAAAAGCTTTTAAAGAAGCAGGCAACAAAGTTTATATGATTATGGGTGCAAGAACAAAAGATTTAATCTTCTGGCAGGATAAAATGAAAGATGCCTGCAGCGAACTGTTTATTACTACAGACGATGGTTCTCTGGGTACAAAGGGCTTTGTTACAGGCGTTATGGAAGATATCATGAACAAAGAAAAAGTTGATTATGCAATTGCTGTAGGTCCAATGCCTATGATGAGAGCTGTTGCAGAATTGACCAGACCAAAAGCTATTAAGACAGAAGCCAGCATGAACCCTATCATGGTTGATGGTACTGGTATGTGCGGTGCATGCCGTGTCACTGTCGGCGGTGAAGTTAAATTTGCTTGTGTAGACGGCCCTGACTTTGATGCTCACAAAATCGACTTTGACGAAGTTATAAACCGTACAAAAATTTATAAAGATTATGAGAAAAAACGCAGTGAAAACTGCAACTTGTATAAACAAGCTGAAGCACTAAAAAATTAATTAAGAAATAAAGGAGAAAAGTATAATGCCGTTTATTCCAATATGTCCGTTGATGAGTGCAGGTAATAGTATGGAGATAGTTTGTGCGCAGGAAAAATGTGCATGGTATCTCAAAAACTATAAAACTTGTTCTGTATATCTTCTGGCTCACAATGCAGCTCTGGATATCAAACAAAAACAATCTCAAATGAGCGGAAAATAAAATTATATTAAAAGAGCAGTTGCTTAATAACTGCTCTTTTAATTTTTATGATTTATTATTCTTCGCCGTCATCGTTGTCTTCTTTTTGTGATGCTTTCATTATTTCGTAATCTTTTAAAATACTTCTCAGTGATTCAAGGTGTTCGTCAGTGAGTTTTCCTTCTTTTGCTTCTTGAAGGAAGGATTGTACTCTTGTATAAACTGATTTGCTTATTTCTGTATCAGGGTCATCTGCTGCTTCGTAATTTCTGAGCATTATATCTATTTTTTCAGCAAGTTCTGCGCTGAGTTTGCCTTTTTCTTCGCCGTCTTTTGATATTGCCTGATAAGGTATTGTCGGATATTTTGCAATCAATTGTGCGTTTTGAACTTCTTCTTGAGTGTATTCTTTTTTGTCTACTTCGTAGATTGATTGGATGTAATTTTTGTTGCCTTCGTTTATTGTTGCGTCTTCTTTGTTTGCTGCTGTAAATACATTTTTAACTGTAGTTACTCCGTTTTGTTTTGCAGCAGCTTCCTGCTGTATTTTTATAGTATTGTCAAGCGCTTCTTGTCTTTGAATCATATCGTTGTTATATGCTTCAAAAAGTGCTGCCAACTGATTATTCATGTTCATACCGGTCATACCGGCTGCATAAGGGTTGCTCAGTCCTGATAATGCGCTGCTTCCGGCTAAAAGCCCTGTGGAAAGACCGGAGAAGCCTCGTACTCTCCAATCATTGAAAGAGCCTGAGTCATAAGCCCAGCTGCCTACGCCAAAGCCTAAAAATGCACCGAGTACTCCGCTAAAAATGCCCATTGCGCCTGTCAATCCGTTTCCGAGTTTTTGCCAGAAGGTTCTTTTTTGAGGTTCTGTTGTTTGTTGTGTTTGAACCTGTTGGGATTGTGTCGGCAATGCGTTGAAAAGCGTGCTGCCGCTAATCTCTGCATTTGTATTAAATACTGATGATTTTTGAACGTATAGTAAATCTTCTTTTGTAAAAATGGATGCAACATCGCCGCTTTGTGCAACAACAGTATCTTTTTTAGCGTTAAAAATACCATCGCCGTCATCTTTGTATTCGATGCGTGCTGAGCCTTTTTCTAGAATCCATTTATTGCCGTCTTTTACAACTTGTACTTCAGGCATTATTTTTATCCTCTGTTTATACTCTCTTATCTATATAAAGTATATATTGAGTAAATAATTGCATGATTTGGGGAGTTTTGTTAAGTTATGTTACAAGAAAAATCAAGGTCTATGCCAGCGGTAGTTTTATTATTACGCTAAAAGTATTGTCTTTAGTGGACTCCAGCTCTATTGAACCGTTCATTGCAAGAACTAAACCTTTTACAATAAACAGTCCGAGTCCGGTTCCTCTTGTTGTTCTTGTTGTTTTGTCGTCTATTCTAATAAATTTGCCGAATAGTTTGTTGAGTTTGTCAGCCGGAATATAGTCACTCGAGTTTTTGATTTTTATAACGGCGTGGTTTTTCTCTTTTGTTACATCAACATAAATCGGTGTGTCTTCATAAGAATATTTGTATGCGTTTTCAACAAGATTTATTATTACCTGTTCCAGACGGTCTGTGTCTGCAAGCACATCGGGAAATTCGTCCGGAATATTAACTATTACTTCTCTTTGCGCTTTGTGTTTTGTGGAGAGTATTGCATCGTTTATGCTGTCAGAAAGATTTACGCTCTCAAGGTTAAGGTTTAGTTTTGCTCCTTCTATATCAGGTATTACGAGCAAATCTTCTACCATCCTGCTCAGTCTTTCGGATTGATTTTTTATAATTTTTAAGGATTTTTGTTTTGTTTCTTCATCCAGCTCAATATCCTGTCTTAAAAGGCGTGAGGTGTAGCCTTTTATGCTTGTCAGCGGGGTTCTGAATTCGTGGCTCACTGTATCTATGAGGTTTGAGCGGAATTCATCCAGTTTTTTGAGTTCTTTGTTGGTTTGTTTTAATTTTTTGTAGGTATTGTTGATTTCATCCGCCATTTTGTTAAATTCTTCGGCAAGGAATACTGTTTCGTGAGGGGTGAATACGCTTGTCAGGAGCCTTACTTTTCTTTTGTAATTCCCTTTTGACAGAGCTATGATTCCTTTAAACAGCTGTCTGATGTTTATATAAAGGTAATATGTGTAAATTCCTACAACAAACATGATAAAAAGCGCAGAAATGCATAATGCCAGAATAATTTTGAATCTTGGGATGTTTATGGTGTTTTTTGTAATGTTGTGCGTTGTGTTTACAATAATTGTTGCATTTGGGTCGGTCAGTTTAAAATATGCCAGAGGCTGGTTTTTTATTTTACCAAAAATTACCGGTTTGTTTGTTTCTAAATTTTTGGGTAGTGCTGATGTAAGATTGGCAAAGTCATTTTTGTTGTAATTGTGTGCAACAACAAGTTCGTTATCTGCACCTATTATGTAAATTTGCCTGTCATCTTTTTTGTATATATTAAAGACCTGTTCTTCAAATATCTGTATATCTATCTGGGCAAGGATAGCATAATTTTTGTCTATAACTTTAAGGATTTCTACTCTTTTTGTTTTTTCATTGTAATTGCTCTGGTCTTTCCAGATTTTGTATTTGTCTTTTTGCGTTTTTGAAATCAATTCCAAATCAGAAAGAATAGTAGAGCTTTTTAGTACATCTTTTAGATAAATTTCTTTTGCATAGTCAGACGGGATGTGCCTTAATGCCATAGCTATCTGGTTTATTTCGTCTTCTTCTGATTCAGAAAACGTTTCGATATTAGATGCAATGGATTCTGAAATGCTGAGTGCGGAATATTGCAGCTCGTTTCTTACTGCGTGCTGGTTTATGTTGTTTACAATAATTGCGCTGACCGTTGTCGGAACAATTACCGCAAGCAAAATAACAAGTATAATTTGTTCTACGATTTTCAGTCTTTTAAGTTTTATAGGATTTTTCATTCTTCTGTTCCATTGTCAGGGATGGGGGTGAGTTTGTAGCCTACATTTGTTACGGTATGCAGATATTTTGGATTTTTTGTATCTTTTTCTATTTTCTGCCGCAGGCCGCCAACATGTACTCTTACCATTCTGACGTCTTCGTCCGAGTCATAGCCCCACACCTCGTCTAACAGCACGGCAAGAGAAACTGACTCATTAAAATGCTGCATCAGGCAGTAAAGGATTTCAAATTCTGTCGGAGTAAGTTTGATTTTTTTGCCTTCAATAGCTGTTTCTAATGATTCGGGGAATATTTCTATATCTCCGACTTTTAATATTTCCTGTTTGAAAGATTTGTCGTCGCTGTTGTCAGAATTTCTTCTCAAAAGAGCTTTTACCCTCAGCAGAACTTCCTGAATATCAAATGGTTTTACCAGATAATCATCCGCACCGCAGTCAAAGCCCTGTGTCTTGTCGACTATTGTTCCTTTTGCAGTCAGCAAAAGTACCGGAATATCCGGTTTTGATTTTCTTAAATTTTTGCACACATCAAAACCGTTCATCTTTGGCATCATAACATCCAGCAGCACAAGGTCATAGCTGTTAGTTACGGCTTTGTTCAGCCCGTCGAGGCCGTTTGTTGCTGTATCTACGCTATATCCGCTGTGTGACAGGTCAAATTCCAGCAGCTCTCTGATTTCGTCATCATCATCAACAACAAGTAATCTTTTTGACATTTATAATCCCTCTTTATAGGTTGCCTGTGCGGACTTGTTGAATAAAACGGACTTGTCGGATGCACAGGTTCAACAAGTAGTCGGAGTCAATTGACTATATGAAATATTTTCTCACATAACAGGCTTATATACAAGAATTTGTAAACTTTCTGTTTTATGTTATCTTTGTAAATATAGAAAAAAGAGTTTTTGTGAGGTGTGCAGTGAGATTTGTTGATTTAATTGATAAAAAGAAAAAAGGCCTTGAACACACAAAAGAAGAGCTTCAATTCATAGTAGACTCTATGATGAACGGCTCTGCAGAAGATTATCAGGTTTCTGCGTGGCTTATGGCTGTGTATTTTAAAGGAATGACAATAGACGAAACTGCAAACCTGACAAAAGCAATTATAGATTCCGGCGAAACAATAGACCTTTCCGAATTGAGAAATGAAAACTGTCCTCATATTGCTGACAAACATTCAACAGGCGGAGTCGGGGATAAAGTTACGTTGATACTTATTCCTGTGCTGGCTGCATGCGGCGTGCCTATTGCAAAACTTTCAGGACGCGGCCTCGGTCATACAGGCGGTACAATAGATAAACTGGAATCAATTCCGGGATTCAAGACTGATTTGAGCATAGAAGAGCTTATAGAAAAAGTTAAGGATGTGGGGCTTGCTATTGCATCGCAAACAAAAAAGCTCACCCCTGCAGACGGAAAGCTCTATGCTCTGAGAGATGTTACTGCTACTGTTGATGCTATACCGCTTATTGCCAGTTCTGTTGTGTCAAAAAAGATTGCCTCGGGCGCTGATTATGTGGTTTTGGATGTAAAATACGGTTCAGGTGCTTTTATAAAAACACCTGAAGAAGCCTGTGAACTGGCTCAATGGATGGTCGATATTGCCGCAAGACTCGGAAAAAAATTCCACGCTGTAATAACCTCTATGGAGCAGCCTCTTGGCAGAGCTGTGGGCAATGCTATTGAGGTCATTGAGTCAATAGAGTTTTTGAAAGGCAATATGACTCCGGATTTGAAGGAGTTAACATTTGAGATGGCTGCTCTTACATTGATGGAGCTTTCTCTTGCGCAAAATAAAGAAGAAGCTTTTTCTAAAATACAGCAGGTTATAGAATCAGGCAAGGCTCTTGAATACTTTAAAAAACTGGTAGAATCACAGGGCGGAAATACTGCTGTTATAGATAATTACAGATTTTTCCCGCAGCCAAATTACGCATTCCAGCTAAAGGCTGAGTCAGACGGGTTTGTGCAAAATATTGACGCATACAAGACGGCCTATGCGTGCAAACTTTTGGGAGCAGGCAGGGAAAAGAAAACAGATACAATAGACTATTCTGCAGGTATTTATCTCAATAAAATATTTGGTGAAAAGGTTGTTTGCGGCGATGTTATAGCTACATTGTATGCAAATGACCCAGACAAACTCGAAACCTCAAGAGAGTTTTTAAAGACAGCTTTTTCTATCTCTAATGAAGAGCCTCATAGAGATTCTTTGATTTATAAAATTATATAGAATTCTATCGGTTTAAATTAATAAAAAAAAGAGGTAATGAAATTCATTACCTCTTTTTAGCTTTTGTTGATTGCTTAATTACTTGAGCAATTCACCAACTGCTTTGAATACAGCCATTCTCTTAGCAGCATCAGATTCTGCTTGAGTATAAAGAGCTTCAGCGTGTTCAGGGTTTGTTTTCAACAACTGTTTGTAACGTCCTTCACTTCTGATGAACTCTTGGTAGCTGCCTTTCGGATCTTTAGCATCCCAAGTGAACGGTTGCTCGTTTTCAGGATTGTATCTGTACAACGGATAGTATCCTGCTTCAACAGCACGTTTTTGTTCTGTTTGGGTTTTGCTCATATCGATACCGTGAGCGATACAAGGTGCATAAGCAAAGATGATAGAAGGTCCGTTGTATGCTTCAGCTTCCTGGAATGCTTTGAGAGTTTGCGCTCTGTCAGCACCGAGAGCTACTGATGCAACATATACGTAACCGTAAGACATGCTCATCAAGCCCATGTTTTTCTTGTATGTTGGTTTACCGCCTGTAGCAAATTTTGCAACAGCACCTGTAGGTGTAGACTTAGAAGCCTGACCGCCTGTGTTAGAGTAAACTTCTGTATCGAGTACGAGGATGTTTACGTTTTTGTTTTGAGCAAGAACGTGGTCAATACCGCCGTAACCGATATCGTTAGCCCAACCGTCACCGCCGATAATCCAAACTGATTTGTCTGTAAAGTAATCTTCCAGTTCTCTTACTTTTGCCAAATCAGGACAAGGAGCGTCAGCATATTTTGCAAGAGCTGCTTTAGCTTTGTCTTGAGCTGCAATAGCTTCGTCAGTTTTTGAGTTATCCCAGTGTGACATAGCTTCTGTGAGAGCTTCTTTAAGGTCAGCAGGTGTTTTTTCGTTTTCGAGAACTTTTTCAACATAAGTTTTTAAAGTATCTCTGTTCTGGTCAACTGCCAATCTCATACCGAAACCGAACTCAGCGTTGTCTTCAAACAGTGAGTTGGCCCATGCCGGTCCTCTTCCTTCTTTTGTTGTTGTGTAAGGAATTGTCGGGAATGTACCGGAGTAGATTGAAGAACAACCTGTTGCGTTAGCAACGATAGCGTTTTCACCGAACAATTGAGAAACCAGTTTAACGTAAGGTGTTTCACCACAACCTGCGCAAGCACCGGAGAACTCGAATAACGGTTTTCTGAGCATAGCACCTTTGATAGTTTTTGTAGTGTTTTTACCCATTACGTTGTCAGGCAATTCGTCAAAGAATTTTTCGTTAACGCATTCGCAAGCTGCTTCTTCTTGTTCTACAGTAGACCAAGTAAGAGCCTGTTTTTCAGGGTTTTTGTTTGCAGGACACTGGTCAACGCAAACACCGCAGCCTGTACAATCTTTGCAGTAAACCTGAACTTTGAAGTGTTCGTCAGCAAGAGCAGGTTTTGCAGGGATTGTGTTGAAAGATTCCGGTGCATCTTTGAGGTCTTTAGCTTCAATCAATTTAGTTCTGATTGCAGCGTGCGGACAAGCAGAAGCACAGATACCGCATTGGATACAAGCTTCTGAATTCCAGTGAGGTACACGTGGTGCAATAGCACGTTTTTCAAGACAAGATGTACCTGTCGGGATTACACCGTCAACAGACATAGCAGATACAGGGATGTCATCGCCTTTTTGTCTCATTGAAGGTTCAATGATTTTCTTAGCAAATTCGCTTGCATCATCAGAGATGAATTTTACAGTATCAGCTGCGCATACACCGTCTAATGAAGCAGGTACATTTACTTCTTCACAAGCATCAACAGCTGCATCAATCAATGCAAGGTTCATGTTAACAACATCGTCGCCTTTTTTCTTAAAGGTTTTCTTAGTCATTTCTCTCATACCTTCCAAAGCTTGTTCAAAAGGAATGATGCCTGATACTTTGAAGTAAGCTACCATCATTACAGTGTTAGCACCTTTACCACGCAAGCCCGGTTGTTTTTTAATAAGAGCTTCTGCGTCGATATTGTAGAATTTAACTTTTTTGTTGATGATAGTTTCTTGCATATCTCTTGTTAAGTGAGAGAATGCTTCGTCTTTTGACCATGGGCTGTTGAGAAGGAATACACCGCCTTCTTTAATGCCTTTTAACAGGTCGTATCTGCCGATGTAAGAGTGAGCAGAGCAAGAAACAAAGTCAGGTGCTGTGATTAAGTATGTAGATTTAATCGGTTTGTCGCCGAATCTCAAGTGAGAAACAGTTACACCAAAAGACTTTTTAGAGTCATAAGCAAAGTATGCTTGAGCATCTTTGTTAGTGTATTGACCGATGATTTTAATAGAGTTTTTGTTAGCACCAACAGTACCGTCAGAACCAAGACCCCAGAACATGCAGTTTGTAGTTCCTTCAGGTTCTGTAACGATGTGTTCTTCAACTTTCAAAGATTTGTGAGTTACATCGTCTTCGATACCTACTGTAAAGCCGTGGAAACCGTTGTTTTCGCCGTGTTTGTAAACAGCGAGAACCATTGACGGAGTAAATTCTTTTGAAGATAAACCGTAACGGCCGCCTATTACTCTGATGTCTTTGTTTTCAAGAGCTGCAACAACATCGATGTATAAAGGTTCACCGATAGAGCCGGGTTCTTTTGTTCTGTCAAGAACGTTGATACGTTTAACTGTTTTCGGTAAAGCTTCGTTGAAGCGTTTTACGTCAAACGGTCTGTACAATCTTACTTTAACAAGACCGTATTTAGTACCTCTTGTTGCGTTGAGGTATTCGATAGTTTCTTCGATAGTTTCGCAAGCAGAACCGATAGCTACGATAACATCAGTTGCATCAGGTGCGCCTACGTAGTCGAACGGATGATATTGTCTGCCTGTAACAGCAGCAACTTTGTCCATATATTCTTGAACAATGTCAGGTACAGCTTCATAGTATTTGTTAACTGTTTCTCTGCCCTGGAAGTAAACGTCAGTGTTTTGTGCGCCGACTTTACAAATCGGAGCTTCAGGACGCATTGCTCTTTTTTTGAATTCTTCGATATATTTTGGTTCAACGAGTTTTGCAATATCTTCGTAAGAGATTTCTTCGATTTTGTGTACTTCGTGAGAAGTTCTGAAACCGTCAAAGAATTGCAAGAAAGGAACTTTAGCTTTGTAAGTTGCAAGGTGAGCAACAAGAGCCATATCCATTTCTTCTTGAACGGAGTTTGCAGCGAGCATTGCATAGCCTGTATTTCTGCAGCCCATAACGTCAGTATGGTCGCCGAAGATTGCCAAAGATTGTGCTGCCAATGCACGTGCTGATACGTGGATTACGTGCGGAAGCATTTCGCCTGCAGCTTTGTGCATTACAGGAATCATCAAAAGCAAGCCCTGTGATGCAGTATATGTAGAAGTCAAAGCACCTGCAGCAAGTGAACCGTGTACAGCACCTGCAGCACCTGCTTCAGATTGCATTTCTGCAACTTTTACTTCTTTGCCCCAGATGTTTTTCTTGTGTTGAGAGGCCCATTCATCAATCCATTCGCCCATTGTTGAGGAAGGAGTGATAGGGTAAATTGCTGATACTTCGCTCAATGCATACGCAACATGCGCTGCGGCGTAGTTACCATCAACTGTTATTGTTTTACCTGGCATAATATAAATTCCTCCTTATTCTTATACCAATACCAAACTACATACCTATATGGTAATACAAACCCGTTTTTTATACAAATAAAATAATGATTTAGCACAATTTTTTACAATAAAAATTGCGGACTAAAATTAACGGATTTTTTTAGATTTTTGTATACAAAGATTCGGAAATATTTACAAATTCTCTTACAAGGTTTTTGTCCCACTGAATGCCGGCGCCTACTTTCAAAATTTCGCAGGCTTTTTCGTTAGACATACCTTTACGATACGGTCTGTCAGAAATCAATGCGTGATAAGCATCTGCAACAGATACGATTCTTGCTGCCAGAGGGATATCTTCGCCTTTCAGTTTTTCTGGATAACCTGAACCGTCCCAGTGTTCGTGGTGATATTTTACTATCGGAATCAAATCGTGGAGTGATTCGTTTGGCATAAGCACTTTTTCTGCACCGATTGTAGGGTGTTGCTTCATTATTTCCCATTCTTCGTCAGTGAGTTTGGATGGTTTTCTCAAGACTGATTCCGGTATGCCGATTTTTCCTATATCGTGCAGCAATGCACCGAGTTTGATTCTTTCAACTTCTTTTTCAGGAAGATTTAATGCACGGGCAAGAGCCTCTGCATATCTGGATACAGAGGTCGAGTGACCTTTTGTATATTCGTCTTTTGCATCAATAGCACTGGCCAGAGATGTTACAACTTCGATAAGGTGGCTCTGGTTGATGATTTCTTCGGAGTGGAACTTGTTAACAAGTTCTTCGTCAAAGTTTATGCCTATAGAGGCGTGTCTTTTTGCTATAACTGAAGCAAAGGAGCTGAGTGCCGTGTCATCCCAGAAATCAAAGTCATCAGAGCATACGATTGTGGACATTCCGTTTTTGTAGCCTTTGCTTTTGGAAATATACATTGCCTGTTCCGCTAAGATAAGAAGTTTTTCAAGGTCTTGCGTGGATTGAGGATATGTAGCAATACCGACGGAAGCTTTTATTGGCCCTACATCATCAACAAGACAGCAAGACAGTGAATATGTAAGGTATTCTGCAAGGTATTTTGCTTCTGCAGAGGTCGTTTCCGGCAAAATTATTGCGATTTCATCCCCGCCGTAGCGTGCGGCTGAGTCGTTGTTTCTTATGCCCTGTTTGATTTTGTCAGCTACAAGTTTTATGATTTCGTCGCCTTTTGCTGCGCCAAAATCCTTGTTTATTTGAGAGATATTGTTTATATCAAAAATTACTACAGAAGTCTGGGTCTGAGTGCGTTTTGCCTTGTCAATTTCCGCAGCCATAATTTCCAGAAATTTTCTGTGGTTGTTAAGTCCTGTCAGTGCATCTGTATCTGTGTTCATCAGTACTTTTGCGGAAAGTTCTTTGTTCTGAATAAACAGAGCCAGATAATTTGCCATCAATTTGTATACGTCCGAGGTCGTTTCATAATTGTTGTCGCCTACCAGCATAACCCCGATACATTCGTTTATTGCCATTAAAGGAAGGATTGCAACAGCAGAGTCGTTGAGGTAGTGGACATTTAAAAAGTTGTTGCTCGGAACATACAGTGAGGTCTGTGTTTTAAAGACTTTTTCAACGGGATTGTCAGAACCGTTAATCAGTACACGGCTCGTGTATGTTGAGCCGATTTTGTCTATGATTTTGAAGTTTATACAGTTTGATTGTTTGCAGTACAAACCAAAACCCGAGAAGGTAGAATTTAATTTGTTGGTAAATATATTGTGAAGAGAATAGAAAAGCTCGCTTTTTGTTTCTTTTCCTCTTGTTACTTCGTTTATAAACTTAATAATTTCCTGATAATCAACACTCTCGTAGCTGCGCCAAGCTTTTTGATTGTAGCCGGCATACATACGGTTTGCTGTTGTTCTGTTGTTGATTGAATTTATACGTGAAATAAGGCCGTTAGGTATTATCGGGTTCGACTGTTTTGATTCAAACCCCTTTATACCGTTATCAGCACCCTGATTTAGCTTATTGTCCGTATTATTAAAATTATTCAATTCTAGACCTTCCTGATACGATTAGTATAAAAACCCTAACCGCAAAAATTTGCCAAATTTGAGGAAATTTATTAAAAATTTTTACAATTCAGCAATTTTTAGTATTGTATCAGTTCAAATGCATCTTTGTAAAGATACAAATCTATGATATATGTCATAACTAGTGTTTTTGGAAAACCATAATGTATTCGTGTTTGAAGATATAAAAACCGCCGTACAAAGCTCTGTATCTCCACAGATTAGCCTGTTTGCCTTTTGCTTTTTCATTACCTTCAATATTTTTTACGATTATTGCTTTTGTCGTAAAGCCTGCACGGTTCATTCTTTCCATACAGCCAAAGCTCAGAGGATAATACTGGCCTTTTGCATATTTGTCGCCAATAATCAGTGCTGCGAATCTGCCTTTTTCCAGCTGTTCGTAGCCGTTTCTTGCTACTTCTTCAAAAAGGTCATAAAACTCTTCTGTTGTTGCGCAGTTTGAGAGGTCTTCTTTTTTGTCAGAGAACTTGATAATATCATCATAAGGCGGGTGCAAAACGAGAAACTGCGCCTTGTCAGACCCCATAACAGCCAGCCTGTCCTGAATTTTTACACCAATATCTGAGGATGCACTGTCACCGCAGATTATGTTTACATCAGTGACAAGAGTCTTTTTGTCAAATTTTTGGCTTACATAGTCCACAAGCTCCTGCTTTAATTCTACCCCTATGCATCTTCTGCCCATATTAACGGCTTCAATCCCTGATGTGCCGGAGCCGAAAAACATATCCAGAACAATATCACCTTTTTTGGTAAATCTTTCGTAGAGCTGCTGGGCTATTTGCGGGATGTAATTTCCGTGATAGTCGTAGGAGTGGCCGTTGCTTCTGTCACGGGAGGAAAATTCCCACAACGTATCTGTCAAAACATGGGAATAATCTTTCCAGTTATTCAAATCTATATCGTTATAAGGTTTTGTTAATACTTTGGGTTTTGTTACGACTTTTAAATCGGGGGTAGCCGTAACTTTTGTTTTGGTTTTTAAATTAGATTTTTTAACTGCCAAGATTATATCCCTCTTCTCAAATTTCTATAACTAAAGTATAGAAAAATGTCAGGGAATATGAATCATAATAATAGATGAGATTTAATCTTACACACTCCTATGGAAGAAGGACGCAATTTCTTTTTCGCTGAAAGAATGTACAATCGGACGTCCGTGAGGGCAGGTATAGGGCATTTTTGTTGTTTTCCATTTTTTGATTAGTTCTTCCATCTGCCACAAATTAAGCTCTGCACCTGCTTTTACCGCAGCTTTGCAAGACATTGTTACGAGCATTTTTTCTTCCAGATTGTTCAAATCCCCCTGCAGATTCTCCAGTATGTCTGAGAGAATATCTTTTACTTTTATGTGAGATATTACCTGAGGCACTTTTTTGAAGGTTATTTCGTTTTCGGAAATTTGCTGGATTTCGTATCCGAAACGTTTCAGTTTGTCTGTATTTTCGTTCAACAACGCCATGTCTGCCGCCTCTATATGCAAAACATCCGATATTAGCAAGAGCTGTGACGGAATATCGTTGTTTTTTAAATTTTCCTGAAGCTTTTCAAAAATATAACGTTCGTCCGCTATGTGCTGGTCTACTATTTTCAGCTCCGTATCTTCTTCAAATATGATATAGGTGTTTCGATACTGGCCTATTATGTTTATTGTTTCTTCTATTTGGGCTGTTTTGGGTATATCAAGGTCAATTTGTCTTACATTTAGTTCAAATGGTCTTTCTTTCCCGGACAAAGGTTCTGTTTGTGCTGCTGTGTTTTGCTGTGTGTTTCTGTTGTATATTTTTTCAAAGTTTTCTGAAGACACATAAACAGTATCCTCATCTTTTTCATCCTGATTTACTTCGATTTCCTGCCTGTCAGAATCAGCGGGAAAGCCGGTTTTTGAGTAATTTCCAAAAGGCAGCACAACATCGCTGTTTTGTACAAAGGCCGGCTGTCTTATGGCAGAGAGAGCATCTGTAACAGCACTGTATACAAAGTTAAAAATCTGGTTCGGATTTTGATAGCGGACTTCTTTTTTTGTCGGGTGTACATTAACATCCACATCTTTGGCAGGGATTTCAAGATTCAGACAAACAAACGGATATTTGCCAGCCGGCAGCATATTTTTGTAGGCTGTGTCGATTGCTTTTAAAATAACCGGACATTTTACCACCCTGTTGTTAACAAATACATAAATAGATTTTTTTGTGGAACGGGTAAATTCCGGAGTGGAGCAAAATCCTGTTGCCCTCAGGTGTGAAAGCTGGTCGGATTTGTTTATTTTTTTAAGTTCTCCTGCTATTGAGTTTGAATAAATTTCTGTTAAAACACACAATAAATCTCCGCTGCCTGAGGTCTTGACAGGAGTTTTGCCGTCAACTATCAGTGTTATGGCTATATCAGGGTTTGCAATAGCAATGCTTTGTAAAATCTCTGCAATGTATGACAGTTCTACTTTTTCTGATTTTAAAAATTTTTGGCGGACGGGAGTGTTGTAAAAAAGGTCTTTTACCTCCATTGTTGTGCCTATTGCGCACGCAGCCGGAGAAGATTTTACGTTAGATTCTTCGCATTCTACTTTTGTGCCTGTTTCAAAATCTTTTGTTCTTGTTGTGCAGGTCACTTTTGCGATAGAAATTATACTTGCCAGAGCCTCGCCTCTAAAACCCATTGTGTGGATGTCGAATAAATCCTCTGCACTTGTTATTTTGCTCGTTGCGTGTTTGCAAAACGCCAGTTCAATATCATCGGGGTGGATACCTGAGCCGTTGTCCGATACTCTTAAGGAAAGACAATCTTTGCTGATTTCTATTTCTACCCTTGTTGCACCTGCATCGATAGAGTTTTCTACCAGCTCTTTTACAACGGAAGCCGGTCTTTCAATTACCTCTCCCGCTGCAATCTGATTTATCAATTGTCTTGACAGTTGTTGTATTCTTTTCATTTCTCCGCCCTCTAGTATAAATAATTTTATATCAATTTTTTTTAATGTGCTATATTGTAGTGGTGAATACCTTACAAAACGAAATAATTAATACAAGAAAAATCTATAAAGAGCTTTTTAATAATGCACAAAAAGCTATTGATGCAAGGCTGAATACACTAAAAACAGCTTCGTTGTGCAATCACTGTAAAGAAAACTGCGATATAGATTTTAATAAAATCAGTCTTTTTCAAAAATTTCCGGAAGGCTGCAGATACCGTTTCTGGCAGGAAGCGGCTCTTGATATGCTCGAAAATAAAATATCAAAAGATATTTACGAAAAAATACAGCTTATTGAAAAGCGCAGACAGTGTTTTTCCTGCGGGTGCTGTTCTTCGTGCTGCAGGCTGGCAAGTTCTGAGTATTCTTATGAAGAGCTTAAGGAACGTGCAAAAAACGGCGATAAGTTTTCAAAAGAATTTGTCAGTGTTTTTGTTCCGTACAAAAATATTGATGAGGCTCAGGAGCTTTATCCTGATTATGTAAAACTTTTGAAAGACCATTTTAAGGAAAACGAAATATATTTTTATTATTGCCCAAAACTCGGCGATGACGGACTTTGTACTGATTATGAAAACAGACCCGGAATCTGCAGGGATTTTCCGAACAATCCTCTTGTTGCTCTGCCTTTAAAATGTTCTTTTAATACGTGGAAAGAAGAGGTCGAAATCACAGCCCTGACATTGCATGCATTGATAGATATAGTAGGGTTTTACAAAGAAAAAATCTCAGACGGGCTTCGCCTGTAAATATAACTAGCCTTTGACCGCACCGTCGTTTTCGCCTGATATAAAATACCTTTGCATTGCAATAAAGAAAACGAGTATAGGTATTGTTGCAATAATGGAGCCTGCTGCAATGTATCTCCAGTTTGCACTAAACATTCCCTGCAGGTCATTTACCCCGACAGGCAATGTGTATAAGGCTTTTTTTGTCAAAACAATACTCGGCCACAAAAATTCCCCCCATGAACCTATGAAGGTAAAAATAGCAAGTACTGCCAGAGTCGGTTTTACCATGGGTAAAAGTATTTTCCACCATATCTGAAAAACACTGCAGCCGTCTACAAAAGCAGCTTCTTCCATTTCTTTTGGTATAGCAAGAAATGCCTGCCTCATTAAAAATATTCCAAATGCATTAACAGCAAACGGTAAAATCAACCCCAGATAACCCATAACAGAGTTTACGGAGTCCACCATATTAAGTTTTAAAACTATCAGATACACAGGCAGCATTATTGCCTGAAAGGGTATCATTATTGTGGCAAGCGTTGCATAAAAAATAGTCTTTTTACCTTTAAACTCCATCCTAGCAAGCGGATAAGCAGCAAGAGCGGATAAAATTAAATTCAGCAAAACAGTAAAACCTGCTACTATCATACTGTTTAAAAAATACAGCATAAAAGGTATCTGGTGCCATACTCCCTTAAAGTTTTCCCAGGTAGGACTCTGCGGAAAAAATACAGGCGGGTATTGAAAAATGTTTTCGTCAGGGCCTTTCATTGCTGTGGACAGCAGCCAGATAAACGGAAATATTGATAACAAAGATACTATTATCAATGATGCGTGTATAAAAAATCCTCTTGAAAAGCTTTTAAAATTTTTCATTTTTTCACCTATAGCTGATACTGTTTGTTTTCAAACAGTGTAAAGTTTAATATGGACATAACAAGTACAATCACAAGCAGCAACACGGATGCCGCTGATGCAATACCCAAATCGAGGTTCTCAAACGCACGCTCGTAAATGTAATATACGATTGTTTTGCTTGCGTCTAAAGGCCCGCCTTTTGTCATAACATATATTTCTACAAAAACTTTCATTGCAGAAATAGAAGAAATCATTGTAACCAGCCCCACTGTCGGCATAAGATGCGGCAATGTTACGGTAAGATGCTTTGTTACAGGGTTTGCTCCGTCTACTTCACAGGCTTCGTAAAGGTCTTTTGGCACGCTCATCAACGCAGAAAGGTATATCATCATATAGTAGCCTATACCTTTCCATATAGTAACGATTATGACTGAATACAAAGCAACATTCGGGTCTGTGAGCCAGCCCACTGCAGGAATATTAAAGATATCCATAAAGTAGTTTAAAATTCCCTGCTGTGCATACAGCCATTTGAAAGCAATTGCCGCTACTACGATAGATACAATTACCGGAAGGTAAATCAAAATTTTATAAAGCGTAATCCCTTTGATTTTTTGATTAATCATAATGGCTATGATTAAAGGAAACACTACCAGAAACGGCACTGCAACAACAAGATAAATAAATGTGTTAAAAAGCACTTTGTAAAAAACAGGGCTTTTTAAAAGGGTAATATAATTGTCCAGAGATACATAGGCCGGATGATAGATGTTATTTGAGTAATCAAAAAAGCTCAGGATAATAGTTTCAAAAAACGGTATAAAAAAGAACAGTATCAATATCACGGCTGCCGGCAGCAGAAAAAGATATGGAACATATTTTTTGTAGTATTTATACATTTTTCTCCCCTGTGGGTTTTAGTTTTGCAGTTGTGTTTTCAGGCATGAGCCGTTTTGCGACACCTGAAAGTTTGTATCGGTTAAAGACATAAGCATTGCCCTGTCCCCGTAAAAATCTATAGACCACGCCCCGAGATATTTTGGTTTTTCTCCTGTTGCCGCATAAGCAAATACAATGATTCTTTCGGGATTCAGTGCATCCCAGCCTATAGGGTAAATATCCCAGCGGTAATCTTTTAAATAAAGATTGTGGTTTTCTCTCCAGTAATACTGGATAGCTTCTCGAACTTCCGAGAGTTCTTTTATCTTTCCCGTTTCAAGATTATAAACCAGAAGATTTGTTCTCCACAAGCCATCCGGCGTGTAAGAAACTTTTTCTTTAAAAGCTATTTTCTTTCCGTCTGCGGACCAGTCTATGACTGTCAGCGTCTTTTGTACATCAAGGTCGAGTGAGTCCATCTGGCTTCTGTAAATAGTTTTTCTGCCTTCATTAATATGCGCACGTTCTATCCTCTCCATCAGGTCTTTTTCTATATCAAGGTTCATAAGATACAACTCTGAACCGGCAGTTCTGGTGGACGGATAGTAAAATATAGTGGAATAAACCATTTTGTCAAAGCCCGGCGATACAACACCAGTTGATTTGATTTGTTTTTTCTTTTTCAGGTCGTTTAAATTTATCTCCTGCAGCCCCGGCGGGTTATTGTATTTCATTAAAAGCAAAGAAGGGTCCGGCAGGTCTACGAGTTTTGAATCTTTTTCAAATTTTGGCGAAGGAATATCTATGTTCTGTGCTGCTGCTTTGTTCACGGCACGGTAATATTCCTGCATTGTTTTTGGCATATTGTTGACAGGCGCAGGGTGTGCTTTTTTGTAACTTTTTGTCCAGAAAAATTTTGATGCAACATCTCTTTCAAAATCAAAAGCAAATGCCGCCTGTGTGAGCAGCAAAAATATGCCTATAACAACCAGCTGAAATTTTAAATAAAATTGCCGCTGCATTTATACAAGTCCCTCTCTCATTGCAGTAACAGCAGCCTGTGTTCTGTCGTTTACGTACAATTTTTGTAAAATACTGTGAACATGTGCTTTTGCTGTTGCCCTTGTAATAAAGAGTTTTTCTGCAATTTCCGGATTTGATAATCCGTCTACAATAAGAGCAAGAACCTCAAGTTCTCTTTCCGTAAGACCAAAGGTGTTTTTTGTGGATTTGTAGCTGGCAACAGCATCTGTCGCTGCTGTGTCACTTTTTTGTCTTTGCACATTAGACAGTACAAGTCTGGCTATAGCTGGGTCAAGCCACGCTGTACCCTCGTTTACCGCAACAATTGCAGAGGTAAGCTGCTCTGGGGTTGCACCTTTCATAATATACCCGTCAGCCCCTGCGGCAAGTGCGGCAAAAACGTCATCATCGTTGTCACGTGATGTAAATATAAGGATTTTGCAGCCCAAATCCGCTTCTTTTATTTGTCTTGTTGCTTCGATGCCGTCTATTACCGGCAGCCCGATGTCCATAAGCACAACATCAGGCTTAAGCTCTTTTGTCTTTTCAACACCGAGCATTCCGTCTTCTGCTTCACCTATGAGGGATATGCCCTGTGTCTTTTCAATAACGAGAGCCGTTCCCATTCTTATCATTGTATGGTCTTCGACCAGCAATACTTTTATATCTTCTGCCATTACACTTTTTCCTTAACCTTTAATGATTCCGGAATAAGAACAGAAAATACGCTGCCCTTACCCACCTGACTTTCTGCCCATATCTTGCCGTTGTGGGCTTCTACTATCTGTCTGGAAAGATACAGTCCGAGTCCTGTTCCTGCAGAACGTTTCTGGCTTGTACCTTGTGAAAATCTCTTGAAAAGTTTTTTCAAATCGTCTTTTGGTATCCCTATACCATTGTCTTTTACGTTTAAAATCAAGTCGCCTTCTTTGTTCAGCAGACCGATTTCTATTTGACCGCCCTGATTTGTATGATTCAGCGCATTGCCGCACAGATTGAGCAGTACTCTTCTCAATTCGTTTCTGTCAGCAGTGATTTCTGACTCCTGTGTGCCGTCGTATTTTATTTCTATTGTTATGTTCTTTTTGTCAGCAATCGCCTGAACCTGTCCGACACATTCATCAATAAATGATTTTAGATTGAATGTTGTTTTGCAAAGGCTCAGCTTGCCTGCCTCGTACTTGTAAACCTCAAGCAGTGCATTAACAAGCCCCAGCATATCTTCGTTGCTTTTTTTCATTGTATCAAGCAGGGTCTTTTGCTTGTCGCTGATTTCACCCAGAGAGCCGTCAAGGAAAAATTCCAGAGTCTGTATTGCCGCAAGAAGAGGTGTCCTCAAATCATGCGTGAGTGTGGCAATAAAATCATCTCTGAGTCTGTCCATTTCTTTTTGCAGGCTGACATTTCTGACTACGCCTACGTAGTTTATTTCATCTTCGTTTTTCCCGTCAGCCGGAATCGGTGAAAAGTTGATTTCCACAGGGATATTTTTATCATTTATACAATTTTTAACAGCAGCGTTTCTTAAAAGCACTTCTTTTTTGTCGTTTGTGATTTTTTGCAGCTGTTTTTCTTCAAATACAATAAAATCTTCTATAGACTTGCCTTCCAAGAAATGTTTGTCGAGTCCGGTAAGGTTTTCAAAAGCGGGATTTGCCTGCACAATCGTTCTGTCTGGCGCAATTATAATAATTCCGTCCGCACAGTAATTTATAATCGCACTCAGTTTTACATTAGATTCCAGCAAATCTGCTGTTTTTTGCATAACAATTTCTTCGAGGGAATGTGAGTATTTTTCCAGCTGTGATTTTGCCTCGGACAGTTCTTCAATTTTTTTGTTAAGCTCTGTGATTAGTCCGCTTCGCTCAAGTCCGTTTCTTATACTGATGAGCAAATCCTCATTGTCCCACGGTTTTTCAATATATTTGTAGATGCCGACTTCGTTTATTGCTTTTATTGCATTTTCTTTGTCGGCATAACCGGTGAGCAGTATCATACTTGTATCCGGACATGTCTTTTTTGCTTCTGACAGAAATTCAAATCCGTTCATCTCCGGCATCATAAAATCAGAAAGAATCAAATCCGGTGTTGTTTGTTTTATGCTTTCCAGTGCTTTTTTCGGGCTGTCAAAATATTCAACATTTTCAAATCCTTCCAGCGAAAGGAGCATTTTTAATGTTGACAACAGCATTGTATCGTCATCTACAGCTATAATTTTTTTATCTTTATACATATACTCACAATATCCTTAACTAAAGGATATCTTATATTTTCAAGCAGGACAAATATTTTACAAATGTAAAGCAATATACTATAATTTTTAATATTTCATATAGTCAACTGACTCCGACTACTTGTTGAACCTGTGCATTAATCAAGTGCACTCATTACAAACAAGTCCGGCACAGGCAACAAGTGCATGGGGTCACTTTACTAGCTACAATCCAGACCGCCACAGACATATTATATTGGAGAAAATATTTTTATGAGAGATGAATTGCTTTCGATACTGGAAAAAAACAGCAGAATTGATTTTAAAGAGCTGGCTGTATTGTTGGGAGTTTCTGAAGAGCAGGTGCTTGATGAAATTTCAAAACTTGAAAAAGAAAATATTATATGCGCCTATCATACCCTGATTAACTGGGAAAAAACAGATATCGAAAAGGTTTCGGCATTGATAGAGGTAAAAGTTACCCCTCAAAGAGGACAGGGCTTTGACCATATAGCGGAGAGAATTTATAACTATCCGGAGGTAAAATCCGTTTATTTGATATCAGGCGGATACGATTTGCTGGTTACATTAGAGGAAAAATCGCTTAAGGAAATTGCAGGTTTTGTTTCGGATAAATTGTCTACTTTAGACAGTGTCTTGAGTACGGCTACACATTTTATCCTCAAAAAATATAAAGACCACGGTACTATTATCAATAAAACATCAAAAGACGAAAGAGAGATGTTTACACCATGAAAAATTTTCTCTCAGAAAAAGTCGTAAATCTAAAACCTTCAGGTATAAGAAAATTTTTTGATATTGTAAGCGAGATGAAAGACGCAATATCATTGGGCGTTGGCGAACCTGACTTTGATACACCCTGGTTTATCAGAGATGAGGGGATTTATTCACTCGAAAAGGGCCGTACCTTTTATACCTCAAATGCAGGCCTGAAAGCTTTAAGACAGGAGATATCAAATTATATTCAAAGAACACAGGGTATAAAATACTGCCCTGATTCAGAGATTATTGTTACCGTTGGCGGTTCTGAGGCGATAGATATAGGTTTGCGTGCTGTGATAAATCCAGGTGAGGAAGTTGTTATCCCGCAGCCCTCTTATGTTTCTTATGAGCCGTGCGCTGTTCTTGCTGATGCACAGCCTGTGATTGTCAATTTAAAGGCAGAAAACGAGTTCAGATTGCAGCCTGAAGAGCTGCTGAATGCAATAACCGATAAAACAAAGGTGTTGATTCTTCCTTATCCTAACAATCCGACAGGGGCAATAATGGAGCGTGAGGATTTGCAAAAAATTGCAGATATCGTAAAAGAAAAAGACTTGCTTGTTATGTCGGATGAAATTTATTCCGCTTTGACTTACAAGGACAAACATATCTCCATTGCGTCATTAGACGGGATGAGGGAGCGAACAATTTTGATAAACGGTTTTTCAAAAGCTTATGCAATGACGGGATGGCGTTTGGGCTACGCATGCGGGCCTTGTGATATCATCAAACAGATGACAAAAATCCATCAATTTGCAATAATGTGCGCGCCTACAACCAGCCAGTATGCGGCTGTAGAAGCTTTGAAAAAAGGCGATGAAGAGGTGGAGAAAATGCGCCAATCTTACAACCAGCGCAGACGTTTTTTGATGCAGGCGTTTAAAGATATGGGGCTTTCTTGTTTTGAACCTTTCGGGGCTTTTTATGTGTTCCCCTGCATAAAAGAATTCAATATGACATCAGAAGAGTTTGCAACGAAACTTCTTATGGAAGAAAAGGTCGCTGTTGTACCGGGGACTGCGTTTGGTGATTGCGGTGAAGGGTATTTGAGAATATCTTATGCTTATTCGCTCGATAGTCTGAAAGAGGCAATCTCCCGCATAGAGAGATTTGTAAAAAGACTGCGCCACTCCGGCTGATACTAAAAAAAACCTCTTTGCGCAAAAAGATTTTTTGTGTAAAGAGGTGAGCACTAAGTACAAGCAATCAGAAGAGTTGAGGATTTACTTGATTATGATAACCTTCTTGTGCTGCTATTACATTGCGCAAAACTGTAATGTTTTACTTTAATACTTTCGGGCAATAAGTTAAATATTCTTAGTATTAAATTGATTTTTATTTTTTCTCGTTGATATAATTGGGTAAAATAAGTTTTACGTAAACAGGGGAATAGAATATGACGGTAAAGGTCGCAGTTTTGGGTGCGGGAATCTGGGGTAAAAATCTTGTAAGAAATTTTTATAACCTGAATTATCTTCACACAGTTTGTGATATGGATGAAGAAAACAGAAAAAAGGTCAATGCGGATTATCCTGAAATTTATACAACGCCTGATTTTAATGAAGTATTGAATAATAAAGAAATCAACGCTGTTGTTATTGCGACTCCGAGCCATACGCATTTTAAACTCGTAAAAATGGCACTCGAAGCAGGAAAACATGTTTATGTCGAAAAACCTATTGCCACAGCAAGTGAAGAGGCATTGATTCTTAAAGAACTGGCAGAATCAAAAAATCTTGTTTTGATGGTAGGCCACCTGCTTTTGTATCATCCTGCAGTAAACAGACTGAAAATGATTGTGGAATCCGGCGAACTCGGAGAAATCAAATATGTACAATCTGACAGACTGAATATAAATTATTTTAAAAACGACAGAAGCGTAATGTGGGACCTGGCTCCGCATGACGTTTCCATGGTCAGCTATATTCTGGGCGAAGAACCCAAAAGAGTAATCTCTGCAATGGGGGTAAGCTCGGAAGGTAATGAGATTATGGATATTACTCATATAGAAATTGAGTACGAATCAGGCTGTGTTGCTCATATATCTGACAGCTGGATTCATCCGCAAAAACGTGTAAATCTCATGTTGAGAGGTACAAAGGGTTCTGCGATGTTTGATGATACTTTGAAGGAAAATAAACTTCAGGTATTTAAAAATGATAAACCAAACTCGGGCAGCAATATTGCTCTTGATTATATAGAAATAGAACCTTTGAAACTTGAGTGCGAACACTTTGTAAAATGTATAGAACAAAACAAAAAAGCCAGAAGCGACGGAGAAAACGGCTATTTTGTAGTAAAAATACTTGAAGATGCAGAAAAAATGATGCTGGGCGACAAATTGCAGCTTTTGGAACATCACAGCTTTGCATCATCAAGAAGCAAACAATAGATTTGAGGATGTCACGAGGAGTATAAAAATGGCAAATTTAATTACAATATTACGAATGATTATAGCTTTTATTGCTATATGCTTGTTGTTCTTTCAGACACCGGCATGTTACATCACAGCTTTTGTCTTAACCATCATTGCAATATGGTTTGACGGGTTGGACGGATTTGTTGCCAGATTGTTGAACGAAAGTTCAAAATTCGGTGCAGTGCTGGATATTCTGGGTGATAGAGTTGTTGAAAATATCTACTGGATTGTGTTTGCAGTTCTGGGCTGGATTCCTGTATGGGTTCCGTTGATAGTTGTAACAAGAGGCATTTTAACTGACGGTGTAAGAAGTATTGCTCTGGAACAGGGTTATACAGCATTTGGCTCTACTACAATGATGAAAACAAAACTGGGACATTTTCTTGTAGCGTCCAATTTTTCTAGAGGTTCTTATGCTGTGACAAAAGCATTTGCTTTTGCTTTTATGATTTTGTGCAATTTTCCGTTTGCAACAATGAACCTCTTCCTTCAAGGTGATGACCCTGCTCTGTCAGCACAGGCAACTGCCGCATGGGGAACTTTTCATAACATTTGTATAGCTATTTGTCCGTTTGCACATTTTTGTGTGTATGCTGCAGTAGCATTCTGCGTTTTGAGAGGTTTGCCTGTATTAATTGAAAGCAGAAGATTTTTTGTTGAAGACAAAAAATAAATAAATTAAACATCGAAATACCCTGATAGTCATAGATTTATCGGGGTATTTTTGTATATTTTTATTAAATAAAGCTTAAAAACAGACAAAAAATTTTTTTATGTGCGTTATAAAATCAGGTAGAAGTTATTTATAGAAGTAAACTAAAATGCAAGTACAAAGTACAACACAAATACAGCAGAATCCAAACAAAAAACAAAACAATGTAGGTTCTTCTATAAAAGCACTGGTTGCGAGTTCTCTTGTTGCTCCTTTACTGTATCCCGTAAATTCAAGCATACTAAATATAATGAAACGCAAGGGAAATCTGCCTGAAGATACTATAGATTTGATTCATAGCGCAGGAGAAAAAGCTTTAAAAGAGACAGGCTTGGCAGATAAAGGTGCAGAAATTATTTACCTGCAAAAACATCCTAAAGAACCGAGATTACCCAGAATTTTGACCATGTTTAATTTACCGGAACAGGTAAAAAACGGTGACAATGCTTTTTGTGTATTAAAAAATGCAGTAAATCCATTAACAAATGAAGTTGTTTTTAAAGAAAATACTATTTATATGCCTGCAAAAGATTTGTCTTATACTCTTTTTCATGAAATAGGGCATAATCTTAACCACAATTTTTCTAAAATAGGGCTCGCACTGCAAAAGTTTAGAACACCAGCTTTGCGACTGTCAGGACTTGTTACTCTTTTTGGAGCATTTACTAAAAATGCAAAACCAGAAGAAGGCAAAGAATTGACAAAAGCCCAGAAGGCTAAAAACTTTATACGTGACAATGCCGGAAAAATTTCACTGGCAATTGCTGCGCCTATTTTGATAGAAGAAGCAATGGCAACTGCTAAAGGCCAAAAACTTGCTAACAAATACCTGCCAAAAGATATTGTAAAAAAAATATCCAAAGGCAACAAATTAGCATATTCTACTTATATAATGATGGCAGCGTCTATGGCTTTAATGTCTTATACCACTGTAAAGGTAAAAGATTATTTTGTAGAAAAAAAGAAAAATAAATCACCGGCCAATTAAAATATGATAAAATAATTCTATGAAAATAGAAACTAAGCTGAACATTGTTTTATATGAGCCGGAAATTCCGCAAAATACAGGGAATATCGTGCGGCTTGCTGCATGCACAAACTGTGATGTCTATCTTGTCGGAAAGCTCGGATTTTCTATTGACAGCAGACACCTCAAACGTGCAGGGCTGGATTATTGGGATGATGTTAATATACGCAGGATAGATAAGATAGAAGATTTGTGGGCAGAGTTTCCTGACCGTGATTTTTATTACCTGACAACAAAAACAAAGAATTATTATACAAACGTAAAGTTTAAAGACGGTGATTTTCTTGTGTTCGGCCCTGAGTCCAGAGGAATCCCTGAGGATTTGCTTTTTTCAAAAGGGGAGCATTCTATTACCATACCTATGCAGGACGGTCAAAGGAGCTTGAATCTTTCAAATTCCGTTGCTATAGTTGTTTATGAAGCATTGCGTCAAATTTGCGGGTAAAAATTTTTATGAATTATACGGAGATTGATATAAAAACAGCAAAATCACTTCTGCCGGATAGACCTCAAGAGAGTAACAAAGGCACGTTCGGCAAGGTGTTGAATATCGCAGGCTGTATAGAGTATGAGGGGGCGGCTTATTTGTCTTCCGTTGCTCCGCTAAAAACAGGGGCAGGTCTTGTTACTCTGGCAACAATACAGCAGGTAATAAACAACCTCGCTGCAAATTGCCCGTGGGTGACATTTTATCCGTTGAGGGATTATTACGGAAAATGTATTGCATCAGATGCCTTTTGTGATTTGAAAGAAATAACAGAAAAATATGATGTTGTTTCTGTTGGGCCGGGGCTGTCTGATACACCGGCAATAAGCGCATTTGTAGATGATTTGATAAGATATTTGAATAATACGGATAAAAAAGTCGTTATAGACGCTGATGCAATAAATGTTCTTGCAAAATCCGGTGCGACGAGCTTGCCGAAAAATTCAGTAATAACGCCTCATCCTATGGAACTTTCCAGACTTATTGATGTGCCTTTGGAAACTATCCAGAAAGAGCGGGTACATTATGCAAAGTTTGCTGCTGAAAAATTCGGCTGCTGTGTTGTTTTAAAAGGGCATAATACAGTGGTTTGTACAAGAGATATGGAGATTTTTGTGAATACTAGCGGAAATTCTTCTCTTGCAAAAGCTGGAAGCGGCGATGTTCTGACAGGTATAATTTCAGGTCTTTTGGCGCAGGGGCTTTGTGTCAGAGATGCCGCAGTGCTGGGCGTATATTTGCACGGCCTGTGCGGAGAGCTTGCATCTGTTGATTTGACGGTGTACAGCGTTCTTGCAACAAATCAGATTGATTATATTCCAAAAGCTATAAAAAGAATTCTAGAGTCGTAAGTATTAGTGGTTGTAGAATAATGACAGTACAAAAACGGATGGATGCGTATTTTTTGCCTTATGCTGTTTTTTGCGGCAGAGAAAATATGGAAATTGATGAAAAATTGCTGGACTATGCAATCGAAAATCAGTTAAAAGCCCCTGTGTTCAGACTGTACGGGTGGGAGCCGGCATGTGTTTCTCTTGGCCGAAACCAGAAAGATACCGGAGTGGACAAAGATTTTTGCCAAAATAACGGGATTGATATAGTACGCAGATTGACGGGCGGAAGAGCGTTGCTGCATGACAAGGAGCTTACTTACAGCTTTGTCTGTCCGTGCGGCTTTTTAAAAAACGGCGAAACCGTTATCCAATCGTATAAGGAAATTTCAGGCGCATTGGCTCTCGGCCTTTCAAAGATAGGAATAATGGCTGAATTCCCAGAAAACAAAAAAGCTCATACAAATTTTGAATACTGTATGTCACTGTCGACGGGTGCTGATTTGTGTTTTGAGGGGAAAAAGATAGTCGGGTCTGCTCAGTTTAGAAAACAGGGCTATATCCTGCAGCACGGGTCTATTATGTTTGATTGTGATGCAGAGATGATTCAAAAAGTTTTCCATGAAAGTTTGCAAAATGACAAAATTGCCACACTAAAAGAGTCCGCACCTGCGGTTAATCTGGAGCAGTTATCAAAGGCTCTTGTTGATGGGATGGAAGAGTATTTCGGGATTAATCTTCTTTTGAAAGAAGGTCTGAGCGCAGAATCTTTGCTCCGCCGAGATAAACGTGCTTGATTTCGTTTTGTTTCTTTTCTGTGTTTACGACCATCAATATTCTCAGACATTTTTTCAAGCTGGGTTCAATGTCCATTTCGTTTACGCAAATCAACGGAACATACTGGATTTTAAAGTTTTTTCTTACAAATTTTGCAGGAAAAGCACTTTTTAAATCCTTTGTCATTGTAAACATAATATGAGAAATATCTTCTGTTTTTATATCGTTTTGGGCAATCATTTTTGAATAAAGCTCAACAGTGGCCTGCTCAAGAGCCTCTTGAGTATCTTCATCTACTGTAATTGCGCCGCGGATACCTCTGGAATATAGCATATTAAACTCCTTAATCAAATTTATCGCCCGTTTTCAGCTTTGCGCCGTTTGTCCAGGCATAGGCATCCATTTTGGGTTTGCCTTCTGGTTTGATTTCTTTTATTAACAGTATACCTTTTTTTGCAGCAACTTCAATCCCATTTTTAGAAATATTAACGATTTCTCCTTCGTTTTCGTTTTCTGTGTCGTTGTTCAGAACAGTTGTGGACAAAACTTTTATGTTCTTTCCGTTGATACTTGTACAAGCAACAGGCCATGTTGTCATTGAGCGTACATGGTCGTGGAGCTGTTGTGCTGTTTTTGTCCAATCCAGAACAGCGTCTTCTTTTTTGAATTTTTTTGCGATTGTTACTTTTGTTTCGTCCTGCTTTTGCGGGGTCAAAACTTTGTTGTAAAGCTGTTTTATCGTCGGATACATGATAAAAGGAGCCTTGTCGCTTATGATTTGCATAAGCTCTTTGTCTGTCATATCAGGGGTGATTTTTATTTTTTCCTGCAGACAAATATCTCCTGCATCAAGAGCCAGCACAGTAATCATAGTTGTTATGCCTGTTTCTTCTTTGCCGTCATAAATAGCACGTTGTATAGGGTTTGCACCTCTGTATTGCGGCAGCAAAGAGGCATGAAGGTTTACTGTAGCTATTTGCGGGATAGAAAGAATTTCTTCCGTCAAAAGCTGTCCAAAGGCAAATGTAATAAAAAAGTCCGGCTTTAGGCTTCTTAATTTGTCTTTTAGCTCTTCATCATTTTTCAATGCATCTGTTTGCAAAACTTCTATGTTGTGTGCCAGCGCAAATTCTTTTACCGGCGGCGGGGTAAGTTTGTTCCCTCTGCCTGATGGTCTGTCCGGCTGCGTTACAACGGCTTGAATATTTACATCATTAAAATTTAAAAGTTTTTGAAGACAGTTAACGGCAATCTCCGGTGTTGCCATATAAACGACATTAATCAACTTTTTCATCCTCTTTTTGGCTGTTTTGTCCTTCCGGCAGAACAGTTTCGCCGGGGTTTGCGGGTATTGATTCCAGAGCTTTATCCAGTTCCGGTTCGTCAAGGATTCTGTCACCTTCTACAGGTGCAAGCCCGTGTTCTGAAAGGATTTTGTCAGCTTCAAATCTGTTTCTGCAGTGGTCAATAAATAAAACACCGTCCAGATGGTCAAATTCGTGCTGGATTGCTCTTGCCAGGAGGCTTCCGTCTTTGCCCTCGATTGTGAAAGGTTTGCCGTGGATGTCGAGTGCTTTTACCATAACGTTTGCATATCTTTTTACATCGGTGTACGCATCCGGAAAGCTCAAGCAGCCTTCGTAACTGCTAACCGCACCGCTTTTTTTAATAATTTTAGGGTTTATAAAAACCATCGGGTGTAATGGTTCATTTCCTGTAGATACATCGATTACAAACACACGCAGGTTTTCGCCGATTTGCGGTGCTGCCAGACCTACACCGTTTTTTGCATACATTGTGTCCAGCAAGTCATGCACGAGGGTCTGGATTTTTTTTGAAATTTTCGAAACTTCTTTTGAAGGTCTTCTGAGAGTTTCGTCACCGTATTTAACAACTTTTTTTATTGACATAGCTAAATTCCTTTAAAATGAATCTTAATACATAATATCACACAAACCGCCAGGGCTTACGGACGTTGAGCATCAAGCTCTGCTCTGATTTGGTCTACCGTTATATAGCTTACAGGTGATTTTTCATCTTTTTGAAGATATACATCTTTTATTCCTGCCTGAACGATAAATCTTTTGCAAAGTATGCAAATAAAGTTGTGGCCGTAGATGTACATTGTTGCACCTTTGCATCTGTCCTGACCTGCCTGAATAATTGCGTTTTGTTCTGCGTGGATGCTGCGGCAGGTTTCGTACATTGTGCCTGATGGAATGTTGTTTTCTATACGGTAGCATTTGCCTATTTCGTAGCAGGAAGTTACCTTTGATGGTGTTCCGTTGTAGCCTGTGGCTTTGATTTTTTTGTCTTCGCCTACAATTACCGCTCCGACTTTTGCTCTAAAGCAGTTTGAGCGTGTTGCACAGGTTTTTGCTATTTCTAAAAAGTATTCATTCCATGGTTTTATCATTTTTATATCCTCAATTATCTGTTGTTTTCTGTTTGTATTGCGTTTAATAGTGCTTCCAGTTGTTTTTGCAGTTCTTCGTTATCGAGCTGCTGTGCATTTATATTGTACGAGTCAGTATTATTTGTATTTCTGTTTCTGTTTATTCTGTTGTTAGCTCTCAAAGGAGTGTTTCTTGTAGACAAACTTTGGGATTCGTTTTGTTGTTTGGCAAGTTCCTGCTGCAGCATCTGTGTAAGGGTGTTTAGCATTTGTTCCAGTGCAGCTTGTTTTCTGGCCATTGCATCGAAATCGTAATCATTCCCTTGCGCAAACGAGGTCGTTCCGTCTTCTGCTATCCAGCCTATAATTTTGCCGTTACGGTCTTTAAAATACAATTTGCCGACAACTACAATTCCCTGCTCTTTGTTTTTTACGTCTGTGCCGAGTCTTAAGTCCTGCATGCCCGTAGGTGTCAGGGCATGTTTGGCTATTGTGTCAGTCTGCCAGAGGATTACGGCAGGTGCTTTTCTTGCTTTTTTAGTAAGGATTGGTGCAGATGCAATGGCCACGATACATACTATTAAAAGCGTAATCAATGCTTCTGCCAGCGAAAATGCTCTGTATCTCTCCATAACTATTCCTCTTTTCCTGACTATACTTCTATTTTATTGAGTTTTAGTTTGAAAGTAAAGTCAATATTACATTTATTGCTAAAAAAAAACGTGCATATAGATGAAAAAAAGCCGAAAAAATTGAAAAAAAACACTTGCCAATATTTTGTATTCCAATATAATAAGAAATGTACATTTAAGAAAAGGGGTTTACCAACATGAACAAAGAAGAATTAGTACAAGAAGTTTCAAAAAAATCTAAAGTTACTCAAAAAGAAACTGCTGAAATCATCAATGCTTTGATGGAAACTATTGAAAAAACAGTTGCTAAAGGCAAAAAAGTTACTTTAGTTGGTTTTGGTACATTCGAAGCTAGAAAAAGAGCTGCTAGAACTGGCCGTAACCCGCAAACTGGTAAAGAAATCAAAATCGCTGCTAAAACAGTACCTGCTTTCTCTGCTGGTAAAAAATTCAAAGAAGCTGTTAACGGTAAAGTAGCTGCTAAAAAATAGTTGATTAAACTTTTATAAAAAGCGTCCGTACTGGTTGTACGGGCGTTTTTTGTTTATAAATTTTGTGACAGTATAAAAAAAAGACCCCGAGAAAACGGGGCCTTTTTTAGCTTAAACAGGTTTTGTTTAGCCGAAATATCTTTTTAACAATCCCTGGAATGCCTGTCCGTGACGAGCTTCGTCTTTGCACATTTCGTGAACTGTGTCATGGATAGCATCGAGGTTGAGTTCTTTAGCACGTGAAGCAATAGCTTTTTTAGCTGCACAAGCGCCTGATTCAGCTTCTACACGCATTTCAAGGTTTTTCTTTGTAGAATTTGTAACAACTTCGCCGAGAAGTTCAGCAAATTTTGCAGCGTGTTCAGCTTCTTCCCAGGCTATTCTTTTGTAAGCTTCAGCAACTTCAGGATAGCCTTCTCTGTCAGCCTGTCTGCTCATTGCAAGGTACATACCTACTTCTGTGCATTCGCCCAGAAAATGGTCTTTCAAACCTTGTTTTACTTCTGCATCAACATCAGCACCTACGCCGATTCTGTGTTCGTCAGCCCAGCCGATTACGCCTGCGCCTTCTTCTACTTTATTAAATTTTTCAGCAGGAACTCCGCACATAGGGCATTTTTCAGGCGGGTTATCACCTTCATATACGTAGCCGCATACTGAACATACAAATTTAGCCATAATTTACCTCTTTCATTTACTTACCATAATTCACCTATCAGGAATGACTCTTATTAAGAATAATTCCTAATAAAATTATTATACACATAGACTTTTGAAAATGCAAGTGTTTTTCTTCTAAAAAAATTTTTTTATCCTTTTTGTCCTGAAATTACACGGTCTTTGCCTGATACGTCTTTTAGTATTTCTATATTTTTAAATCCGCTCTCTGTCATAATGTCTTTTATTTCGCATGCCTGATTTTCGCCTGCTTCAAATAGCAAAAATCTGTTTTCTTTAAGATATGGTGCGCATTGCTTTGTTATTTTTTCATAAAACTCCAGACCTTTTTCGTCAGCAGTAAAGAGAGCTGATGCAGGTTCAAAGTCTTTGACCTCAATTTGGAGTCCTTCTTTTTGCGACAGCGGAATATAAGGCGGGTTGGACACAATCATGTCGAATTTTTCTTCGGGCCTTATTTTGCTGAACAAATCCGATTTTCTAAACAATGCTCTGTTCATCAAATCCAGGTGCATTGCGTTGTTTAGAGCTGTTTTTAGTGCTTCGTTTGAAATATCTACCCCAATGACCTGTGCAGGAGTGAGTTTTGCAATCATACATGCAATACAGCCTGTGCCTGTGCCTATGTCCAGCACCATTTTAAAATCATTGTTTTTTATAATTTCAACAGCTTTTTTCACCAGCAGTTCTGTTTCCGGTCTTGGTATCAGTGTTTCTTTTGTGACTTCAAATTTTTTGCCCATAAAATATGCATAGCCGAGAATCTGTGCCAGCGGTTCTCTTGTTTTCAGCCTTTTTTCAATGACAGCTTCCAATTTTTGCAAATCTGATGGAGAGGGCATTATGCCTATTATCAGGTCCTTTGGAGTCAGGCCTGTCAATATTTCTATGGCAAAATCGATTTCCGCAGATGCTTCTTCTGTAGAAAAACCGTTATTCGTATAATTTTTTATCAAGTCCGATTTCTTCAAGTTTTTGCTGATGTTCATCCAGTATTTTTCCTATAAGGTTTTTCAAATCAAGTTTTGAAAGTCCTGTTGTTTCTTCTTTTTTCAACTTATATTTATCACACAATTTGTTGTAATAGTAAATCTGTTTTTTTGTAGCCTGTTCTTTTGACATTTTAAACTCTGCTGCTTTTTTCCTTTGTTCTTTTGCAAAGGCTTTTTGCTTTTCTATATAGGGCTTTTGGGCTTCTTTTTGTGCTGTTTTTATATCGAGCTGTTTTTTTGTTTCTTTTATCAATGTTTTTAGCTCTTTTAAAAATTTGTCCTTTTCAAACTCTTCAATAATCCATTCAAAATGGGGATTGTTTTGTTCATAATAGTACTGCTCGTCTTCGATAAAAAGCTCCAGAATTTCGTCTGTGCCAAGGTCTGTGTGTTTTTTTACAAGACTTTTAATAAAGCTGAAAAGAGCAGCTTTTTGATTTTTTGTCAAATCTAAAAAAAGAGTATTCTTCAAATTTTTCATATAGTCAACTGACTCCGACTACTTATTGAACCTGTGCATTAATCAAGTCCATTCATTATAAACAAGTCCGGCACAGGCAACAAGTGCATGGGGTCTTCCGCACAGAAACAATACTTAATTGCTTCTTCAACAGAGTATGTACACTTCACAAGCGAGGCCGCCTCTGACATATATATAATTATCTTAAAAGGTCATTTATATCAAATTTTTTGGTAAGGTGTTCGTTCTTAAATTGCATAAGCTTTTTAAAAATCGGATTTGTTGCTTTTGCACAGTTTTTTTTATCAAGAGAGGGCTGATTATTTGTATCAGCTTCTTTTGTTTTGTTTTTTTCTAATACTTTCTTGATATCTGTTACCTTTTCCATTGTATTATTTTAACTCATTTTTTTGACTAATTCTATATATATAAAAAACAATTTTAAAAAATTATTGCTCGATTTGTTCATCAAAGAGCATTTGTGCCAGATAAATATCTTTTTTTGTTGTAATTTTTATGTTGGAGTAGCTGCCCTCGCTGACATACACTATACAGCCGTCTGCTTCCAGAAGGCCTGCATCGTCTGAAAAACTTTCGCCTTCGTGTTTTTTGTGAGAGTCTAAAATCAGCTTGTAGTCAAAGATTTGCGGCGTTTGTACATACCAGAGATTATCTCGTTTTGGTGTATCAACGATTTTTCCGTCTTCGTCAGCTTTTTTTATTGTGTCTACTGCTTTTACAGCTACTATGGCAGCTTTTTTTTGAATTGCCTTATCCAGACAGTTTTTTATATCTTTTGTTGTAACAAGGGGTCTGGCTGCATCGTGTATTGCGACAAAATTAGGCTCGCTGCAGGCTTTTAATGCATTAAAAACAGAGGCCTGTCTTGTTGCTCCGCCTCTAACCACCTTAATATTGTCCAGATTGTATTTTTTCAGCAGTTCTTTAATAACCGGCTCAAGACTCTCAGATGCCGAAACAATTATCTCACAAGGATTTATTGGCAAAAAAGCTTCTATAGAGTGAATGATGACTTCTTTGTCGTGGATTTTTTCCAGCAGCTTGTTAGTTTTTCCGTATCTGCTGGAGCTTCCGCCTGCTGTGACTATTACGGATAATTTCAATTTGTATTCTCCTCAAAATGTTTAAAAACGTTTTTTTCATATTCTTTTGTTTTTTCTTTATCAAAAGGCCTGTCAGACACGGTGCCTATTTTGTGAAACATTGTTTTGTCCAGATTATTAAAGGCTTTTTCATCTATTGCAAAGACCAGTTCAAAATCTTCTCCGCCCCATAGCATCATATTTTGCCATTGTTGGGGGAAAGTTTCTTTTAGCTCTTTGCTAACTGGAATGGAGTCATAATCTATATCAAAAGCCAAATTGCCGGCCTTTGACATCTGGTAAAGCGCATCAGCCAGCCCGTCAGAAGAATCCATCATTGCAAATTCCGTCAGTCCGCATTGTTTTGCTGTTTGCATTAGTATTTTGCTTTTTTCTGTCTGCGGTTCCGGCAGAAGGTGTTTTTTTATAAGTTTTTGCGGATTTTTTATTCCGTTTTGCAAAAGCTTCAGCCCGCCTGCACTGTCCCCGTGAACCCCTGTGACCGCTATGATATCTCCTGCTTTTGCATTTGCTCTTGAGATAGAAATATCATTATATTTTCTGCCGATTGCACATATTGAGATAAAAACTTTTTCTGAGGCTGTTAAATCACCGCCAATGACTTTTGCATTGTATTTTGATATTGCTGTTTGCACGCCTTTATAAAATTCGTTTACAAAGCTCTCATCGGCTGATTTTGGCAGAGAAAGAGAGATTGTTATAAACAAAGGCTCTGCTCCTGCAGCAGCAAGGTCTGAGAAATTTACATTTACTGCTTTTTGTGCTAACTCGAAGACTGTAGTCGTTTTCAAAGAAAAATGAATATCTTCTACGAGGGTATCCTGCGTTATGCACAAATCTGACTGACCATTCAAGCTGCCATTTATCAATGCGCAATCATCACCGATATAAGACGAGTCAGACAGATTTTGTTTTATTATTTCAAGAAATTTTTGTTCTTTCATACGCCTATCATAGCATAATAAGATTATGCCCGTGAGTATGTTTGTAGAGAACGAAAATTACTCTTGCTCTATTTCTTTTGCGGCAAGCACAAACTGTGCAATCAATTCTGCAATCACAAGGTATATGTAAAAATATACAAACGGTATGAGTATAATCCCTATTATTGTAAATACAAGGATAGAACAGATTATTTGTGCAAATATACACATTGCAATAAATAGCAGAATCAATATAAAGTAATTGCCGGCATTTTTTCTTAAAAGTGAAAATGCTTCTTTGTAGTCTACAAAAGAAAGGATTTTTAAATCTTTAAAGAAATTGGCCATCATTAAAGGACAAAATACCATAACGAGAATATATCCAAAAAGACACAATGCACCGAGAAAAGTAAGCACTATAAATGATAATGAATTGGCTAAAGCACTGTGCATACAGGCACATCCGCCAAGAGCAACACCCAGCAGTATTGAAAAGACAAGACAAAGAATCAATAAAGGAAGAATATATAAAAAGTATCCGATAAAATATTTTATACCTGTTTTTAAAAATCTTCCGAATTCTGACCAGTCAGGCAAAAGCGAATTTTTGTAATTTATTCTTTTGTTGGCTGTTTGTGCTACGTATCCTGCGAGGGCAAAGCTTAGTATAAACGAGCAGATAAAACATAAAAAGAATGAAACAACAAACACTATTCCCGACCCAGATACCGCCAGAAGCAGCACCGGAATAACAAATATTGCAAAAATTGCAAGCAAAATTCCGGAGCCTGCCAGCAGTTTGTTTACCCATTGAGGGTCTTTGCTTATATATGTCAAAGCTTTTTCAAAGTCTAAATTCATTGATGCCATAATGTCTTCTCCTAAAATAATATTAGAATTTTATACGGTTTTTTGCCTGCTACATTGGACAAAAAAACAGACTAATTAAATTTATTTAATAATTATAACTGTTTTTTATGAGTTTTCAAATTATTAGAAAAAATATAAAATCCCCAGCTAAAGCATTTATCCATATTTTTAAATTTGTCCAGTCCGGAGTGTCTGTTCATTATTGTATAAATAATAATTCTCAATTTTATAGACAGTTTTTTTGAAAAAATGTTAAAAAATCTTTTTAGCTTTGATTCTTTTTGCGTATAATTGTAGTTTTGTGTTATTGAAATGAAATTGTTTAATAATTTTTCACAGGTTTCTTCGCTATAATCAAGATAATCTTCAGGGTCGTCTATTATGTCGTCTTTTGTTATTATTTTGACTTTTGCTCCGCACATTTTTGCTTCTTGCAACAGGAGAGTGCAGTCATCATAAGAGTAAAGTGTACCTGTTGTTCTTAAAAGATTGCCCAGTTCTTCTCTTGTTGCCGGATATGACATGTTGATTTCCACTGCATTTTTTAGTTCCGGAATTTCTCTGAATTTTCCATTTTTATGTACAAAATAGCAGTCTTGAGTTTTTGGCGAATTGTCGTCATAAAAAATTTTGGTATCTATACACTGGAGTCTTAATTGTGTATAATTCTGTCTGTCTGGCCATAAGTATGCGTCTTTCCAGGTAAAAATACACTCGTTATTTTTTATATATGATTCTATATCTTGTTTGTCAGGATAGTACAACACCCATCTGACAACGTTTTTAAAGCAAAGAGGATTCCCTTTTACACATTCGGGATAGACAATTATATCGTTTTCTCTTGAATAATCCGAGATATTTTCAGCGTATTTGTATCCTTCCTCTTTTTTACCAAAGCATACCAGCTCTGCCTCAAAGCCTGCTTCGTTGAGTTTTTGTGCCAGCTGGTAAAGCATTTTTATACCGTTGCTGCTGCTATAGGGGAGTGTATATATAAAATATTTTTTCATTGTTTATGTTTCCATTTTTATTTTATCATAATGGAGTTTGTTAAAAAATATGATATTATTTTTCTATGAAAAAGATTTTTGTTTTATTTACGGTTTTATTGTTTTCCTGTCTTCAGGTTTTTGCTCAGGATTTTAATACCTGCAAAACATATTATACAGACCAAAAATATCATACAGCGGTCGAGTGTTTCAATTCTCTTGTTATGGCTGACAGAAACAATGTGCAGGCACGTTTCTGGTATGCAGCATCTTTGTTTTTCGACAGACAGTATGAAAAGTCATATAACGAGTACAGATATATAGCAAACAAATACCCGAACTCTGAAATAGGCCGTTATTCAAGAGCAGAGGCCCAAAAGGTTTATAAAAAAGTTGTTTATGTAAAAAAAGCAAAGGCCAATGATACCGGCAATTATATAAAGGAGCTGGATTATCATTCAAAGTGGTATAAAATGCCTGTCAAAGTGTGGATAGAAGAAAGCCCTTATAAACAAACCGCACAAAAAGCTTTTTCGGAATGGCAGACAGAATCTAATTATCTTGTGAACTTTACCTACGTAAGCTCTCCAAAGCAGGCACAGATAAAGCTTTATTTTGTGGATAAAATAAACAAAGCCCTCTCTGACCAGAATATCGGGCTGACACATCTGAATTATATCGGCAATATGAACCTGAAAGCCACAATTCAGATTTTGCAGCGTACTGATTCAAATCAGATGCGGAGTTATGCGCAGATGTATCCCGTTATTCTTCACGAAATCGGCCACGCTCTCGGTATGAGCGGGCATAGCCGCAGCAACAATGATATTATGTATGAGAATAATTATACAAATGACACGCATCTGTCGAATAGAGATATCAACACGCTGCGTGCCATTTATAAAAAATAATTTTATTAAAATACCAGTGTTTTGCTGTAATCAGGGATTGTGAAAGCTGCATTGTTTGCATCTTTGTTTGTGAACAGAGCATAGTCTTTTAAAGACAGCTCTTTAGAATTTTTGTACAGCTCCATATCTACATATTTTTCATACAATGCGGTCAAATCGCCCGAATAGTTGCCCATTATTCTTGCAAAGTTTTTGATTTCATCTTTGCTGGCACCTGCACCGTAGGCTTTTGTTTTGGCATCTGTGCCTGAGGGGCGGATTTCTATAAACTTGTCGGTAAATTCTAAGTATGTGCCGTCGCCGACAAATTTTACATCAATAAGATTGTCAAAATTCAATTCTTTGAAGGTGTCTTTAAGAATCTCTCTTATCTGTTCAAGATTCATTTTGCCCATTTTTTTAGCAACAGCCATTGTCAGGTAGAACACGTCATTTTTTGTTCTCTGTGCTTCGCCTGCAATTTTTGCCTGTTTTAGTTTTTCAATATCAGGTTCTGACTCGTTGTAGTATGCTATATCTTCTCTGATGTCGAATTTTGAGATAATTTCATTGTTTTTAAATACATCTTCAAGATACTGCGACATTGTTTTGCCTTCTTTTTCAAGGTAAGCACTGAGTGCGGATGCCACAACAATGGCTTCTGTCGCACTTTTTTCTCTCATTGCAATTGCAGCTCTGCCGGAGAGTGATTTTATAAGTTCTTCCGAGCCGATAATCATGCCGCCTGATTCTTCTCCGCCAAAGATGAGTTTTGGGTTGACACCGAGGTTTATGTCATTGCCCAGCACATCTGTTACAACTACTTCTTTTTGCGGGTTTTCTGTGATTTGTTTTTCGACTTTTTTCATAATATTTGCAATTTCTTTAAAGCCGACCGGAACATTAACTACTTTAATGCCGTTTTTCTTAGCCCATTCATCCCATGAGCGGGCAGAGGCAGTGGTTTTTATCATAAATCTCGGATGTTTGTCAAAAAGTCCTTCGGCTTTGAGCTGCTGCATCCAAAAGTCCATAATCATAAGGAAGGACTGGTTTGCTGTGAATACAGTTAAAATTCTGCCGTTGCCAAGGTCTACATAATCAACACCGAGAGTCTTTAAAAACTCTGTTTTTTCAGCGTTTTCTATCTGGCAGACAGTCAGCCTGTCGTGGTCAGGGTCTGTAATCAATACAGCTGTTCCAATCGGACAGTCTTTGAGTTTTTCTTCGTAGTGCAATGATTTTATTACAGGGAAATATGGATTTCCGTCTTTGTCTTTTGCTATTACTGTTGCATCTACAGAGTAGTCATAGAAGGTTTTGTTGCCTTTGGGGTCTGTATCGTATTTGCCGATAGCGTGGAAGAAGGGGTCTTCTTCTTTGTTCATCCAGACAAATTTGTCTTCTATGTTCAGTTCTTTTAGGATTCTGCTGAGAGTTCTGTAAGCAGAACCGCCAACGTTTTCTATAACAATTTTTTCTTTTATGTTTTTGATTAAATTCAGGTTTGCATCTTTTGCAACACCGTCTAAGAGGTATTGTTTGTAGAGTTTTACGCCGTCATTTAATTCTTTCATTACATCTTCTGAAATTAACGGGTTGTCATTCGCTGCAATTTTTATATCGTAGTGTCCGTTTTTTTCTACTTCTGAGAATATGTATCTGATTTTTTCAACAAAGAGCATTGATTCTTCCGGAAGATACTGGCTGCCTTGAGAATTCAGGTCTTTTGTTGCGTTTTTAACGGAAATGCCGTGGCTTGAGGTAATATATTCGCCGCCCAGCAAATCCAGTTTAAAAGCAAGGAAAGATGCCATCCAGATAGGAATAGTCTTTCTTTCTACAGGTACAAGTGTTTTGATTCCGTGAGCAGCCTGTACACGTGCAATAAGCTCCAAAAATTCCTGAGAGTTGTAGCGTACTTCGCAGCCTGCAAGTTTTATGAGTTCTGCATCTTTGTACAATTCTCTTGCTACGAGAGCTTTAGCCTCTGTTGCGAGCATTATGCCTATCAAATTGATAGGGAAACGTGTATCGTGCGGGTACAGAATGTTTTGCGGCCCTCTGATGCCGGCTGTTGATACTTCTGCTTCTTTTGCATAGTTTTTAAACCATTCTTTCAGGTTCAAACCTTGCGGATTTTTTTCTTTGTCATAAGGTTCAAGGTGTTCTTTTTTTAGTTTGAAAACAAATTCTTTTTTGTTATCCAAATCCAGCAGTTTGTCCTGTTTTATATAATCAGGAGTCTTTGAATCAACAGAGTCAAACAAAGACTGCTCCAGTGCGCAATGAGATTGTTTATTCATCATAGTTTCGGCTCTCCGTATTTTTTTATGTAATATAGCTTATCTATTATACAAAAATTATAAAAAGTTGTATATTAATTTATGTGATTAATATAAAATAATTACTTTCTCTGTTATGTTAAATAAAAAAAGAAGGGATAATGTATATGATAAAAGTAGGTGTTGTAGGTGCAATGGGCAAAATGGGGCAGGAAGTCGTCAAAGCTGTGTGCGAAGATGAGAACCTTGAGCTTGTTTGTGCCGTAGATATAAACCAGATAGACAAACAGGTCTGCCCGACACAGGAGGTCAGAATCATCGGGGATTTGAAAAAAGCAATCGAAATGCACAAACCTGATGTTATCGTAGATTTTACCCAGCCAAAGTATGTTTTTGAAAATGCAAAAATATGTCTGGAAAACGGTGTGCGTCCGGTAATAGGTACAACAGGGCTATCTGATGAACAGATAGAGATTTTGAATGCACTTTCTCAGGAAAAGGGCCTTGGCTGCCTGATTGCTCCGAATTTTTCTACCGGTGCAATCCTTATGATGATGTTTGCAAAACAGGCTGCAAAATATTTTGACAATGCCGAAATCATAGAACTGCATCACAACCAGAAAAAAGATGCTCCGTCAGGTACTGCAATAAAAACAGCACTCATGATGTCAGAATCTGGAAATATGACTTTTGAAACAGGAAACTGCGCTGAAACAGAAACAATCCAGGGTGCCAGAGGCGGAAAATCATATTCTAATATCCATATCCACTCTGTCAGAATGCCAGGTTACATCGCATCTCAAGAGGTTCTCTTCGGTGCATCCGGACAGATTTTGTCTATCCGTCATGACTCTATGGACAGACAGTGCTATATGGACGGTGTAAAACTCGCCATAAAATATGTCGCAGACCACAATGATTTTATTTATGGATTAGAAAAGATTATGTAGATAGTATTTTATACTATCTGCTTTCTTTTTTATTTAAAAGCTTTTCTTTTGCATTTTTCTATACGTTGTGACGGATAGTCGAGCTTTTGATAGAGTTTGTATTTTAAATACCAGTACAATCTGTGTAAGGGTAACAGCTTTGCCCGTCTTTTTGCCTTTTTTAGTTCTTTCGTGTATTTTGTTTTTGGTATTTCCATTTTTTCTTTATTTGTGTCACACAAATGTGTATAGCATTTGTCCATATCTTTTGACACAACGACAACATACTGTAAAACAAATGAATGCGGGTTGTTTTTTATAAACAGCTTTGTAAAAAACGGAAGAATGTTCCAGTAGTTTAGTGTCTGCATACCTTTAACATCCCATATCGTATAATCCATCTTTTCTATTTTTAAATGCAAACCTGCTAAAAATTCAATAATTGTTTTTCTTGTAAAAAATCTAAGATGAGTCCTGTCTAAAAGCCCTACATCCGTATATTCCCAATCATCGCACAGTATTTGTGATTTTATGCTTGCGTGGGCAATGTTGGGGAAGGAGATAATAAATTTACCTTCTTTTTTTAAATATGCACTCAATTTTTTAAGCACTTTATCCGGCCAAATGAGATGTTCCAGCACATCCCCCAAGACAATATAGTCGAATTTTTTTTTAAGATGAGAAAAATCCTCCGGCTCAAAACAGTTCAAATCTGCCTGTATCAGTTCATCAAAGACATTGAGTCCTTTTGCTGTTTCTATTGCTGCTGCGTCATATTCAATGCCTGATACATTACAGTTTTTGTATTTTTTTAGAGCCTCGCCCAGCACTCCTGTATTGCAGCCAACATCAAGGACTGCAGAGTCGTTTTTTATGTTGTGGAATATGATGGAATGCGAGTTGTTTAGATTTTTTATATCAATTTTTGAATCATATCTGTACGGGTTAAAATATTCGGAACACAAATTTTTATCTTTACCGCCTATATCCAGAATTTTTTTATTTTGATTGTATCCAATGAATGCAATATGTTTTTCTTTTTTGTATTTATCAATAAATTTTTTGTGTTGAATAGAGTATGATTCACGTTCGTTTATATTATCAAGTTGTGACCAGTGGCAGCATTTTAAGTTGATTATTTTTCCTTGAATATTATATTTTAGTTTTGCATTGACCATAAAGTCTTCTACATACATGTCATACTCAAACTGCTCATCAAACCTCAAATTGTATTTTTCAACAAGCGAAGAATGAATAATCATGCACTGTGCATCGATTATATCAACACAGGTGCCGGTGTCTTTGTGGGTATTTGTTATTAGTCTTAAATTTGAGCCGTCACGTTGTTTTTCAAAGCACTGTCCGCACCATTCTCTAATGTATTCTTTTTCATTTCGTTTATAAAGTACAATCCCGATAGCACCGTAGATTGCATTTTTGTCTAAATTTTTGAGCTTTGGCTCAATATCTTCCAGTATTTCCCAGTCATTGTGACAAAAAACAAACCACGCTCCGCCTTCTTTTTGCGCTTTTGAGTAATCAAAAGAATTTAAAAATTCATTATATCTGACGGATATAAATTTGTTTTCTACTGTATTGTCCAAAGAAACCGTTGTTATGTTGCTGTTGTTTTTTACAAAAGGGTTTTCTTTCACGCATTTATTGTATAGTTCATGATTGTTGTCAACAGAGATGAATATTATTTGCATTGTTATTTACCTTATTATTTTTTATGACAAAGTCTGTGTAGAATTTTATGGAAATTAGTTTTTGAGTTTTGGTTTATATATGCTTTTATATTATCGGCCCATTGCGGTACAGTCCCAATGTTATAAGGAATCTGCGCCATTCCTAAGGCCAAACAGGTTTTACATTCTTCCATATTTATTCTTTCTCTCATTCTATCCAATGCATTGTCGTCAAATATATTAAAAAGCACAAATTTTTCATTATTTTTTGCAAGATTAGTACATGCAACAACATTAGAAAACTCATCTAGTGTAAGCATGTTAAATTCATAGCACTCAAAATCAGTCTTATTTTCATAATTGTGCAAATAATATGTGAACAGGTTTGTATTTATTTCGTGTTCTGTCTGTTTGTCCAGTTGTCCGAGTTTGTATTTTTTAAACATTTCATAATTTGCAACATACGCATAGTAAGGATAAAAATCTGCACCGAGGGTACAAGCATATTTGGCTGTTTTTGCTATATCATCAAGGTTCCATTGGTAGATATGCTGGCGCAGCTGGATTTTTTGCGGAGTTGAATATTTTTTGAAGTCCTGTGTAAATAGTTCTATATTTTCTTTTATTTTTTCAAAATCAAAGCCGTGTATTTTGTCATAAGCTGTTTGAGAAAATCCGGGCATGGAAACAATAAAGTTTGATATTGGTTTTATAGCTTTTTTTGAAAGTTTTTTATATGTAGATGCATTAGTAGACAACCATATATTTAATTTTTCATCAGCACAAAATTCCAGTATTTCGTTTAGTTCGGGGTTTAAGAAAGGTTCACCCCAGTTGAACAGATAAAAATCACAATCTTTTGCAACAAGGTCAAGATCTTTCAGGCGATGAATAGTCTTTTTGAATAAATCTAAAGACATCATCTTACCCGGTTTTATATCTCCTCTGCCAGTTACACAAAAAGGACAGTGTGCATTACACGCTCCTGAAATTTCTATTGTAATTAGCTTAAAGTGTTTATTTTCCATAACAAAACCACCTTCCAAATATGAATATCCTTTTTTTATTAAAATGAATTCTTACTACTTGTTTTCTAAAATATTTAAATTTAAACTGCTTAAAACATCTGATTCTTTTTAAGTTGTTAATTAAGATAGTCGGGTCATAATTACATTTTATTTTTTTTATAAAAGTCTTTAACAGTTTAATAAAATATACTTCTTTAAGAAGTGATACTTTCATAAAGACAAAAGGTTTTTCATCCTTGCATAATATATCTTTTAAGTTAAGAGTACCTATATCGTTTTTGAAAAAACAGCAGTATTTAAATCCGGATTGACATAATTTTGTAGTTAGTCCTATTTCATACAGTTCTATAATTTTAAATTTGTTGTCTATATGTGAAATAGAAGAAATAAAATCGTCAAAAATTTTGGAGTTCAAAACTTGGTTTTTGAAAACAAGAAAATAAGATTGAACATGTTTATTATTTGATTCTTCACAGGGGTAATATTTACCTTCAAGATAATTGTTGTTGCCTGTCAGCCCCCAAAAGTCACAATCTTTAGCGTTCATTTTTTTGTAAATGGATTCTAAAGATTCAAATGGCCCGTAGCAGCTATCGTTTACAAATGATAGAGTTTTGGCCGTTGCTAAAAAGCCTTTTTCTTTTGCCAGATTGTAGCCCCTTTTGTAAGATCCAAAATCATATTCACCATGTTTTTGTGCAATATGAAAATCGACAATACCATCTAGTTTAACAAGCTCATCTTCTGATAAATTACAATCCGATACAAAGATAATTTTTTCGGAAACTTTTTTTAACTCTTTTAAATAATAAATGACATAATCATCTATTAAATTGTCCTTATCAAAATGCGCAAATACTGCAATATTTTCCATCTTTCCTCTTAAAAAAATGACCAAATCCTTGAGTAGATTTATATAGAAAAGCAAAATGGATTTGGTCCGCTTTTCTATTTAATTTAAAATCAACTTAAAATATCGTTTCTAATCATGACTTTATTTTTTAACATGAATAGTGAAATATTTCAATACATTTATGAAATATTTCATTGGTTTTTCTCAAAGACACATATTAATCTTTTGTTATGGATTTAAGAGCAAAAATCGGGTATAAACTCAAACAACTCAGACTCGATGCAAATCTCTCTCAAGAAAAGCTTGCAGAGCTTTTGGACGTGCATATACAGGCCATCGGCAAGGTTGAAACGGGAAAGATTTTTATTAGTGAAAAGGTTCTTGAAAAAGCGTGCAAATTTTTTAATGTAAAGCCTAAATATTTTTTTGATTTTGAAGAATTGAAGCTCCGTCAGTCGGATGAAGAGCGAATAAATGATATTGTTGAAAAATTGAAACACTCAAAGCCGATTTTTATAAAACAGATACACAAAATCGTGCAGGCTTTGTATGAAGAAAAAGTATAGAATTTTGTATTTCCTTTGCTGAGAAGCCGTAGCAAAAGATAATGCAAAAAAAAACAGGCCTAATGCCTGTTTTTAAAATGGCTCCGGGACATGGATTCGAACCACGATTAGATGATCCAGAGTCACCTGTCCTGCCGTTAGACGATCCCGGAATATTTCTGGTACAAATTTATTCTACCACCTCATTAAATAATAGCAATAAAAATTTTTGAAATAAAAATAATATATGCAATAAAAAAAGAAGGCATTGTGCCTTCTTTTTTAAAATGGCTCCTCGGGTGAAGGACTCCGTTGGCGAGCAGCAAAACGATTAAGTATCGTTTTGCGTGTAAGAAATCGAAAACACGTCTATTAAGAAAGAGCTAATGGAGGGGAGAACCTGCGAGGATTGCAGAGCAATCCGAGTCGGTGAGAGCGGATTTGGGCAAGTGCGCCGTGTCACGAAGTGACCCAGCATGTCCTGTGTAAAAGTTCGACGAAGTGGGATTTGCTTAAGCAAATCTTAACGTAGTGCAAGAACTTTAAACTGCCAATAATCCGATAACTAAAAAACAAAAAAGATGACATAAGTCATCTTTTTTAAAATGGCTCCTCGGGTGGGACTCGAACCTACAACCCTTCGGTTAACAGCCGAATGCTCTGCCATTGAGCTACCGAGGAATAACTCAGAGGTTTTTCAAACCTTGTAGAATTATTATAACAAAACAATTTTTCTTGTAAACACTTTTTTATAAATTTTCTAAAAATACTGTTGTTAGTGTATTTTGGCGGAATATTAACTTTTTTTACAAAAATTTTTTCATGCCGGCTAAAAAGGCAATTTTTATAAAAATATATACTTTATATATATGTAAGCAAAAAGTGAGAAGAGAGTTTATGAAAACATTATTAGTAAGATTTTTTAATAGAACAAAAAAATTCAGCCCTGCTGATTTGATATAATAAGATTTTTGGTAAAAAAGAAGGTCATGTTTTTGTCATGACCTTTCTTTTTTTGTTATGCCTTTGGTTTGTAAACAAGTCCGAATATTATCATACATAATATTAGACCCAGAATTATCGCACCTGTAATATTTGCCGTATGGAATACCGTAAATTTCATTTTTATCGTATTAATTGTGTTTAGTTTTAGCTGCCATGTGTAAATATTTTCTGTTTCATTGGCTGTAGTTGCATTGTGTGACTCGGGTTTGACCGGTGTTTTTATTATGTAATTAACTTTGAAAAAGTCATTCGGGTCGACATCGTTTGCCATTGTATTGTTCATGTTTGAAGCAGAAGGCAGGCCTTTTTGCTGATTTTGGTCTATTGTATTGATTTCCGCATCTATTGTATAAGTATCTTTAAAAAATCCTTTTTGTACGCTTACAAATTTGCCGTCAGGATTTTTGGATTTGATTTTGTCTGTATCAGGTGAAGTATTCCACTTGTCATCAGCAAGGTTTTGTATGGTTTTAGTTGCTTCTATTCCTTGCATATCGCCTTCTTCATATTTTGATACTTTCATAGAAGGCTCGTCTTTATATTTTTGTATTGCATCTTGGAATGGGTCTTGTTTTTTAGACAGAGCTATCAGTTGTTTGCTAAGCATTACACGTTCTTTAACAACAGCACTTCCGTCTTTGTTGATAGTAAGGTCTGTTTCTACTTTTATACAGCCTGTTAGGAATATGGTCGTACAGAGCATAGAAAGCAAGAAAAATTTTTTCATCATAATAAACTCCAGATTTAATATTTTTATAATTATTTATAGTATCTTATATTAATAGTTTTGTAAATTAGTTTAAATCCACTATGGTTACGCCGTTTCCGCCTTCTGAGTCTTCGCCCTGGCGGAATTTTGCAACATAAGGTGAATCATTCAAATAATCTCGAATAGCTGCTCTCAGCTGTCCTGTGCCGTGGCCGTGAACAATTTCTACATAGCCGAGGTTTACCATACTGGCTTTGTCCAAAAATGCATCGAGTTCGTGCAGGGCCTCGTCCACTCTGTAGCCTCTAAGATCAATTTTAGGCGACATGTTTGTGCGTTGAATATAGGTTCTTGATGCAGTTATGACGAGCTTTTTCTTTATAATGTCTTTTTGCCTTTTCAGATTTTTTGCGAGCTTTTTTATGTTGATTGTGGATTTTAAATGCCCGACAAGCACCTGAAGGTTTCCGTTTTTGTCCGGCAGAGATTCTATGGTAACGTCTTGGTCAAGGCCTCTTATTATTGCTTTTGCTCCTATTTTTATGTCTTCTGGAGTCAAATCTTCATATTTTACATCTACCTGATCAAACTCTTTTGCCAGTGCCTGCGCAGCTTTGGAGCCTTTTTGCGAGAGCTTTTTGTAGGAATTTATTGCATTTTCTTTTGTCTTGTGGTGGTTCAGGTTTTCCAGAACCTTTTTTATCTGGCCTTTTGCTTCTTGCAGGTTGTCTTCGTAGCGTCGTTTGTAGTCTTTTAGCGTTTTTCTTTTTTGAGAATTTATGTTTTCAAAAAGTTCATTGTATTCTTTGTATTTTGCTTCGGACTGCTCTTTCAGCGTTTGTGCTTCTTGTGTGAGTTTGTTCAATTCAGAATACTTTGACTGCAGTTCTTCAAGAATTTTTGTCTGGTCAGTAATTTCTGTTTCATAATTCTGTTTTGCGTTTTCAATAATATTTTGAGGAATACCAAAATTTTGTGCAATAGCAAAAGCATTCGAGGCTCCCGGGATACCCAGTGTCAGTTTGTATGTGGGGGTAAGTGTTTCTACATCAAAGGCAACTGAAGCGTTTTGGAATTTTTCGTTAGAAAAAGGAAGCGACTTTAATTCATTAAAGTGCGTGGAAATTAAAGATATTGCACCTTTTTCAACAAAGGTTTCCATAATCGCTTTTGCAAGGCTGGCACCCTCTTTGGGGTCTGTACCTGCGGCTATCTCGTCTATAAGAATAAATGTTTGTTCATCAGCATTGTCCAATATTTCTTTTATGTTTTTTATATGTGACGAAAATGTAGAAAGGCTCTGGATAATGTTCTGGTCGTCGCCGATTTCGGCAAAGAGTTTTTGGAAAGGATAAACTTTTGCACTGAAACACGGAAGATGAAGCCCTGCTCTTGTCATTGCAATAGACAGAGCCACTGTCTTTAAGACGACTGTTTTCCCGCCGGCGTTTGAGCCTGTAATAATTATTGATTTATACGGGTCGCCTATCAGAAAATCATTTTCCACTACTCTGTCCAGAATATCCAGCAGCACAGGGTTTTTCATTGATTTGAGGTCAATTATTCTCTCCTGTACTATTTCCGGTTCACAGGCATCTATGCTTGTTGAATATTTTGCTTTTGCAAAAATAAAATCGAGTTCGATAAGAGCAAAAAATGATGATTTTATCTCTTCATAATGCTCTGAGATTTCTGCAGAGAGCTGTTTTATGATTCTTGCTGTTTCTGCTTCTATAGAGATTTCGAGTTCTCTTAGTTTGTTGTTCAGCCCCACGACCTGTTTTGGCTCAATAAAGTAGGTCTGTCCTGATTGGGAAATATCGTGAACAATCCCCTGCACTTTGTTTTTGGCTTCTGCTTTTACCTGAAAAACTATGCGGTTGTCCCTCAGCGTGTAGACAGTGTCTTGTAAATAAGAGGTAAATGAAGAGTTCTTCATCAAATCCGCCACAGCAGATTTCAGGTTTTCATTTGTATCTCTTTGTGCCTGAAAAAGTGATTTTAACTCGGGCGAAGCTGATTCTTTTATGTTGAAGTTAGAATCGAAAATTTCTTCTATTCTTTCTTCCAGCTCTGTTTGGACAAAGAGTTTTTTGTTATATAAAGAGAGTTCTTCTTGTTCCTGGGCAAATCTGTTTAAAAAAGACGAAAATTTTCTTGTGTTAACGATGATTTCAAAAATATTTTTTATGTCTTCTATTGACAGGGTAATTTTGTTTTTGAGGATATTGAGAGCCTCTGTGATGTCAGCAAAATTCGACAGAGGAATCTCTGTAGAGCTGAGCCTGTAAGCATTTTGCGCCTGAGTTGTCAGCTTTTGAGCCGGTTTTATTTGTTCCAGCTCTGACAGAGGAAAATTTTTCAGACAACGCTGTTTGCCCAGTTCGCTCACGGCAAACCGGCTTAAGATTTCCAGTACTTTGTCAAATTCTATTGTTTTTAATGCCTTTTCCACAACTCGATTTTAACACAAATTTTTATCTTATCTTGATTATAATTTATTTTTCATTTATAACATGTTTGTATTTAGTACATAGTACAAAAAGAAGAGGAGCTAAATTATGGCTAAAAAAGTTGCAATTAACGGCTTCGGCAGAATCGGCCGTAACACATTAAGAGCCGCAATCAGAGAAGGTATCTTTGATCAAATCGATTATGTTGCTATCAACGACCCCGGTTTGAAACCTGCTGATGCTGCAAGACTTTTCAAATATGACTCTGTAATGGGTAAATTTGATGGTGAAGTAGAAGCTTACGACGAAGGCATCATCGTAAACGGTAAAAAAATCAAATTCTTTGCAGAAAAAGATCCTGCACAATTGCCTTGGAAAGATTTGGGTGTAGAAGTTGTAGTTGAATCTACAGGTTTCTTCACAGATGCAGAAAAAGCAAAAGCTCACATTGCAGCCGGTGCTAAAAAAGTTATCATTTCAGCTCCTGCTACAAATGAAGATAAAACAATCGTATTGGGCGTAAACGATAAAGAATACGATCCTGCAAAACACAACGTAATTTCTATGGCATCTTGTACAACAAACTGCTTGGCACCTGTTGCTAAAGTTATCGATGAAAAATTCGGTATTGTTAAAGGCTTGATGACTACTGTTCACTCTTACACAGGTGACCAGAGAATCCTCGACGCAGGCCACAAAGATCCTAGAAGAGCTAGAGCTGGCGCATTGAACATTGTTCCTACAAAAACAGGTGCTGCTAAAGCTGTTGCTCTTGTATTGCCGCAACTCAAAGGCAAATTGGATGGTTTCGCTATGCGTGTACCTACTCCGGACGTTTCTTTGGTTGACGTTGTATTCGAACTTTCAAAAGACGTTACAGTTGAAGAAGTTAACGCAGCATTAAAAGAAGGTGCTGACGGACACGTTCTTTGCTACACAGAAGAACCGCTCGTATCTTCAGACTATGTTGGTACTTCTCAATCATCTACAGTTGACGCTTTGTTGACTCGTGTAATGGGCGGCAATCAAGTTAAAATCATTTCTTGGTACGATAACGAAATGGGTTATTCTACAAGATTGGCTGAAACTACAAAAATGGTTGCTGACAAATTATAATTTTTATAGTTTGATATAACCTGAAAATAGACAAGTCCAAAATGCAGCTTTGCTCAGGACTTGTCTATTTTTTATTTTGTATAAAGACTTGGCTTCTATGTTAAAGCATCCGTACAGAAATTAAGAATAAATGTATTTTATAAGTGCTTTTTCAAACCGCTTGCACAGCATAGCAGCACCGGTTTGTGCATAATCTCTTGTAAAGGCTTTGTCCACTATGTCGCATATCTTTTCTTCTTTATTAAGAGAGTAAGAATAGAAGGCATCCATTGCCTGTGGGGTTCTTAAAAAACTGTTTTCTACAGTCAGCTTTTCTCTTGGCATTTCAGCGATTTTTTTTGTTAGTTTAAAAATACTGTTAAACACTTTAAAAGTAATATCATTCATTTCAAGAATATTGTCATTTATTGTGTAAATTTTAATTTTTTTTCCGTTGTCAGGGTTTATAAAGTAGTTGTAGCTGATGTTTACGGCATTTTTGTTGTGCTTGTTTGGAAAGGCTTTTAAAATCGGTTCAAATTCGTCTAAATCGTTACAGTCAATGTTGTTAAGCTCTGCGTAAAGGTTCATATACCTGCCTTTTGGAACAATGTATCTCTGGTTTTCATAAACTATCGGCTTTGCTTCTTTTTGTTCAAAAAAATATGAGCCTACATTTTTTACACCTTTAAAGCTTACATTCATAAATTCTTCTCCTTTTATGTAAGCGATAAAACATAAACAAAATATTTTTTGCCAGTTGTTTAGCCCTAAAGTTCTTCCGGTGATGCAATCCTGCCAAGAACTGCGCTTGCGGCAGCTACAGCCGGTGATGCAAGATAGACCTCACTGTCTACGTGTCCCATTCTGCCGACAAAATTTCTGTTTGTGGTAGAAATACATCTTTCGCCTTCGGCAAGAATACCTGCCCAGCCGCCCAGACATGGCCCGCAGGTAGGTGTGGATACAGCACCCTGTGCTTCTATAATGGTTTGTATATAGCCGAGTTTTATTGCTTCCATATAAATATCCTGCGTTCCGGGGAATACAATAAGCCTTACATCGGGGTGAACGGTTCTTCCTTTCAAAATTTCTGCTGTAACTTTCAAATCCGAAAGTCTTCCGTTTGTGCAGCTTCCGATTACAGCCTGATGTATTTTTATGTTTCCGGCTTTTGATACAGGTTTTGTATTTTCCGGAAGGTGCGGGAAAGCTACAGTAGGCTCGATTGTCGAAACATCGTATTTTATAACTTTTTCATACGGAGCGTTTTCATCGCTTGTGTAATAGACAGGCTGTCTTATGCTTCTGTTTTTTAAGTATTCTTTTGTAATGTCATCAGGTACAATGATTCCGGCTTTTGCACCTGCTTCAATAGCCATATTGCAGATAGTCAGCCTTCCGTCCATCTCCATTTGCTCGATTGCGCTTCCGCCTATTTCCAGAACTTTGTATAATGCACCGTCTACGCCGATATCTCCAATCAGGTGCAGGATAAGGTCTTTTGCGCTCACCCATTTGTTTAGTTTTCCGTTAAATTCTACTTTAATGGTCGAAGGCACCTTGAACCAAGTTTCTCCAGATGCCATTGCACAGGCAAGGTCTGTCGAGCCGACACCTGTGGAAAATGCACCCAAAGCACCGTATGTGCAGGTGTGAGAGTCCGCACCTATAATCAAATCTCCTGCCGTGACAATTCCCTTTTCCGGCAAGAGGGCGTGTTCTATACCCATTCTGCCTACTTCAAAGTAGTTTTTCAGGTTTTGTTCTTTTGAAAATTCTCTGACAACTTTGGCCTGCTGTGCTGATTTTATGTCTTTGTTCGGGACAAAATGGTCGGGAACAAACACTACTCGCTCTTTGTCAAAAACATTTTTTACCCCGATTTTTTTAAATTCTTTTATTGCCACAGGCCCGGTTATGTCGTTGGCAAGAGTGATATCGACCTTTGCTGTGATAAGCTGCCCTGCAGTGACTTCTTCCAGTCCGGCATGTTTTGCCAGTATTTTTTGTGCAATTGTCATCGGTCTTGCCATTTTTTGTTCCCTCATTTTTTTTAACTTTTTTTATTTTATTACAAATATGCAGTGTGTAGTTTTTATAAAATTTATAGAAATGTTAAAAAAGTTTTACAATTGCCGCAAACCCAATTATACTGCCTAATAGCATAGCATGGCGTGGCGAAAATCGAGAAGTCTAAAGTCATACGCACTTATTCCGATAAAAAATGTACAACATTAATTTAATTTGGAAAGAAAGGTGTGTGCGTATGTTCAACAGAAAACTCGAAATTGGTGAAGGTCAAAAATATGACGTTTCCCAAGTATCAACAGAGGGTATATCAAAAGAAGAAAGAGCAGAACTGGAAAAAAAGAACAGAAGGCTTATAGATATTTTTAAAGCTTTTGATGAAAACGGTGATGGTTCTTTGTCTGATGTTGAACTTGCAAAGGCAATGGATGCTTTCTCTAAAATGGACACATCAGATGATGATAAACTTTCTAAAAAAGAACTGAGAGCAGGTGCTGAAGCTTTGAACAAACAGTTTGAAGATAAAGATTTAAATATCACAGCTTCGGGTTTGAGGGATTTTATGCAGTCCGTTAAAAAATTGGCAAAACATGATGAACAGGCTTCAACGGATAAGGTAATACAGGATTATCAAACAGAACAACAAAATATACAAGAAGCAAAAGCCAGAGAGCTTGCAGAACTTGAAGCAAAACAAAGGGCAGAGGCAGAAGCTCGTGAAAAAGCAGAACTCGAAGCAAAACAAAGGGCAGATAGAGAAGCTGCTGTCCGTGAGGAACAGAAAAGGCTGGCTACCCCGACAAATTATACAGTACAGCCAAATGATACAATCGATGGACTGTTAAAACGCTCTCTTGAGGCTCAGGGTAAAGAAATAAATGAAGAAAACCTCGCCGAGGCAAGAGCTGAGTTTGTAAAAAACAATCCTAAAGCAATACACGGCAAAAAAGGAAACGAATACCTTTATATGGGCGATGTTATAAAAATTGCCGGCGGACTTGAGGATAAAGCTAATGCAGCACAAATTCAGTCCGATTACAGAGCTGCTCAGGCTGAGGCAAAACTAAAAGCAGAACAAGAAGCAAAACTAAAAGCAGAACAGGAAGCAAAACTAAAAGCGCAGCAGCAAGCAAAAGGACAACAAGAACCGCCTGCCGGTGATGTTGAGTCGGATAAAAAATCTGCTGTAATAAAGCCTGACGGTGCTGACCCTGTAACGGGCAAAGTCGGTGATAAAGATTTTACTGATGTTAAAAATCACGGCATGTGCAAGTATAACCCTGATTTAAAAGGTTATGAACCATATACCGGTGTTTATAACGGAAAATATTATGAAAACGGCGAGGTCAAAACTCTGGCTAAAAAAACAGTAGTTGACTATGACCGTGAGTCGAATATCAAACGCCATGGAGAAGATTTTGCAAATAAACATCCTTCTCAAGATTATAGAAAATACGAAACTTATCAATATCAAAACGGCTCTTTGACTCCTTTGCACAGAGATCCTACATGGGATTCAAACGTACAAATAAAAATCGGTGATAAAACCTTTGAAATGGCAAAAGGTCCAACTTCCGGTTATGCCCACTGGGATTATAAAGATTTTCTGGAGCGTTTTGTTGATAAAGAAACAGGTGCAATCAGAGCAAATTATTATTCATCCAATGTGTATTATCTAAAATCCGGTGATACTCAGTATCCTGTAAGAATGGATTTGCAAACAAAAGCTCTTATGGTAGAAATAAACGGCAAAAAATACGATATGAATGACCTTATGACAGGTAAAGTCAAAATATAATTTGTTATTTCTATCAGAACAGAATTTTTTTCGAACATACTTAATGCCTGATTTTATATCAGGCTTTTTTTTTATTTTATCTACCCAAAATATGCAGAAATATGATATTATTTAAACAAGATAGAAAAAATTCTGGAGTTATGATTTATGTCAGTAGATGATACCCTCGTAATGATTCTTGCCGGAGGAGAAGGCAAAAGACTGTACCCGTTAACAAGGGATAGAGCAAAACCGGCGGTTCCTTTCGGCGGAAGATATCGTATCATCGATTTTGTAATCAACAATTTTATCAACTCCGGCTTTTACAAACTTAAAATTCTTACACAGTACAAGTCTGATTCTTTGAACAAACATATCACAAGAACATGGCCGCTGACTCCTATTCTCAACCAGTATGTGGAGCTTATCCCCGCACAGATGAGAATAGACGGACACTGGTACAAAGGGACGGCTGATGCTGTGTTTCAGAATATCCATCATATTCTTGCGGAAGATTCCAATTACATAGCTGTTTTTGGCGGGGATCATATTTATAAAATGAATGTTGCGCAGATGCTTGATTTCCACAAAAAACGTGAGGCTGATTTGACAATCTCTGCTATACCGATACCGATTGAACAGGCCGGTGAGTACGGGATTATGGAAGTTGATGACAACTGGCATCTGACTAATTTTATAGAAAAACCTAAAACCACTCCAAAGCATATCCCGGGCGATCCCACAAAGTGCCTCGCTTCTATGGGTAATTATTTCTTTAACAGAAACAAATTGATTGAAGAATTGAGAGTGGACGCTGACAACCAAACCTCAAGCCATGACTTTGGCAAAAATGTTATCCCCAAAATGCTCAAGCAGGGCGACAAAATCTATGTATATGATTTTACACAAAATACTTTCCCCGGCATGGAAGAGTCAGAAAGAGGCTACTGGCGAGATGTAGGGACAATGGACGCTTACTGGCAGGCTAATATGGATTTGCTTGCGTATGACCCGGAATTTAATCTTTATACAAAACAGTGGCCTGTTAGGACATACAATTATAACTTCCCTCCTGCAAAATTTATCTGGGAAGAAATCGAAAGACGAGGCATGGCAACAAATTCGCTTGTGTCAGAAGGATGTATAATCTCCGGCGGCACGCTGTCACGCTGTATACTTTCACCTAAAGTCAGAATTAACAGTTTTTCAAGCGTTGTTGATTCGATTATAATGGAGGATGTAAATATAGGTAGACATTCTCACATAAAAAAAGCTATTATAGACAAAAATGTAGATATTCCGCCTTATACAAAAATAGGCTTTGACAGAGCAGAAGATGAGGCCAGAGGGTTCTATGTTTCTGAAGGCGGAGTTACCGTAGTACCAAAGGGAGCGAAACTTTAAAATGAACAAAAAATTAAAAAATACTTTGATTGCACTTGTTGCATTAGTTTTGATAGGAATTTCCATCAGCAGCTGTATGGCTATTTTGCCAAAAGCTAATATGAAACCGTCTGACTATGACCTCGGGGTGACTCTGGAGCAGGCATCCGCAGAGGACAAACCTATTATCGGTGTGTTTTATGTTGACTGGTGTACTTATTGCAAAAGATTTATGCCAAAGCTTGATAAAGTCAGAAACATAAATAAAAACGATGTAAATGTTGTGTTGATTAATGTAGAAAATAAAGATAACGAAAAAATAGCAAGAGAATATAGAATCACGGGCTATCCGACAGTTTATATCATGGATCCGGGATATGACAACAGGGTGCATATAGACAGTGCATATCTGGATACAGTAGACTCTTTGAATAAAGAAGTTCAGAGATATCTTGCGTTCAGAAAACTGGTAAAAAAAGCTGAATCCTGTCAAAAATAATATTTTAACAATCGAAAGGTCTTGTTTATGTCAATAAAAAAATCAAAAGCATTATCTTATGTAGAATTAATTCTTGTTATAGGTCTGATAGGTGTAGTTGCAGCTCTTACTGTCGTGCCGTTCAAGCGTCACTCACAGAGAAAAGAACTCGGACATCTTGCACATAAAGCATATTTGACACTTGAAGACGCTGTGGATAATGCAATTCTTACCAGCGGTCCAATAAGAAATTGGGGTATGTCCTCAAGCTCTACATTCTGTACCGTATATTTATTGCCGAATATGAAATATTCTTCTTCTAATTGTGCAGCTAATCCACCATATGTTGTTACAAAAGACAATATGAAATTTTCTGTAAGATGTGAGGATACTTCCGCAAGGTATTGTTATATTGATGTTGATGTAAATAATGATTTAAATCCGAATAAGACAGGTAAGGACCAGTTTGAGTTTCAGATTTCAAGAACTTCTGTTCCCGATGCAAAGGGTCTGCCAATAGTTTATGATGCAGAAAGCGTTAAGCCTGCTGGATGGGGCGGTGCAGATATATTAATGCTTAATGGCTGGGAATTTACAGATAAATTGTGGGACTGTGATTGGTCACAAGAAAGCGCATACACTAATTGTAAATAAATATTTATCAATTAATCCCCCGCATATACTATTGTATAATTATTGCCTTAATATACAATTGTTGTTATAATAACAATCACTAAGTATACGGGAAGAGGATTAATTATAATGAATAAGAAAAAACTAATATGGATAATAATTGCGGCTATAATTATTGTCCCTGTTGTGTTCAATAAAATTGCCGGAATAATAACAGCAAAACTTGCTGCAGAACAGCAAAAAAAGCCCACACCGGTAGAGGTTGCTCTTGTTGAACAAACACAAATTTATCCTCAAACAGAATCTGTTGGCCGTATTGAGGCAAAATATTCTGTCGATGTTGTTGCAAGAATCAACGGCTGGCTGCAAAAAAGTTACTTTAAAGAAGGTGCATACGTTAAAAAGGGACAAACCCTTTTTCTTATTCAGCCAAGTGAATATATAATCGCTGTAAAACAGGCCGAAGCTGCTGTAAGACAGGCTGAGGCCGCTCTTATCAATGCGCAAAAAGAACTGGTCAGAGCAGAGGAGCTTGTTAAAAATGACTTTGTAAGTAAGTCATACTACGATCAGGCTCTTGCTACCAGAGATCAAAACAAAGCAACGCTTGACGTAAACAAAGCAAATCTTGCTGCTGCAAAATTGAATCTGAGTTATACAAAAATAACTTCTCCGGTGGACGGCAAGGTCGGTAAGATACTTATAACAGAAGGCAACCTTGTAAATCCTCAGTCCGGAGCTTTGACAAAAATAGTTTCTGTAAGCCCTATTTATGCATATTTTAATGTTAAGAGCGAAGATTATTTAAGATATATGAAAAGACGCCTTGTTATAGATAAGGGCAGCATTCCGGGAACAGATGTTATTATAAAACTTTCAGACGGCAGTGTGTACAAAGAAAAAGGCCAGCTGGAATTTGTTAATAACGAAGTTGATCCTTCTGCAGGTACTATTTCTTTCCGTGCAGTGTTTGAAAACAAAGACCACTTGCTGGTTCCCGGTGACTTTATTAATGTTACGGCTGTGTCTAAAAAACCTGTTGATGTGGTTGTTGTTCCTCAAATAGCAGTGTCTGACAGTACAGAAGGTACTTATGTCTGGGTAGTTAATGAAGAAAGTCAGGCAAAACGCAAGTTTGTTAAAATTTCAAACCAGCAGGGTGACAAATGGATTGTGGACGAAGGTCTGCAACCGGGAGAACAGGTTATCACTAAAGGCTTCCAGCGTTTGAGAGATGGAGCCGCTGTTGTAATAGACAAAGAAGCTGCTGATAAAGCCGCAAAGGAAAATAAATAGTTTATGGATAATAATCAGAACAAACAAAATAACAAAGAACTCTATTTCTTTATTAGAAAACCGAGATTTGCTATTGTAATTTCTATATTTCTCACGCTTGTCGGTTTTATCGCAATGATGGGGCTGAAGCTTGAAAAATATCCGGATATTACACCGCCTCAGATTGTGGTAAGTGCATCTTACCCCGGTGCGAGTGCAGACGTAGTTGAATCTTCCGTTGCATCTCTTCTCGAATCCCAGATTAACGGTGTTGAAGATATGCTTTATATGATTTCGACCAGCTCGGATGAATCTTACAGGCTGCAAATCTATTTTAAAGTAGGTTCTGACAGAAACATTGACCTTGTAAACGTTCAAAACAGAATCCAGCAGATTGAACCGAAATTGCCTGAAGATGTTAGAAGACTCGGTGTAACGGCAAAACAACAGGTATCAGGTGCCGGTGTTGCTATTTTGAACCTTGCTTCGACTGACGGCAGATATTCACAACTCGATGTTACAAACTATGCGTCTATTTATATTAAAGACGAAATTGCACGTCTTCCCGGTGTCGGTGAGGTAGGTGTTTACGGTGCCGGCAACTACTCTATGAGAATCTGGCTCAATACGGAAAAAATGGCTAACCTGAATGTTTCTGTTGCAGAGGTTCAAAACGCCATTACAACACAAAACGTTCAGATTTCAGCAGGTGCGTTAGGTCAGGAACCTGGGCCGGACAAGCAGCGTTTCCAAATTACTTTGAGAACAAAGGGCAGGCTTTTAGAACCTTCCGAATTTGAAGATATTATTGTTCGTTCCAATATGGACGGCTCGAGCATAAGAATAAAAGATATTGCACGTGTAGAACTCGGTTCCGAAACTTATTCCAGAAACGGTAAAGTTGACGGAAAACCTGCTGCACTAATGCAAATTATTCAGATTCCAGGTGCAAACGCTATTGAAATTGTAAACGCCGTAGAAAAAAAGATGGCGGAAATTTCAAAAACATTGCCTGACGGTATGGAGCTTGCAATGGTTCATGATGATACCGAATTTATTAGAGAATCTATGAAAGAGGTATTCAAAACCATTATAGAAACATCTATTATCGTTGTTGCAATCATATTCGTATTCCTCGGCGACCCGAGGGCGACACTTGTTCCTTTGATTGCAATTCCGGTGTCGTTGATTGGTACGTTTGCGGCATTGCCTGTATTTGATATGTCAATCAACCTGTTGACACTGTTTGCGATGGTTCTGGCAGTAGCGACCGTAGTCGATGACGCTATTGTTGTAATTGAAAACGTAAAAAGGCATATTGAAGACGGAAAATCGCCTGTAGAAGCTACACAGCTCACTATGCAGGAAATCGGCGGTGCGCTTGTTTCTATGGCACTTGTCCTTATGGCTGTATTTGTTCCGGTAAGCTTTATGCCGGGGTTGTCAGGCTTGATGTACAAGCAGTTTGCTGTATGTATTGCAGTATCTATTGCATTGTCTGCTGTGTGTGCGCTTACTCTGTCGCCTGCTTTGTGTTCTATTATCTTAAGACACGAAGACCCGAACAGAAAACCGTCAAACAAAATATCTGCCGCTATCAAGTGGATATTTATGGAATTTAACGTATATTTCCAAAAGTTGACGGAAATTTACCTGCATTATGTAAAAAAATTCGTATATAACCAGAAACTGACACTTGTTGTTTACGGCGCAATTGTTATATTGATGGCAGTACTTTTCAAAATCATCCCGACAGGTTTTATTCCTGATGAGGATCAGGCTGTATTGATGGCTCAGATAAGTTTGCCTGCAGGTGCGTCTATTGCAAGAACTACAGAAGTAACCGAAACCATGGACAAGATTCTGCAAAAAACAGAAGGTGTTGAAGGCAGAATTATATTTGTCGGCATGGGTCCTTCTAACGAAGCTTTTATGGTTATCAGACTGGAAGAATGGGGCAAAAGAGAATTTAATATATTCCAGAAACTCATCAGAAAAATGCAGGGTAAAGAAACTGACCTTTCTTTGAATGCTATTTTGGGAAGAATAAGAGGAGAGTTTTCTCAGATAAAAGAAGCTCAAATCGGTGTTTTCTCTCCGCCTGCTATCTCCGGTATGAGTATGCTCGGTGGTTTTGAGTTCCAGATGCTCTCCAAGGGTGATTATACGCCTCAGGAAATGCAGCAGTATTCAAATATGCTGATGCTCGAAGCAAATCAGGATAAACGACTCACAAACGTTTATACCCAGTATCAGGCAAACATGCTGCAGTACATTGTTGATATTGATTATCACAAGGCACTGGCACAGGGCATTGATTTGCAGGAGCTGTACAGCACATTGTCATCTACTCTTGGTACATACTATGTTAACGACTTTAACAAATTAGGCCGTGTATTCAGAGTTCAATTACAGGCAGAACAAAGATTCAGACGCCATGCCGATGACCTTACCGGTATTTATGTTAAAAACAGTTCCGGTGTAATGGTTCCGATTACTACTGTTATCTCTCTCAGACAAACAGTCGGTGCAGGTTCTATTACAAGATACAACCAGTATAGAAGCGTTCAGTTCTCCGGTCAGCCGTCAGCAGGCAGAAGCTCCGGTGAAGCAATGAAAGCGATGGAAGAAGTTGCTTTAAAAACTCTGCCAAGCGACATGGGCTACGAATGGTCAGGTACTTCCAAACAGGAAATTGAATCCAGCGGACAGACAACAACAATTATTGCTCTGGCATTGATATTTGTATATCTGTTCCTTGTTGCCCTGTACGAAAGCTGGTCAATTCCGTTTGCTGTATTGTTGATTTGTCCTCTCGCTGCAGCAGGTGCGTTGATATTCCAGCTAGTTATGGGACAGGCATTTGATTTGTACTCTCAGGTCGGTATGATTATGCTTATCGGTCTGGCTGCAAAACAGGCGATTTTGATTGTAGAGTTTGCTAAAGTTCTGCACGAGGAACAGGGCATGTCTATTGAGGCTGCGGCTGTAGAAGCTTCTCATATCAGGTTCAGAGCTATTATGATGACGGTAGTAGCCTTCGTAGTCGGTATGCTGCCATTGATTCTTGCTCACGGTGCCGGTGCATCTTCCAGAATTTCTGTAGGTTCTACAGTGTTTGGCGGTATGCTTGCTGCAGGTACTTTGGGTACAATTATGACACCTGCTTTTTATGTAATAATTCAGCATCTGGTTGACAGAGTGCTGGGCAGAAAAGATGATTCTAACGAATTGGAAAATAAATAAGAATGAATCCATAATAATCATGGAGAAGAAATGAAAAAGAAGATAAAAACATTAATAATATTTGCTATAATACTCGGAATGTTTGCCAATACAGGCTGTGAGGCATTTTGTTTGAGCTTTAATTTGTTTAAGAAAAACGACTCGCAAAAGGTTGAACAAACAAAAGCTGATAAATCGGCACAGAAAGCTGCTCAAAAAAATGCACAAAAGGCTCAAAAAGAACAGGACAAACAAAATAAAGAAGCAGTAAAAGCTAAAAAGGCAGAGAGAAAAAAGAATGCAAAAGCTGTAAAAAAAGCTAAACCAAAGAAGGAAAAGTATGATGATTCTCTGGTTAAGGCAAAAACAGATAAAAATCAGCCGGCTGTTCGTATTATCGTAAAAGACGACAAAAAAGAAAAGAAGCCCAAAAAACAAAAAGAACCTAAAATAAAACAGGGCAGATTTAGAAAACCAAAAGAATCTGAAGCTTCCAAACAGACTCCAAAAGTTCATGAAGTGAACTTGACTCCGGAGAACAAAAAGCAGGAAGAAAAAGCTCACGAAGATGTCTTTTCTCCCGATAACAAAACAACAATGGAAGCTGCTGTTTCTACAAACAGAATTATATCAGTTGATGACTGTGTAAGAATAGCACTGGAAAACAATCCGACTATCCTGTCACAATTATTGAGCAAAGATATTTACAAAAACAGAATTGCGCAGGCGTGGTCTAATTATTTTCCAAAATTGAATGCAGCACTTTCTTATTCAAATAACAATATGCTGGTTACAAACTTTAGATTCCCTATGCAGGAATACAACCAGTGGAATATGCCGAATGTCGGTTTTAATCAGTTGATTTATGACTTTGGTAAAACCGGTGCGCAGGCAGGTGCTGCAAAGAAAACTTACGAAGCATCAAGAGAAACCCTGCAAGCCAGCATCAATGATGTTGTTTATCAGGTAAAAAGTGCTTATTACAACCAGCTTTATCTTCAGCAGCAGGTAGAAGTTTATGAGTACTCTGTTTTGCAGTATCAAATCCATTTGAAACAGGCACAGGCTTATTACGCAATCGGAAGTAAAGCAAAAATAGATGTTTCTACCGCTGCATATAATTTGGATAATACAAAATTGACCCTTATTCAGGCTAAAAATGCCGTAGAAAACGGCTTTGCTACTTTGACAAACGCTATGGGGGTTCCGGAGTTTGCTCCTTTTGATATAAAAGACAGACTGGATAAGAAAAGATATGACATTACTTTTGATGAAGCTTTTAAAATAGCTACCGAACAAAGCCCTACTCTGGCTGCAGCCAAAAAGAAAATGGAAGGGTCTAAACTCCTTGTTAAACAGGCAAAAGTTGCATTCCTTCCTGATTTGACAGGCTTCGGAAATTATGTATCAGGCGGTAAAACTCCCGGTAATGACTATGGTTATCAAATCGGCGCACAGCTTTCTTATTCAAATTTAAACCTGCTTTTGTTAAAACAACAGGTCGATGAGGCTACTCTCACATATAAAAAAGATCAGGCTGATTACGAAACTCAGCGTCAGAATTTGTACCTTAATGTAAAACAGGCATATATTCAGCTCAAGAACGCACAGCAGTCCATTCCTGTAGCAAGAGCGTCTATGGAAGTTGCAAAAGAAAGATATGATATAGCTTCCGGAAGATACAAGGCAGGTCTTGGCGATGCAATTGAGCTTAAAGACTCTCAAATTGAATATGTAAATGCCAGATTGCAGTATTACAATACTTTGACACAGTATCATATCTCTGCTGCCAACCTTGAGCGTGTAATCGGCGCACCTTTGACAGCAAGTGATGTAAACTTGTAATAAAATTGCCTAAATTTGTATAATTGTCATAATAGTATTATGAATTATATCTGGTTTTTAATTATTTTAATCTCTATTGCTTCAGCAGCTTATACAGGTAAAATAGATGCTGTAGTAAATGCAGTAATGACAGGCTGCCAAAAAGCAATAGAAACTGGGCTTTATCTCGCCGGAATCATGGCGTTTTGGCTAGGAATCATGAAAATAGCGGAAAAATCCGGACTTGTGCAAAAGATTGCTCAGCTGATTAAACCTGCTGCAAAATTTTTGTTTCCGGATATTCCCGAAAAAAATCCTGTAATTGGCGATATTGCAATGAATTTTACTGCCAATGCCTTTGGTCTGGCTAATGCTGCTACTCCTATCGGGATAGAGGCAATGAAAAAACTGCAGGATTTGAATAAAGATAAAAATTCTGCCTCAAATGACATGTGTACACTGCTGGCTATGAATACAGCTGGCTGGCAGCTGGTGCCGGCTACGGTTATTGCTGTTCTTGTGTCGTGCGGGTCAAAAAATCCGACAGAAATAGTTTTCCCTACTTTGATTGTTACAACAATAGCTTTTGTGTCGGCAATTGTTAGCGTCAAAATTCTGGAACGCTTTACAAAACCGCAGCTGCCTGCTAAAACAAATGAACAGACAGGAGAAGATAAATGATAAAAACTTTAGTCAGCACAATTTCTGTCTGGTTGATACCTGCTATTATTTTAGTCAGCCTGCTGTGGGGCGTGATAAAAAAAGTGCCTGTGTACGAAACTTTTGTTGATGGTGCAAAAGACGGTCTAAAGGTTTCTGTCAGCATTGTACCTTATCTTCTTGCAATAATCGTTGCTGTATCGATGCTGAGAGCCTCTGGTGCCATTGATATAGCACAGCACCTTCTGGCAGGATTTTTGGATTGGATAAAGGTTCCTGTGGATGTGCTGCCTGTTATGATTATACGCTCTTTGTCAGGCAGTGCCGTACTCGGGTTGTTTTCCGAAATCGCAAACAATTACGGCCCCGATGCTTATGCGACAAAACTCGCAGCCATAATGGTCGGCAGCTCTGAAACTACTTTTTATGTTCTGGCTGTTTATTTTGGCTCTGTAGGCATAAAGAAATTTCGCCATGCTTTGTGTGCGGGGATTTTTGCTGATATAATCGGTATAATAGCTGCTGTTGCGGTGGCAAGATGGTTGTTTCTTTAATAAGAATTTAATAAAAAGGGTATTTTATGTTAAAAAAAATCGCAGTATGTTTTATGATGATGTCAGTGCTTGTTCTTTGCGGCTGCAAAAGAGAGTCTGATACAAAACAGGATACCCTCTCAGCAATAAAAAAACGAGGGGAGCTTGTTGTCGGCGTGAAGTACGATTCCAAACCCTTTGGATTTGTGAAAGACGGAAAGCTGCAAGGCTACGATATTGATATTGCTCACCTGATTGCAAAAAGAATCCTCGGCAATGAGCGTCTTGTGAGATTTGTAGAGGTAAACGCCTCTAACAGAATATCAAAGCTCTATGAGGGCGAAGTCGATATGGTAATTGCCACAATGACTATTACTCCTCAGCGTGCGCAGGTTGTTGATTTTTCTCTGCCATATTACTATGTTGGTCAGGCGGTAATGATTAGACGTGGCACGGCAATAAAAACTGTCGGAGATTTGAACGGAAGAAGAGTTATCATTGTTTTGGGTACTACGGGCGAAAAAAATATAAGACTCTTTGCTCCGGAGATTATTCTGCAAGGTTACAGGACATATCAGGATGGATTCAATGCTTTTCTTAACAGAAAGGCAGAGGCTATGACGACAGATGACAGTATACTTGCAGGATTTGTTATGGATCATCCGGAATTTGTTATACTGCCTCAAAGATATTCTCAAGACGGATATGGTATTGCTTTTAGAAAAGAGCCGGAGAGTGCTGCTTTGAAAGCAGAGGTCAATGCTGCTATTGGTGAATTGAGAAGAAAAGGCTATTTAAATATGCTCAAAAAACAGTGGCTGCCTGCAGCAAGCGGTGATTTTAAAGATTCTTCTAAATAATCAGATTCTTCTGTTGCATACAAAATTTGATTAGTTCTGGTTGATGTGTTTAAGCACTTTGCACGGATTGCCGGCTGCTACCACATTGTCAGGTATGTTTTTTGTAACAACGCTGCCTGCCCCGATAACAGTGTTGTCCCCTATTTTTACCCCCGGCATAACACTGACATTTCCGCCTATCCAGACATTGTCCCCGACCATAATCGGGTATGCATATTCCAGCCCCTTGTTTCTTTGTTTTGCGAGTATAGGGTGGTTTGTTGTATAAAATCCGCAGTTTGGCCCGACAAAGACGTTGTTCCCGAATATCACTCTGGCCGTGTCCAAAATTACGAGATTGTGGTTTGCATAAAAATTTGCACCTATTTCTATATTGTACCCGTAATCGCAGTGAAAAGGCTGTTCTATAAAAAACAGACCGTTTGTTTTTCCGAGAAGTTTTATTATTAATTCCTGTCTGTTTCCCATCATTTCGGGATAGGTTTTGTTATATTTGTGACAGAGGTTTTTGCATTTTAATCTTTGTGCAAACAACTTTTTGTCTATAGACGGGTTGCACACAAAACCTTCCTGTATTTTTTCCTTTTCGTTCATTACACGATAATCCTGTTAAAATCATAAACCGCTCTCAGTTTATATCCTAAACTATGCATATTCTTTTTTAGCCGGATAACGGTACCTGAAAATAGAATATTTCTTTCGGGATTAAAAAAATACAGTTTATTTTAATTCTTCTAACTTTTCTTCAAAGCTTGTTTTGTGATAGTTAATTTTTGAAGAAATTATCGGCTGCCTGTACTCTGATTTGTTTATAGAGCGTGCATCAACTATCGGTGATGGCGGCATAATAAACCATTTGTACAGAGCAGTGGACATTCTGCGGAAGAATTTTTGCAGCCATTCTAGTTTTTGTTCTTGTGATATGGGCTGATTCTGCTCTTTCATGTGTTTTTCGTGCAAGAATTCTGCCTGCATCATATCTCCTATTGTTTGTTGCAGGTTTTCTACACGCCAGATTACTTCATCCAAAAATTCGTACGGCATAAGAGCCTCTTCAGCCAGCAGCGGTTTGCCTGTTTTGGGGTTTATTGCCAGCTCTGCACCCGGGCGTTTTGCGATAATACTTTCAGGAATGGCATTTTTTACTTTTCTGTGTTTGTTGAGCCATCGTGCGAGTGCAAATAACTTTGTCTTTGAAACATCTGCCAAAGGCGCAAATCCGCCTGACATATCGCCGTTTATTGTTGCATAACCCATATAAAGCTCTGATTTGTCGGAGGTTGCAATAGGCAGGCAGGAGCCGAATTCATTGGCTATGCCCCACAGTATCAAAGCACGGGAGCGGGCCTGTATGTTGTCGTTTGTGAAGCTTTCTTTGTATCTTCCGTCCCAGACCTTTTCGATGCAGCCAAAAACCTCGTCGAATTTTGTTCTTGTGGAATCGAACATGTCTTTTATGGAAATTTCGCAAAAGTTTATTCCAAGGTTAGAAGCAAGCTCTTTTGCATCGTTTTTGCTTTCGCTGCTGGTAATTTTAGACGGCATACTTATGCCAAAAACATTCTCTGCACCGAGTGCGTCTGCCAGAAGCACAGCACTGACTGTTGAATCCAGCCCGCCTGAAAGCCCCAGCACTGCTCTTTTGAACCCTGTCTTTTGAAAATAATCACGTATGGATTGGACAATAGTAAGGTATGTCCTTTCTAAATCAGGCTCATGGTCAAGGGTGAAGGCCTTTTGTTCGTTCAGCGTTTTTTCCAGCCCGTCAGGCAAATCCGCAATTTCTCCGCCAAGAGCAGGCGAAACTATAAAAAACTGTTCCTGATAAGATTTTGCTCTGGCAATTAGTTTTCCTTCTTTATTGTAAACCCTTGAAGCTCCTTCAAAAGAAAGGCATTCTCCGGAGCCTGTCTGGTTTACGTAAACTATCGGAGTGTTGTATTTTTTTGCTGCAAAGCCGAGCATATTATGTTTTAGCTGTTCTTTTTTTGCTCTTGTAATAGAAGAAGAACAGTTGATTAAGTAATCTGGCTTTTGCTCTTCTACGACGCTTTTTACGGGGTCGTTTTTGTACAGATTTTTTTCAAAGAAATCAAAGTCGTTCCAGCCGTCTTCGCATACTATTATGCCTGCTTTTTGGCCGTTTATATCAGTGATTCTGTTTTTGCTGTCGATTTCAGAGGGTTCAAAGTGTCTGTAGTCATTAAATTCTGCGTAGTTTGGCAGGAGTGTTTTTCTTATTACACGTTCTATTTTGCTGTTACACAAGACAGCAATTGAGTTGTAGTAGTTTTTGCCTGTTTTTTCTTTATTAAATTCTACAAAGCCTATAACAACTTTTGTTTTTCCTTCCACTTTTGTTGCAAGAGCTTTGAGCCATTCTATATTTTCTTCTACAATAAGCGGAAAACGGTCTATAAAATCACCTATAGGATAACCTATCAAATACATTTCCGGAAAGACTATGGCTCCTGCTTCGAGCCTTTGCGCCCATTGTATCCATTTTAGTGCTTTTTTTGCGTTGCCTTTTATATCTCCCGAGGTCGGGTTTGTCTGCGCAAGCACTATTGCATCATCAGGCAGCAGTTGTTTTAGTTCTTTTGCCAGACTGTCTTTCTCTTCTTCAGACAGAGTATTGTTTTTTATATCGTTATCAATTTTTTGTGCCAGTGTGTATATTTTTGTATCCATATTTACCCTCTTCAGGTACAAGTTTATAACAAAAAAGACTCCTGTTAAATACAGGAGCCTTTTCTATTTATTACAAGTATAATTTTTAGTCATATACATAGTTGATTAAAGCAGCTTCTCTTGCTTTTTTAACAGCTCTTGCAAGCATTCTCTGGTGTTCAGCGCAAGTGCCGGTGATTCTTCTCGGAAGGATTTTACCGGCTTCTGTTAAATATCTTCTGATTTTTTGAGCATCTTTGTAATCAATAACTTCTACTTTATCTGCACAGAAATTGCAGCTTTTTCTTTTGTTTTTGTCGATTTGTGGTCTTGCCATTGTTTTTTCCTTTTCTATTTTTGTGTGTAATTTGTAACTTGGCTTTTGCGCCCGGACTAACTTATTTGAGCAAGGATTAGTCAGCTTTTTGGGGAGTCCTTGCCCGCACTAACTTATTAGAACGGAATTTCGTCCTCGCCTATTAAGTCGTCCGAGAAATCGGTCTGCCCGAATTGTACTAAAGTATCGGGCGAGTTTTGTGCTGCAGGAACTCCTGCGGAATCTCCTGCAAGTCTTTCTATAGCAAAGGCATCAAGCTCTACTATTCTTTTTTCTGAGCCGTCTTCGTTTTTGACTGTATTATTCTGAAGTCTGCCTTCTACGATAATGCGGTCGCCTTTTTGGACGGATTCTTCAACAGTGGAAGCAAGATTCCCTTTTGCAAGTACTCTGACGAGAGTTTCGTCATTGTTGTTAGAAATGTTCATAGCAAATGCACAAATAGGTACATTGTTAGAGGTAAACCGTTTTTCCGGCATTCTGTAAACTGTTCCTGAAATTACTGCTTTTGCTAAGCTCATTTTTTTCTCCTGACTTTCTTGACTATGCGCCTACTTTAGAAGCTTCCATAAACATTGTTCTTAAAATGTTTTCGTTCAAGCTTAATTGTCTTCTAAATTCGCTAACTTTAGAAGGGTCTAATTCTAAAACCTGTGCTACATAGTGGCCATCTCTAAAATTCTGGATGTCGTGAGCCAGTTTTTTTCTGCCCATTTTGTCAGTAGAAGAAACGCTTCCGCCGAGAGATTTTACAGTATCTTCTATTTTAGCAATGATTTTATCTGCTTCTTCTGCATCCATATTAGGCTTAATAATTGTAAGTAATTCGTATTTTTTCAATTTTTTGCTCCTTTATGGTACTTATACTTGTAGATAGCACCTTATCATAAACAAAAATTGAATACAAACTATTTTGCGTTAAATCTTACGTATGCTTAATATTTCATATAGTCAACTGACTCCGACTACTTTTTGAACCTGTGCAATTGGCAAGTCCGTTTTGTTAAACAAGTCCGGCACAGGCAACAAGTACATGGGGTCACTTCCGATATACTTATGCTTTTGCGTCCTCGCTACCTCTCATAATTATATTTTTTTGGATGCCACTGGTGTACACTTCTACAAGCGAAGCCGCCTCAGACAATTTATATGAAATATCTAGTTTACGTTGTTGTCTACAACGCCTTGTACAAAAGAATTTATGTTTGACATGACGGTTTCCAGTATCCTGTTTATGGCTTCTTTTGTGTTGTAAGCAATGTGAGGGGTGATTATCACATTAGGCAGCTGCTGCAAACGTGTGTTCAAAATAGTCTGCTTTAGGGTTCCTTCGTTGAGTCTGCTTATGTCCACAAGATAATCAGGGTCAGAAATTGTTTCTTCGCTCTCCAGTACATCCAGCCCTGCTCCGGCAATTTCTTTCCGGTTAATGGCATTGTAAAGAGCCTGTGTTTCAATGAGTTCGCCTCTGGCTGTGTTGATTAAGATTGCAGAGTTTTTCATTTTTTTAAAGGCTTCTTCATTGAACATGTGTCTGTTATCTTTTGTAAGCGGTGTGTGAAGCGAAATAAAATCAGATTCTTTTAAAAGCGTGTCAAAGTCGGTATATTTTACTCTGTAGTTTTCAACAAGCTCTTGTTTTTGGGTCAAATCAAGCCCCAGTATATTCATATCAAACCCGTAAGCCAGTCTGGCGAACTCGGAACCTATGGCTCCAAGACCTATTATCCCTATTGTCTTTCCGCCCAGCTCCTGACCTATCAGTGTTTGGGTATTTATATCAATTTCTTTGTACTCAATGTAGGACTGGCTTACTTTTCTGCAAACATCAAGCAATAGTGCCATGGCAAACTCCGCAACACTTTTGTTTCCGTAGTTTGGAGTGTTTTCTACGACTATATTGTTGTCGTTGCAGTAGTCCAAATCTATGTGGTTGTAACCCACAGAACGCAGCGCAATCAATTCAAGATGAGGGAATTGTTTTAATATTTCTGCGCCTACCCTTGAGGTCGTAAAAACAGATATTATTGATGCTTCTTTGTAGTGAGGGGGTAGATGCAGCAGGTTGTTCAGGGAATTTTCTTCCAGATAATATTCGTATTTGCCTTCGTTTCTGCTTTTTAAGAATTCCTTTTCGTCTTCTTGAACATCAAAATATACAATTTTTTTCATTCTTTATCTCCTTTTTTTAGAATATAAATGAATTTTGTAATTGTTTTAATGCTTCTTTCGGGGTAAGCGTGTTGGGGCTGCTTTATGCTTATCCTGTATATGAAATGTTAAGAGTTTGTCTTTAAATTTTTGTCCTTTATAATTGTGATATGAGAATACTGGGGATAGATCCGGGAATAGCTATCGTGGGATACAGCATCATTGATGTTCAGGATGATGCTTATAGTCTTGTTACTTCCGGCTCGATACAAACAGACAAAAACAAATCAGAAGCCGGCAGGCTGCTTGAGATTTCTTCCGACATGGAAGAGATTTTAAAAACTTACAAGCCTGATACCGCCGGTGTGGAAAAACTTTACTTTTTTAAAAATCAAAAAACAATAATCCCTGTTGCTCAGGCCCGCGGGGTAATTATGATGATGTTGGAAAAGTATTCCATAGACGCTGTTGAATATACTCCTCTTGTGGTAAAACAAACAATAACCGGCTATGGCAGAGCTTCTAAAGAAGAAGTTGCCGAAGCTGTTGAAAAAATGGTGGATAAAAACGGGAAAAATTGGCCAAAACTCGATGATACAGTAGATTCTATAGCTATTGCAGTGTGCCATGCCCGCAATCGTGAATGCAATTTGGATAGATACGTACAGGTTTGATAATAAAAATAAGGAAACAGTTATGACAATAAAAGAACTTTTGTTTAAGCAAATGGCAGCACTTTCAGGGATACTGGGGCTGATAATGGGGATTTTGACAATCATTCCTTTTATTTGTAATTTTTCATTTTTTGCACTGGTAGTGCTTGCTGCTCCGATAATCATTGTTTATATGAAAAAAATGAATATGATTGGCATCCTTGATATAAAACAGGGTGCTTTGTACGGCGCAATAATAGGTTTTATTTCTTTTATCGGTTTTTCAATATCTTTTGTGCCTCTTGCAACAATAATCGGATTTATTTATAAAGGTTCTTATTATCTTGGTATCAGCCTGTTGTTTAGAGCCGGTTTTTTTGTTTTGATAATGATGGTGTTCTTTGTTGCTATACTTGCAGCATTGATGAACGCATTTTCAGGTCTTGTTACAATTTATATTTACAACCAAATTGAACAAAAACCGGATGAAGCAAAAACAGATATAAATATACAGGAATAAAAACAGGCAGGAATAGGAATTATGGACTTTAAATCAAAAATAAAAACTATTGAGTGGATAAAAGACAAAAATGTTTCGAGAATGGTAGACCAGCTGGTTGTGCCGTATGAATACAAGCTCGTTGATATTGCTACATCTGATGATATGTATGATGCAATAAAAACCATGATAGTAAGAGGTGCGCCGGCTATAGGTATCGCTGGTGCGCATGGTATGGCTCTGGCTGCTCTGGAAATTGCTCAAAAAACTCAAAACACTGAGGAGTTTTTGACTTTGTTAAAAGAAAAAGCAGAGTTTTTGAAAAGTTCAAGACCTACGGCAGTAAACCTTATGTGGGCTGTGGACAAGCAGTTTGACTATATTAAAGACAGCGGCAAATCTGTTAATGAAATGGTTCAAATGCTGATAGACCATGGAATAAAGCTTGAAGATGAAGACATTGAAATAAATAAAAAAATCGGGGATTACGGCGCAGAGCTGGTGCCTAAAAAAGGTGCAACAATCCTTACACATTGCAATGCAGGTGCTTTGGCTACAGTCGGATACGGAACTGCACTGGGTGTAGTCCGCTCGGCTTTTGCAAATGACAATACCATTCAGGTATTTGCTGACGAAACAAGACCCCGACAGCAGGGTGCAAGAATCACAACTTTTGAACTTGTGATGGACGGAATCCCTGTTACCCTTATTACAGACGGGATGAGCGGATATTTTATGAACAAGGGCATGATTGATATGGTTGTGGTCGGTGCTGACAGAATCGCTTCTAACGGCGACACTGCCAACAAAATCGGTACTTACAACCTTGCTATTGTCGCAAATTATCATAATGTGCCTTTTTACATTGCAGCACCGCTTTCTACAATAGATACTTCGATTTCTTCAGGAAAGGAAATCCCTATTGAAGAAAGAAGCCATGAAGAAGTTACTCATATCAACGGAAAAAGCGTTTGCGCAGAAGGCGTAAATGTTATCAATCCCGGGTTTGATGTTACTCCGGCATCTTTGATAAAGGGTATAATTACGGAAAAAGGCGTTTTGTATCCGCCTTATGAAAAATCTATCAAAGAAGCCTTCGGTCTGGTTGAAGTATAGTAAATAAAAAAATGAATAAAAAAAAGCCGTCCATTTAGGCCGGCTACTAGACTTGGGGAGGAGGTTTGTTGGACCTTTCGGTCTAACAATTTATTAATCGGCATATTGTTGTGCGAACTTTAGTAATATCATCTAAATGGTTTACATAATTTAACAATTTTATATTGAATTTCTATAAATGTTGCCGGTTATCAATGATTTCAATAAATTTATGCTATAATTTTCTTGTCTATGAGTAAAATTTATGAGTAAGAGTTCACTAAGTATAAGCACACAAAATAAACTAATACTGCTGGGGCTGGTTGTCAGTACAATTTTGATAGTCGGGCTGGCCGTGTTCGCTATTACAAATATCCAGCAAAAAATTTCTGAGGTTTATACAGGTTTTGGCGAAATATTAACAAAAACTCTTGCCATAGAGAGCGTTGAAATAACAAAAGATGTGCAGGAATTTGATAAATATTCCACACTGCAGGCTCATTCTCATTCTATTATCAACAGTAATAACGAAATTGCTTTTATCGAATTTAGAGATGCAGAAAATAATGTAATCTATTCCAGCAAAAACGATTACCCCAAAAGAGCTGCACAGGCACAAATAACCAGCTCTTCTCAAATGCTTGCGGATAACGAAGGTGTAAAAACAAATATCGGTAAAGTTATTGTTGGTTTGTCAGGCAGTGCAACAAAAGATATCTCCCATGCAACAAGAAACTCTATGCTTGTGATTTTTACTGTTGCGTGGCTAGTTTTTACACTTGTTATTTTGATTAATACAATACTTATTACCCGTGAATTGAGTATTCTTCACCACGGCGTAAAAAAGATATCCACAGGCCAGTTTGGTTATACACTGGATGACAAAAATGCATCAGGCGAAATTAAAGACCTTATTCAGGCCTTTAATGATATGTCTTTAAGACTGCATCAATACGAGGAACAGAATATTGACCAGCTTACACTGGAGCGCAATAAATTTGAGGCTGTTTTGATGAGTATTGTGAACGGTGTAGTCGTGTGTGACAACTATGACAATGTCGTGCTTGTTAATAATGCAGCCAAAAAGATGCTCGAGGTAGAAGATTCTCAGATTTTGAATACAAAAATCCAGTTGTACTGTGATACGGACGGCGAACTCTGCTTTAAAGAAAAAATCGAACAGTTTAAAGACACCCCTCTTGATATAATGGAGAATAAACCGCTTGAATTCAATGTGGAAATTGACGGCAGAGTTTTAAAGGCTGTTATTTCTCCTATGTTTTCTAACAATCAGGATTATGTCGGGTATGTAATAGTTCTTATTGATGTAACAAAAGAAGTTGAAATCGATAAGATGAAAAGCAATTTTATCTCTAATGTCAGCCACGAATTGCGCACGCCGGTTACTGTGTTAAGAACTTATATTGACACTATATACAACCATTTTGACGACTTTGACGAGCAGACTAACAAGGAATTCTTTGAAGTCATTAATAAAGAAGCAGCCAGATTGCAAAAAATGGTTAATGATATTCTTGATTTTTCAAGACTGGAAGCAGGTAACGTAAAAGTCGTAAAAGAAAAAACTAATCTGATTCCGCTTATTGAGGGCGAAATTAAATCAATGCAGGTTCTTGCTGAAGAAAAAAATATAACCTTCTCTTTGATAAAAGAACCTAATTTGCCGGAAATACCTATCAATGCAGATAGTATAGAAAGAGCATTGAACAATCTGTTGTCTAATGCGATAAAATATTCACCCGAGAACGGAAGAATAAAAGTCCGTGCAGAGATAGCACGTGACCCGAGGTATGTTGAGGTTTCTGTAGAAGATCAGGGCTGCGGCATACCTGAAGAACACCAGAAAAAGATTTTTGAACGTTTTTATCGTGTGGAAAATGATACACATACGGTAAAAGGCACAGGCCTCGGCCTGCACCTTGTAAAAATTACTATAGAAAAACATCATCAGGGCGAAGTCTTTGTTAAAAGCAAACCCGGTGAAGGGTCGACTTTTGGCTTCCGCCTGCCTATCAATCCTGAAGAACTTTCTTCTGAAGACGAAGCTTCTCAAAACGATGATGTTTGATGCGGCTGCTTATTAAGAAGAAATAAATTCAGCAGGCAGCCTGAGTTTGTTTTTTATTCGAAATTTTTTGTTTCAAAGAAATATTCCCTTGGATGTCTGCAGAACGGACATTGCTTTGGCGGTTCTGTGCCTTCGTGTCTGTAGCCGCACTTTTTGCATTCCCATATAACATTTTTATCTCTTTTGTATTGTGTTTTTTCTTCCAATCGTTTTATGAGATTGTTATATCTTGTCATGTGCATTTTTTCTATGCCACGAATGGTTTCAAACAGGCATGATATTTTTTCAAAACCTTCTTCTTTTGCGTCTTTTGCAAATCTCGCATACATATCATCCCATTCATAGCATTCTGTTTGGGCTGCTGTTTTTAAGTTGTCTATTGTAGGTTGAATATTGCCTTCGTTTAACAGTTTAAACCAGATTTTCCCGTGTTCTGTTTCATTGTTAGCTGTTTCATCAAAGATATCAGCAATCTGGTGGTATCCTTCTTTTCTTGCTTGTTTTGCAAAAAATGTGTATTTGTTTCTAGCTTTAGATTCACCGCAAAATGCCTCCTGTAAGTTCTGTTCTGTCTTTGTGCCTTTTAGTTCTTTTGTTATAAAGCTTGAATAATCATCGTGGTCGTCGAATAGTCCCATGTATCTCTCCTTATTTGTAACAAATACATTAAAACATATTCGTCAAAAAATCAGACTAGACAGGTGTTTAGACAAATGGCTGATTTTTGATTGTGAATTTTTGTAACAAGTACACTTAATATCCTAAAGTTTGTATTTAAAGTTGCCGATTGATTGTTTGTAAGTCAACCGCTCCAAAGAGCTAGAAAGTGAGTAATTAGTATGTCAATGTCAGTAAACAGAAGACCTGTACTTAAACCGATTATCGATGATACGCCGTTTAAACCAATTCCAGTAGATAATAATCCGGCACCAGCACCTCCGCTTAAAAAAGAATCAACTACAAAAAAAGCAAATGTAAATTTGTTTTCTTAGTTAAAAATTGAATATAAATATAATATATAAAAAGGGTCAGAAATGGCCCTTTTTTAATGAAGATTTTTCTATAAAAAATACAAAAAACAGATTAAGTGTAATCTTTACCATAAATAAGTATAGCTTGAGATACAGGCATGTTTTGTGGTGCAAAATATTAAGAAATATTAAGCTGTAAAGGCTTGTTGTGATTGCTTTTTTAAAAATACATTTCTTTTACGATTGTAGTAGATTTTAATATATGTTACAATAGTAGTAGAAAGGATAAAAAAAGTTAATTACGATGAACACTACATTAGCCTACAATCAAAAAAGTATAAGAAAGATGATAAACCATTCATTATACTTTACTGTATTGTTGAGTGTGTTCTGTTCTCAGTCTTTTGTAATTAACAACAATCTTTTTGCCAGTGAAGCAATTAATAACGGAGCGAATATTAAACAAAATAAGGTCGAAGAGCAAACAAGGAGCTTGACGGAGGAAAAACAACGCTGGGAGTCAATGCTTCGGCAGCGATATCGCAACGGGGCTATCCTTACCATTGCAGACGGGGTAAAACATGTCCGTATGGTGAAGTATATCAACGGACGACCTGTAAGAATTAATATAGTCGAAGTTAATACAAAATTAAATCCAAACATTGAAATCGCTCCACAACTGGCATCTACAAATTTAAAAAGAAGGGCAACTATTAGAACTATTGCTTCTCGCAACAATTCTATCGCCGCAGTAAACGGCACTTATTTTAAGCCCCAGAACGGTGTACCATTAGGCACTCTTATGATTAACAAAAAGGTTTATACAGGGCCTATCCACAACAGAGTAGCTATGGGCATCGGGAAAAATGAATTCAAAATGGCTCAGGTTCAGTTTGATTCTACGTTAAAAGCGGGCAAACAAAAACTCAAAATCGATAATATAAACCAGCCGAGAATGCTTTCTACTTATACTTTATTATACACAAGGGACTGGGGAGCAACTTCTCCCACCCCGCCAAAATACGGTGTTAATATAGCCATACAGCACAACAAAATCACTACAGTATCTTACGGCTCCACTGCTATACCTGAAGACGGATACGTTATATCAGGGCCAAAGGCAAAATTGGAGCCGTTTTTTTCTGCAAAAAAAGTTGAACTGGACATAAAGATGCGTCCTGAATGGGAAAATATCGACCATATAATCAGCGGCGGCCCGTATTTGATAAAAGACGGTGCTGTGTATATCGATGTTACCGCACAAAAACTCGGTTCTATTACCGGCAAAAATCCGAGAACTGCTATAGGTTATACGGCAAATAACGAATTTATAATGGTCACTGTTGACGGAAGAGAACACGCTTCTGTCGGTATGACATTAGGAGAACTCGCCAGAATGATGAAGGGGTTCGGCTGCATAAATGCAATGAATCTTGATGGCGGCGGTTCTACAGTAATGTATGTTAAGGGTAAAGTCGTCAACAAACCCGCACAGGCAGGCGGAATTCCGATTTCTAATGCATTGACAATCACGGAAAGGACTCGTATTGCTTATGATGAAAAAAGTTCGTAGATACTTTAGCAGGCTCCACAAGGCTGTTTTAAAAGAAATCAAACACAGCTGGACTTATTTTATTTCCAATAGTTTTATTCTTATTTTTTAATTCCGTTCAACAGGTCAAAGGCTCTTTGTGCTGCGGCCTGCTGTGCAGCGAATTTGTTGTATTTTTCTGTTGCTTCCTGAGCTTTTTGCTGAAGTATTTGCAGTTCTTTTTCTTTTTGTGAAATCAATTTTGCCTGCTCTGGAGCCTTTCTTTTTAGTTCATTTAAAAATGCGGATTTAAATAAATACTGTTTTTGTAATGAAGTCATTTTTTTGCCAAGGACTTCGAGCTTTGGCGGGTTCATTGCATACTGTGCATTTGAAATGAATTCATCGACTTTTGGCTGGACTTTTTGCTTTACTGTTTTGTAGGCATCTTTTGTATCTTTTATTTTTTCATCTGTCCAGTCAGCAGCTTTTTGACCGGCTTCTTTTAGCTTTGGTGCAGTATATTCTTTTGCTTCTTTTATTTTTTCCTGTGTATCTTGTTTGATTTGAGTCAGTTTTTGATTAAGTTCTTGTTTTATCTGTTGGTATGCTTTTTTGCCGGCAGGGTTTATCTTCATAAAAAAATCTCCTTATGTTTAATCATAATACATAAGAAGATTTTTTTTTGCTAGTTAAAAAAACATTATAATTGTATTTGCATAATTTTGTCGTAAGCCTGAATAACCTTTGTTGTGATATTGGTTGCGACAGTTACTCCGAGTTCTGCTTTTGCCATAGCTGTCATTACATCGTGGATATCAGCGTTTCCGTTTTCTTCCATAACATCTTTCATCAGCTGGTCAGGGGCGTTTAGTTCTCTGTTAAAGTTTTCGACAAGACCGGAAAAAACAGATTTGAAATCGTTTGTTTCGAGCTTTTCGACACGATTCATACGGAACGGTCTGTTTGTTACGCTGATACCTGTATCCAGCTTTGTGGGCTGCATTCTTTCAAACAAATTTATATTTGGTGCAAACTTTTTTTCTATCATAATTAAAATCCGTTTCTGTTATTATCCGAGGTAGTTGGCGAGAATGTTTTTTACATAGTTTTGTGTTTCTTTAAACGGTGGAACCCCGCCGTATTTGTCTACATTGCCCCCGCCGGCATTGTAGGCAGCCAGAGCCAGTACTACATTTCCGTTGTATCTGGCAAGCAGACCTTTTAGGTGTCTTATGCCGCCGTCAAGGTTTTGTACAGGATTGTAAGCATCTTTTACGCCAAGACCTTTTGCTGTGGCAGGCATAAGCTGCATAAGCCCCATTGCTCCGCAGTGAGAGCGGGCCTTCGGGTTAAATCCTGATTCCTGTCTTACAACTGCTTTTACAAGTTTTTCGTCGACTCCGTATTTGTCAGACAATTTTGATATTAAATCCAAAATTTGTGTTTTGGTCGGGTTGACGATATTTGTTATTTTGTTTTGTACAGTGTTTGTAGCTTTTACTGTGTCTTTTTGCAGTGCATTGGCAGCAGCTGTCAGAGCAAGAAAGTTTTTGCTTCCTGTTCTGAACTGACCTTCGCCATTTTGGCTTGCTTTTAAGATTTCGGCAAAAGTTTGTTTTTCTGTTTTTACGGCTTGGGGGTTCAGTTGTTTTTCAATATTAGCAACATGCGCTCTTATTGACTGCACCCTTTGCATAGCTGCATCTTTACCGCCTTGATCTATAAAACCCTGTATTGTTGGTGAAAACATTAACTATTGCCTGCCTTAACTAACTTTTACTATTGTCTGCCTATTTCTACTGCTCTTTGAGCCATACTTTTTGTGATAGTGATTACTGCGAGGTTTGCTTCGTAAGCTCTTTGTGCTATGTTTGCGTCTGCAATATCTACTATCGGATTTACGTTTGATGTTCTGATGTATCCGTTTGCATCTGCATCTGGGTGACCGGGTTTGTAAATTCTTTCACCTAAGGTAGGATCTTCTACTACACCGGTGAGTCTTACACCGCCTTGCTGGAAGGGGATTGTCCCTACGCCGAATACATCTTCTTTCATTGAGTTTAAAAGACCGTGGAAGGAAATATCGTCTGTTGCATGAAGCACAGGGATTTTTCTTACATAGTTAGGTGTATCAAGGTTTGCAATGTTTTTTGCGTGAATTTTGATTCTTGCGCCGTGTGCTTGCAAGCTTTTTTCACCTATGTTCATTGTTTCTATCAAACTCATTTTTTGTCACCTTCTTACTTTTTTAACTGACTAAATTATTTACCTACGTTTGCCACTGTTTTCATTTCACTGATTATTGCAGACATTTTTCTGGAAGCTACTGCATACATAATGGACATTTTTTGCATTTCTGCCAGTTCAAATGTCGGGTCTACTCCGACATCTTGTTCTTCTATAAGACCTGAGGGGCCGAGCTTTATGGACAATTCTGTTTCCAGCGGATTGTTCATAGTGCCTAAATACTGGTCAAAGCTGATATCTTTTCTGACATAATCCGGTGTATCCACGTTGGCAAGGTTTGTGGATAATGCACGCTGTCTTTGGGATATCAAATCCAGCATCAGGTTTGTTTTAATTATCGGGTCTTTTGGTGTGTACATTTTGTTTGTCCTTTAGTTGTCAGGCATTGTTATTATTGAGTGAGGTTGATTGAACGCTGGTACATATCATCAACTACTTTCATCAATCTTGTACCTGCAATCATTGATGAATTGAGCCTCAATACTTCATTGACGTTTGCAATATAGTTTGCGTTAGAGCGTTCCAAACAGCCCTGTGCAATGTAGTCGTGTTCTTTTACAAGTTTTGGTTCGCCTGAGGCATCTGTTGGAACAACTTTATTGTATTCCGCACTTTTGAGTCCTTCAGGGTTCTGGAATTGGACAATAGGAATGCGACCAAGAACTGTGTGCTGTGTGTGTCCTTTTTCAATAATTGTGACGGTTCCGTCCTTTTTGATTCTCAGCCCTTCGTGGTTTACGGGAACTTTTATTCCGTCGCCTACGATATAGCCGTCGTTTGTGACAATATATCCGTCTTTATCAAGTTTGAATGAGCCGTCCCTTGTGTATTGAACATCTCCGTTAGGTGATGTGACAGGTATAAAGCCGGGGCCGGAGAGAGCGACATCTAGTTCTCTGCCTGTTCTCATTACTGCGCCCTGTGAATAGTCGTATCTTACTTCACCGTCAAGGTAGCCGTTTTCGTCAAGGATTTGTTCAAAACGAACCTGCTTGTATGCATTTGTGTTGAGGTTGCCTATGTTGTTTGAAATGTAACCGAGTCTTTCAAACTGTACATTGGTGTTTATTATGCCTCTTCTTATTAATCCTTGTAATGTTGTCATAAAAAACCTTTCTTAACTTAATTCGACCTTTGTTCACCCTACCATTTTAATTATGTGCTGCTGAGGGATTGGATTGCCTTTGACAGATTGTTGTTCTGGATAATAAACATTTGTCTGTTAGCATCAAAATTTCTTCTGACCGGAATGATTTGAAGAATTTCCGTATTCAATGAAACGTTTGAATATTCGTTAAAGCCCTGTTTTATGTTAGGATCCAGAACAGCAACGCCCTGATTTGTTACAACAGAGAGTGTGCCGGCGTATTCCAGTCTGTTAGTTGCTTTATTGAATACTTTTACGTCACCGTTTTTGTAAACTTTTACGTCTTCAAGTTTTTCCGGAACCACAGGCAGTTTTATCGGAGTTCCGTCGTTTGCCAGTACATTTGCATTTTCTAAAGTAAGCAGGTATCCGTCTTTGTCCAGTTTGAAACGACCGTCACGTGTGATTTTTATCCCGTCAGGACTCTGGTATTGAAAGTAACCTTTGTTTGCAATTGCTAAATCCAGCGGGTTGTTAGAGTGGCCTATTCTGCCTATTGAGTCATCTACTGCTGTAGAAAGTGCATGTGTGCCTATGTATTCTGCAAAGGAAGAAACTACCGGCTCTTTTCTTTGAAAACCTACTTTGTCAAAGGAGTTGTAGTTTTCGTTAATAATACCGAGCATTTCTGTCTGCAGGTGCATGGCACGTATGCTGGTTGTCAGCCCGTTTTCAAAAAAGTTGATTTCACCTCGTAATTTCATTGTTTACACCTTCACATCTTAGTTGTGTTTTTTACTTACACATCATCTGGTTACTATTTAATGATGTCGGCACAAAAGTCAAAAAAAATAATAAAAAAGCAGAAAATACTGCATTTGTATGATATTTGTAAAGAATCGTTAAAGTGTAAATTTACGCATATCAATGTTGAAAGTGGTTTTGTTTTTATAAACTTGCAAGTGTTAAAGAAGTGAAAGGAAGTTTTTTTATGCCTAGAATAATACATTCGGATTATACATATAATGATGTAAATACCAGTAAACAAATTGGAAATATCAGATCAGATGTTATTGAATCATACAAGGTATATCACGGAGATAAAAAACCTGTGTTGGAAAGTAAAATTGTTGATACCTATTATGTTGATGAATTTACAGGTGAAAGAAAAGGTTCTAAAGTAAAGTCAAGCACTTATTATTATGATGATGCAGGAGCTTTGAAAGAGGCTTTTATTAAACGTCAAAATAATAAATTATATGATTCTCTTATTAAAAGTAAATTGGGAAACGGCAGTTGGTTTAATGAGCAGATAGAAACAAATTATTTGAGTGCTTTTGCTGATGAAACCGGTATAAAAGATGCCAGTTTGCGTTCAAGCTACCTTAATAAAGCTCACATAGACGCATTGCCTACTAATATTAGAAAGACCGTTTATGCTGCATTGGACTTTTTAATGGAAAATATTAAAAAGGTAAGATAATAAAATAAAATGTTTTTATAACTCCCTGTATTATTCTTTATGCAGGGAGTTATTATTTCTGTTTAAGGCTTTCTGCTTTTGTTTTTAAAAGGCAGTATGCTCTTCCGTTTGTATTTGTAGATAGTCCCTTTTGTTTTAGTGCGTCTATTTCTTTTTTATTGAAATTTTTGAAAAAATTGCTCAGTGCTATAGACCCTTTGCAGCAAGTACCATAAATCCCTGCTTTTATTTCTGTTATTTCTTTAATGGGCTTTTGATAAATTTGGGATATAAATGTGTCTTTAAGGTTAGAAAAATTTGGTGCTGTTGCCGATTTGTTTTTAGCACTAAGTTTTAATGAATATGGGGTGTGGCTTTTTATTATATTTACTTTCATATATGTTGAAAAGCTAAACAAGAATTTTTTTGTTATTGCTTTGGGGGATAAAAAGTATTAATACTTCTATTCTGCAAACTACGTTTTTTATATCGTAGTCACTATTTAACAATTAAATTGTAATACACAAATCTTTGATTATTTCGTGACGCCATTTAGCACGCTTCGCCACAGCTCAGCGGCTAAAGAAGGCAAAAATAGCATAGACTGGGTTCGACTAAGCGGGCGTCAGCCTGCGTATTCAGATTTTTAGCGATATGGAGGTCACTGGTTTTTACACATGAAAAAATAGCATAGACTGGGTTCGAACCAGTGACCTCCCGGGTATGAGCGCTATCTTTGACTTTTTGCTGAAACAAAAATTCAATAAAATCAATACTTTTTAAGATATGAAACTTTTACAAAAATGCTAAAACTGCATACCAATTACCCACAGATTACCCACAATTTTTGATAATTTTTTTATTTTTTGTGTATTTTTAAGATTACAAAATTACAAATAAAGAAAATATGCTTGAAATATAATAATAGTAATAATCTTGAGTGTAATTTAAAAGTAATTTTGTGTAATTTGGAGAGTTATTCCCATCGTAAATAAAAAATAAAATCAGAAATTCTATCTAACAATGTTCTTTTTAAATTATTGTATAAAGGCATCGCAAATAGTTCATACTCATAAGATTTTACTACTGAAAACAAATTCCAAAAATCTTCTTTATCAAATGAAGTTTCTTCATCAGATATTATTATGTTTTTATAAGGAATGCCTATTTTATTGAATACAACTATATATTTATTTAAGTAATGAAACAAAAAAGCATCTAAATGAGAAATTGCATTATAACTATATATACAACAAATATTAGCAATCTTATTGTAAATTTCAAATAGGGATTTTTTATACAATAATTGTCTTCTTAATTGTTCTATTTGTTTTTTGTATTCATCATTTTGTATATTTAGTTCTAGAGAGCAATTTATACATATTGAATGATATTTACCAACAATATCATCATTATTTTTGTATATTTTCTTTTGAATCTCATCAATTACATTATAGTTTGTATCTAGTTTATTACATACAGATTTAAAAGCTAAATCACCGTAATGCATTAATAAAGTAGCTTCTTTTTCAAATGATTTTTTGTCAATATATTGTATATGTGACTGTGTCGATATATGTAAAGATAGATTTTGAGAATACTTTTTTAATTCTGTGTTTACATAAGATTCCCTATAATCATTAGGTATTATTATTAAAGTGTTTTTAACGCCTTTGTACCAATCCATTAATTTTTCTATATTGTTTAAATTATCGAGAGCGTTATCTATCTCTTTAAGAGCAGGTTCAGTAACTTGCTTTTTAATACTATAAATCTCTTCAAAATTTTTTGTTATTAAATAAAAAAGATAAGAAAATTTATCAATGTTTTCTTTTATTTCTTTTTCAATAGATTGCTTTCTGCAAACAATCCAAGCAATTGCAGCTGAAATTATCACTCCAATGATTGGAGAAATAAAACTATAAAAATCATTGCTTTGATTAATAATAATGTTGAATGTCGACATAGATGAAACTCTTATTCACATTATAACGTAAATCATAAAGCTAAGTAAAATTATGCAAATTTATTAAATAGCTGTAAGCTAAATCTAGCTTTTTATGTATTAATTTGACTAATGGTGTGATATTTCCAATTTCCTCAATTTCTTGAAAGTTATTACAGAAATGTTCAGCAACAACACTTATGTTGTATGCTTCTTCAATCAGTTTATACAGCTCATTTAAGTTTTCTTTATTATTGTAAAATTCTTCCATAACTCAACTATATCAAGCAATTTACAGAGTAGCAACAAACGTAAATACTTGTAAACAAAGACTTAACGCTGATTTACTATAACAATTTTATGTATAAAATCTATTTATAAATTTTAAATTTGTGCTGATATAACAGTGGTTTTGCATATTTTCCAAAATACGCAGATTACAGAATAAACGAGAATGAACAGAAATCAGTAGTTATATATAAATACATATAAAATTAATTTCGATTTAACTATGGATACGCAGTAATCAGATAATATAAAACAGAGGCAAAAATGGATTATTTAAAAGAATTTACAGCAAAAATTCAAAGTTTAGACAGGTCACGAAGTCCGTATGAAGTCTTCAAAGACTTTTTAACTCTTAGTGCATATTCACTTGCGCAACCATTTTATCGAAGTGAAGAAATAGAGTTAAAGTACAAATACATATCAAGCAAATACACAAAAGAGCAAGCAGAAGAATTTCCAAAACTGCTTGCTTTTTTAGTATCTGCACTTGAAAAACAACATCAAGATTTTTTAGGTGAAGTGTTTATGCAGATGAATCTTGGCAATGCCGTTAATGGTCAGTACTTTACACCATATAGAGTAAGCAAAATGATGAGTAAACTAACGGGCATTCATGTGAAGAAATACGCAAATAGTGAAATTATGACACTATGTGAACCATGTTGCGGAAGTGGAGGTATGGTTATTGCATTTGCAGAGTGTTTATTGGAGCAAAATATTAATTATCAGCATTGTTTGTATGTTGAAGCAACAGATATTGATGAAATGTGTTACAAAATGACGTATATACAGCTTTCATTACTAGGAATTCCTGCTAAAGTGATATGGGGTGACAGTTTATCAATGAGATATAATGAGGTGCTTTATACGCCATTTTTCTTTCTTGGTGATTTTAAACAAAAACTTGAAGACAGAGAAAGAATAAGTAATATGCAAGAAGCTGTTTCAAAAGATACATCAGTAAATACAGGAAATCAATTAAAATTGTTTAAGTTTTTATAATACATACAGAAATTATAGTTCTGTACTAATGTAAGTCGTATTTTTATACTAACATTTAGGATATAGGAGTTATGTTTACATAAAAATATTGATACTATTATTGTGCCTTGTAGAGATACAAAAGATAACGAAAAATGCTTAATAATGGCTATTGGGCTGGTGTAAAAATAGCAAAGCCTAAGATAGATAAACTAACTTATATCTCAATATATCATACCTACCTAGTTTCTGCAGTATAAGAGTGTTATAAAATTATGCAGCCATTAGAAAAATAGTCTGTTGATAATGATAAATATAAAATTAATTTTGAAAAAAATCCTTATAAAATCAATACGGTAAAATATAATAGAACAAATAATGACCCTATATTGCACTGTTCTCGCTATACTCAAGTAGGAAAACTAGAAAAAGCTAGTAAATTCAGAGATTTATTTTAAGACTTGCAAACAAGTCTTTTATAAGTTGTTGGTGAGAGTTAAGTATTTCAAAAGATTGTTGTTTTGTAATTTTTATTGAAAGGAGTAATCAATGAAAACATACAAAGCGATAATATTACCGACAATTAGTGGCGGTAACATCGAAGTAAAAGTAAGTGCAAACAGCATAAGTCAGGCAGCGGGTATAATTAGGACATTGCCATATTTTAAGAACTTTATAAAACAGCCTGTACAAGAAGGTACAAAAGATAATAATCTGACGGAAATTCGTGATTTAATCAGAAAAGATTATGCAAAATAGCAACAATTGATTGATTATTGCAATGGTTGAATGACATATCTTTTTGTGATACAATGTAATACAATGTGTCACAAGAAGGGAGAAAATATGTCATCAGAACAATTTTCACTAAGAATTCCCAAAGGAACAAAAGAAAAACTTGAAGAACTTGCTAAAGCAACTGGCAGGACAAAAGCTTTTTTAGCAATTGAAGCTATTGAAAAATACCTTGACCTTGAATCTTGGCAGATTAACGCTATTCAAAAAGGCATAAAGGATATTGATAACGGCAAACATGTATCAATTGATGATGTCAAAAAGGAATGGGGCATTGAGTAGTGGAAGTAAGATTTTCTGAAAGTTCTTTAGAGGATTTGCGTTCAATCAGAGAGTACATTTGTGCAAACAATGATGAAGCTGCAAAAAAAGTTGTAGCGCATATACTTGAACAGATAGAAACTATTTTAGTTCATAATCCTGCAATCGGTAGAGCAGGGAGAATTTTGAGAACACGAGAGTTTATTATTACAAAATACCCATATATTGTGCCATATCAAGTAAGAGAGGATGTTATTTATATTTTGAGGGTGTTGCATACTTCGAGGAAGTGGGAGATTATATCTCATTAAATATTTTTTCAGCCTCTAACATTCCTATTGGAGATAGAAGACAATATGGTTTCTCATACTCGATAAATCTTTTTTTATGCAAGTCCCTTAACAACCTAGATTTAAAAAGACTGAAGTTTGTGTATTCTACACAATCAAAAAGCTCTTTATCTGATAATTTATCTTTTGTATACAATAAACATAAAATTTGATCTTTAGCTTTAAGTTTCGGAGAAAGAATCCTTAATTTTTTGCCAGTGTTCCAGACTAACTCATTTTCCTTACTAATTATTTGTTTGATTAAATCAGCTGTTTCATTAAAAGGAAGATTTGATATAAGTCTTATAAGTTCAGATAAAAACCACTTTGTTTGATAAAGTAAAACAGTTGAATCAATTTCATTTGGGTCAATATTTGATAAATGAACAGCTCCTCGTTTACTACGTAAACAATACATGCTAAAAAGAATTCTAGGCATAACTGTTCTAAATATTTCATCCTTACTACTATATTGTTCCCAATTATTTAATATGCCATTTGTAAAATTAGGCAATTTTGTTGCTAAATCTATGTAGTTGCCAGTAAGCTCCAAATTAATAATTCGAAAACAAGCTTCATTGAATTGACCAATTGTTGCAATGCAGTTTTTCCAATCTCTTTTTCTGTATTCTAGCAAAATTTTTGAATACAACTCAATGATTTTATTAGTCAACTCCACAGGATATCTTTTTGAAAGGATATTTTGTATTTTATTTAGCATCAATCATCCCATCAAGCAATTCTTCTGCGGCTTTTCTACCAGGAGTTGTTAATCTTAAAGTCCAATTTTTCCCACTACCTGATCTAATAAACCAACCATCTTTCTTCTTAAAAACAGCTGAAAAATTACCTGAATCAAAGCAAGCCTGTTCTTGACATTGAGCAATTATTTCAGTATTGCTCAATTCTCCATTTTTAGCGAACAGCATTATCATTGCAACATTTTTCGCCTTTGATGCCTTATTGTTTCCAGGCACATTTTTTAAGATTTTAATCTGATTAGTATTTTCATCTATATAATAAATACCATTTTCGACATATTTATCAATTAATGATTGAACAGGCTGTTGTCGAGATAAAATCGGCATTTCTGTACAAGCAACTTGTTCCTTATGCTGATTTGTATCTAAAGTCTCAGCGGTAAACATATTTTCTTTTACATATGTTTTTAAATCTTGATAATACTTATCAATAAAACTTTCTGAACCACTTATAGCAAAGTTTCCATCTCTTAAATTAACAACGATTTTAGTGTCTAATTCTTTTTCCATTCCCAAATCCATATTTATCTTAACATGAAAATAATAATATGGAAGTAACTTTTTGTCAATGTAGTGACAAATGTCTAGTATCGGCTAAATACAGAGGATAAGCATTGAATAACCATATGTTGCACAATTAAAACATACAATAAAAATGTTTGATTTTTCAAGCTATTAGAGTTTTTGGGTGGCATAAAAATAATACCTGATAATATTAACAATGGTAAACCATATCTACAAATCCAAACTCAAGTACACATCATCCATTTCATCTTGCGTAATTCCTATGTAGCGAAGAGTGACAGCAGGTGATGAGTGATTGAAAAGCTTTTGAATAAGCGTTATGTCATAGCCGTTGTTGTAGGCATGATATCCGAAAGTCTTTCTTAGTGTATGCGTGCCAATTTTTTCTTTTATTCCAACTGCTTTTGCAACATCATTGATTATTTTATATGCTTGTTGCCTAAGTAAAAAGCCTTTATTCTTTCGTGATATAAATAAAGGCTCATTTTCGTTATATTCTCTTGTTTTTAAATATTCTTTTAAAGCTGACTTTGTGCTGTTAGATAGCGGAAAATCTTTGAACTTATTTGTCTTTTTCTCTCTTAGTCGTATTCGGTCTTTGATTTTTCCTTTTTCACTGACATCGGATATTCTGAGCTTCAATAAATCACTTATTCTTAGCCCTGAATTTATACCGAGAACAAACAAACAGTAGTCTCGCAGATTCTGTTGTTTAAGCAGCTTTTTGATTGTATCTATCTTTTTTAAATCTCGTATAGGCTGAACAAATTCCATAATTTTTACCTCATAAAGTGGTTGAAATACAGTCATAATCAATAATACATAATATATTTATATTATAAATTTTGTATTATTCAGCGTACATACTAATATTTACAGGTTTTTACAAAGGTATTGCAATTAAAACAGGGTAATAAACAGAGACAAAATAACAAATGATACAAAATATAATTATGTATCATTCAAACTAGCATTAGTTTAAACAATTTTTCTCAAAAAATAAATGATTTTACAGAATAACCATAGCAAAATTCTTGCAGATAATTAAATATAAAATATTATAAATACTCCAGAAAGTTTAATCAGATTAATTCTGGAAGCACTCTAGTCAAATTCAAACAAACATTTAGCCGGAATTTCAAGAGCTTCTGATATTTTAAAAATCATTTTTAAATTCGGATATTTTTCAGAGCGTTCAATTTTTCCAATATAAGAAACATCACAGCCAACCAGTTCAGACATTCGTCCTTTGCTGTATTTTTTTAGCTCTCTATAACGTTTTACGTTTTGTGCAAACTTTATGCAATTGTCCTCGCTCATAAAAAATATTGTGCTATAATACTCACAGTCTAGTATAGACTGATGGTCTATTAATAAATTTTATTACGACAAATTTTGACGGTGTTGTATGCTAAACTGTTGATAAAAAGAAAAGGCGGTATTATGGCAATCAAAGAGGCTAAGCAAAGCGGAAGTAATGTAATTGTAAAATGTGGCAATTCTACAACAACGTTCTCAGGTAAATTAATCGGTTACACTTCAAATGCTGTATTTATTCAAAATGGCAGAAATCTGCAAGTCTTTATTGAACGCAACGGAAATGTTGTATCAAGCGGTGTGCAAATTTCACTAAGCGGTAACGAAGATATCAGAATGTACGGTAATCAAGTCGGAATTAAAAGAGGTGCAACAATTCACTTGTATGGTGAAAACGGTAAGCCCGCAGGAACAAGACCTGCATAAGAGAAAGGAGTTATGAGAATGGCAATTGAATTTTTTACACCGGAAGTATGCAAAGAATTAAAGTATTATGTATACAGATTAATTGACCCGAGAAACGGACATACTTTTTATGTAGGCAAAGGGAAAGGAAATCGTATTTTCGCACACATAAATGACGCATTGAAAAATTATCAAGGTGAAAATTTTCAGGAAGATGGCGATGATAATATCTCAGATAAAATTCAAACTATAAGAGATATAAAAAATGACGGTTTAGAAGTTATCCATGTAATTCAACGATACGGACTTGATGAAAAAGAAGCATTTGAAGTTGAAGCAGCATTAATTGACGCTTTTCCAGGATTAACCAACTTACAAAGCGGTCATTACAATGAGCGTGGTGTAATCAATGCCTATACACTTCAACAGAACTTATCTTTGGAAACATTTGAAGAACCTGAAAACTTAAAATATATGTTGATTAAGATTAAATGGGATAGGGTTAATTATTGCAAAGAGTGTAATCCATCATTATCACAAGCGGATGCGATATATGAGGCAACAAGATACTCTTGGAAAATAAATCCTAACAAAGCCGCTCAGTATGAATATGTATTAAGTATAATTGACGGAATTGTAGAAGGCGTCTATAAAATCAAAGAATGGAAATTATCAGATAACGGTGTTCGTTATGAATTTGATAGAACTGAACCTGATGAAAATATTGTTAAACATTTCTATAAAAAACGTATTCCAGACAGTTATACAAAAAAAGGTATGGCAAATCCAGTATTGTATCATGGATAAATCATAGCAAATAATAAGCACAACTATGACCCATTTTGTCGTAGTTGTGCTTTATTATAATATTATTAAAAGTTAAAAATGCGAGGGCTGAATGTCAAGACTAAACAAAACAGAGCAAATAATAGAACTTGCAATGATGTTTCAAAACAGCTATTGCGGATTGTGCATTGATGATATTCAAGAGCATTTTGAGTGTTCAAGACGTTCTGCTGAAAGAATGAAAGCTCTTTTGTTTGAACTGTTTCCTGATAAAGTTGAAGAAGTGCCGACAAATGACAAGAAAAAACGCTGGCGGTTTGTTAAAGGTACAATGAATTTTTTGATTTCTTTTTCTGCTATGGAGTTGGGAAGCCTGATGTTTTTAAGAGAAATGACAAATGATGAAAGCAGGAAAAAGGTTATTGACGAATTGATTGAGAAAATCAAAGCATTAACGCCGATAAAAAAATTTCAATCAATTCAAACAGATATTGAAGCGATAATGGAATCGGAAGGGTTTGCGGTTCGTCAGTATTCAAGACCGTTAGCTAATTCTAAAACAATGGAGGATTTGCGTAATGCAATGATTGCCTACAAAAAAGTTCAGTTTGACTATCCAACCGGTAAAGGGAACCGTCGAATTACCTTAAATCCTTATGGGTTAATTGTTTCAGACAAACATTATCTTGTCGGCTATAATGAGTATGTAAAGGATTTACGGCTTTATAAAGTTGATAAAATCGCAAATCTTGAAATTTTGGATGAATATTATTTAAAAGACGAAAAGTTTTCACTAACAGAATACTGCAAAAATTCTTTTTCAATTTATCAGGAAGAGCCTTTAAAAATAACGCTTGAATTTGATAAATCAATTGCAGAAGATGTATTGAATTATCATTTTCATCCGACACAAAAGATGAAACAGCTTAATAACGGAAATGTTCAGGTAAAATTTACTTGTGGGGGTAAATATGCAATTTGCCATGAGCTTTTTAAATGGAGCTGCAATGTAAAAATCAAAAAGCCTGCAGAGTTGAGAGAGTATTATAGAACGTATCTGTCTGATGTGCTGAAAAATTTATAAATTAATAGTGAATTAAAATGAGAGAATATAAAATAATATAAAACAGTAAATTAGAGGTCACTCTGTATACGAGAGTGACCTCTTTTTGTGCTTAATAATAATATTTATAAAAATTTTTCTCTAAGGATAATCTTAAATATCTTCATCTTGTGAAAACGCATTGCCAGGAGGAAGTTTTTGTATGATAGGATTTCTTCTGTATTTATCCTCATCTATAATAGAAAAAGAACGACTTTTTTCGTTTATGTCTCTTTTTTCTATTCTGTATATTACAATTTCCTCATCATCTTCGCAGATGAGAAGTTTTGGATTGTAGCAAAAAATCGTTTTAGAATCGGCTGATACTCGCTGCTTAATAATAAAATTGTCAATATCGATTACATCTGTATCAATATTTTTTATTGCCTCTTTTATTGTTAAATTCTTACTACCGTCTGATTTGATAAAATTCCATAGCATAGATAACAGCTTTTTGTGTCGTAAACTAATGCGTTCATCTATGAATGTTTTTTTACAGTTCTTGCAGTAGTATCGCTGTATGCCATTTCTTTTTCCATTCTTTTTTGTGTTAGAGGAGTGGCAACTAGGGCAAATTGTTTTGTGTTTTTGTTCCATAATATCTTTATTTTAATTCTAGCAACCATTTTTGTAAATATGGTTGCTATTTTTGTTTAAATTTGTCATGATGACTTCTGTTTTTTATTTAATGCAATTCCCAAAACGCAATCTACATAAGGATATTCAAGTGACTTTCTGAACAAATATAACGATATCGGAGAAAGGTATGTATATATATGGCATTTCTGCTAAAGATTTGTACCTTGAAAATCAAATAGGCGGTAAACAGCTAAACCTTCTTATGTACAGGCATTTTTTAAGAAATATAATCATCTTAAAAAAAGGAAAGGAGGTAAAAATGCTTACAACACAAGAGCTTGCACCTCATGCAATAGTGGCTGACTTAAGAATAAACAACCATCCGCTTTTGCATGAGACCTACTACTTGAATTTAGCACTTATGTATGCAGCGTATGGATTTTATGTCTTTCCTGTGAATCCAAACAAGATTCCATACAAGGGTTTTGCTTGGAGCAAACTGGCAACAAACAATCCAGACGAAATTAGAGCAATGTGGCAGGCTTATCCAAACGGAAGACCTGCTTTTTATTGCAGAAAGAGCGGATACTTGGTAATTGATACAGACAATAAACCAGACAAAGGTAAATACGGCTTTAAAATATTAACGGACTTAACCAGAGAGCTTGGTATGTTACCAAAGACTGTACTTGTCTACACCCAATCAAACGGTACTCATATGTATTTTAAATTGCCCCGAAACAGGCAATTTAAAAGAAAAATTGAGAACTGCATTGATATTCAGACAAACCATTACTGTTTATGCGGTGGGGTTTATACAGAAAAAGGCAGTTATCGCTTTGCTAGCGGTTACACTTTTGAAGATATCAAGGATATTCCCGAACTACCTCAAAAATGGGTGGGTTTTTTATCAAAAAAAGTTGAAACACGCAATATCAATAAGGGATTTGAAGGCACTATACCACAAAAAGAGATAATAGATGGTGATTTTCAGAAAATTTATGATAATTGCCTGTTTTGCAGATATGCAGTACAGAATGCAGAAACTTTAGATGAAATTTCTTGGTTCAGGTTTGCTGTAATTCTATCAAGTCTGAAAAATGGCTTTGAACTTTTTGATTATTACAGCAAACCTCATCCTGATTACTGTAAGGACAAAGTCAGAGCCAAATTCAATAATGCTCAAAAATACACTGTTAGCTGTAAAACTATCGCCAATGATTTTCAAGGTTGCAGAAATTGCCAGTATTACAATTTATAGAAAGGAAAAGACAATGTCAAATCCAGACAAAACAAATGAAAAACTGTTAAAAACAACGACAAAAGAAACAAATGTTTCTTCTGTGACAGAAATTCAAAAAATCAAAAGTCCAATTGATTTAGCCAAAACGACAGAAAAACAACTTACAATAGAAAATATTTTTGAAAAATACAAAGATACAATCCGTTCTTCAACATATATTTCACCAATAAGTGTTCCTTATAAACCTGATGAGTGCTGTTTGCCTATTACAGGTAAATTTTTACATCAAATTTGGGGTAGGACTTACTTAGTGGAAAAGAAGAACAACAAGCTGCGTATAAAGCCGCTAAATAATTTTACAGTTACTGATGTTAAAGAATGCACACTTGTTTATAATAACAAAAGTGGTAAAAAGCCACACAGGTATTATGTCGTAGCATTAAAAAATGATACAGGAAAGATTGAAAAAGATGTTGAAATCTCATATAACTCAAAATCTGATGTTAACCAATTTCAAACTGCCATAAATACTTTATATACAGGCTTTTCTATGTGTATGAAAGAAGCAGAATTTAAAACTTTTGTTGAAGAGTATATCTCTCCCAAAGTTGCTTCAACTGCTACAATTTACACAAATGGGGGGATAACACCTGACGGGGATTTTTTATGCGAAAACGCTTTAGTTACATCAATTTGTATATATTGGGCTGATGAGAACGGATATATAGAGACAGGTGAAAATACCTACGTTAAACTGGCAGAAGCTTCTCATTATTTGCCAAAACTCGCTAAAAGTGCTAAATCAGGCAAACAAATATCAAATGAGCTTATGACAAACATTTTAGAGTGTTGGAGAGCTAACATTATACTTCCGCTAATAACTCTTGGACATATGGTGATGTCTATATATTACGAAGAATTTATTAAACGATATGGGTGCCCAACATTGCTTTTATACGGAGAAACGGGAACAGGAAAGTCAACTCTTGTAACTATCGGATTATCAATATTTGGTCTTGCAAGAGATGCCTTAACTTCAGGTGGTTCAACAGCGAAAAGCAACGAATATTTTTGCTCTCGATACAACTGTATGAATGTTTGCATTGATGATGTGAAGGGTGAAACACTAAATTCAAGTAATTTTACTGCTCTTGTCAAAGGTGCATACAAAGGTATACCAAGAACAAGAATGCTGCCATATGGCAAGGGGGTAGAGTATATTCATATCTGCAGCCCTCTTGCTTACTCAACAAATGAATCACTACCAGACCTGAAGGAAGTAGTTAATCGAATGAATATTATTGAAATCTTTGGTAAGGTCTTTAAGGCAGACAAATTCAAGTACCACGAAGTTGACAAAGACAACAGTGATAAATTAAAAGAGCTATCGCTGATACTTCCGGAGCTTCTTAAATATCCAAAAGATTATGTTATAAAGCTTTATGAAAAAAACTTTGAGCTTCTTAAATCAAATGTTCGAGATACCCAAAATCGGGTCATCCATAATATAGCTTATGCTTATACAGGAGCAATTCTACTCCTTTCTATAAGCGATATCTCTATTGATAATCTGCAAGAGCAAGTCATTGCGTATGCTAACGCTCAGGTTGAAAAATATGAAAATATTAAAACAGTCGTAGATAAAGTGTTGGCAGAAATTCCAACGCTTCACTTGCTTAATATACTTGAAAAAGATAAACATTTCAGAATAGATAAGGACAAAATAAACGGTATTGACATGTTACAAGTGAAGTTTAAAAAAGACGTTGTTATAAGCGCAATCAATAAATACTACAGTACAAACAAGAAAAAACAAATTGATGAATCATCATTTTTAAGTTATGCAAAAAATCATAAAAGATATAGAGGGAATAGGGCTATACGCTTTGATGGTAAAGTTACCAATGCTATGTGTTTTGATGTTACAGGAATGGAAGAGTACATTGATTTTGGCTCAATGATTGAGCCAATGAGCTATCAAGATTTGCAAAATAGTATTGATGTAACAAAGCGTAACTCATAAAAAATTACACCCTAAAAGTAAATGAGAGTTTACTTTTAGGGCTAATTTTCGAACTTGTAATTTTGTAATTAAAAAATTTATTAAATTAATAAAAAAAATTTAAAAAAGGAGAAAAAACAATGGAAAATCTTATAACTTTCAAAGAATTTACTCAACTTTTAAAGGCAAACCCCAACACAGTCAAAACTTGGAAAAGACGAGGTGATTTACCTGCAAAAATCTTTTTCAAAATCGGCGGCACATTGTACATCTTAAAAGATAAGTTTGAACAATGGGTCCAAGAAAGCCAAGCCGGAGATGATGAATAATGACCACCTATAAAAAGAAAAACGGCAACTGGTATTATCAGTTTATGCTCAATGGAGAAAGGAAGCACGGCCTTTGTGCCGGTGCTTCCGATAAAAAAGAAGCTGATAGTATCGAAAGAGCAATTAAATTCAGATTAGAGCAGCAGCAAAACGGAGTTATTCCAAGAGAGGAAAAGAATGTTACGCTCAACAGATTATGGGCTTTATATGACAGCTATGCAAGGAATAACAAGAAAAGCTATAACAATGACAAATACACTGTCAAAATCATACTTGAATACTTTGGAGGAGGATGTATTGTACAAAAAATTACTCCTGCTGACATTGAGGAGTTTAAAGAGTACCTGAGAACAAAAAGAAATGTTAAAAATGCAACTATTAACAGGTATCTTGAAACATTGAGCAAAATATTCAGCATTGGAGTAGATAACGAAATAATAAGTAACAATCCACTTAGAAAAGTGACAAAGTTAAGAGAGGACAATCACAAAATCCGATTTTTAACTATTGAAGAGGAAAAACGGCTATTCTCTGAAATTGAGAGAGAATATGAGGTCATTGACAAATACACAAGAAAAAAGAAAATCATACAACCATATTTATATTTGAAGCCGATTATCATAACAGCACTACTAACAGGTATGAGGAGAGGTGAGATATTCAATCTAAAATGGAGTAATATTGACTTTGAATATGGATTTATTGAACTTTTAGACACAAAATCAGGCAAAGCAAGGAAAATACCACTCTCTGAAACTATTGAAAATCTGCTAAAAAACATTGAAAAAACATCAGAATATGTTTTTGTTAATCCTGAGACAAACCAGCCTTATGTAGATTTAAAACATTCTTTTACAAGTTTAATAAAAAATGCAAAAATAGAAAATTTTAGATTTCACGATTTGAGGCATACCGTAGCAACAAGATTAGTAGAAAAAGGCATTGATTTGCTTGTAGTAAAGGAGCTATTAGGGCATTCAAATATAGAAACTACAATGAGATATGCTCATCCTGTACCCAAAAGGAAGCGAGAAGCAATAGATGTTCTCAATTCATACACAGATTTACATAATACTTAAAAGCCCTCTGAACGAAGAAAATCAGAGGGCTTTTTAATATTAAAAATTATCGAAAGATACATAATGTTTATTTTTCTGCTATTAAGTTGCATTCGCTATTTTTTACATTCATTTGTGTTTTTTAAGTTCTAAATCCAAAATTACCCACAAATTACCCACAGCGATATTGGCATTAAAAAAGGGAGTCTGAAACTCCCTAATAAAAATAGCATAGACTGGGTTCGAACCAGTGACCTCCCGGGTATGAGCCGAGCGCTCTGACCAACTGAGCTACTATGCCATTTTTTTTTGTTATTCAATTTTTTATCCAGCTCAGTTGGCCTTTAATCTAAAAGCGGCTCCGCTTTCAGCTCGCCTGGTGAGCTACTATGCCATTTCGTTTGTTTCTATTTAATTATGACTATTATTATTAAATAAACAAATAAAAATTACAATAGATTTTTTGTTAAGAAATATAATCAAAATATTAACTAAAGTAACAAATTTTATTTTTTTTGTCTAAAATCATTATGCTTTGCGGAACTGAAATTCTTATATCAAAATATTTTGGTAAAAATTGCGTATGTATTTTCCGTTCGGCATAATTTTTACAAAGATTTTACAAACTATATTAGAAAAACTTTTTAACTGCTATAACATAACTAGTTAAATTTTTATACATTTGTACCCCATAAAAATAGTGGTTGATTGTGAAAGGGAAAAATTCATGGAAATGTTTGTACGTTATATGTCACGTAAAGTTAATGATGAGAAAACTCTTTTGGAATTTGAACTGGATTTGAAAAAATTTATGGCATTTGCTGTCCTTGAACGAGCGGAGGCAGAAAGACAGGTTCTGTTGAATATAAATAAAATTGAACTTATGCAGTTTTTGGGATTGAAGGACAAAAAAGGTCGTATTATATATTTTGGTGATATTTTGATTGATGAATTTGATAATTTACTTACACCTGTGTGCGAAATTTCCAATTCAGAGCATATTTTGTTTTTCAAACCTATCCAATACTTAAACAAAGATATTAATATCGGCTGTAAATCTACATATAGTAATACCTTGGAAGTTGTGGGTAATATATATAAAAATTCGGAATTGTTTACCGGATTTAAGGATACAAATAACTTGATAAACTGGATTATGTCAGCAAAACGTTCTGATTTTACAAAGACTATAATCCGTGTTGAATTAAACAGAGGGATTTAATAGTCAAAATATTTTCTTGCAATATAAACTTGTAGCAAATACAATATTACTAGTTTAATATTGCACGGAGAGGTGTCCGAGTGGTTTAAGGTGCAAACCTGGAACGTTTGTGTGGGGGCAA